>WBZO01007186.1_pt1 | contig 10417 bp, 9 predicted proteins | sample 5204261 | NCBI WGS metagenome assembly WBZO01 (sample SAMN12412400, study PRJNA552823) | activated sludge metagenome | isolation source: activated sludge from anammox sidestream of wastewater treatment plant... | place: USA: North Carolina | collected 2017-09
GCCGCCAGTCGAGCATCGACTTCCGCCTCAAGACCCGCTACGTCGACGAACAGGCCAGCGACCTCGACGACGCGCTCGCCCGCATCGAGCGCTACACCCGCGCCGGCGAGGCCAAGTCGATTGCCCTGCTGGGCAATGCCGCGCAGATCCTGCCCGAACTCGTGCGCCGCGGCGTGCGGCCCGACGCGGTGACCGACCAGACCAGCGCGCACGACCCGGTGCATGGCTACCTGCCGCTGGGCTGGAGCGTGCCGCAATGGCTGGAGATGCAGAAGACCGCTCCGGAACAGGTGCGCGATGCGGCCAAGAAGTCGATGCGAGTGCACGTCGAGGCGATGCTCGCCTTCCATGCGCAAGGCATCCCCACCATCGACTACGGCAACAACATCCGCCAGATGGCCAAGGACGAGGGTTGCGCCAACGCGTTCGACTTCCCCGGTTTCGTGCCTGCCTGCGTGCGACCGCTGTTCTGCCGTGGCGTCGGCCCGTTCCGCTGGGTCGCGCTGTCGGGCGATCCCGAGGACATCTACCGCACCGACGCCAAGGTCAAGGAACTGATCCCCGACGACGCGCACCTGCATCGCTGGCTCGACATGGCGCGCGAGCGCATCAGCTTCCAGGGCCTGCCGGCGCGCATCTGCTGGGTCGGGCTCGGGTTGCGCCACAAGCTCGGGCTCGCATTCAACGAGATGGTGCGCAAGGGCGAACTCAAGGCGCCGATCGTGATCGGCCGCGACCACCTCGACTCGGGCTCGGTCGCTTCGCCCAACCGTGAAACCGAAGCGATGCGCGACGGCAGTGATGCGGTGTCGGACTGGCCGCTGCTCAACGCCATGCTCAATGTCGCCGGCGGCGCCACCTGGGTGAGCCTGCATCATGGCGGTGGCGTGGGCATGGGCTACAGCCAGCATTCGGGCGTGGTGATCGTCTGCGACGGCAGCACCGACGCCGACCGGCGCATCGCGCGCGTGCTGTGGAACGACCCGGGTACCGGAGTCATGCGCCACGCCGACGCGGGATACGAGATCGCCCTGCAGTGCGCACGGGAGCAGGGATTGCCGCTGCCGATGGCGTGAGTGTCTTCCGGGCGAGATGGTGGCTGCGGCACATGCCGCGGCCGCTGCGCTGGCGGCGCGTTCGACGCATCCTGGCGAGCCATCGACCGGCCCGTCGCCTTGGTGCGCAGGCATGACGGTAAGAGTTTGCTGAATTATTCATTTATAAATCAGCAGTTTAATTATAAATCCTCAACCTCTTTAACGCTTCGCGTAACAGTTTTATTACGCGATGCAGTGCACAATTCGTGCCTCCGATCCCGTACCCGCTCCCGCACAGTGTCATGTGCCGGCCATCAGGCTGGATCGGTGGCTTGTCACTCACGAAAACGAGGCTGAAATGACCTACGACATCGGCATCGGCCGTTGCATGGAAGTTGGTGACGACACGGTCGTCGTCAAATTGGACAGCGTCATGGTCGAACGCCTGTCGCCGGGGTTTCCTTGGCAGCGTCCCGGCACCTCCACTCTGCGTCTCAAGCGAGATCTGTGCAGTGCGACGCGTCCGCCGCAGCCCGACCGTGAGGTGTTCGTCGATCGCGCCGCATTGTCGCGCAAGTCGATGGGGGCGCTCGACCTGACCGGCAGCGGAAAGACCATTTCGGTGGATCTGCGCGCGCTGCTCAACAACCTCGATCCCCAGCCTTCGGCTGGTCCGCAGCCCAAGGGTGGCCCGGGTTCGCGCAAGAACGTGACGCGCTGACCGCGCGGGCATGGCCGAATTCCGGGCTTGAGTCTGATGTCCGGTTACCCCGGCCTGCTGTCGGCCGGGGAGGAAGCATGCGCCCGGATCAATCCACTAATTGCTTGGCTTCGGCGGTGCCGAGGATTTCGGCATGCGCGATGCGCTGGCGAGGTGCCAGCAGCGGTTGCACGAATACGGCGGCCAGGATCAACGCCGCACCGGCATAGAACGCCGGCGTCAGCTGGTTTTGTTCACCCAGCAGCAGGGCCGCGAGTACGATGGCGTATACCGGCTCCAGATTGGTCGCCAGCTGCGCGCCGAATGCGCTCATGTGGCGCAGGGCCACCAGCGACAGGGTGAAGGGCAGCAGGGTGCAGGCCAGGCCGAGCACGAGCAGCAGCACGGCGTCGTGCGGATCGGGTAGCACGAACAGCGGTGTCGCCAGTGGCGGAAAAACCAGCGGCAGCAGCGGAGCCAGCAGAGTCAATGTCAGCGCCCCAGCTCCCAGTTCGAGGGCGGTGACGGAGAAGGCATCGGCGTGCTCGACCAGGCGCTTGTTGAGCGAGCCGAAGATCGCCACCAGCAGGGCCGACACTGTGCCAACGGCCAAACCCAGCCGCATCGACACCGGCACACCGCCAACCACCAAGGCGACGCCCGGCAGGGCGGCGATGCCCAGCACGAGTTCCCGCCACGAAAATCGCCGGCGCGCCAGCCAGGGTTCCAGCAGCGCCGTCATGGGGGTGGCCAACGCGATGCAGGTTGCGCCAACCGAAGCGTTGGCGAGCTTGATCGAACCATAGAACGTCAGCCAGTGCAGGGCGACGAGAACGCCGATGCCGGCATAGGCACCGATCAGGCGCAGCGGAATGACGCGCAGCCCTCGCCACATGCGCGGCAGCATGGCCAGCGCGGCGACGACGATCAGCATGCGCCACCACACCAGCGGCAGGGCCGCTACCGTGATGAGCTTGCCAAGAATGGCGGTAAATCCCCACAGCAGCACGCAAAAATGAATTTGCCACTGGGCTTTGGCGGCCGGCGACAGAGGGCTCACGAATCGGGACAATGCGAGGGAACGGCTGCGCATCGTAACGCAGCGGAAAGACGACATGACGGGATTGCGTCTGTGGTTCAACGGCCAGCCAGCCGTGCTCGACGATCTGGCCCCACTGGCCATGCTCAATTACGGACATTTCACTGCGATGCAGGCCCGGGGTGGCCGCGTTCAGGGGCTGCAGCACCACTTCGAGCGCCTGCAGGGCGCCACGCAGGCCCTGTTCGCCAGCGAACTCGACGTGCCCCTGCTGCGCCGGCATTTGCGCAAGGCACTGGGCGAAAGCGATGCATCGGTGCGCATCAGCGTGTATTCGCGGGCCTTCGACCGGGATCGCCCACTGCGACCTGCCGCTGCCGACGTGCTGATCGCCATCGCACCACCGCGGCACATGGCCAGCACGTCGCTGCGCGTGTGCAGCGTGCGTTACCAGCGCGCATCGCCGCACATCAAACATGTCGGCACGTTCGACCTGTTCGAGCAGAAGCGGCGGGCACAGCAGCGGGGGTTTGACGACGCGCTGTTCGTCACCGCGGACGACGCGATCGCCGAGGGCTCGATATGGAACATCGGTTTCCACGATGCCCAAGGCATCGTCTGGCCGACGGCACCGGCGCTGAACGGCATTTCGATGCAATTGCTCAAGGCGGGGTTGGCCCGCCTGGGAGTGGCCCAGGTCGAGCGCCGGGTCGAGTTGGCCGAATTGGCGGAGTTTCGCGGCGCATTCTTCACCAATACCTCGCGTGCGGCGGTGCCGTTGAGCGGTATCGATGCGGTGGGTTATGCACAGGACGAGGCGGGCATGCGCTTGCTGGAGGCGGCCATGGCCACCCAGCCATGGGAAATGCCGTGAGCGGCCCGTCAGTGCAGTGGCGTTGGGGTATCGTTGGGCAATCGATCGGGAGGAAAACCGCATGAGTATCGACGTCGTTCATGACCCCGCGCAGTCGCGCTTCCAAGCCGTCGTCGATGGGGTGATCTGCGTGGTCGATTACCGGCTGCAGGAGGGGGTGATGACCATCACCCACACCATCGTGCCGTCAGCCGTCGGTGGACGCGGCATCGCCGGCCAGCTGGTGCAGGCCGCGCTCGATGTCGCACGCCGCGAAGGCTGGCGGGTGGCGACCGAGTGCAGTTATGCGGCGCTCTGGATTCAGCGCCACCCCGCCTATGCTGATTTGCTCAATCCGCAGTAGCTGGCTGCGTGGCGGCTAGTTTCCGCCCCAGCAGGTTGTGCTCGATGCGGACATCGGAGGTTTCGACGAAGCGCGCCTCCAGCAGTGGTGCGATTTGCGCGTGCAGATGGCGGGCTTCCTCGTCCTTGCCTCGCATGTGCAGCAGCTTGGCCAGCTGCAGCTGGGCGTCGATGGTGGAGTTGGCTTGCGGTCCCGGGGCTTTCGACAGAATGGTCACCGCCTCGCGCAACTCGGTTTCGGCCTGGTCCAGTTGCTTGGTGTCGATCAGGATCAGACCCCGGGTACGTGCCACGGACCCCAGCCGCGGATGCGTGGGGGGCAGGTAGGCGAGGAAGGCAGCCTTGGACTGGTCGGCGTAGGTCAAGGCCAGCCGCGGATGTCCGCTGCGGCGGGCCCATTCGGCGAGGTGGATGAGGCGGCGTCCGCGTTCGATATTGAGATCCTGCGAATCGGCACTGCCTTCGATCTCCGGTTCGAGCAGGGCGTGTGCTTCGTCGAGCTGCTGGTTGAGCAGCAGGCTGCGCGCCAGGTTCTGCCGAAACAGCGGAGTGCGCGGGTTGCTGCCCGTAGGGTCGGCGCGGGTCGTCTTGGCGTGGATCTCGCGGAACATGCCCAGCGAGGTGCGGTAGTCACCGGCCTGTTCGAGCAGGCTGGCAAGGTTGTTGAGACTGATCAGGTAGGACGCGGAATCGTGCTCTTCCCGCGCTCGCATGCGCTCGACATTTTCGCGCAACAGCGCCGTCGCCTCGACGATGCGGCCTTGCAATTGAATGGCTTGCGCCAGATTGTTGCGCACGGTCATCGCCCACGCGCTGTCTGGATCGAGCGTGCGCAGGCGCACTTCGAGCATTTCCCGCAGCAGCTTCTCGCCGTCGGCATAGCGGCCCTGCTGCTCGTAGATCTGGCTCAGGAAACCTTTGGCCTGCTGCATTTCGTCGGCGTCGTTGGGCACGAGCCGACGCAGCATGGCGAGGCTGCGCAGCGCTTCCTGCTCGGCGACATCCAGATGACCGGCACGCATGTCGGCTTCGGCCAAGGTATACAGGCCACGTGCATGTTCGATGCTTCCCGGCTGCACCATGCCGATGGCGCGCTGGATGCTGGCGATGCCGGCCGTGGGGTCGCCACTGCGCGACTGGGCGAGCCCCAGCGAGACCAGAATGCTGCTGGCGAGTTTGGTGTCCTCGGACTTGGGTAGGCCAAGCGCACCCAAGGCGGTCTGCAGAACCGTGGTGGCGGCATCGGGGCGCTCAGCCAGATTGAAAGCGATGCCCTGATCGGCCAGATAGGCGGCGCGCTGATGCGGCGTGCCGTGCTCGCGCTCCAGTTCGGCGGCCTGTCCCAGGCTTTCGGCGGCATCCTCCGGCAGGCCCAGTTCGAGATAGATGCGTCCCAGGGCACCCAGCAGCCGTGCCCGCTGGCTGGGGGCATCGGCGAGCTTGGTGTCGATGCCCAGCCGACCGCGGTCGACCAGATCGCGTGGTGAAATCGGCCGGGTTCCGGCCTCTTCCGGCGAGGCAGAGCGAAACAGCGTAACCAGATAATCGACCACGCTTTGCGTGGTTGCGGATTGTTCGCGGGCTTCGGCTTCGGCACGCAGCGCCCGGTCACGCTCCCGGGCCAGACGCCAGGTGAACCCGGCGGCCAACAGGATCGCCGCCAGCACGGCGGCGGTTCCGAGGCGATGTCGCGCGATGAATTTCGAGATGCGGTAGCCGACACTGTCGGGCGCGGCATGTACCGGACGGCCGCGCAGAAAGCGCTGAATGTCCTCGGCCAGGGCGGCTGCCGATGTGTAGCGGCGTTCGGGTTCCAGATGGGTGGCGCGCGCCACGATGAGATCGATATCGACTGGCAGACGCTGGTGCGTGGTCTTGCGGGTGACGCGGCTCGGAGCGGGCAGCCGCTCGTTCGCATCGAGGGACGGCGTGGTGTCGCTGACCAGTTGAAAGAGCAGCAGTCCCAGGCCGTACACGTCGGTGGCCGTGCTGACCGGTTGGCCCTTGCGCTGTTCTGGGCTTGCGTATGCGGGCGTGAACCAGCGCAATCCGGTCTGATGCGTCGGGTTGCCGGTTTCCGCCAGCAACTTGGCAATGCCGAAATCGAGCAAAACCGGCTCGCCATCGCTGCGAACCAGCACATTAGCTGGCTTGATGTCGCGGTGGATCACCAGTCGTTGATGTGCATATTGCACTGCGGCGCAGACTTTGAGCAGCAAGTGCAGGCGTTGGCGCAGGGGCAGGGCGCGCTTGCGGCAGAAGACATCGATCGGCACGCCGTCGACGTATTCCATGACCAGGTAGGGCTGCCCCTCGCTGGTATTGCCGCCATCGATGAGGCGTGCGATGTGCGGATGGCTGAGATCGGCAAGAATCTGCCGCTCGCGGCGGAAGCGCTCGGTCGATTCGCGGGTGGGGATGCCGCGCAGCAGCTTGACCGCAACGCGTTGATCGAAGGTCTCATCGGTGCGCTCGGCGATGAATACCGAACCCATGCCGCCACTGCCGATTTCCTTGCCCAGGCGATACGGACCCAGTTGCAGGCCGTCGGCCGTGTGCTCCACGGTGAGTGCGGCGGCGGCACGGACATGCCCGGTGATGCCATGCTCGCTGCTGTGCTCTTCGGCAGCCAAGGCCAGCACCTCGCGGCGCAGGTCGGCATCCTGTTCGTGGGCGGCCAGCCAGGCTTCGCGCGCATCCGCGGGCAGCGCCATCACGGCGTCGAACAATTCCTGCAGGCGCTGCCAGCGTGACGGGTCATTCATGTGGACAGTCTTTGACGGAGCCAGGCGCGGGCAAAGCGCAGCTCGCGGTCTATGGTGGGAACCGATATGCCCATGACTTCGGCGATTTCCTCGCGTTTGAGTCCGAGCAGGTAGTTGAGTTCGATGATCTCGCATTTGCGCGGATCAATCGCGCGCAATGCCTGCAGGGCCTCTTCGAGGGCCGTGGCATCGCCGGACGTTTCCTCGCCGGCGGCGTCGCTGGCAGCGGACAGGGTGACATGGATGAGATCGCCGCCGCGTCGTTCGGCGGAACCCGCGCGCGAGGCGTCGACCAGCAGGCGGCGCATGGCGACACTGACCACGCCGTAAAAATGGCGCCGATCCTGCCACGAGACATCGCTGGTGATCAGGCGCAGGAACAGTTCGTTGGCCAGCTCGGTGGGCTGCAGCGTCAGTTGGTTGCGGTACTGGCGCAGGTGCTTTCCCGCGATGGCGCGCACCTGGGCATAGACCAGTTCGGCCAGTTCACCGGCGGCAGCCTGATTACCGTCGCTCCAGGCATGCAGCAAGCGGGTCAATTGGGCCTGTGGTGCCTGATCGGCGGTGAGTGAACTGTCCGTCATGTCGATTTCGATCTTTCCCCGGTTCGAAACCCGATGATAGGAAATTTGCCGCGATTGCGTATTGAAAGGTGAAGGTCGCCCTTGCTGCACGGCAATGGTGTGCCGGTTCGGCAAAAAAAGGCGCATCCGATCGGGCGCCAGTATGGCCGGGCGGCGGATGGGGCGTACCTGCTGCTGGTCATGCCTGAACAGGAGGGCCGATCCCCTGGCACGACCCGCTGCGCCCCTCACGGTTTCCCCGGCGCCACCCCGACCGCGCATGAAATCCCCACATGCACGGCCACCGGGGTGGCGCTTTTCGTGCCGGATTGCGTTTCCTGCAGGAGACGACTGTGAAGCAGTTCAGGGTTGGTGGGCGTGGCATGTCCGAAATCCATCCGGCGCGCTCCTGCTAGACTGCCTCCAGTCGTTGCGACGACGCGCCTGGGCACTTGGACAGCGTGCTGCAGGTGGCATCGCGCCACGCCGCTGAATGTGGCATCGCAAGTCAATTCAATCGGGAGAGAACAGATGAAGAAGTCGTTGCTTGCTGCGGCGCTTGCCGTGACCGGTCTGGTGGTCAGCGCCAGCGCATTCGCCGAGCGTCCGTCGATCGGCGTGGCCGAGTTCAAGAATGAATCGGGAGCCGGCTGGTGGCGTGGCGGCGTGGGCTGGGAATTGTCGGGCATGCTCTCCAATGAGCTGTCCAGCAGCGGGCATTTCCGCGTGGTGGAGCGCAACAAGCTCGAAAAAGTGCTCGAAGAGCAGAATCTGGGAGCGTCAGGGCGCGTGCGCTCGGGCACCGGGGCCAAGATGGGACAGGTCACCGGCGCGGAATACTTGGTGTTCGGCACCGTGACCGATTACGAGGAAAACACCGCCAGCACGGGCGGTGGCCTGAGCTTCCGCGGCATCTCGCTCGGTGGCAAGAAGAGCGAAGCCTATGTCCGCGTCGACGTGCGCGTCGTCAATACCAGCACGGGCGAAATCGAGTTCTCGCGCGCCATCGAAGGGCGTAGCTCGGGCGGCGGCATCAGCGTCGGGGTGTACCGCGGTGGTTTCGGTGGTGCGCTCGGTCACGAGGAAAACACCCCGGCTGGCAAGGCGATCGGTGCCGCGCTGGTGGAAATCAGCGAATACCTCGACTGCAAGATGGTCGTGCGCGGCAACTGCGAGGCCGAATATGATGCCAAGGAGCAGAAGCGTCGCGCCGGCACCAAGAAGGCGCTCAAGCTCGATTGATCGAAGAGCGCAGGTTCAAACAAAAAAACGGCGGGCAATCCCGCCGTTTTTTTGTTTGCTGGCGCTGCCGATCAGCGTGAATGCGGCCCGCGGTTGCGCCCGCGGCGTGGGCCGGAGGGGCCGGACGGGCGGCGATTGCCCAGATTGTCGTCGTGGATCGAATTGCCCGGATGACCGTAGGGGAAGCGCTGTCCAGGCGCCGAATCGCGCCGGACATTGCCGTTGACGTTGCCATGCTGCTGCGGCTTGGCGCGGTTGCCCTGGCGATCGTCTCGCTGGCGTGGCTGGAATTGGCCGGCCTGGAAGGTCAATTCGGCGCCGGGCTTTGCGCCGCGCCGCTTGCGCCCGGGCTGGCCGGCGGTTTCGGGAAACCAGCTGCGCAGCACGGCCGGGCTCAGGCCGGGTTCGGCAAAACCGCGCGTGGTCGACGCACCACCACGGTCATTGCCGCGGCGCTTGCCCTGGCGCTGTGCGCCCGGCGGAGCCGAAGAGGCATGGCGATCCTGCCACGGTGTCTGTCCACGCGGCTTGGCGGCCCCGCCTTTGTTGCGCGCCGGGCCGCCACGCTGCTTGCGCGGCTTCTTGGGGCCCGGCGCGCGCCATGCATCGTCGCGTCCGGCGCGGTCGAAGGCGGCGAATTCACGGGCTTCCTCGTTGCGCGCGCCGGTCCAGGCCTGCTGTGTGCTCGGGGTGGGGCGAAACTCGGTCGGCATGGCGCGGCGCTGCCCGATGACCGGAGCCAGGGTGAGACGGGGTTCGGCCTTGGGGATGCCGCTGCGCTCGCGCAGCTGGGCCACCTGTGCCGCATCCAGTTCAGTCGACTGGCCGCGCAGCAGGCCGCGGGGCAGCTCGACGCTGCCGTAGCGGATGCGCTTGAGGCGGCTGACCATCAGCCCTTGCGATTCCCACATGCGCCGCACTTCGCGGTTGCGACCTTCGCGGATGACCACGCGGAACCACGAATGGCTGGCACCGCGACTGATGATGCCGATGTCATCGAAATGGGCCGGGCCATCATCGAGCTCGACACCGCTGCGCAGGCGCTCGATGACCTCGTCGGGCACTTCGCCGTGAACCCGGCAGATGTACTCGCGTTCGATTTCCGAGCGCGGGTGCATGAGCGCATTGGCGAGTTCGCCGTCGGTGGTCAGCAGCAGCAGTCCGGTGGTGTTGATGTCCAGGCGCCCCACGGCGATCCAGCGCGCGCCCTTGATCTGCGGCAGCTGCTCGAACACGGTTGGGCGACCTTCCGGATCCTCGCGTGTGGCAACTACTCCATCGGGCTTGTTGTACAGCAGGACTTGCGCATGTTCGGCATTGTCGGCGACAACCACGAAACGCTTGCCGTCCATTTCCACGCGATCGCCACTGCGCACGCTCTGGCCGAGTGTCGCGGTGGCGCCATTGAGCTGCACCTCGCCGGCCTCGATGCGTGTTTCGAGCATGCGCCGCGAGCCCAGGCCCGCATTGGCGAGCACCTTGTGCAGACGTTCTTCCACCGCGGACGCGGTGGCCTCGCCGTCGTTGCGCTTGAGCTTGAGGATGGATCGGGTTGACGTGGTCATGCGGTGGCTTCCGGGGTGTGCGTGTCATCCGCGGCGTCGCTGTCGTCGCGCGGTGTGTCGGGAGATGGGAGATCGTGAGCTTGACTGGCTGCCTGGTCGGCGGAGGCTTCGATGGCCGCGGGGGCCGGGTCGCCGGCGTCGTCGGCTTCGATTTCGGTGTCCGCGGCGGCAATGGGGGAGAGCGCGAGTGCCGGGCCGTCGCCGAAGGCCAGCTGCTGCTCGATTTCCTCCAGATCGTGGATTTCGCTCAGCGCCGGTAGTTCGTCAAGTGACTTGAGATTGAAGTAATC
>WBZO01005996.1_pt3 | contig 10415 bp, 10 predicted proteins | sample 5204261 | NCBI WGS metagenome assembly WBZO01 (sample SAMN12412400, study PRJNA552823) | activated sludge metagenome | isolation source: activated sludge from anammox sidestream of wastewater treatment plant... | place: USA: North Carolina | collected 2017-09
CTCGCCGCGATATCGTGGCCGGCGAACTGGCGCCAGGTTCGCCTTTGAGGTTGCAGGAACTGGCGGCCCGCAACGGGGTCAGCATGATCCCTGTGCGGGAAGCGCTGCGCCTGCTGGAGGCAGAGGGCTTTGTCGACATCCTGCCCAACAAGGGAGCGCGAGTGACGTCGCTCTCTCTGAAAGATATGCAGGACGTGTATCGAACCCGCATCGTCCTCGAATCGGAAGCGTTGCGGCAGGCCATCCCGCATGTCACACCACAGATCATCGCCAGAGCGCGAAGCCTGAATGCCAAACTGGGTCGTCAGAAGGAGAAGACGGGGTTCGTGGTCTACGAGGACCATCGGGCATTTCATTTCACGCTCTATGAACCATCCGGATCTCGCTGGATTCTCCGCCTGATCGGGGGAACCTGGGACCACACCGAGCGCTATCGCCGCCATGTCTCCCCCCTTGTGACATCGAGCTCAACCACCGAGGAACATGAGCGAATCGTAGCCCGTGTCGAAGATCGGGATAGTGACGGTGCGGTGGCCGCCTTGCATGAGCACCTGGAAGGGACTGTGGCCCGTCTGACTGCCGTATTCAGGGAGATGAACGAGGGCGATGCGAGTTCGATCGCCACCTCGATCTACCGGGAGGGACGCGCACCTGAGAACCCCTGACGTCGTACCCATCTTCAGGCGAGTGCGCTTTCAGAAAGTTGCTGTTGAACTTTGCTGCGATTTCATATAATTTATAACAAGACTGGTGCTTCCAAGCGGGGAAGCATTGGGTTTCCATGACTGGCGACAACGTGTCGGGCCGACATCGATTGCGCATTCAGAAAGGAGACAGGAGTGGGTAACGTTCAACAGACGCAGCACGATCTCACCGGGCTGCTGGAGGACTATCGGGCGGCCAGACTTTCTCGTCGCCAGCTCATCACCCGCGCTGCGGCCATGGGTATCGGCGCTTCTGCTGCTGCCGGTCTCCTCGTCGCCAACACACCGCAACTGACTGCTGCCCAGGATGCTGAGCCAGTCCCGGGCGGGCGCTTCACCTGGGGCTATGACCGGGATGTGAACAAACTCGATCCCGTCGCCAGCGGCTGGGCTGATCCCGGCTACAACGCACTCTACGAATACACGATGATCCGCCATCCTGAGACCGGGTTGCCAGTCGCGGCTCTGGCCGAATCGTGGACCGTTTCAGATGATGGCATGGAGTGGCGCCTCAAGATTCGCGACGGCATCACCTTCCAGTCGGGCGCACCCTGCACTGCCGAAATCGTGGCTCAGAACTTCAACGTTTTTCGGAATCCGGAAACCGGCCAGAATGCCATCTTCTGGGCTACGGTGACCGATGTCACTGCCGATGGTAACGAAGTTGTTGTCACCACCAGTGCCCCGTTTGCGGCATTCCCGGAAACGCTGGCCACGGAATACTCGATGCCGTACAACCCGGCAGTTCGCGAGGAACTGGGCGACCAGTTCGGCGCCTCCGGTGCTGACGGCACCGGACCGTTCACATTGACCAACTTCGCCCCCGGCCAGGAAGCACTGCTCACCAAGTGGGCCGAGTACCACGGCTCGAATATCGAGTTCCTGCAGAACAAGGGGCCAGCCTACATCGACGAACTGCGCTTCGTGCCGATTCTCGAAGCCGGCAACCGGGCCATCGAAGTCGAATCCGGCAATGTCGATGCCGTTACCAATCCCGGTGGTCAGGATGTCGATCGCCTCGCTGCCAATCCTGATCTGGTCGTCGTGGAGTTTCCGCAGCCGTCCAATGTCATCCTGTCCCTGAACCATAAGAACACGAGTCTCGGTTTCGACGACATCCGGGTACGCCAGGCCATCTCCCATGCCATCGATCGCGAGGGTATCGCCCAGGCGGTCTACTTCGGTCATGCCACACCAACCCAGGGACCGATCGCTTCGAACTGGAAGTGGTATGACGCCGGAGTCGAGGCGTTCAATACGTTCGATCCGGAACTCGCCAAGTCGATGCTCGACGAAGCCGGCTGGGTCGAAGGGTCGGACGGCATCCGCGAGAAGGACGGCGTCAAACTCTCCTGGACCAATGTCAACTTCGCCAATCAGCCCTTCAACCAGCCGATCATGGAGATCATCTCCGAGAACCTGCGCAGCATCGGAGCCGAGATGTCCAACGACAATCTCGAGCTGGCTGCATTCCAGGAAGCACGCGCTGCCGAGCCGGCCTCCTGGAGCCAGGAGTGGCTCTGGTCGTCGCCCATCGACGTGTTGATCATCTTCGGCCGCATTCTGCCGAATGCCGAGTACAACGGCGTCACCCCTGCACTCGAGCAGGGTTTCGCCGACTGGCAGTCGGCATCGACCGAAGAGGAGCTGATCGATGCGGCGAGTCGCATCCAGCTCGAATGGGCGGAACAGTTGACGAAGATCCCGGTCGTGACGGCCAACGGCGTCTGGGTCAACCGGACCTCAGTGCACGGCTTCACACCATCCCAGTCCATGCTGTATCCGCTCTTCAACGACGTGTGGGTTGAGCAGTAGAAGTCGATGACCATCGCCCGGCAACCCTTCGGTTGCCGGGCGCTCGACTTGCTGCTCACCTCGTCTGGCCGCACCGAAAATGGCTCGAACAATCGCTTATCGCAGTCTTTATGCGGTCATCCTGCTACTGGCTTCCTCGTTTCTCGTCTTCTACGGTATGCGGCTCGCTCCAGGTGATGTCGCCGATGTCCTGTCCAGTCATCCCACTGGTCAGCTCACCGTCGAACGCATCCGCGAGGATCTCGGGCTCAACAAACCAATCCTCGTGCAATACGCCACCTATATGCGGGAACTGCTCTCCGGCAACCTCGGTGTGTCGCTGATCAATGGAGAGCCGATCTCCGAGATACTCAGTACGTCGGTGGGGTATACCCTCCGCCTTGCCGCGCTGGCCGCGCTCCTCAGCATCGGCCTGGCCATACCACTCGGTGCTCTCTCGGCCGCCAGGCGCAATTCCCTTTTCGATCAGGGCACCATGCTCCTCGCGGTCATTGGCATGGGCATTCCCAATTTTTTCCTTGCTGTGTTGCTGATTCAGCTTTTTACGGTTCGGCTCGGCTGGCTGCCGGTTGCCGGATACGAAACGCCAAAACACATCATCATGCCTGCGATCGTCCTGGCTGCCGAAGCGCTGGCAATCAACCTCAGGGTTGTCCGCTCTTCGGTACTGGATGAACTCAGTCGCGACTATGTTCGCACTCTGAAAGCCAAGGGACTCACCGACCGGCGCATTCTCTGGGTGCACGTGCTGCGCAACTCTCTGCCACCAGTCATCGCTCTGGCGGGGATCATGATGCGCACATTGCTTGGCTATACGCTGATTGTGGAAACGATCTTCCGCTGGCCGGGACTCGGCTACCAACTCGTCAATGCGGTACTCAAGCGCGACTACACCGTCGCTCAAACGCTGGCCATTCTTCTGACGGCGGTCGTCATTCTCTTCAACACACTTGCCGATCTGTTACAGCAGTGGGCGGACCCCCGCACTCGCAGCAAGGCAGGAATGTGATGTCCGTCGGCAAACTGACAGCCAACGACCCTCTGATTCCTACTGAACCCACCGTCAGTGTGCATTCCACCCGAAGCTGGGAAGAGCGTCTCGCCCCCTTTCTGGCCAACAAACTGGCCGTACTCGGGGCCCTGCTGACCCTCTTCTTCATGATCGTGGCCTGTGTCGGTGCGGCAATCATGCTGGTACCGGGCTGGGACGATCTTTACGTCGACCAGCGCCTCCGCGAAACGCTGCTTCGCCCTCTCTCACCGGGATTTCCGCTGGGTACCGACCAATTCGGCCGTGACATGATCTGGCGCATCGCTGCCGGCACCGCGGTCTCACTGTTCACCGGTGTGACTGTGACAGTCATCTCCATGTTTTGCGGAATGATCCTGGGGGCGGTCGCTGGATATCGCGGTGGTTTGATCGACCGCATTGTTTCGGCAATCATCGATCTGGTCTGGGGTTTTCCGGTCATCCTGGTCGCGGTCATTCTGGTAGGAATGTTGCAACCGGGTCTGACCGCGGTGATTCTGGCCATCAGCCTGGTCAACTGGGCAGGGTTTGCCAGAATCGTGCGTGCGCAGGTCATCTCGCTGAAAGAGCGGGCGTTCGTCGAAGCAGCCCGGGCGCTCGGTGTCTCCTCCTGGAAGATCATCCTTCGTCACCTGGTCCCCAACATGCTCGGCACGACGCTCGTCATGGCCTCCTATTACATCGCGGTGACCGTCATCGCCGAGGCCGGTCTGGCGTTTATCGGTCTCGGCGCTCAGCCACCAACACCCAGTCTCGGACAGATGATCTCAGAGGGGCGAAACTTCGTATACGTCAATCCATGGGTGGCGATTTTGCCTGGACTGACCATCGCCCTGATTGTGCTGGGTCTCAACACCCTCGGCGATGGCTTGCGGGACATCTTCGACCCTCACCTGAGGCGGTGGTAAGGTGACGACCACCATCGAGCAGCGCTCACCGCTGACATCCGGAGGGAACGCGCCGTTGCTGGAGGTGCGCGACCTCGTCACCTCCATCGTCGGTCGCAAACGCAATCTGCACGCCGTCGACCACGTTTCTTTCGATGTCGGTCGGGGTGAGATATTCGGTGTGGTCGGCGAAAGCGGCTGCGGTAAATCGATGACGGCGCTGTCGATTCTCAGACTGATTCCGGAAACCGCCGCCATAACCAACGGCAGCATTCTGTTCGAAGGTACCGATCTGACCCGCCTGGGCCACGCGGAAATGCGGAAGCTCCGCGGCAATCGCATCTCAATGGTTTTTCAGGAACCTATGACGGCTCTCGATCCGTCGTTCACCATCGGTTCACAGATTACCGAGGTCATCCGGGCGCATTCGTCTGCTTCCAGAGAGGAAGCCGAGTCGCGCGCCATTGCGATGCTCGACCGGCTGGGAATCACCAATGCGTCGTCCCGGCTGAACGCGTATCCCCATCAGTTCTCCGGCGGCATGCGACAGCGTGTCATGCTTGCGCTGGCCCTGGTGATGAACCCCCAGTTGCTCATCGCCGATGAACCCACCACCGCCCTCGATGTGACGATTCAGGCGCAGATTCTCGATTTGATCGCCGATCTTCGTCGTGAAATGGGTCTGAGCGTCCTGCTGATCACCCACAACCTGGGGATCGTTCACCAGATCGCCGATCGGGTGGCCGTGATGTATGCCGGGGAGATCGTGGAAATCGGTCCGGTGCAGCAGATTTTTGCCACTCCCCAGCATCCCTATACGCAGGGACTGCTGCGAAGCATGCCGTATCTGACCGGTCGGCAGGAGCGACTCCATGTCATCCCTGGACGGGTACCCGATCTGAAATCGATGCCCGCTGCCTGCCGGTTTGCCGCACGATGCAGCAACCGGATCGACGTCTGCACGGTCGAACATCCGCAACTGCAGGTGAATGCGCCTCATCACCTCCTCCGCTGTTTCAACCCAACGCCCTATGCAGACTGAGCCTCTCCTTACCATATCCGGTCTGACCAAGCGTTTCCCGGTCGCCACCGACTTCTTCGGTCGCCCGTCATCGTTCGTGTCCGCGGTCAACAGCGTCAGTCTGGAAATCAGGCAGGGGGAGACACTGGCTCTCGTCGGCGAATCAGGTTCCGGCAAGTCGACGCTGGCCCGCCTGCTCCTGCGGCTCATCGAACCAACGTCGGGATCAGTGCACTTCGACGGGATCGATGTGCTGGCAGCCGACAAACGGCAGATGCATGAGTTCCGGCGCAAAGCTCAGATCATTTTCCAGGACCCGTTCGAGTCCCTTGATCCTCGCATGAAAGGCGAAGCGATCGTTTCGGAAGGCATGGCAAGGCTCGGCAGATCGAAGCCAGCAATGCGAGCGCGCGTTGCTGAATTGCTCGATCTCGTGCAACTGCCGGCCGACGCCGCCCAACGCTTCCCGCATGAGTTCTCCGGCGGCCAGCGTCAGCGCCTCAGCATCGCCCGGGCGCTTGCGGTCGATCCGGTATTCATCGTCGCCGACGAACCAGTCAGCGCGCTCGACGTTTCCATGCAGAGTCAGATCCTCAACCTTATGCGCGATCTGCAGGACCAACTCGGTCTCACCTATCTCTTTATCAGCCACGACATGAGCGTCATCCGACACATGGCCGATCGCATTGCAGTGATGTATCTGGGTCGAATGGTGGAGATTGGCCGAGCTGACGATGTCTTCACCAATCCCGTTCATCCCTACACGCAAACGCTTCTCTCGGCAGTGCCGCCTCTGATCGTTGGTGATACGTCGGCCATTCGGATGATGTCGTTCGAAGAATCCCTCGCTTCCATCGCCGGGTGTCAGCATGACCCTGATGCCATGCAACAGGTCGCCGGACAACCCGGCCACTTCGTCGCTTGTTTCGACCGGACATCCTGGGACCACCTGAAGCTGAGAGCACGATGACGATTCAGGCGAGACCAGTCGAGATCACATCGCTCGATGGCGTGGTACTGCGAGGACAGCGCTGGGGGAGTGGCCCTGATTGGGTTGTCCTTCTCCATGACAGCGGAGATGACCGCGATCTTGATGCCTGGAGACCGCTCCTCCCCGCAATCATGACCCCGGAACGCACCCTGATGACCCTCGATCTGGCCGGACATGGCGCCTCCGATGGGGAACCGGAAAGCGCTCGCCTGCTGTCCGATCTCGACGCAATGCTGGACGCCGCCGCCGAGTGGGGCGCTACCTGGATTGCCCTCGCTGGAGCGGGAGACTCGGCGCGGCACATCCTGCAGAAGGCTTCATCCCGCCTGATCGATGCGCTGGTGTTGCTGAGCCCCCGGCTTGCTGAAGAGCAAATCCATCAACTCCGTGGTCAGGGAGAACCGAAGCTCTTTGCCGTCGGCAGCCGGTCCCAACAGCTAAACGCCAACACAAGACAGGCACGCAACGCCTCGATCGGCTGGGCAATGCTCGTTTCTCTGCCTACCGAACAACAGGGGACCGATCTACTGTTTGGCGCATACAGCGCTCAACTCATCGAACGGATCGTCGCCTTTCTCGCCGAACAACGGGCCATCGCGCGCACGCGATTGCCCCGACTCTCAGAACCCAAGCGAGTCGACGCCTCGAATGGTGAAGAGAAAACAGCCAGCCGTCAGACATAGAGGAGGAACGAGGTTTTGATCAAGCTACTGGGCACCGCCTACAAGCGGGACGATTTCACAACTGAAGAGTTCTTTCGATACTGGATCGACGTCCATGCCCCCATTTCCAGAAAGGTCCCGGGAATCCAGGGATACATCGTCAATGAAGTTGTGCGCCGCCTGATGGGCGAGATGGTCTCCGAAGCTTTTGTCGAGCAATGGTTCCTGGACGAAGCGGCTTTCGAGGCCACCCAGGGCACCCCCGAACTGGCGGCCGCATGGGAAGACGTGGGCAAGTACGCCAGAACCGACGGCACATTCTGGCTCGTCAAGGAACATGTGATCATCCCACCCCCGCAGAATCGACAGGGTTTCGTCAAAACTATGGGAACCGCCTACAAACGTGACGACTTCACCCGGGAGGAGTTTTTTCGCTACTGGATGGACGTGCACGCTCCGATTTCCGCCAAGGCACCGGGCCTGCAGGGATACATCGTCAACGAAGTCATTCGCGAACTTCAGGGCGAACTGGTCTCGGAAGCCTTCGTGCAGCAATGGTACGCAACAGAAGCTGATTTCGAAGCGTCGCGCCATTCTCCGGAGGTCGAGGCGGCCTGGGCCGACGTGGCCAACTATGCCCGTACTGATGGCACCTTCTGGGTGGTGAAGGAACACATCATCATCCCCAGACCGGTCGACAATGGCTAAGCAGCGGCCAGAGGCAACCTGGCGTCCTCGGCTCAGTCTGCCGAGCAGTTGACGAACACCCCCTGCCGATCGGTGTGATAGGTCAGACTCTCGTCTCCTCCGGAAACGACGATCCGGTGGCCCGGTGTGACAACGGTGGCGTAGACACCACCCTCCTCCGGGCAACCAAGCGACGTATCGGGCCAATCGACTGATTTGAAGCTGACGACACTCACCTCGTCGCTGCTGATCCCCAGCGTTTCGGCGGCGTCCTCCATCACTCGCGCCACGATCCCTTCCGCGTCAGCCGGGACATCGGTTCGTCCATCCGGAGGATCACTGGCGCTGGCGATGTCCTGAATGATCCAGAGGCCATCCTGTTCGACGAACCAGACGATCGAACCGAAATCACTCGTCCCGGTGACGAACACATGCGCCGCAATGACACCGTCGTCAATCTGCACTGCTGCGTCGATCACATTGACGCGCGGAATCGGCGTGCCCTCAGCATTCACCTGGGGTGCCGCCTGTCCGCCGGTATCGATGCCCACCGGCTCGTTGCCGAAGACATAGTTGACGACAAAGTAGTCGCTATACATGGCCAGAAAGCGCAGAATATCCCGCTCTGCAGCGCAGGCATCGGCCTGATTGAGTGTGGCCAGCAGCTGATCCACCACATCTTCATCGACAGGATCGCCAGCTGGGAGCCGCACCGTCACCGGCACGATCTCCGTGGCGGGCGTGGCCGCCGCTATCGCTGCCAGCGCATTGACTTCTTCCTGTGTGCGCGGTTCCACCGTGCATGCGCCATCCGTCGGAAGCGGTGTGGACTCCTGAGCTCCTCCCGAAATCACTGTCAGACCAAGAATGACCGCAGCCAGAAACGGCGTGACTCTGCGCATGATGTGACCCCCAATTGATTCCTCTGGTCAATGCGCGATGGACCCACCAGCATCCATCGACCGGCGACACAAGACGGTCAGGCGACCTCTGTTGCGGGCCACCAGCCAGTATCCTGTCCTCGCAAACCACCGCAGTGGTCGCCGGCGAAGCGCCCGCGCCACTCCAGCATGCCATCCAGCGATCTGCAGCGCAAACAGGATCGCCTCGGCGCCGGTATGTCGGACTCCCCTCCCATCGATCAGCTGCACCTGGCGCGCAGACTGAATGCGGAGCAGCGGCGTCATCGGTGGCGCGGGAGCGTCTTGATATGGAATGATCGTAAATGTGTCGTCGGGGAGTCGATGCGCGATCCATGCAGCCGCACATCGGCAAAAATCGCACTCGCCGTCCCAAAGAAACCAGTTCGTCGGCATCATTGCACGGGTCTCCGGGGTGCGACCCATGGCCGCTCCTTGCAAAGGATGCCACTCTCGCGCACCATGCGCTGATACATCGGCGTCGTTTCCCGAATGGAGGATCAAAGGGCATGATTTTCAACGATCGAGCGCGAGTCGAGGCACTGACTCCACTCTGGACCGGCGAGCGCCTCAGTGATGGTCGTCCGGCGGTCGCCGATGACATCATCGAACGGATGAAGCTGGTCACCAACGACGAAGCGTGGGGCGTTCTCGAACGTCGGAATGGGTACTACCATCAGTTCGAAGGAAGCTGGCTGCGCACTCAGTCCGACCTCGTGCTGAGTGGTCGCGCGGTCACCGCCCAGATGGTCCCCCTGCGACCAGATCTCAATGATGTCGTACAGAAGATCGGCGAAGGGGAGGGACGCACCGGCAGCCAGAACAACTGGGTGATCGACTCGCTCCAGCCGAACGACGTCCTCGTGGTCGACCTGTTCGGCAAAGTCCGCGACGGCACGTTCGTCGGTGACAACCTTTCCACGGCTGCCAGAGCCCGCACCGGTACCGGGATCATCATCGATGGCGGTATTCGTGACTACTACCGCATTCTCGAATTGACCGATTTCGCGGTGTTCTGCCGTGGCGTCGATCCGAGCGCCATTTTCGGCGTCACACTCGTCGGGGTCAATATTCCGATCCGGATCGGCGGCGCCACGGTCATGCCCGGTGACATCGTTCTCGGCACCCAGGAGGGAGTCACCTTCGTCCCACCTCACCTGGCGGAAACGGTGGTGCTCTACTCAGAAGACACCCGCCAGCGCGACGTATTCGGCAAGCAGCGCCTGGCCGAAAAACGGTACAAAGCGGGGCAGATCGACGTTTCCGTCTGGGAAGAGGCGATCGAGGCCGACTACAAAGCCTGGTGCGCTGAACAGGGTCTCGAGTACTCGAACAAGCAATAGCACTCGAACCCGTTCATCACCTGCACCTGCATTCGGGGTCCGCCATCGTTTTGCCGCTGGCGGACCCCGGGCAATCGGTACCCGAGACACAGAAACATTGCAACGGATGGCACAACGATGAATGACACTGACCGGCCACTCGGATTCCAGACTCGCTCGATTCATGCCGGTGAGCATCCCGATCCGGCCACGGGCGCGCATGCCTCCCCGATCTATCAAAGCAACACCTTCGTCATGAAGTCGTTCGAAACATTCACCGACTTCTGGCAGGGGCGGGAGGGGATTTACGGCTACAGCCGGGATCTCAATCCGACCGTCGACGCGCTGGAGCGGAAGATTGCCGATCTGGAGGGAG
>WBZO01007188.1_pt1 | contig 10414 bp, 10 predicted proteins | sample 5204261 | NCBI WGS metagenome assembly WBZO01 (sample SAMN12412400, study PRJNA552823) | activated sludge metagenome | isolation source: activated sludge from anammox sidestream of wastewater treatment plant... | place: USA: North Carolina | collected 2017-09
GGAAGGCGAACTCGGCTGGTTGCGGGCGCTGAGGCGCCGGTGTGATTGGGTTCATTTTCGTCCTGCCGGTTTGGCCAGTTGCGCGCGGCAGCGGTCGGCTTCCGACTGCGCCGCTTCCAGTTCGATCTCGCGATGACGGGAGAGGTCGAGGACGTGCTGCCGGAGCCAGTCTCGGCTCGCGCCGGCCGCGAGCACCTCGCCGTCCAGGATCTCCGCCATCGCCGGGTTCTGATATCGCCGGACGGCCTGGCTGATGCTGGCCGCATGCTGCAGCAAGCCCTCCACCCTGACCAGCGTCTCCACGGCCAGCGAGAGTTGGAGCGGCCTGGCCGCGAAAGCGGCGGCGGCGGCTTCGATCTGCGGGATCGCGTCGAGACAGTCCTTCCACTGGCGGCGGTACGCCTCCGGCGCGCCGGCCGCAATCCACTTTTCAGGCTGCAGCTTATTGAGCAGCGGAGCCAATCGCGCCACATCCGGGCCGATCTGCCGGATCCTGGGGCGGAGTTCCCACTCCGGCAGTACGCCGCCGGATGATTGCAGCAGCAGGGCGAACAGAAACGCTGTGTGCACTCTGTGCCCAGTGTACGACGCGCGGTAAGCGGTTCAGTTGCCGCCGGGTGGCGGCGGAGGAGGCGGCGGAGGGGGAGGTGGAGGAGTGGCGCCCGTGTCGCCCGGCAATCCACCGCCGGGCGGCGCCGGAACCGGCGCCGAACCGCCACCGCCTCCGGGCAGACGTGGCGTCCTGAGCAGAATCTGCCACACGGCATCGGCCATGAACTGGAACGCGCGGCCGCGGTCGATTCTGCGAGCACTGGCCAGCGGCGTATTCCGGTAAACGATGAGCTGCTCTCCCGCGCCCAGTAGTTTGGGCTCTCCATCCCTGGGCATCAGCCGGTGCTGCACCGCGACCATGCCTTCCTCGACGGCCACAATCGTCGTCTCGTCGGTTTCGTCCACGCTGACGTCGAAGATGGTCCCCCGAACCGAGATCACCGCCGTAGGGGTATGCACCTTGTTGGGATTGGGCGCTCCGCCGAACTTCTGGATGTGCACCCTGATCCGGCCCAGCCAGACATCGACCAGGTCGCGCAGGTTCCCGGGATTGGCCCGGAAAGTCACGTGCGAGTTCGGGAACACTTCGAACGTGCTGCCGTCTGAAACCTTGAAGGACGCGTAGCCGTCCGGACCGGTAACGATTACTTGACGAACCTGAACCGCATCCCCGGGATTCAGCGCCCACAGCGTCGCGTCGCGCAGCACGCTGACGTCGCCCTCCATGGAAACGACGGTGGCGGCGGCCTCAGGCACTGGGGTGAAGAACTGCGCCCGAGATACACTGGGAGCGGCCGCTCCGAGAATCAGGGCGGCGAGACCGGTCCAGAGACGAATCGCCTGCGGCGCCGACATGCTTTGCCCGCTGAGATCTACTTTACCACCGGAATTGCATATGCAAGGGCGGTGCCGGGTGATTTTTTGCTGTTAAATCAGTTAGGTAGCTGAACTTCGTGAAGGGAAAAGCCGAACTTAGAAGGGTAGAATGGACACGAGGATGAGTCTGCCGGACACAGGCCGGTTCCACGCCGCCGTCAGGGCGAGTCTCCTGCTGGCCGTGGGGGGCGTTGTCTCCGCGCAACTCGTTGCTCCGCCGGCCGAGTGGCGGCGCGTCGGCTCGACATCTGTGGCGCTCGGCCTGAGTTCGCCTGCCGGGGGCGCCGCCGAGAGGGTCTGGTTTGACGGCGCGGCGCTGTTTGTGCGCCTCGGGGAGGGGCGGGTCTACTCGACCCGGGATTTCGAGCGCTGGGAGCGCAGTCCCTCCAGCCTCCCGGAAAGCGGCAGAAACACGCTGGTTCGGAGTTCGGTTGGCGCCCTCTACAGGGCGGGTCTGCATGTCTGGCGCAGCGAGGACGGTGGGGCGCACTGGAACAATCTCACGGAGGTCGATGGACAATCGCTGCTGGGCGGCGGGGTCCTCGATCTCGCTGTCGATCCAGCGTCGCCGGAACGCCTCGCGGTGGCTGCCGAAACCGGCGTCTGGGTTTCTATGGACGGCGGCAGGAGTTGGACCGGACTGAACGAAGGCCTGCCGAACCTGGCCGTGCGACGGATCCTGGCCGCCCCCAGGGGCGGCAACGGCATTCGAGCGGCGATTGCAACGGCAGGCAGGCTGGCCCCGTTCGAATGGCGCTCCGGAGAGACTGCCGGGTGGCTCGAATCCCCTGACTCCGCCCTGGACCGCGAGGAGGCGCTGCGGCAGAGTGTCTCCGCGGCGCTGGGCGTAACGGCTACCGCCGCCGTATCGAGCGGAGAGATGCGCTACGCCGGCGGCGCCGATGGCCGGTTGTGGGCAAGTTCCGACTCCGGGGTGAACTGGCGGCAGTCGGATGGCTCCGTGGCCGGCCGGGTGGAGCGGTTCTGGGCGGATCCGGCGGATCCACGGTCCGCGCTGGCGATCGTCTCGGACGGCGCCGGGCGATCGAGAGTGCTGCGGACGGTGAACGCCGGGGCCTGGTGGGATGACCTCACGGCAAACCTGGGAGAGACGAGGATTCACGGGTTGACGGCCCATCCGGCGACCGGCGCCGTCTATCTGGCCACGGCCAAGGGGCTATTCTGGACGCTTTCCGATCTCCGGGCGCCCGCGCCGCCGACCCCCTGGCAGCCAATCGCCGCCGGTTGGCCGGAGGCCGACGTCTACGACGTCAGCCTCGACAGTCCGGGCCACCTGCTGCTGGCCGCCGTCGATGGGGAAGGGGTCTTTGCGACTCTGGCGCCGCACCGCTTCCGGCAGCCGGTGCTGGTCGATGCGGCCGACGGCGCCCAGCGTCCCTTGGCGCCCGGTTCCCTGCTAAGCCTGCTGGGCGCTCGCGCCCAGACGGTGACGGCTCAGGGGCGGCGCGGGGCCGTGTTGGCGGCCCAGGATGCGGAATCCCAGATCCAGCTTCCCTATTCGCTGACGGGCTCGCGTGTCGATGTCGAGATCGCCGGCCGCCAGGGCCGCCTGGCCTTCGGCCTCCCGCTCAAGCACGCCGCTCCGGCCATCGTCGTCGGCGGCGATGGCGCTCCGATGGTCCTCGACGCCGACAGCGGGCTGCAGTTGGACATGCTGAACGGGGCGCGCGGCGGCATGCGGCTGCAGGTGTTGATGAGCGGGCTCGGCCGCGTCGCGCCCGATTGGCCTGCCGGACTGGCCGCCCCGCTCGAAGGCCCTCCGCGGGTCATTGCGCCGCTCAGAGCCTGGGTCGACGGGCTTGAAGCTTCCGTGGTGAAAGCCACGCTCGCGCCCGGCTACATCGGATACTATCTGGTTGAATTGCGTCTGCCGGAGACGCTGCCGCCCGGAGCCGTGGAACTCTCCGTGGAAGCTTCCGGGGAGCGCAGTAACCAAGTGCGGCTCTACGTCGCCGAATGAGACCGGGGCGCAGAGTCATAGGAGGCCGAACATGATCAACCGCCGCTGGTGCGTGCTGCTGCTGAGCTTCGCTCCGCTTCTCTCCGCGCAGGTCAAGAAGGAAGTCGAGAAGCTTGCGCCGTTCTATCCGACCCCGGAATCGGTGGTCGAACGGATGTTGAAGCTCGGCGAACTCAAGCCGGGCGAGAAGATGTTCGACCTCGGCAGCGGCGACGGCCGCGTGGTCATCATGGCTGCCGACAGATTCAAGGCCGACGCGACCGGAATCGAGATCGACCCGGACCTCTACAAGCAGTCGATGGACCGCATCCGCAGCATGGGGCTGGAGAGACGCGCCCGGATTGTGAACGGCGACATCGCGGCGCAGGATTTCTCGACGGCGAACCTGCTCACGGTCTACCTGCTGCCCAGCTCGAACGACAAGCTTCGCCCGATGCTCGAGAAGCAGCTCAAGAAAGGGGCGCGAGTGGTTTCGCACGATTTTCAGTTCGCCGGGTGGAAGGCGGTCAAGGAAGAGCACATCGAGGACGACGGCGAAGGCCGCAGCCACACTCTTTACCTGTACGTGATTCAGTAGCCGAATGCCCGGTGGGGGACGCCTCCGTTGGTAGCCGAACAGATCGTACTGCCGTATCTCTGGCGCAGGTATCTGAGCGTCCTCAGGGCGCTGGTGGGGGCGGCCTGCCTGTGGGCGCTGCTGGGTAGCCCGAGAATGCCGGCCGGCACCGTGGTGGCGCTGCTCGGCGTCGTCACGGTCTACAGCGCGGTCTCGGTCTTCTGGCGCTGGCCGGAGCGGATCGACCGGCTCGGAATCGTCAATCTCGTGCTCGACCTGGTGGTCTTCCTGCTATCGGTCGTTGTCGCGCCGCCTCCCGGTTTCTGGCTGCCGGCGATCTCGGCGCTCTATCTCTACATGGCGGTTGCCACGCTGCACGACTGGCGGGACGTGCTGCTGACGACCGTGCTGACCATGGCATACGTTTCGAGCGTCGCCGCGCCCGCCGGCGGCAGCATCATGCCCATGCTCCTGCTGCTGGGCATGTTCGGCATGGTCACCTCGCTCCAGAAGCAGAGCCTGGTCGAACGGCTGTCGAGCGCCTCCCGGCAGGCGCTCCACTACCGGATTGAAGCGCAGCGGGCGCGCGAGGCGGAGCGCGAACGCGTCGCCGCCGACTTTCACGATGGCCCGCTGCAGAGCTTCATCTCCGTTCAGATGCGGCTGGAGATCGTGCGGCGCATGTTCGCGAAGAAATTCGAGATGGGCATGGATGAGCTGACGAACCTGCAGCAGGTGCTCACGCGGCAGATCGCCGAAGTGCGCACGTTCGTCAGGAGCATGAGACCGGTGGAGGTCGAAGGCGCGGGGCTGGCCGCCGCGTTGCGCCAGACCGTGGGGTTCTTTCAGAAAGACTGCGGCATGACCGCGACGTTCAAGGCGGGACCGGAGGCCATGCACGACGACCTGGAAGCGTCGCTGGATATCGTGCAGATGGTTCGGGAGGCTCTCAACAACGTGCGGAAACACTCTTCGGCGTCGCGCGTGGCGGTCTCGCTGGAGCGCACGGACGGCCGCCTCGTGCTCGAAGTGGAAGACGACGGCACGGGCTTCCCGTTCGCCGGCGAGTTCACGCTCGATGAGTTGGAGTTGCTCCGCATCGGTCCGGAGTCCATCAAACGGAGAGTCCGCAGTCTCAACGGCGACCTGAATGTCGTCTCGCGGCCCGGGCGCGGCTCGACACTCTGCATCCGGTTGCCGCTATCTTGAGGAGGCGTCCCCGGACGCCACCGGATTCAACATGCGCATCGGCATCACCTGCTATCCCACATACGGCGGCAGCGGCATCGTCGCCACCGAACTCGGCATGGAACTCGCGGCCCGCGGCCACGAAGTCCACTTCATCACCTATTCCAACCCCATCCGGCTGGACCCCGGAACGCCGCGCGTCCACTACCACGAGGTCGAGGTCAGCAACTATCCGCTGTTCCAGCACCCGCCGTATCTGCTGGCGCTCGCATCCAGGATGGCGGAAGTCGCCGAGTGGCAGAGCCTCGACCTGCTGCACGTGCACTACGCCATCCCGCACTCCGCCGCCGCCCTGCTCGCCCGCCAGATGCTGGCTCCGCGCCGCACCGTACCGTTCATTACGACTCTCCACGGAACCGATATCACCATCGTCGGCAATGACCGCAGTTACTTCGCCGTGACCCGGTTTACCATCGAGCAGTCGGACGGTATCACCTCCATCAGCGAATACCTCCGCCGGGAAACCAACGGCGTCTTCGGCGTCGGCAGAGACATCCGCGTCATCCCGAACTTCGTCAACTGCGATCTCTACCGCCCGGCCGCGCACAGGCACGCAGGCCGCTGGCGGCTGCTGCATATCTCCAATTTCCGTCCGGTCAAGCGCATCACCGACTGCGTGCGCGTCCTGGCGCTGGCTCGCAAGCAGGTGGATTGTGAGCTCTGGCTGGCCGGCGACGGGCCGGACCGCGGCGACGCGGAGCGCGTCGCCTTCGATCTCGGCGTTCACGAAGACGTCCGCTTCCTGGGCAAGCAGAACCACATCGAAAGGCTGATTCCCCAGTGCGACGTCATGCTGCTGCCTTCGCGGCTGGAAAGCTTCGGGTTGGCCGCTCTGGAAGGCATGGCCTGCGGCGTCGTCCCGGTCGCGACAAACGTCGGCGGACTGCCCGAAGTGGTGACTCACGGCGTCGACGGCTTTCTCGAAGAGGTGGGAGACGTCGAGGCGCAGGCCGCGCGCGTCGTCGAATTGCTCAGCGCTGAAAACCTCCGCCGGAAAATGTCGGCGGCGGCGCGGGAGACGGCCGAGACGCGGTTTTGCACCACGCGGATCATCCCGCGCTACGAGGGTTATTACGAGGAGGTCCTGGCCGCTGCGCGAACTCGCTCTTGACATAGGAGTAGGGGGTATACAAAATAGGGGTGGAGGGTATGTGCGGAATGTCCACCAGACTTGAACTCGTGATCGACGGAATGCACTGCGGCAGTTGCGTGGCCCGGGTGACCAGCGCCTTGTCCAAACTGGAAGGCGTTGAAGTTCGCATAGTGGAGGTCGGATCCGCCGAAGTCGTCTATGATGAAGCGAAATTAACGTCCGAGGCGATTACGCAGGCGGTGGACCGGATCGGTTTCGCCGCCAGGGAGGCCTGAGATGGCCGCCGCTACGGCATCCCCAGCCCGCGTCACGCTCGACGTGCGAGGCATGACCTGCGCGGCGTGCCAATCTTTCGTGGCGCGGACGTTGAGCGGTCTGCCAGGTGTGGAAGCCGCCGCCGTGAACCTGATGACCTCGAGCGCGACGGTGCGGTTCGACCCGGCTGTCGTGTCGCCGGAGGCGCTGGTAAAGGCGGTGAATGAAACCGGCTATGAGGCCGCGGTGCAGCCGTCGCGGCGGCGGGCTGCGGCGGAGCAGGCGCGGCGGGCGGCGGAGGGCGAGGCTGAGTATGCCGGGCTGCGGCGGCGGGCTGCGGTGTCAGCCGGCGGTGCGGTTGTGGCGATGGTGCTCTCCATGCCGCTGATGTCGCACGCGCGGGGCGATGCATTCCTTCACCGCCTGGCGGGGTGGATGGACGCGCCCGTCAGAGCGCTGCTGCCGGGCATCTACGGCCTTCCGCACGGCGCGCTTCGCTGGTCGCTGCTGATCCTGACGCTGTGGCTGATGGGTTGGGCCGGCCGGAGGTTCTTCGTCAAGGCATGGGCGGCGGCGCGGCATGGGCAGGCGGACATGAACACGCTGGTGGCGCTGGGGACGGGAGCGGCATTCTTCTACTCGGCGGCGGTGACGGTGCTGCCGGATTGGTGGGCAGCGCAGGGCCTGGGCGCGGATGTCTATTTCGAGGCGGCTGTGTTCATTCTGGCGTTCATCCTGCTGGGGAACATGCTGGAGGCGCGGGCCAAGCGGCGGACTTCGGATGCATTGAAGGCGCTGGCGTCGCTGGCGCCGGCGCGCGCCAGGGTGGAGCGCGCCGGCGGCGAGATCGAGGTCGAGGTGGAGGAGCTGGCGCCGGGCGACATACTGGTCGTGCGGCCCGGCGAGCGGTTGGCCGCGGACGGGGAGATCGTGTCGGGACGGTCGAGCGTCGACGAATCGCTGCTGACGGGCGAGCCGCTGCCTGTGCCCAAGCAGCCTGGCGAGCGGGTGACAGGCGGGACATTGAACCTGGACGGGTTCTTGAGATATCGCGCGACCGCGCTGGGGGCCGAGACGGTGCTGGAGCAGGTGCTGCGGCTGCTCGAGCAGGCGCAGGGCGGGAAGGCTCCGTTGGAGCGGCTGGCCGACCGGGTGAGCCGCTGGTTTGTGCCGCTGGTGATCGTGCTGGCGCTGTTGACCGCGGGTGTGTGGCTGCTTGCGGGGGGCGGGCCGCCGCAGGCCGCCGCGGCAGCCGTGGCGGTGCTGCTGATCGCCTGCCCCTGCGCGATGGGTCTTGCGGTTCCGGCCGCGGTCATGGTGTCAACGGGCCGCGCGGCGAGGACGGGGGTCCTCATCCGCGGTGCAGAAGCGTTGGAGAGGCTGGCGGCGGTCGACACAGTGGTGTTCGACAAGACCGGCACGCTTACCGCAGGCCGGCCCGAGGTGACGCGCGTGGCGGCCGGGCACGGTTTTGACGAAGCCGCGCTGTGGCGGTACGCGGCTGCGGCCGAGGCGGCAAGCGAGCACCCGCTGGCTCGCGCGATTCTGCGGGCGGCCGAGGCTCGCGGGATCGAACCGGAGCCGCTCGACGCGTTCCGGACCGAACCGGGGCGGGGCGTCGAGGCCGTGCTCGGAGGGGTCCAGATCCTGGCAGGCCGGCTGGAGTGGCTGGCCGAGTCAGGCATCGGAATGCCGCAGTTCCCGGTGGAGTCGAGCGCGGTGGCGATTGCAGTCGACGGCCGGTTTGCCGGCTGGTTCGAGTTCTCCGACCGCGCGCGCGAGGGCGCCGCCGCGGCGGTCGCCGGGCTTCACCGGATCGGCATAGAAACCGTGATGTTGACCGGCGACCGGCCCGAACCTGCCCGTGCCCTCGCGGCCGAACTGCGCATCGAACGGGTGATCGCCGGCGTTTTGCCGGCCGGGAAACTGGACACGATCAACGAGTTGAGGAGCATGGGGCGCGTCGTGGCGATGGCCGGTGACGGCGTCAATGACGCCCCCGCGCTGGCTGCCGCCGACGCGGGTTTTGCCATGCACGGCGGGACCGATACGGCGGCATCGGCCGCCGATGCGGTGCTGTTGCGGGACGACCTGGAGTTGATCCGCCAGACGATCCTGCTGGCTCGCTCCACCGTGAAGACGATGCGCCAGAACCTGTTCTGGGCCTTCGCCTACAACGTCGTGATGATCCCGCTGGCGGCGGGTGTTTTTGTGCCTTGGACCGGCTGGCAGCTCAGTCCTGTCCTGGCCAGCGCCGCCATGTCGATGAGCAGCGTCAGCGTGCTGTTCAACAGCCTGCGCCTGAGAAGGAGGAACCTGCAGTGAATGCCGAAGTCCCCAAGCGGGCCCACCACGTCGACCCCGAATCACGCAAGGCCACGCTGAACCGGCTGAGACGGATCGAAGGCCAGGTGAGGGGGTTGCAGCGGATGGTGGAGGACGGGCGCTGGTGCGGCGATATTCTGACCCAGATTTCGAGTGTTGAAGTGGCCCTCAGCGGCGTCAGTAAGCTCCTGTTGGAGAATCACTTGCGCCACTGCGTGACGCACACCGTCAGGACCGGTTCGCCCGCGGAGACGGAAAAAGTCTACGCCGAACTCGTCGACCTCCTCGCCAAACATTGGCGTTGACACGGGGAACAATTTCACGCTGACGGCGTCTACAAGTTTCAGACAGCGCGATCGCATAAGCGCTAAGATGGTTGGGCGGAGGCACCCATGGAGCCGGACCGGATCGATCTGGAAGCCGGACACGAGCCTGTCCCCCAGGAATGGCCTGGATGGGCAGACGAGGGGGCTCTGCTGGAATCGCTCAGAAACGGGGAAGAGGCGGCTTTTGAAATGTTGGTTCAACGTTTTCAACAGCCTGTCTATCATCTTGTCCAGCGGCTGATCGATGATCCCAGCGAAGCCGGCGACGTCACACAGGACGTGTTTTTGAAGGTATTTAAGAACGTCGGCAACTTCCGGGGCCAGAGTTCGCTCAAGACTTGGACCTACCGCATCGCGGTGAATGAAGCCCACAACCGGCGCCGCTGGTTTGGGCGGCATCGCCGGGCTGAGGTTGGCCTGGAAGGGGACGAGCCCGGCTGCGGGCATATCGACCATCTGCACGATCGATCGCGTTCGCCCTACGATCTGGCGCTCAATCATGAATGGCACGCTGCCATCGAGAGGGCGCTGGAGGGGCTGAATCCGGTGTTTCGCAGCGCTGTCGTGTTGCGGGACCTGGAGGAGATGAGCTATGAGGAGATTGCCGACGTTCTGGATGTTTCGCTCGGCACGGTAAAGTCCCGGATCCTGCGTGGACGCGAGAGTCTGCGCCAGGCTCTCGAAGAGCAGATGCAACCGTCGCGCGGACTGCAGTTCACTCCGCGGACGGCCGATCAGGGGTTGTGACCGTTATGGAATGCTCGAACGTGAGAGAAAAGCTGATCCTCCTGCAGGACGGGTGGGTTACCGAATCGGAGCGCCGTGATGTGATCCATCATGTGGCGAACTGCTCGCGTTGCGCGGCTCTACAGGAACAATATGCGGCTGTCCGGTCGTCGGTTCGCGCCTTGCCCCGCAAGCCGGTTCCAGCGAATGTGACCATGGAACTCCGGGTGATGGCTTCGCGCGAGGCCTCCCGGCGCAGGTTGTATTCGGGATTCATGGGGCGTCTGCGCGAGCTGCGCGATCACCTGGAATTCCAGGTCAACGACCTGATGCGGCCTATCGCCTTGCCGGCCGCCGGCGGTCTGCTCTCCGCAGTCTTCATCTTCGCCACCATGGTGCCAAACCTCTCCACGGATCGGACTCACACCTGGGACGTGCCCATCGCCATCGCGACCGATGCGCAGGTGAAATCCAGT
>WBZO01004933.1_pt2 | contig 10413 bp, 8 predicted proteins | sample 5204261 | NCBI WGS metagenome assembly WBZO01 (sample SAMN12412400, study PRJNA552823) | activated sludge metagenome | isolation source: activated sludge from anammox sidestream of wastewater treatment plant... | place: USA: North Carolina | collected 2017-09
CGTTGAAATCGAAAATTGCAAAAAACCCGTTATAGCCGCTATTAACGGCGTTACTATTGGTGCAGGGCTGGAACTTGCCATGTTGTGTGACCTGCGTATTGCTTCAGAACTTTCCTTTTTCAGCCTTCCGGAGGCAAAACCTGAATTGAGTATTATTCCCGGGCTGGGTGGTACACAGCGCTTACCGCGCTTTATCGGCACAGCCCGCGCGAAAGAGATGTTATTCCTGGGAAAGATGATCCGTGCTGAAACCGCTTTGGAATGGGGTCTCGTCAACCAGATATCGCCTCACAAGGAAGTTATAGAGCAAGCTATCGCTACCGCAAAGATTCTCCTGGAAAGGGATGCAAGGGCGCTCAAAGAGATGAAAAAGTGTATTAACTTTGCCGCAGAAAACGATATTCTAAAAGGTATTGAATATGAAGTCGGGCTCTTTGCAGAAATGATGCGGCTAAAGCTTACGAATAAAAACAGACAATAGAGGACGTCCTGCATAAGTTGACATGCAATAGCCATTGCGGGCGACACAACGAAGCAATCTCCCCTGAGATTGCTTCTGGCTGGCACGACTCCAACGACAATTTTCCGTAATGTTACAATATAAACTCCGTAACAACGGTTAACATTTCAAAATGGAACATCACATAACTTTATATTTTCTTGACAGAATGCCGTTTGAAAACTATTGTGATGGTACTGTAAGAGTGCCATTGCCGGAGATTGGAAAAGATCGGGACGTAAAAAATTGCTACAGCCATCAATACCTGATTTGTAAAGAAAACAAGGAGTCCCTTGAAGAGTATTGCAGTTTAAATGTGATAGGCACTTCTTTAAGAAGAACCTTATTAATTTAAAGAGATCATAAAAGGGGATATACATGGAGTGTAAAGATGAGATGAGTGCCATTAGCGAATCATTAGGGAAGGTGGGCAACCCTTGCGTCATGGTCATTTTTGGAGCTTCGGGTGACCTAGCCAAACGAAAGCTTATTCCAGCGCTTTATAATCTTGCGCGTGAGCGTTTGTTATCCACAGAATTTGCCATTGTTGGATTTTCCCGTAGCAAGATGAGCCATGAGGAATTCCGTGAAAAAATCAGCAGGGATATAAAAGAGTATGCAATGGGTTCGGTTGATCCGGACTTATGGAATTGGTTCGTTCAGCGACTCTATTATTCACCGGGGGATGTTCAGGATACCAATGCTTATCAGCAACTTCAGACTCTCTTGTTGCAAGTTGATAAAGAGCATGGTACCCGGGGAAATTATCTTTACTATCTTGCAACGTCACCCGAGTTGTTTTCTCCGATTATTCAACACATTGGGGCCGCCGGTCTTGCACGTGAAGAAAACGGATGCTGGCGCCGGGTGATTATTGAAAAGCCATTCGGGCGGGATCTCGAGTCTGCCCGCATCCTTAATCAGGAGATCAGAAAGGTACTGAACGAAAGCCAGATCTACCGCATAGATCATTATCTTGGCAAGGAGACGGTACAAAACATTATGGTCTTCCGTTTCGCCAACGGTATTTTTGAACCTATTTGGAACCGCCGTTACATTGACCACGTGCAAATTACCGTCGCTGAGGATATCGGCGTGGGGCAGCGGGGTGACTATTACGACAATGCCGGTGCACTGAGAGATATGGTGCCAAATCACATGTTTCAGTTGCTTACGCTGACAGCGATGGAGCCACCGATTTCCTTTGAAGCGAATGCGGTGCGCGATGAACAGGTCAAAATTCTACATGCCATTCAGTCGATAACGCCCGAAGGAGTCCTCAGGTTTACCGTGAGAGGACAGTATGGGGAAGGAATGATAAAAGGACAGCGCGTACCCGCTTACCGGTCTGAACCAAGCGTGCCGCCTGATTCCAACACGGAGACGTTCATGGCAATGAAGTTGTACATTGATAACTGGCGCTGGGCCAATGTGCCATTTTACCTGAGAACCGGGAAACGGCTTCCCTGCCGCGTTACCGAGATTGCTATTCAGTTCAAGAGCGCCCCTTTTGTATTGTTTCGTAAAACCACGGTAGAACATTTGAAACCAAACCTTCTGGTGCTCCATATTCAGCCGAACGAGGGTATTTCGCTTAACTTCAGCGCTAAGATTCCAGGCCCCCTGGTACGCATGGGAACAGTAGATATGGAATTTAAGTATGACGACTACTTTGGTCGCACCCCAAGTACCGGACACGAGCGACTGCTGTACGACTGCATGTTGGGAGACGCAACCCTGTTCCAACGTGCTGACATGGTTGAGGCCAGCTGGAATGTGGTGTCAACAATACAAGACGTATGGAAGGCGCTGCCACACCGGAAGTATCCGAATTATGCTGCAGGCACCTGGGGTCCGCAGGAGGCTGACGAGATGATAGCCAGAGACGGGCGTGAGTGGAGGAGATGTGGAAAGTGATTTTGGATGAAGGTGGGATATGGCTAAAACACCGATCTATCGTGAAATTCTGATTGTCGCAAATCCCGATGAATTAAACCACAGGGCAGCACAAGAATTTGTTTCCCGGGCTGATAAGGCAATACAGGCAAAAGGATTTTTTACCGTCGTATTATCTGGCGGCTCAACTCCCAGGGGACTTTACACAATGCTGGCCAGCGATTTATACCGGGAGCAGGTGTCGTGGCCGGATGTTTATCTGTTCTGGGGAGACGAACGCTGTGTTCTGCCGGACCATCCGGATAGCAATTATCGTATGGCCTATGAATCACTCATTTGCAGGGTGCCGATTCCGAAAGAGCATGTTTACCGGATACCAGCGGAACATGAAGATCATACTCAAGCGGCAATGGAATATGAACACACCCTGAAGGCATTTTTTCATCTGAACGAAGGAGAGATTCCCCGTTTCGACCTGATTCTGCTTGGCATGGGAGATGACGGGCATACTGCTTCGCTTTTCCCATTTTCCTCTGCACTTGACACAACGAGTCGTTTAGTCATTCCCAATTACGTCGGGAAGCTTGAGACATACCGCATCACCTTAACGGTGCCCGTAATTAACCAGGCAGCGGAGGTTATGTTTTTGATCTCGGGGGAATTAAAAGCCCCGGTGCTAAGAGAAGTTCTTGAAGGTGATTACCAGCCACGGAGACTACCAACACAATTCATACAGCCAGTAAACGGAAGGCTTTTGTTTATTGCAGACCACACGGCTGCCGGTAAACTTACTCAAATCGGAGATTAGCTACACAGGACAAACACCAGGTACTTATCGTTAATTAAAGGAAGAAAACATATGCCCAGAGATATACCCGTTGGAAACGGCTCGATGTTGGTTACTTTTGATCGTAAATATCAGATCCGGGATATCTATTATCCTTACGTAGGGAAGGAAAATCACACCATAGGTCATCCCTGCCGGATGGGTATATGGGTTGAAGGGCAATTCAGTTGGCTGGGAGATGAATGGCAAACAACCTTACGATATAAAGAGGATACCCTGGTAACGGATGTAAAGGCCAGGAATGACCGGTTAAAAATTGAACTACAGATATACGACACGGTGGACTTCCACTTAAACATCTTCGTGAAGGAAATCGTGGTCAGGAATCTGGAAGGAAGGGACCGTGAGGTACGATTGTTTTTCAACCATGATTTTCATATATGTGAAAATGAAGTTGGGGATACGGCGTATTATGACCCGGATACGCGGGCAATTATTCATTACAAATCCCAGCGGTATTTCCTGATAAATTGTTGTGACCCCAACAAATGCGGGATAGACCATTTTGCAACCGGAATTAAGGAGGTCCATGGCGCTGAAGGGACATGGAGGGATGCCGAAGATGGCGTCTTAAGCGGTAATCCTATTACTCAGGGTTCGGTCGATTCAGCTCTTGGCATTAATCTCCAGATACAGGCTTATGGTGAAAATGTTGCGCATTATTGGATTGCAGCGGGAACGAGGTACAGTGAAGTCGTAAAGCTCAATAAGGATATCTGGGAGAAAACACCGGAAGAGCTGATCCGGCGCACCGAAAACTACTGGAAACTGTGGGTCAATAAGGAAATGTTTAACTTTTACGATCTCCCCCGGCATCTTGTTTCTTTTTTTAAGAGGAGTCTGCTGATCATCCGGACACAGATTGATAACAATGGCGCCATCATTGCGGCAAATGATTTTGATATTGTCCAGTTCGGGAGAGATACCTATTCTTATATGTGGCCACGGGACGGCGCCCTGGTTGCGAACGCCCTTATTAAATCGGGATACATGGATGCAACGAAACGTTTTTTTCAATTTTGTGCAGACGTTATTTCTAAAGACGGTTATCTGCTCCACAAATATAACCCTGATCGCTCCTTTGCCAGCTCATGGCACCCCTGGCTCAAGGATGATAAAAAGAGCCTTCCCATCCAGGAAGACGGAATAGCGCTCGTCATTTGGGCGCTGTGGAATCATTACGATGAATTCAGAGATATTGAATTTGTAAAACCTTTATACCGCAACCTGATCGTCAATGCGGCTGAGTTTATGGTCAAATTTAGAGATGAAGAGACCGGCTTGCCGCTCAATTCGTACGATTTATGGGAAGAACGTTATGGGGTGCATACCTTTACCGTATCGGCGGTTATTGCAGGTTTACGGGCTGCAGGTGAATTCGCCCGTGCATTCGGGGAATACAAACATAGCGATAAATATCATGACACCGCTGATAAAATGAAGGACGCCCTGGTAGCGCATTTTTACCATAAGGGAGAAGGTCGGTTTGCAAGGATGGGAAAAAGGACGGAAAAAGGGTATGAACTCGATATGACGGTTGATGCAAGCCTTTTTGGTTTAACCGCCTTTGGCGTCTTTAGTCCGGAAGTACCGATGATCGGGTCAACGATGGATGCTGTAAAGGAAAGACTCCGTATAAAGACCCCGGTGGGGGGAATTGCCAGATATACCAACGATTATTATCATCAGGTGAGTCGTGATATAGAACGTGTGCCTGGAAATCCGTGGTTCATTTGCACCCTGTGGCTGGCGGAGTACGAAATTATGCATGCGAAAAATTTGGCGGAATTAAATAATACCTTGCCCATTCTGGAATGGGTAGTGGATAAATCCTTGCTATCAGGTGTCCTTGCGGAACAGGTTGATCCTTACACCGGCGCACCGCTGTCCGTATCACCTCTTACCTGGAGCCATGCAGCTTTCGTTACGACCTTGATGAAGTATATGGAAAAACGAGAGAAGCTCATTTTGTGCCCCGGATGCGGCAATTCAGCGTTTTATATGCATCGTCATGTCCAAAAGCCATGCAGTGCCTAGTGTCTTCCCAAAGAAGCTCAACATTTTAACATGACTATAAATAAACCACCTCTATTAGAATTCAAAACCCTGGCAGGGTTGATTCATAAATTTCATGCTGCAGGTTTTCTGTTCTCAGACTCGGCCAGAGTGGGATAGTTTCAAGCCGTGTAACGGTTTCCTGCGTTGTGGAGTATGCCGGGACTTTGGTGTGAGTCTTTGGCATGATGGCATGCACTGGTTCAACCTGCAAGATTGAACCAGTCCTGATGCAACACCCGTCTCACCACCCCGGGTTAGGGTTAGACTTGATCAGGCAAACCGTACTCGACCACTTTGATCGTGCCGTTGAGTGCTGGTGCCATCTGTTTAAAATTTTTATCTGCCTCTGTTCTTTTAATGGAATAAGGAATTCTTCACAATTCGTGGCTTTACGATTTTTCCTTTTTGTGCACCTGAGTGACCAGGAAATTCTGAATTCCCATGTCCTTGATTTGCTGGAGATATGTTTCCAGGTCATCGGCGTGCTTTTCTTCATCAAGGAGGATGTGTTCAAGCAACTCGCGTGAACCGCCGTCGGCTTCTTCAATGCACAGGTTGATAGCCTTTTGGAGCCTTTGAATGGCAATCTTTTCGAGCCCATAGTCATTCTCGGCTTGTTCTTTTACCGTACTTCCCACATTGATCTTATCAAGTTTGGTGATAATAGGGATGCCTTCTAAAAACAAAATACGTTCAATCAGGATTTCCGCATGTTTCATCTCTTCCACCGCCCTCTTTTCACCATCCTCATAGAGAAGGAGATAACCCCAGTTTTCACACATCTTGGCATGGATAAAATATTGATTAATAGCGGTAATTTCTGCCGTAAGTGCTTCATTAAGCACTTCAATGACTTTTGCGCTTCCCTTCATTAAAAGCCTCCTTATGGTAAAAAATTATTATCTTACTGGCATAGATAAGAAAAGTCTCTTATCTTGACCCCCACTCACAAAGGCTCGGAGCATTCACCTTCCTGACTTCGCTGTGCAGAAAGGAATCTGGCGTCGTTTATTTATACGCTGTTGCATCACCTTTGGAATATATAAAATTGACATATTTCTTACATTATAATAAAAAACACATTATAATTCAGCATCTGCTAATTGCAAAGTAGATTTTATTTTTGTCTAGGAGAAAAAAAATTGACTTTAATTACATTATGTAATAATCTAATTGAAATTTGGCGATTACGTTTTTTTGTGAATAAAGAGCCGATACATGCCATATAGTATCACAATTTCATGAGTTCATTTTGATATAGCATACCTCTTAGAAGGATAGAATATGGGACTTATTGTGCAGAAATTTGGAGGCACTTCGGTTGCTAATGCAGAGCGCATTAAGGCCGCTGTAAAATGGATTGTTGAGGCATACAAAGCAGGGAATCAGGTCATTGTCGTGGTCTCTGCAAGGGGTCAAACGACTGATGAACTAATTGATCTTGCCCGTGAAATAACCGATAGCCCATCGACGCGCGAAATGGACATGCTTATGTCTACGGGTGAGCAGATTTCCATTGCCCTTGTGGCCATGGCCATCCATGCCTTAGGCTATCCCGCAGTCTCTTTTACCGGTGGCCAGGTTGGGATCGTCACTGACAGCTATCATACCAAGGCGCGCATCCAAAACATCAATGCACAACGTATCAGAAAGGAATTAAACCATGGCACGATTGTGATCGTTGCTGGATTTCAGGGGATTGATGCAAATGAAAATATAACTACCCTTGGCCGGGGCGGTTCAGACACCACGGCGGTAGCCCTGGCTGCAATTATGAAGGCAGACCGGTGTGATATTTTTACCGATGTGGATGGAATTTATACGGCCGACCCAAGAAAAGTTCCTCACGCGCGAAAACTCGATAGGGTATCGTACGACGAGATCCTGGAGTTGGCGAGCCTGGGCGCGCAGGTGATGCATTCCCGTTCTATTGAATTTGCAAAGAAATATGGTGTTCCGCTGTATGTCCGTTCGAGTTTCAATACCAGAGAAGGAACGTTGATTTGTAAGGAGACGGAAAAAATGGAAGATATTGTCGTAAGTGGCGTTGCAGTCAGCAAGGATGATGCAAAGATTACGATCCGGGCGGTGCCTGACGTTCCGGGTCAGGCGGCGAAGATTTTTCATGAGATTGCCAGAAAAAATATTAATGTAGACATGATTATACAAAACGCCAGTATTGAGGGACGTGCCGACGTAACGTTTACGGTGCCAAGAAGCGATCTGAGAGAGGCGTTAAACGTTGCAGAAAAGATTAAGAAAGATCTCGGAGCCAGAGAGGTCTTGCATGACAGCAAGATAGCAAAGCTTTCTGTCGTTGGAATCGGCATGAGGAGTCATTGTGGTGTGGCAGAAAAGTTGTTTAGCACACTGGCATTTGAAAAGATCAATATCCAGATGATCAGCACCTCGGAAATCAAGATTTCGTGTGTCATCGATGAAGCGCACGCAGATCGCGCCTTACGGGCAGTCCATACCGCCTTCGGCCTGGACAAAGTGGAAAAGGAAGAAGTTGTAAAAGTTTAAAATATTCTTTTTAATTAGGCTGCCTTTAGCAGCGCTTCATAGTCCCCCTTTATTGGCAGAACAAGCGTCCCCGCATGTGATGATGGTGTCAACCGCGGACAGCAGCTCTGCCTGTGGGACAAATGAGTGCTTCAGTATGTTATACATCCCCGTATTCTCCTCACTTTCTGGAGATAACTCAAAAGATTAAAGTTTCCTGTTATAGAAATATGAAAAAACAACGATATTCAGTCATCACCTTTCTATCCGTGCTTTTCGTAATAAATTCGTGTGCTACAAAGAGACCCATTCTTTCTCCCAATGACCATCTTACTAAGATCGGGGTTGAAGCGGCTGATAAAGATATTGATGATTGTATTCAGCTTGCAAAGACGAATATTGGTAAGTACAGCACGGAGAAGAAGATTGCCGAACAGACCGCTATGGGCGCAGCAGTGGGTGCGGCGTCAGGAGCTGCGGTAGGGGCAATTGGCGGAAATGTTGGGTGGGGTGCTGCCTCAGGAGCTGCCGGAGGCGCCGCCGGTGGTTTGATATATGGCTTATTTAAGGCCAGGGATCCCGATCCTTTGCTTAAACAATATATTGAAAAATGTCTGCACGAGAAGGGATACGACGTTATCGGATGGAAATGAGGATACGCCCTTTTTTTGCGTCCATCAGAGTTTCCGCAACAATTTAGATTTTTGAAAGACTTCTGTGCTAATGAGGATATCATGCATGGAAGAGGTAATGTATGGGTTGTTTCTATACTCAAAGAATTCACCATTGGCGAATATTCTGAATTGACAAACAGGGTGGCACGTGCAACCTCCGTTTGTCCGTGTGGAACCAGCACAACGTTGTTTGTGAAACATCCATTTTAAAATAGGGATAGACGCTCAAGTCTGATTATTGTAAGTGCAGAGTTTTTTGCAATACGACAAAAACAGAGACAAGCGCCGCTTATCTGTGCCACCCCGGTAGATCATGGTATGTCTGTATCATGTTTATAATTCACAAAGTGTGCGCCTCTTGAGCATGCAGATAGTCGCAGAGATGATCTCATCTGAGGTTATTTCTCAAAACACGGAATTGATACCTTTTGTTTATTTTCATACAGGAATTTTCCCGCGACATCGGGCTGTAACAAATTTACATCGAGGAGAACAATTATGGAAAAGAGATACGGTGCACTGATACTGGTCGTGGTATTAACGACAAGTACCGTCTACGGGGGGTTTCTCAGTAACCTTTTTAAAAAAGGAGATGATGCTAATTCGGTTGCAGGTCTTGATGAAAGCACGGTTATATCGGGGCTCAAAGAGGCCCTGTCCATTGCAACGGATAAGACCGTAACTTCTCTATCTGCGCTTGACGGTTATTTTTCCAATAAGGCAGTCAAGATTCTAATGCCTGAAAAGATACAGAAGGTTTCAGATACTTTAAGGAAATTTGGATTCCAGAAGCAGGTTGATGACTTTGTCCTGAGTATGAACCGGGCAGCGGAGAAAGCGGCGCCGGTTGCCAGGGGGTATTTTATTGATGCGATAAAACAGATGACTTTCAAGGATGCTATGAAAATTTTAGATGGTGGAAATACGGCAGCAACTGATTTTTTCAAAGAGAAAACCTATGACAAGCTTTACGACTCATTTAGGCCGACGATTTCTGAGTCTATGGATCAGGTGGGCGTTACCAGTTTTTATAAGGATATGATGGGGAGATTCACATCGATTCCTTTTATGACCGCAACGTCCGTTGACCTTGATGATTATGTGACAACAAAGTCCCTTGACGGGCTTTTTTATACGATCGGGCAGGAAGAAAAGAAGATCAGAAAAAATCCTGCTGCACGAATCACAGACCTCCTGAAGGAGGTATTTGGAAAGAGTTGATTTTCATCATCCGGCAAAACTTCTTTATGAGGCGCTTTTGCGATTGCCATTATTTACTATGGCCATTATTGTTTAATTCCCGACATGCATTGATGAAATGATTTGTGATAAAGGACCCTCCTCCCCTATTTTTCATTCAAAATCTTCCCAAAAGATCTTTGCCAAATCTGCGGCAAAATCCTTTAAGCCCATCGTTTTCCTCCTATGACAGGTGATATCTTCCCTTCCGTCTGTTTTTCCTTACACGTTATATCTTCGGTTACAGGGTGCCATCAATTTCGTCATGATGATTCGGCAAGCTCATTATGCACGGCACTACGCCCTGTTTGCCCATATTGTTTGAATAGACACGCGGATTTGAAATAAATCACACTGACAAATAACGTTTGTCAGTGCCACCCTATAACGCACTTAAATAAAATGAGAATCCCGATACAATAAATTTAAGTAACTATTCAGCGAAACGGATGGTGAGAGAGAATATTTTCTCAGAATAGTTAGGAGCCGATAGGGAAAACGGGCAGACGGGAAAATCCCGAAGGGATGACATGATTATAGAGTGAGAAAAACGCACCACAACATTCAACCCCGTAGAGGTGAAATATCGAGAAAATAAGGATACCATGCCACCCCTTATATGTTAAGGTGTCTATAATTCATTGAATTAATATCAGAGTTAACTAAAATAGTTAACAGAATTGCGGGAAGGAGCG
>WBZO01004616.1_pt2 | contig 10411 bp, 13 predicted proteins | sample 5204261 | NCBI WGS metagenome assembly WBZO01 (sample SAMN12412400, study PRJNA552823) | activated sludge metagenome | isolation source: activated sludge from anammox sidestream of wastewater treatment plant... | place: USA: North Carolina | collected 2017-09
AAAAGAGAGAACGATGAAAACTCATCTCTGAGAGACTAGTTGCAGGTTGAAGCAGTAAACTTCTGCATTTGCAATTCTATTCAATTATCAACTGATTTTCTTACCTCATACTTTTTTTCGCATTGAAACACGGAACCAGAAGATCTTTTTATCTCCGGAATATTTTAAATGCATTTATCATCTTACCGATCGATGAACCCGGATTCAGATCAACTCCGATCAGTTTTATCTCAGGCCACAGACCCCATTAATGACTAATTTTGATGAACCGATCTTTATGAACAGGAAAAGTAACCTCACAAGAAAATCATTTATCAGGAATTCTGCACTGACAGCACTTGGAATGGTGGCAGCAGTAAAACTGAGATCTGCCGAAAGATATTCCGAAAAGGAAAATATTATGAACACAAATAAACTCAGCATTAAGAATGCAAGGCTGGAAACAGGTTTTGTTTATGACAGCGATGAAGTTATAGCTACTCAAACAGAACTGTTTTACATTGAAATTGAAGAGGGAAAAATAGCCCGGATCGGACCCAATCAACCCGATGCAGATGCCATGAATGCTAAAGGCTGGCTGATGCTTCCTTCATTCAGGGATATGCACATTCACCTGGACAAAACATTTTATGGCGACAAATGGCAGGCGGTGCGCCGCAGGACCAATGGCATAAAAGGAATGATAGCGCTGGAACAAAAGATCCTTCCGGATATGCTGAAAAATTCCACGTTCAAGGCAGAAAAGCTCATCGAACTGCTGCAGTCAAAAGGCACTGCTTTTGCCCGCAGCCAGGTAAACATTGAACCCACTTCCCGGCTGGATTCCCTCAGGCATTTGCAGACTGCCCTGGAAAGTAAGAAAGAAGGCTTCGGCGCTGAACTGGTCGCCTTCCCTCAGCATGGAGTTTTTTATACGGATACGGCTCCATATATGAAGGAAGCAGCTAAAATGGATATTGATTTCATCGGCGGGCTGGATCCCTACACCATTGACGGCTCCATAGAAAAGCAGGTGGATTTTATCGTTCAGCTTGCGCTGGACAATAATAAAGGTATTGACATGCATCTGCATGAAACAGGTGATTCAGGTTTGCAGACGGTTAATTACCTGATCAAAAAAGTAAATGAAAATCCTGTTCTTAAAGGAAAGACCTATCTCAGCCATTGTTTTATTCTCGGTGACATTGACAATAAAAAACAGGAAGAGACAGCGGAGAAATTAGCAGACGCCGGAATAGGTATCAATTCAACTATCCCCATCGGCAAACTGATTATGCCCATACCCACCCTTTACAAATATGGAGTGAAAGTGCAGACCGGCAACGACTGCATCGTGGATCACTGGAACACTTTCGGCACCGGAAGTGTGTTGCAGAAAGCAAACCTGGCTGCACAGCTTTACGGTTATGTGACCGAGTCAGGTTTATCGCGGATACTGCGCCTGGCTACCGGTGATATTCTTCCGTTGGATGACAAGGGCAACCGGCAATGGCCCAAACCGGGAGATGTCGCTAACCTCGCTTTCCTGGATGCAAGCTGCTCTGCCGAAGCTGTTTCCCGAATCTCACCTGTGACATCGCTTGTCTATAAAGGCAATGTGGTATATTGACCTGTTGAATTGTTAACGTAACATTTTCTCTTTCCGGGGACTGTTATGTTATGACCTGCATGAATTGTATAAGACTCTAACAAATTAAAACAGTAATTACGGATTGTGTGATAAATTATGGCAATACAGTTTAAAAAGATCAGAAAGCCTTATATCCTTTCCAGGTCCTTGTATCTACATCAAAGAGCCAATACATGCCATTAGTATATGTAAAATTGAAACGGTCCGATAGCTTTATACCTTCCGGAAATTTCAGGATCCTGGTTATTTTACCCGTCCTGATATCATACAGTTCCACCTGAGCATCATCCACATTCAATATACCGATCTCGGCTTTGGGTATGCCGGTATAGATAACTGTCGTGTAATTATAAACCGGGCCTTTCTGTTCGGAAAGCTCATCATCGTCCTCATCATCAATATCTATTTCATCATCCTGATCCTTCTGATCATTCTGTTCAACCTGTTCTTCCTGCACTGAAGAGGGGCGTATGATAACAACTTCTTTTTTAATGATCTTCGGATTACTCAGGCTGTATGACCACAAGGTATCCTTATCAATGAAAAAGACCTTTTTTGTTTTACTGTCAAATGCTCCCACACTGTTCTCGTCCGGCTGATTTTTTTCTTTGAACATTACCTTTACGCCGGAGGGGATCCCCTTTGCATTGAGTGTGTAGGCAAACCATCCGTTATTACTAAAGGCGTTTCCCTGAACAGATTTGGTGGCAGGGTTATACCAGAGGCCTCTCGTGTCTATAAGCGACTTAAGGGTGTCTGGTGACAGTCTTTTGCCTGAAGCATCAAAAACTCCCATTGGGAATTTTTTGTTTCCGGACATTGCAGTATAATATTTTTTTTGAACCGGATGCCACACTACCGAGCCGGAACTCGAACCACTGTAACTGCCATCAGGAGGAGACGGGATCTGCAAAGTCATTACTGCTTTCAATGAAACAGGTGTAATGGTTTGTTCCTTTTGGGAAAATGCAAATACGGCAAGCATTGCAGAAATACATAAGAGGATGGTACGTTTCATGGATAAAAGAATTTTATTGACTGATTGTTTTCCGGGATCCCTCAAATCTTGTTTTTGGATGATGGATTTACACCGGATCAGACAAAATACAGTTTTTTATACAATAGTTATAATCATTATATAAGTTTTTTTAAAATTCCGGCCGGCCATGCTTGCTGACCTGTACGGACAGGCGAGGCCGTTTGTAAACCGGAAGAAACATCCTGCAGTGAGTAATTGTCGGAAAGTAAGAATAGCTCTTTCCCTTATCATCTATTTTTGTATCCATGTATCAGCTGAAAAAATCTTTAGGACAGCATTTTTTAAAAGATGAGAATATCTGCAGAAAGATCGTTTCAGCTTTGCAGCAGCATCCTTTTACCCGTTTGCTGGAGGTGGGGCCGGGCGGCGGCGCATTGACAAAATATTTATTGGAAATACCAGGCATAGAGTTTAAGGCTGTGGAAGTGGATAAGGAAAAAGTGGAGTTCCTGGAAAATACTTACCCCTCCATAAAAGGGAAGATCATTCATCATGATTTTTTATCCCTTGAAATACCCTTTGAAAATAAATTTACCATTGTAGGCAATTTTCCCTATAACATTTCTTCACAAATATTATTCAGAATACTGGAGTGGAAGCAGTATGTGGAATGTGTGATCGGTATGTTTCAGAAAGAGGTGGCGCAGCGGATTAAAGCACCGGAAGGAAGCAAGACCTATGGAGTGCTGAGCGTATTGATACAGGCTTTCTTTGATGTGGAATATCTGTTTGAGGTTTCGGAAAGGTCGTTTCAGCCTCCTCCCAAAGTGAAAAGCGCCGTGATCCGGCTGATGCCTGCGGCAAAGACACCTGAGATGCGCAGTCGCGAAGACTTCTTTCTGCTGGTAAAGACTTCCTTTAATCAGCGGAGAAAGACCTTGAGAAATTCAGTGAAGGGCCTGTTCAGCCCTTCAAAGCTGGAAGAAGAAATATTTGATAAAAGGTCGGAGCAATTAACGGTTCAGCAATTTGCAGCCCTTACTTTTGACATGAAATGAAAAAGGTCATTATTACTGCCGGAGCGCATGAGCTTTTAATGAACAGGCTTAAAGAAAAAGGCTTTGATATCATCTATCAGCCGCAGATAACTTATGATGAATTAAGCGGAATGATCACAGAAGCGGAAGGACTTATTGTTACTACCCGGCTGAAAGTGGATAAACCGCTATTGGATAAAGCCACTCATTTAAAATGGATCGGCAGGCTCGGAAGCGGCATGGAATTGATAGATGTGGAATATGCCGGAAGTAAAAATATAAAATGCGTCAGCAGTCCGGAGGGAAACCGGAATGCGGTGGCAGAACATGCATTGGGACTGCTGTTGAATCTGATGAACCGTATTTCCTTTTCCTATTCAGAAATAAAAGAAGGGAAATGGAAAAGGGAAGAGAATCGCGGCACGGAACTGAGCGGAAAAACTGTCGGCATCATAGGTTTTGGCAATACCGGTAGTGCATTAGCCAAACTGTTAAGTTCCTTTGATGTGACAGTGCTGGCATATGATAAATACAAATTCGATTTTGCGAAGGGGCCGGTCAAAGAAGCAAGCCTGGAGCAGGTCTGCCGTTATGCGGAGGTCATCAGCTTTCATGTGCCATTGACCAATGAAACCCGTCATATGGCCAATGAGAATTTTTTCGGATCGTTGAAGCAAAAACCGTGGATCCTTAATACATCGAGAGGCGGAGTGGTCCATACAGGCCATCTTATTGAAGCATTGAAAAGAATACAGATCTCAGGCGCGGGATTGGATGTCTTGGAAAATGAAAAACCGGAAACTTATTCTGTCCGGGAGAAAGAACAATTGGAATGGCTCTCTTCCCGGCCTGAGGTGGTGCTTACACCCCATATTGCCGGATACAGCCATGAGGCCTTTTATAAGATGTCTCAGATCCTGCTGGAAAAACTGGGATTTGAATAATACGCATTGTTTTTTTTCTGATTTTTTTTATATTTGTAGTTCAAGTAACACAATTGCAACGCTTCAGCTTCAACTGAGGCGTTGTTGTTTTATTTTTTTTATTAAAGGAGGTGATTATGAGTGATATTCAATATGTCACCAAAGAGACACTGGAGCAAATGAAGGCCGAATTACAACGGATGAAAGGGGTGGACCGGCCTGCTGCCAGCCGTGCTATTGCAGAAGCAAGGGAAAAAGGCGACCTGAAGGAGAATGCAGAATATGATGCAGCCAAGGAAAGCCAGGGGATACTGGAAGCCAAGATCTCTTTGCTGGAAACTCAGCTTGCCAATGCAAGGGTGATCGAAAAGTCGGATATTGACACCGGCAAGGTTTCCATTCTCACCAAAGTGACGCTGAACAATCTGAATACAAAGAAACAGGTGACCTATCAGCTGGTGAGCGAAAAGGAAGCTGACCTGAAAGCAGGAAAGATCTCTGTTACTTCCCCTATCGGAAAAGGTATCCTGGGAAAAAAAGTGGGTGAAGTGGCAGAAGTGCAGGCGCCAGCCGGCATCATCAAATTCAGGATAGAAGAGATCACGGTTTAAAAAAAGAATTTTTATTGATGAAGGCTCCGCTTTCCGGCGGAGTTTTTTGTTTCCGCTCTTTGCCTTTAGCTTTGTTATATGACCGGCAGATGGATCAGGCCGATATTCTTATTTTTTAAAAATAAATTTTCCGGAAAAATGACACTGTTTTCTAAGATCATTGCGGGAGAGATCCCTTCCTATAAAATTGATGAGAACGAAGATTTCTTTGCCTTCCTTGATGTTTTCCCGTTGCGTGAAGGACATACGTTGGTGATCCCTAAAGTAGAAGTGGATAATCTTTTTGACCTGCCTGAAGAATATTTGGGCAGAATACTGGTGTTTGCCCGCCCGATAGCCAAAGCTATCGAAAAAGCTTTTCCCTGCGACCGCTGCGGCATCAGCGTGATCGGGCTGGAGGTACCGCATGTACATATTCATTTGATACCGATCAATACGGCTAACGATTTGAATTTTGTTCAGCCCAAACTGAAAATGACGGAAGCAGAACTGAGCAAAGCGCAGCAGAAGATACTGGACCATCTGAAGAAATAAAAGAAATGATTGCGGCTTCTTATTTCTTTTTTATTCTCTCCGGATTTTTTTTGATGAAATCTTCCCAGTTGTTGAAATCATTACCTTTTTTATTAATCAGGGAATGTAACTGGAAGTGATGGCATACGGCCACTGCCAGCGCATCAGTGGCATCATAAGAGGCGGGTTCCCTGCTCACCCGTAATAAATGTTGCAGCATTCTCCACACCTGTTCTTTTCCTGCATTGCCATTTCCGGTGATGGATTGTTTTACTTTTTTGGGTGAATATTCAGTGACCGGTATTCCTTTGCTCATGGCTGCAGCAATGGCCACTCCCTGTGCCCTCCCGAGTTTCAGCATGCTCTGTACATTCTTACCGAAGAAAGGAGCTTCAATGGCAAATTCATCGGGCCTGAAAATTCTGATCAGCTCCTGTACTTTTTTATGGATCAGGTGCAATCTTTCCGGATTACTTTTTTTGGAAGGAAGGCGCAGCACATCCATTTCTTTCAGCCGTATCACAGGACCGCTGATCTCAATGATGCCATAACCCATCAAAAGGGTTCCCGGATCTATACCAAGTATTATTTTACCATGCCTTTGCAAAGAGGGGTGTATTTTTACAGAATTATATAAATGTCTCGGCGGTTTGAGTTTTTTCAGGCATAAAAATATCAAAATCTTCATCAACTATTTTCTCGGCCCTCTTTTGTTTCTGGCATTGTCCTATTCTATTTATCATCAGATAAAAGATCAGCCTGACCTGGCACAGACATGGAGCAGGATCAAACGGTCTCTGTACAGTACTAAAGTATGGGATCTTGCTGCTGTGTTTCTGCTCATGACCCTGAACTGGAGTATTGAAGCTGTAAAATGGAAGCTGGCAGTGAAGAAAATTCAGGAGGTAAGTTTCTTCCGTGCTTTCAAAGCGGTATTATCAGGAGTTTCTTTTTCTGTGGGTACTCCCAACAGGATGGGAGAGTATCTCGGGAGAATATTGTATATGGATGAAGGGAACCGGTTGAAAACCGTTTCACTGACCATTGTGTGCAGCATCAGCCAGCTGATCATTACCTTGCTGATCGGATGCATTGGCATGGCTGTCTTGCTTCCGGATATCCGTTCGGCAGGAATGCTTTCCTCTCCCTGGAATTCAGTTATGCTCTACGGAGTAATGTTTGCCTTGCTGGTTATTTCATTATTCTATTTCCGGTTGGGCTGGCTGGTAAAATTAGGAGAACGTTTTCTGGCCAATAACCGTTATGCATATCTCGTCCGTTCACTGGAAGATCTTGATACAAAGAAACTCCTGTTATTGCTGGTATTATCTGCTTTAAGATTTTGGATCTTCATGATACAATATTATCTTTTGTTTCGTCTTTTTGATGTGGATGTTTCCTGGTGGCAGGGTTTTTGGGCTATTTCCGTTTCATTTCTGGTACTGGCGATCATCCCGTCTTTTGCCATTGCCGATCTTGGATTGAGAGGCAAAGTGATCCTGAGCATGGCGGGTCTGTACAGTGCGAACGGATTAGGTATCGCCATTGCTGCGGGGGCCATCTGGCTGATCAACCTGGTGATTCCTGCGATCATCGGCAGTTTATTAATTTTAGGGATAAGGAAAATGTTTAAAACAAAAAATGAGAGGAATTAAGCGTATCGGGTTTATTGGTTTAGGCACGTTGATGTTTGCTTTTTCTTCTAAAGCACCTGAACCGCAAAATGATTTTTGTGATATTAGAAATACGGCATTTCAGGCAAATGAGATGGTCGGTTTCACCGTGTATTATGCTGTGGCAGGCATTTATGTGAACGCGGGCAATGCCACTTTTAACATCAACCTGGAAACGATGAACAATCGCCCCGTTTATCATGTGACCGGAGAAGGGACAAGTAATTCATCTTACGACTGGATTTACAAAGTGAGAGATAAATATGAATCCTATATTGACACGGCCACGATGCAACCTTTGAAATTTATCCGCAACGTCAATGAAGGCGGATATAAGAAATATCAGAATGTGACCTTCAATAAAAATGCAAAGACTGCCATTTCGGGAGAAGGTGTGTTCAAAGTGCCGGAGTGCGTGCAGGATGTTGTCAGCTCCATGTTCTATGCAAGGAATATAGACTTTTCGAAATATCAGCCGGATGACAAGATCCCGTTTTCCATGTTCCTGGACAATGAAGTGTACAATATGTATATCCGATACATGGGGAAGGAAACGATAAAAACAAAGTTCGGAAAATTCAAAGCCATCAAGATCAAACCTCTTTTAGTGAAAGGGACAATCTTTGAAGGCGGTGAGAAGATGACCGTATGGATTTCCGATGATGAGAATCATGTCCCCGTCCGCATCATGAGCCCACTGGTGGTGGGTAGCGTGAAAGTGGATATGATGGATTACGAAAATCTTCGACACCCGTTGACATCACTGATCAAAGCAAAGAGATAAATCAGCCGTGTGGAATAATTGTTTTTACATGACATCTTCCAGTTTGAAAAATTCCTTTGGCCGGATCCCTCTTTCTGTCTGGTGAAGAGTGCAGCATTCCACCTTAGGATCGTGCTCAAAGAAAAGAATATAATCATTCTTTAAAGCTTCTTCCAGGAAAGACCTTTTCTCTTTCAGTGTGGTCAGCGGAAACATGTCGTATGCCATCACGTATGGAATAGGTATATGCCCCGTTGAAGGAAGAAGGTCTGCCATGAACACAATGGTCTCGCCGTTATATGTTATTTGAGGCAGCATCATGGAATCAGTGTGGCCCGATGCAAATCTTATGATCATGGAAGGAAGATCGAAGTTGGTGGAAGGGAGTTTGTCTCCCGTCACTTGGATCGGATTGCCGATGAACTGAAGCCTTCCGCTTTCCTGTATGGGCAAAATGTTTTCTTTCAGAAAACTTGCTTTCTCTCTTTCATTGGGATTCACTGCCCAGTCCCAGTGCACTCTGTTGCTCCAGTAAGTGGCATTCTTAAATGCAGGAACCAGTTTGTCTTCTTCACGCATAATAGAACCTCCGCAATGATCGAAGTGGAGATGTGTTAAAAAAACATCGGTAATGTCATTGCGGCTGAAACCGTGTTTTGCCAGTGACTTGTCCAGCGTGTCATCTCCATGCAGGTAATAATAGCTGAAGAATTTTTCATCCTGCTTGTTGCCGATGCCGTTGTCAACAAGTATCAGGCGTTTGCCGTCTTCAATGAGCAGGCAGCGCATGGCCCAGGTACACATATTATCTTCATCTGCGGGATTGATCTTGTTCCAGATGCTTTTTGGTACCACGCCGAACATGGCCCCGCCATCCAGTTTAAAATATCCCGTGTTTACTGTGTATAATTTCATTCTGATAACCGATTTTTTATTTCAGCCATTCTCTTTTCATAAGCAGGTTTTGTATAGAGCAAAGCTATCAAACCCAGAATAAAGAAGCTGGTAAGAGCAAAGGTGCTGTTTCTCATGCTTCCGCTGTTCTCTTCCACATATCCAAAAATAAAAATTCCTATGACCAATGCGATCTTTTCACTGACATCATAAAAGCTGAAAAAAGATGTGGTGTCCTCCGTTTCGGGCAACAGCTTGCTGTAAGTGCTCCGGCTCATACTCTGTATTCCTCCCATTACCAGCCCTACAAATGCAGCCAGTATATAAAAAGAAGTTGGTGTTTTTACAAAATATGCCGAGATGCATATAACTATCCACGTCATCACCGCAATGCTGATCACCCACCAGTTGCCTATCTTTTTGCTCAGCCTGCTCATGGCTATGGCGCCCACCATAGCTACAAGCTGAATAACAATAATGGTGATCAAAAGTTTTGGTTCATCTTTCGGGTCGGGAAAGATCTCTTTTTTCCCAAAGCCTGCTGCAACCAGCATCACTGTCTGAACACCCATGCTGTACAGAAAAAAGCTAAAAAGGAATCTTCTCAGCGAAGGCATTTTTTTGAGCTGTTTCCATACCAGGCTCAGTTCATGAAACCCGTTCACCAGGATATGCTTCTTTGCTTTTCTTTCTGCTGCGTTGCTCATGGGTAATGCCCTGAATGTGATCTGAGCAAAGCCAAACCACCAGAGCCCTGTCAGTAAAAAAGAAACCCGTGCACCAATGGATTTATCATTTTCATCAAGGCCGAACCAGGATGGTTTCAGGATGATCACAAAGCAGATCATTTGAAGGATGACACTGCCGATATATCCCATCGCAAAACCTTTGGCGCTGACACGGTCATGATCTTCCGGAGCAGCAATGTCAGGCAGGTAAGAATTATAGAACACCAGGCTGCTCCAGAATCCCAGTGCTGCCACCGCAAAAGCAATGATGCCATATTCTATATTATCTTTTTTGAACCAGAACAGTGCGATACATGCGGCGGAACCGAGATAACAGAAGGCACGCATCCAGTTCTTTTTATTTCTTTTATAATCGGCAATGGAACTCAGAATGGGAGAGGTGATAGACACAATGATAAAGACAACTGCCAGCGCATAATCCTGCAATGCCGTGTTAATGAATTTCCTTCCGAAAAAACTGACATAAGATCTTTCTCCCGAATGGGCAGCAGCAGTGATCCCGACATAGTAAGCAGGGAAAATAGTGGAAGTGATCACCAGGTTGTACACCGAGTTTGCCCAATCGTACATGGCCCAGCCATTGATCACTTTTCTGGAAGCAGTCTTCATTTCAATCGGTATATCCGCTCAAAGTACTAA
>WBZO01007193.1_pt1 | contig 10409 bp, 11 predicted proteins | sample 5204261 | NCBI WGS metagenome assembly WBZO01 (sample SAMN12412400, study PRJNA552823) | activated sludge metagenome | isolation source: activated sludge from anammox sidestream of wastewater treatment plant... | place: USA: North Carolina | collected 2017-09
AAAATTTAATCTTAAAAAATTGCTTATTTACCAATTTTTGGTAACTTTGAAGAAAGTTTTTAAAAATGAAAAATACATCAATATCACTTGGAAGCTATTTTGACCAGTTTGTGAGTAGTCAAGTTTCGGCAGGACGATATAAAAATGTAAGCGAAGTTATTCGTGCAGGACTTCGACTTTTAGAAGATGAGGAAAGTAAAATTTTAGCATTAAAAACAGCAATTCAAGAAGGAATTGACAGTGGAATTGCTCACGATTTTGACCCTAAAAAACATCTTAAAGAATTAAAAGCGAGAAAGAAATCTAATATCTAAGTAAAACTGACTAACAAAGCTGTTGAAGGTTTGACAAATATTTGGGATTATACTTTTGATAAATGGACTGAAAAACAAGCAGACAAATATTATGAAATGTTACTTGAAAATTGTCAAATCATTGCAGACGACCCAAAAATTGGCAAAAAATATGAAGGTATCAAAAAAGAATTATTAGGTCTGAAAGTAAATCGACATATTATATTTTACAGACAGCCTGATAACAAACAAATCGAAATAACAAGAATTTTACACGGACGAATGGACTTGGAAAACAGAATAAACGAATAAAAAAACTGCCACCAATATATAGGGATTAAACGAAGCACTGCTTCGATTTAATCCTGTGTTGAATGAAGCTCCTTCTGTTTTTATGTGTACTCAATAAGCAAACCCGAAATTATTAGGCTTGTGTGTAATTGGTAGCTCCCAATTTTCAATTTTTAATTTAGTAAAGTATAAACAAAGTATTGTTATTATATTTTATCTCTTAATAAACTACTTATTTCTTTTAGATAACTTATTTCTTTCTTAAGAGTTTCAATTTCTTTTTTGTCAAATTTAATTTTTATCTTACCTGATGAGGTGTTTTCCGTCTTTTTTGATACCATCGTTGCTAATATCTCGAAAATATTTACATTTAAGATAATACTACTTCGAAGTATTGTATCAGAATTCCAACTTTCCTTCTTTAATAAGGCATTTATGTTTTGTTTACTATAGTGTAGTTTATTTGCAAAAGATGTTTTAGTTAAATTTTGATTTAATAGAATCTCATTTACTATTTTACCCACATGGATTTTCATCTATTGTAAATTTCCATGTAAAAACCATATTAATTTAATATTTTGGTATCAAAATAATATACTAAAGTAAAATAATTTTGTACTTTATTAAAATTAAACTATATTTGACTCACTTATTAGAAATAAATAAATTAACAAAATACCCTTTCGGTGGCTGGATGATATAACCGAAATTTAATATGAGAAATAAAATTTTAATTTTGAATTTAATTGTTATTACTGCTTTTAACTCATCATGTACAAAAGTTGAAAAATGTAAGACTTGTGTAATTAATCCTGAATATAAAGAAGTTTATATTGGTGAATCAAAACTATCAGGTAAAAATTTCAGAAAGAATGATGGTAGTGTACCAGGTATTACCTTTCTTAATAATAAAAGTGAAAATGTACTTAAAACTATTATTGAAAATACTAATATTGAAATCCCATCTAATAAGATTTCAGGTATTGCTCTTTTTTATAATGTAGATGTTGAAAATTATGGCCAATTAAAAAACTACCTACCCAATACCTTATTATTCTATATTCAGAATAATAATAATTTTATTACAAATTGTTATTTTAGGAATTTTGAAGGTAAATATGTTCTAAATTCTACTTTAACTGGTATAACTAATATGATTTCTGGCACAGATTTAATTAATATTGACAACGGTTATACATTAAATTCTAAAGAAATTGTATTATTATTCGATTCTCAAAAGATACCTGATGAATATTATAGATCTGATTTCCAAGTTAAGACTTCTAATTTTTCAAAACCAATACCAGGTGATGGTCCCGATCCAATGAAACTTTGCAGTATAATCCCAGAATGTAAAAATATGAACATTGAGGGTACTTGTATTTTTTCTGAACATCAAAATGGCCCAGAGAGTGTTATCTGTGTTCCTAAACTAGAATGTCCAGAAAAGGTTATCACAAATAGTTTAATAAATTTAGGGTATAGTTTAAACGAGAAATCACATGAATATTTCTATGAACTACGCGATAATTTTTTAGGTAAATCTTTAAAAGGTTCTAAGTATATAGATGATTATTATTATACATCAAAGTTTATTACATTGAATGGATTAAGTACAAATTTTTTATTAAACTCGTTTAAATTTTGTAATAGTAACATGCCATTCAAATTAACTCAATTTAATAATGATTTATATCAAGATACTATATTGATAAATTCCGAAGATAAAACAAATATTTTATCTATTTTAGAATCTTCTAAAAATATTACCCCAGATGTTAGATTTCAAAATATTATTAATTCTTTAATTATTGATTTGAATAAATTTACTGGTAAAAGTATAAATGAAATTAAAAATGATTTTAAATAAAGTAATATTCTCATATTTGTTATTTGTGATTCTATTATCTTGTACTCAAGTTACTTCAAAAAGTGATTTATCGGGGGAATATAGAAGTAAAACTTATTCATATTATGAAAAGTTAATGTTTTATTTTAATAAGGAAACTTATACATTACATTCAATAATTGTTTTGAAGAAAGATTCTTCATTTCTATACACAACATGTGGAAATGAGATGAAAGGCAAATGGAGAGTCAAGTATGATTCATTAATTTTAGAGTGTAAACAGAATACCTTTCGAAATGATAGTATTAATACCCATAGACAGGCTTCATGTGGAGAGAAGCCTATAAAGTATTTAATAGATTATAAGAAAATGGAATTAATAGGAATAAAACTTTATGACACATTAATTATTCATGATAATTTTGTAAAAGTAGATGAAAATTTAAATAAATAAGGTGTGTTTTTCACACCTTATTTATATCTTGTCTTTTTTCTCTATATTATTAGGCTTGTGTGTAATTGGTAGCTCCCAATTTTCAATTTTTAATTTTTTAAAAAAATCTTCTTCTTCTATCTCTAATACATCACCTACTTTTAAGTTAATGATATGAAGTTCTTCAATAGATTCTCTAATTAATCGTTTACAATCGTGTCCTACTACAGCCACCATTTTCCGTACTTGATGGTACTTGCCCTCGGTTAAGGTCATTTTTAACCACGAGCAAGGCAAGGCATCGGAGAATTCGTGTTGCCTTTTTTCTAAATAATTTGGTTTTGTAATGCGTTCAACCTCGCAAGGTTCGGTTATGTAGGTTTTACTACCTTTACCTTTTAAGATAATTTCTACACCTGTTCTTAATTTTTGAAGCGTTTCGTCGCTAATAACACCTTCTACTTGTATAATATACACACGCTGATGCGGTACGCCACTTTCAAACAGTAATTTGGTAACTCTTTTATTGGTGGTAAGTAGCAGTAATCCCTCCGAATTATTATCTAAACGCCCTATGGCGTGTGTACCTTCTGGAAAATGATAATCCAAATCGCCTAGTAGCCTTACCTTATCTGGGCTTACAAATTGTGAAACCATTTTATAAGGTTTATGAACCAAGAAATAACGGTTAGCTTGCTGACTCATTGGTATTGGGTTTATATCCAATTAATTTAAGTATTATAAGTGTAAGCAACCAACCTAATACACCAGTAATAACAGAAAGTACTGTGGCTCCTACATAATAGATGTATAAATTCTTAAGTGTTTCAATAGTTAAAAATTTATTCAAATCAATATCTACTTGTTCTCCGCAAACCCATTCGCCCATTTTTACACTTGCATATAAAATAAAAGGTATCATAGGAGGTACTGATATTTGAGCTGTAAGACCTACAATAGCCTTATTGAGTTTAAAGAATACGGCTGAAAGAATGGCTAACGCAAATTGAAACCCCCAGATTGGCACAATCCCAAAAAATAAACCTACACCTACAGATATGGCTTTAACAGAGGCACTTTCTTGTGCAGCTATTACTTCTTCTTTCCATAGTTTTTTTAAATTTTTTAAGGTTAGCTTTCGTATAAGCATTACTGGGCGCCAAAACAAAAGAGCTAGAATTACTAGATATGTATTTAAAAAACTAATGCGTGTACTGTCTCTACTAGGAATAAAATGAGATACCCTTTCGTTTGCTGGTGCATAATATACACTAACAGGAATGGATATTACGGGTATGTTGTGCCAAGCTGCTTTTACAATTACTTCAATTTCAAATTCAAATTTGGTAGTAAACAACCATATTTTTTTTAAACGTTGAATGGGATATAATCTGTAACCGCTTTGTGTATCAGGCATTGAAATACCTGTCTCAGCCCAAAACCAAAAGTTACTAAACTTATTTCCAAAAGTGCTTTTATTGGGCACATTTTCCACAGTCATATTTCGTGCTCCGATGATTAAGCTGCCTGGTTCTTTTTCTATTTTTTCAAGAAATAATATAAAATCTTTTGGATAATGTTGCCCATCACTATCAATTGTTATTGCATAATCAAATCCCAACTCAACTGCCTTTTTAAAACCATTACGCAAACCCATCCCTTTGCCCTGATTGTGTAGGTGTGTTACAATATGGAGTGTTGGATAATTCTCTAAAATCAGTTTGGTGTTGTCAGTACAACCGTCATTTACTACGATGATATCATCACAATACTTTAAAGTAGATTGAATAACGCTTTCTATTGTTTTTTCGTTATTGTAGGTAGGAATTAAAACACAACATTTGAGTTGTTTAAATTTTTCTTTTACAAATAGGCTATGTTCGTTGAGTTCACTCATTACTAAGGTTGCAAAAATAAGCATTATCCATATTTAAAATAATAATTAAATTTGTTTTGTATGAGGTTTAAATTTTACTTTATATTCTTTTTATTTATAGTCCATGTGGAGGCTTATTCACAAGAAGCAACGCCTAAAGAAGTACCAGTTAAAAAAGAGAAGAAAAAAAAGGAAAAGAAACCACCTGAAAACATTGAAGTTTTTCCGAAGAATTACCTCATTCGTCCTCGTTTTGTATATCCCGAAGTGGGATTAAATGTGAGTAATAGAATGTTTGGAAAGGGTGATAATTTTAAATATAAACCTGCTGTTCCGGGTGTTGTTGGATTATCAGTAAAAATTAAAAAGGTATATGTTTCTGCAGCGGTTCAATTGCCCCCCTCCAACCAAATAAAACATGATTTTGGGAATACAAAATTCAGAAATATCACAATTAATATACAAGGTAGGGTACTAAATTGGGGAATCTTTTATAGAGATTATAAAGGTTTTTATTTAAAAACTTATGAGTCTTATTATCCTAATTGGAATAAGGATTCATTAGGGTTTCCGAAGTCGCCTGACTTAAGAATTATTGATGCTGGGTTAAATTTGGGATTTAATTTTAATCATAATTTTTCGTTAAATGCAGCCTTTGCTCAAGGAGAACGCCAAAAGAAAAGTGCAGGTTCTTTTCTAATGGGTTTTAGCGAACGTTATCAGCGCATAGAAGCCGATACCAGTTTTGTACCGCCTACACAAGGTAAATTGTACCCTAATCTGGATAAATTAAGATATGGTAATTTTATTAGCTCTATTATTTATTTTGGATTTGGATATCAATTTGTAATCCAAAAATATTTTCATCTTACTATTGTAACTATGGGAGGTAGTGGATTGCAATTACAAAACTATACCCAAGACAATAAGAAACGCGCTTGGATTAATTATCCAACTTATGCAACTATTAAATCACAATTTGGATACAATGGCGAACACGTTTTTGCTAATTTAATTTATACCTACAAGTATAATACTATTCCAATAAAGGAGTCACGTCTTAAGATAATTAATAATTGGATTGAGTTAGGAGTGGGAGTGAGATTCTAGAAATTACTTTTTCTTTTCAAACTCTCCCACTTGATTATCGTAACAGAGGTAATATTTTTCTTTGTTCAAGTTTTTTATGTCTATCTTTTTTCCAAATCCTTTTTTCACAATCACGCCGTATGTGTCATAAATTTCAAAGGCTGTTTCGGCAGTAAATTGAATTTCATTAAAATTTTGAGTAATCATAAATGACGGTTTACTAATTGATGAAGTCATCATCACTGTTGAAGAGGCTTTAGGCGCAACTGCAAATCCTTTTTGTTTTACTCTAAATTTATTTTCTCCACTATGGGTCAATACTTTAAAAGAATAATCATGATTTTCGGGTGTGCCTATGCCTTGAACTTCACCTACATACACCCATTTATTCCATTTAAATTGTTCAATGATATAGGGCAAAGCACCATTTTCATTCTTTGTAGTCCATTTTAAAATACCTTCAGGATTCACGTTCATACTCACGATGTCAAAGGTAGGTCTTGGTTTTAGTACTTCTGGATTTAAAACAACAGGCATACAATCGTTTTTATGACTAATTTCTATTACCACCTTTTCGCCTGGCTTTATATTCATGGCGGTTAAATCTATTTCAAAAGAAGAAGAATTAACTTCATCAGTTGCAATACGTCCGTTTACTTTTATTTCGGTGGCGCAAAAACCAACGCCATTAGGTCCAAATGAGTTTTGTATAAAAACATTTTTACTTTGAAATTTTCCTTCTAAAACTAAAACATCGGTCGAAAAGGCGACAGAAGTTGTAATACTTAGAACAAATAACAATAGGTGTTTCATTATCTTGAATGGTTATTTAATAAACTAAATTAGTAAAAAAACAGATTAAAATTACATTTTATGTCGTAATTTAACATATAATATGACGAGTCCAAAAACTACAAGAATAGTTCCTAAAATCTTTAAAGAGCCTTTAAAATGTAGATTATTAACAATATTATCTTTACGGTAAGACCATAGCATTCCAATAATAAAGACGATAAAGAAACTAATTGCAAATATGATTTTACCACTTGTCATCATTATTTAGGCTTAATTGGTTGCAATTTATAAATTTACACTCAGATTTTTGAAAAAACTTTTCACATATTTATACATAGTAGTGTGTCTTAATTCAATGGCATCTTCTATTAGTAAGGCTTATGAAGCTTTATCTATTTACGATTATTTTAAAGCCAAACAGTTATTTTATAAATCTATTAAGAAACAACCAGCTTTTGCAGCTTATGGTTTAGCCACTATTTATTCTCGAAATGATAACCCCTTTTCAAATTATGATAGTGCAGCGAAGTATATTTATGTAGCATCAACTCAGTTTAAAGATACAGCAACATTTTCCACCTTTTATATTAGCTCTGGTTCAATTGCTCAATTGGCTTACTACATTAACAATAGGGCTTTTCAAAAATATGTTGAACTAGGTAACACTCATTCTATTTCCCATTTTCTATCAACTTTTTTATTAGCCACCGATTCAATAAAACAAGTGTGTTTTGATAAACGAGATCAACTAGAATTAAGCAGGTTAATTAATTATCAAAAAAGTGATAGTATTCAAGTTTTCTTATCAAAATACCCAGAGAGTGTTTTGTATTCTAAAGCTCAGAAATTATTTTTTGATTTTGAATATAATGAGCAAACAAATGAAAAAACAAGAGAGCAATATCAAAGATTCTTAATTCACTTTAAATCCAATCCTAATGTATTTTATGCCGAACGAAATTTATTAGAGCTAACACGTCAGCTTTATTCATCGGATAGCTTATACCGATTCATACAACGTTTTTCTACCCAAACTACGCAATTAGAGGCCTGGAAACTATTGTATAGCTCATCAATGAAAACATATAGTAAACAGGAGCTGACTCGATTTATTAAACTTTATCCTGAATATCCTTTAACTCAAGATGTGTTAAAGGAAATTAATCTATCTGATATTAAATTAATTCCTGTTAAGAATTCTCTAGAAAAATTTGGTTTTATAGATACATTAGGTAATTGGAAGATTTTGCCTCAGTTTGATGATGCACTTAATTTTACAGAGGGTATTGCTTCTGTGTGTAGGAATGACAGTTGTTTCTACATTAATAAAGAAGGAATTCAAATTTTCAATCAAACTTTTGATGAGGCAGAAAATTATAGCAATGGCGTTGCAATTGTTAAACGAAAATCAAAGTATTACTTAATTAATAGAAGTGGGCAAGTTATATCTGATGCCTTTGATGATATGATAACAAGTATAGGTAAATATTTTATATGTAAAAAACAAGATATGTATGGAGTCATTAATGCCAAAGGTGAAATAGTAATTCCATTTAAATATAACAAGCTTGGTAATTTTGAAAATGGCTATGCGTATTATTTAAAAAAACAATATGGTTTAATAAGCACAGACAATAAAGTTTTACAAGCACAGTGGGATTGGATTTCAAATGTGGATGAAAATGCATTATCTGTTGTAAAAAGAGACAATTTTTTTGGTTTGATGAATCTTAATGAAGAATTATTATTGCCAACAAAATTTGATTTTATCACACCGTGTATGAATGGTATTTATCTAGTTGTAAAAGATAATTTGTACGGTTTTTTTAATGCTATAGAAAAATGTTTTATAACCTCTATTACTTATAATTACAACAATGCAAATCCTGTTTCTTATTACACCAATGGCACACTTTTTAAATTGTTGCAGGGCGATAAAGTAGCTTTGATAGATGCTAATGGTAAGCAATCTATTCCTTTTGGGCAATATCAAGATGTTTACTTTGCCAAATCTAATATCATTCGGGTTCAAAAAAATTCGAAGTATGGTTTTGTAGATAGAAAATTAAAACCAATTACATCTATGGATTATGAAGATGCTACAGATTTTAATTTTAATACAGCAATTACGTATAAAAAATCAACCGTTTTTTTAATTGACAACGAAGGTGAAATTGTATTTAGTTTGAAAGAAGGAAAGATTGAGAACGAATTTAATACATCAGTTTATCGTTTAACTGATAAAGGTTTAAATGGATTGATAACATATTCGGGTGATATATTATTAAACGCCGAATTTAAAGAGATTACTGCTTTAAGTTCTACTTTGTATTTATGTTATAAAGATGGTGGAAATGTTTATTTATATAATATTTCTACAAAAAAACTGAAGAAATTATAGTTGTTTAAACACTTATTTCATTAAACCGCATTGTAAATACTGTACCTTTTCCAATTTCAGATTCAAAGGTAATGGTACCACCAAAAGACATCACCGAATTTTTTACCATCGCTAATCCTAAACCTGTTCCTGTAGTTTTAGTGGTGAAATTTGGTGTAAATAATTTATGCTTGAGTTCATCCGGAATTCCAACACCGTTATCCCTAATTGAAATTTCGATGAATTCATTTTCTTTATGCGCTAATAAATGAATGAATCCCTTTTTAGTTTCTGGGATTGATTGCTCGGCATTTTTAAGTAAGTTTGTAAATACACGAATACATTGTTCTTTATCGGCTTTTATCCACAAATCGGTATTACATTCAATCGTTATATCGCATGATGAATTTTGTTTAAACAACTCCGTAATGTTTTCTATTATTTCTTTAAGATTAACGGGTTCTAAATTGGCATTAGGTAATTTAGCAAAATTTGAGAACTCAGTGGCTATGTGAGATAGTGTGTCTATTTGTTCTATTAATATTTTGGAAACTTTTACCACCTTTTCATTCATTTCTTCGGGATGGTGTTCGGCGATGCGTTGCAAATGTTGAATGTTCAATTTCATTGGTGTAAGCGGATTTTTAATTTCATGCGCTACTTGTTTGGCCATTTCTCGCCATGCCGTTTCTCTTTCTGAAGCTGCTAATAACTCCGAACTTTTTTCAAGCTTTACCAGCATTTTATTGTACTCTTCTACCAGATTGCCAATTTCGTCTTTGGTTTTCCATTTTAGCGATTCGTTATATTTACCAAACTGAATATTAGATATTTGTTCTTGAATAATACGCAAAGGCTTGGTAAGTAAATTAGAAATTAACAACGCAGTTAATGTGGTAATAACAAATAAGATGGTATAAATATTAATTAAGGTGGTTAAATAGGCTGTTAATTCTTTTTCTAAATCTTTTTGTCTTGAAAAATAAGGTAAATTAATATAGCCTAGTAATTTGTCTTGTGAGTTATAAAATGGAATGTATGATGATAAGTAATTAAGCGACCCGATATTTTCTTTTTGAGTGAAATTAGCTTTGATACCTTGTTCAAAATTCATGAATGCTATAGGGTTCATAAATTTAGAGAGTAAACCTTGGTCATAAATTGCTGGTTGTGAACTGGTATATAACATACCATTACTGCTAAATAATGAAATGTCGCTACCAAATAATTGGGATAAACGTTTTAATCGGAAGGTTGTATTATCTTTCATTTGAACATCAAGTGATTCTTGCTGACCAGTGCTTTGTTGTAACTCTTTTAAAACGGATTGTGCTTTTAACACTAAGTCTTTTTTATTTTTAAATTCAAATTGAGAGGTAACAACCCACACCGTTCCAGTGGCT
>WBZO01007197.1_pt1 | contig 10407 bp, 9 predicted proteins | sample 5204261 | NCBI WGS metagenome assembly WBZO01 (sample SAMN12412400, study PRJNA552823) | activated sludge metagenome | isolation source: activated sludge from anammox sidestream of wastewater treatment plant... | place: USA: North Carolina | collected 2017-09
TTCTTGAATACCACCACTATCCGTTAAAATAAATTGACAATATTTAATTAATTTTTGGAATGAAAAATAATCCAATGGATCTGTTAAAATTAAATGAGGGTGAGATGTAAAACTTTCTTTTAAGCCAAATTCATCTAATCGCTTAAGAGTGCGCGGATGAATAGGAAAAATAATTTTATAGGTTTTAGTAACTTCGTTAATGAGTTCTAATAACTTTTGTAAGCCTTGTAAATCATCCACCGTTGCAGGGCGATGCATGGTCATTAACACAAAAGCTTGTTGTTCTATATTTAGTGAAGATAAAATTGTTGAGCTTTCAATTTCTTTTTCAAACTTCACTAAAGTATCAATCATTGTATTTCCAGAGAATACAATACGATGTTTTTCAACGCCTTCTTTCTTTAAAATATCTAAACCACTTTGTTCGGTTACAAAAAAATAATCAGCTAATTTATCAGTTAGCACTCTATTGTGTTCTTCGGGCATAGTGTTATCAAAACTTCGTAAACCCGCCTCGATATGACCGAGTGGTATCCCCATCTTATTAGCAACTAAAGCACCAGCCAGAGTTGAATTGACATCGCCTGGCACTAATAATAAATCAGGCTTACCAATTTCATGCATTAAATCTTCTAAACGAATCATAATTTCTGCCATTTGTTTATTAGCAGAAACAGGAGGTATGTTTAAAAAATAATCGGGTTCTAATTGAAACTGACGAAAAAACACATCCGCCATTTTTTCATCATAATGTTGCCCAGTATGAATGATTTTAATTTCCATATTAGGAAATGTTTTAGCTACTTCTTTAAAACGAGTAACTTTAATAAAATTGGGGCGTGTGCCTATAAGAATGTATATTTTCAATTTACTATATATTTAACTATTTTATTAATTGATTGACCTTCAAAATTATTTGCAATTGCTGCATTATAAAACGCAGCGTGTAAATATGGTTCAGGCTCCTTAAATTTATATTGTTTAATATAATCAATTAGTAGTGGTATTGTTTCAATATATTTTGAAATTTTATTAGACACAAAACCATAATAATCAAAAAAATCAGTATTAGTTATTCGATAATACACGCAAGGCCTATTCAGCATATTTGCCTCTAAATGTATATTAGAATCGCCGCTTATTAATAAATCAATTTTATTAATAAACTCAAATGAAATTTCATTTTTACTATCCGACCAAATGACGTCTAACTCATTAAGTACGGAAGCATCTCTCTCATCACCTGGATGTTTTCTTAAAATAAATTGTATGCTCGGGATTTGAGTTTTAATATTAATTAATAGTTCTTTTATCTTTTCTAAATCATCAAATGTATTATATGCTAGCCCTATTGTACGAATGTTAGAAATCACTTTCCTAAATTTCAAATATTTATCTAATCGAGGAATGCCTACAAGTTCTATCTTAGTTCGAGTAGATGCTTTCTCTAAATATTTACATTTCGCATCTTCACCTTCCAACAAAGCCAAATCAAATGCTAAAGGTGGGAAAAGATGACTAACAGACGCATGTTGAATATAAACTGTAGGTATTTTACACTTTAAACAAGCTAGTAACATCCCTCGTATTTCTGGATTATGATCATTTGTAAAAACAACTTTTTGTGGCTGAAACTTTTTAAGGAAATGCATGGATTTATCTATATATCCAAAAAAGGATAAAAAGTATTGAAAAAAATAAAATGGTTGTAAAAACAATAATCTAAAGAGATATATTGGATATTTAAATATTGAAAACTTCAATGGAGAGAAATCTAAAAAACAAATATCATTTATTGAAGTACTTAATTCATAATTATTTGTTACAACAACAACTTTAGTTTTACAAGAAGCGACAATTTCACTAATAGTGTTGTATTGATTAAATGTAGATACAAAAAACCAAATTTGATATGGTTGTATTTCGTTCTCTAATTTAAATCCCTTAGATTTAAAAATATTTATTGGAATAGCCCATATCTTTTTAAGGATCGAAAAAAAAGACTGTTTTGAATATCGAGAAATAAAATTCTTTCCATCTGTTGAATTTTTTAAGTTTAAATGAAATTGAAAAATAAACTTTAAATCTCGCATCTTAGTGGAATTTACCCTCAGACTTTAATCTCATGTAATGCTCTTTGTCTCTCGAACTAAAAACTCTTGCAGGATGCCCACCAGCAATTGCCAATGGTGGAATATCCGAAGTAACCACACTTCCTGCTTGAATAATTGCACCTTCTCCTATTTTCACCCCACCTAGAATAATAACGTGATCTCCAATCCACACTTGATCTTCAATACAAATATCTTTACTAATTACAGTTTGATCATACGGTATTTTTGAGCCTAAATAATTATGAAATGAAGTAATAAATTTACATCCTTCACCTGAATGAAAGTTATTCCCTATAGATACTTTACCAAGCCCTTTTATAATTAATCCATTAAAATTAGTGTTCTTTCCCAAAGTTGTGGTATTGGTAAAACTACACTTAGCATTAACAGTTATCGGATTCTCGAATGAAGTTACTATCGTTTTAACTTGCCAAGTATAATATTTCTTAGTTATTTTATTTCTCCATAAAGTTATACGGAATGAGATATAACTAATAAGTCTGAAAATAAAATTCATTTTTATATTAAGTCTAAGATCTTAACTTGATTATTAGTTAAAATATACTCCACAAACTCTCTAAATGCACCTTCCCCTCCATTCTTCTTGGTTGTAAAATGAACTAGCTCTTTTATATAATTAGGAGCATTATTTGGAGAACAAGAAAATCCCACTGACTTTAGGAGCTGAATATCGCCAATATCATCGCCTATATAAGCCACATCATCTAAGGAAATTCCTAATTCCTGGCATAAATTTTTAGCCACTGTTAACTTATCTGAAATGCCTTGATGTAAAAAATCAATCTTTAATTTCTCTGCCCTTCTTTTAACTATCTCTGTTTTCTCCCCTGTAATTATTCCTACAGGAATGTTTAGTTTTTTGCAAAACAAAATCCCTGCACTATCCGATGTATTAAATTTTTTCCATTCATTTCCAGTTTGATCATAATACATCCCTCCATCAGTCCACACACCATCAATATCAGTTAATATAAGTTTAGGTAATCTATTCATTATTCTAAAATGATATATGATTGAATCCCACCAAATGGGTTTTTAAACAATTTATATTCCCTTAGATTCATAATTTCTTTTAGTGCAATTGTTTCGCCTGGAAACTGAGGATCTAATAACTCATCAAAGCCTATAATCGCACCTTTTGGCATTAATGGAAGAAGTAATTTTAAACATTCTTTGGTTGGTTGATATATATCAAAATCAAAATAGGCAAAAGAAACAATAGTTTCAGGATGTTCTTCAAGATACTTTTTAAACTCAATTACAGCATCTCCTTTCCTTAATTCATTTTTCTGGATATGATTTAAAGGAGACTCGTTATGATGACAATTAAGTATTTCGGATAAATAAACTTCATAATTTTGAGATACAGAAAAAGCTCCATTCTTTATAATTTTATGCTTTCCATCTTTCCTATTAACGTTCACAAAACCCTGAAATGTATCAAATCCAACTAGTTTACGTCCATAATTAAATGGCTCATATATTCCTCTTAAATTACTAAGTGTTACAAGGTTTTGTCCCCATCTTACACCAAATTCTATCATAATTCCATGTGAGTCTTTAATTAATTGGTATATATGGTTTAAGAATAGGATTTTACTTAACTCTTGACGTTTTAAAAACAATGCGGTCTGTGCCACCTTTTCATTATCCGGTATTGGATTTTTTGTATAAAGAGAATCTAATCCCATACGGTTTTCAATTTCTTTAGTAGAAGCAATTGATTTTATTTCTATTTTCTTTGACATACTATTTTACTAAATTTAAATAAATTATTTCGTTTTCAGGAATATCCATTTGTGCAACTTTACCAATAACATTTTCTTTTTCCGCCCATTTGATTCCATCACCAGGTGACAACATGTGTATATCGTCTTCGGTAATTGTTTCTCCTTTTTTAATTAATCTTTTAGAAGCAATAGAACGCTCTAATTTCACTCTCGAAGATTTTACACCTTCTTCAATAAAAATTTCTTCTTTCCCCATTGACATCTCCATAACTCTAATATCTCTTACCATTCTGTTAATGCCATCAATTCCTAAAGATCCTGCTTGATCTGTTCCTTTCATTTTTCTATCTAAAGTAATGTGCTTTTCAATAATTTTAGCGCCCATAGCCACTGCTGCAACTGGTGTTGAGATGCCTATCGTGTGATCTGAATAACCAATTGTAAATTTTGGGTAATTTTTTTGTAGGTATGTTATTGTTTTGAGATTCACGTTTTGTGGTTGTGTTGGATATTGAGAAACACAATGAAGGATTGATAAATTGCTGTTATAGTTGGTAATGACTTGAATGGCATCATCCAATTCTTTCTTTCCGGCCATACCCGTCGAAATAATCATTGGAATTTTAGTTTCTGCTAAAGCCGCTAACAATGGAAGGTTTGTTAAATCCCTACTAGCCACTTTCAACTTATCTGGCGTAAATAATTTTAACATAGATAAGCAACCCGTTGCACATAATGTTTCAACAAAATCTAAACCCAAGGATTTAGCATATTTGTACACCTCAAAATGTTGCTCATCATTTAACTCCAAAAATGCACGATGCTCACCGTAAGTTTTTCCAAATGAATGAACACTATTATATGGTGCTTCCATTTGAGACTTTGACAACTCTTGGTTTAAATCTCTTTTAGTGAGTTTAACAGCATTCATATGTTTTAAATCTAAGCCAAACAAGTCTTCTTGAATAGGTCTGGCAGCAGCTTCTACAATCAGTTTTGCAAGATCAACCGAACCATTATGGTTCTGACCTATTTCACCTATAATATATACTTCCTCTTTCATTTTTGTTGTAAATTAATTTGATGGCGCATAGTTTCAAAAAATTCATTATGATTTGATAAGTACTGTAGTATCATATTTGGCTCAATTTCTTGATTACTTATCATCAATTGTTCATATATCCTTCTTGCATTAATAAAATCCTCCTGAGTATCAATCGTTAATCTTATAGCGTTATTTTCTTGAAACGGAATAGGTAATAACTTAATCTTAAATTTATGAGCATGACTATACATATAATTTGTTACATGTTCGTGATACAATTTCTCAGCAGTTTCATTAGCCACTTTTTTTAATGCTGATAATTTTACTAATTCAGCAAAAAAACCATAATGTGTTTTAATAGTTGGAATTCCCTCTTTATTTTGAAAACTCACATATTCAAAATGCGCATCCTTTTTATATTCTTGAATTAAAAATTCTATCAACTGTAAAGATAGAAAAGGATTATCAGCGCACACTCTAATAACCGTATCAAAATTATGTAATTGTGCGGTATCAATAAATCTTTGAAGTACATCCTCCTCACTTCCTCTAAAATATAAAATGTTTTGCTCAAGAGCACATTCAATTAATACATCATCAATAGGGTTTATCGTGGTAGCTAACACAATAGGAATATCCTTTAACTCTTTAAGTCTTTCGATTATAATTTGTAAAATAGTTTTAGAGTTATAAAACGGTAAATTCATTTTATTTGGGAGTCGAGTAGATCCCATTCGTGCTTGTATAATGATGCCAATGTTAGTCTGCATTAATTAGAATATTTGTAATCTCTCGGTAATTTTTTTCAGCATTAAAATTCAATTTCCAATGCTCTATAATTTTAGCTGGACTTATTCTGCCATTAGCCAAGTTAACATTCAATTCATCAATTTTCTTTGCAACTTGAAAAACATCATCGTCTGTTTTCACTAAAACTCCTGTTCCTTCCACTACAGCTTCATTTGTGGCATAAACATCTGTAGCTAAAACCGGTATTCCAAAACTTTGTGCTTCCATGATGGAAACCGGTAATCCTTCCTCGTCGCTTAAATTTATAAACAAATCTACATGATGAGTTGCATAAAATTTGAGTAGTTCAGAATTAGTGACATGTCCTCTTAATTCAATTTCAATATGATTCTTTTTCTTATTCAACACTAACGTTTTTAAATCCTCAAATAATGGACCTGAACCAAAATGAATCCACTTTATCGGAAAATTCAATTCATTAACAACCTGGAATATTTTATCTACTTTTTTAGTAGGGCGAACTGCCGAACAAGAAACAATGGTGTAATCAGACAATTTTTCTTTATGATATCTCAAATTACTAGGAAGTGAAGTCCCTAAATAATGTTTCTCAATTTTTGGCAAATACATTGGGTAATTTTGAACAAAATATTCTTTTCCATGATTAGATATCACAAAAAGTTTTTTAATATGTTGCAATTTAAAATTTGTAAAATTTACTTTTGAATTCTTTTCATACAAATCACCTAAATGAGTCCTTGAAAAGTAAGAAGAAATATAGCCCTTGTATTTTGCAACTGAACACACCAAAGACCAATGAAAAAACCAATAAGTATAAAACACTGGAGTAGAATCTTGACGATGACTTAACACAACATGTAGTGCTTTGGCATATACTTTGGCATTATAAATTGTTTTTATAGCACTAAGAAAATTTGTCAAATACCACAATTTATATTTCGTTTTTAAAAATTCAATAAAATATATACTGATAATATCAAAAAAATGAAAGATAATTGGTGTATATCTTACTTTACTGTGTAAATCAAGCACTTCACAGTTAGGAGGTAAGTTTCTTGCTGTACCCTTTATATTAATTGGAATTATATATATTTTATTAAATTTCCTGGAAAGAATTTCTATTTCTGTTTCCAAATAAGTTTCTATATTACTATATGGAAACCAGGTGGTAAAAAGGTAGAGGTTACTTTTTGTCATAATATTAGTAAATACATTATCAAATGTTTACTGTATATTTCTCTTTCTAAAATAAATTTCTAATAGAAAATCCTTATACATATTCATTTTCACACCCATATCAACCTTTTTTTTAGCAAATGTTCTGATTTTTTGAGGGTAATTTTCGATAAGAGATACTTTATTGTAAAAATCAATTATTGTATCTATATCAATGGCACTGTCATCGGAGTTTACAAGGCAAATAAAAGATTTTATTTCTTCATTATTTTCTAAATCAGTATCGTTATATCCTAAAATAAAAGGAAGTCCTCTAGCTAAATATTCTCTAGCTTTTAAAACAGAAGCTTCTCTTATATTAATCCTGTGTAATGCCAATGAAGCAAATGCTACATGTATCTTAGTCGTTTCAAAAAAATGATTTATTTTTTCTTGATTTAAATATCCTAAATAAATAACATTTTGACAATCAATTTTAGCAACGTTTCCTATTACATATAATGTTAACTTAAAATCTCCTTTATAATTTTTTATCCCGTTAACTATTCTATCAAGTCCATGCCATGGGGCATTTACTCCAAGAAGTATTACCATATTCAACTCATTAGTGCATTTTTCAACATAATTTAACTCAAAATCTTCAACATTTATTCCATTTGAAATAGTTATATGAAGTGGTAATTGACCAATTTTATTAAATCTACTTAGTTCATATATTGTAATTTCATTCGTTACACCAATTATACCCGCAGAAAATTTAAGCTGCCTTGGTCCAAATATTTTTTCAGAAAAATACTCATATGTCACCCAAGAGTGGGAAGTAATTGGATTTTTAAATTTTAATTTATATTGTTCTATCTCATTTGTGTTATGTTCAAATACAAATTTATGTTTAAAATATTTAACCAATTTATATGAAAAAAAATTGGCCATTCCATATCTGAGTATTACTAAGTCGAAATCAATATTTTTTAATATTTCTTTTAAATGATTGTTTTCCCTTTTATTTTGTACAAACTGGTGTATAAAGTTCAAATATTTTAGATTAAATAGTTTAGGTAATTTCTTTTTTTCAAATGGCAAGACATAATGCACTTTCAAATTATCGAGTTCTTTTATATTCATATCCTCAGAAAAACACAGCACTTCTATGTTTACCCCTAAATTTTTAAGAATATTAATTTTTGAAATGATCTTAGCATTTACCCCAGGAAGATTTTTGGAATAAGAAAAAAGATAAAGTACTTTCATAATATGTTAAAAATTTAGAAATATTTTATAATGAATGAAAAGATTTTTTAATTAATACAAGATACTACTGATGAAAATTAAATCCAGTTTTTCTTGTAACTGGTATTGCAGGAATAAACTTATATTCAACCCAGATTATGCATTAGAAAAAAACATCTCCGATTTATTTGACTAACACCTTCAAAAACAGTAGTTTGTATTTATAATTTTCTAATGCATAGCATTTGGATTTGGAGATCATCAAAAATCGCTACAAGCCAAATACATCAAGAGTTTAGTGATTTGTTAAACGGGCTAATCCATAATTTGGGTTCAACTTCATTATGAGAACTAAGTCTAAATACAATGAGATTATAATTCTTCTTTAATACCTTCACTCCCATCAAAAATCTAAGAACCTTACATAAGTGATTCTTACAGATTTTAAAAATAGTTTTGTCTCATTTATTGAAGAAAAATTAAAATATTAATAAGCCCTAATTTAAATGCTTATTTGAAGCAGCCAGCTCTATATAATAATTCCCCCATATTTCACCTGTAAACTTATTTGAAACTAAATTTTCAGTTTTAGATTGATTGACAAACAATTCTGAGTGAAAATTCTCTCTATTAAGTATAATTCCTTCAATCTTTTCGTTTAATTCTGAAATTGAATCAATTAAAACTATATGGATACCATGTTCTGCTAAAATTTTATAAGGCAACCAAGCCCCTGCAATAACTATTTTATTAAACAAAAGAGACTCTATCATTGCATTGTTTAAAGAATCTGTTAAACACAAATTAAGGTGAATATCTGCTCTTTTCTTTATTTCGAGAACTTCATATAGAGATAAAAATTCACTAATTATATAATTACTTATTCCAGTTGAAAGCACAGCTTCTTTCACTTCTGTTCTGTAGTCTTCACTTCCTCCATAACTCAAAGGTACGATTAAATATAATTGAGATTTAATTTCATTCCGCAACTTTTTAAGTTCTTCTAAAACTTTAAGATGTTGTTGAATCTCAATTCCACTATGGCTTAATGTTACAACTATTTTATCATTGTTAATATCCTTTATTATTTTAGAGTAATAAACTTCTTGCTGTTGTTTTTGTTTTATCAAATCGATAGCCTGAAAAGAATTTCCAAATAGTACAATTCTAACTTTTTTCTCCAACTCAACACCATATTGATTCAATAAAAAAGTTTTCATTTCTTCAGAATGTACGGTTATCATGTCTGCTCTATCCAGTGCCTCTTTTTTCTTATCTATATGTTCTTTATATATTCTAAACAAATCAGAGCCCCATAGTGAAATTAGTACTTTCTTGTTGTTAGGTACAAATTTCAATAAATCAATAGAATCAGGTCTAAGAAAGTGAAAATTTATTATATCAAATTTATCAATAATCTGAGTATAATAAGGGGTTATTCTATCTATAAATTCTTGCTTTGCCGCATTTGATCTTAATTTCTGTAAATTAGAAAATTTAAGAATTTCGAGAAAGAGATATTTTAGTTTTCTACTAACGGAAATCTTTTGCTTAAAAAAATCTACTTTAGGAATCACATTGTACTCCAAATTTTTAATTTGTGAAGTAGATTCATAAGATTCTAAAATAGTAAATTCAATGTTAGGATGATTAAGTTTTACTCCTTCTATAAGAATTTCAGTAATTCTTGTACTTGCTGGTCTAACCAATAATACTTTTAAACTCACGAATTAAATAATATTTGGGATTTTTGGTATTCTTGCCAATTTCCTATATCTAACCAAGATTTTTCACTTACCGGAAACACACCCACTTTTTTTCCTTTATCCATGAGTTGCTGCATCAATTCAGTAATATGATAAAATTGATCTTTTGGAATTTCTGTTAAAACTTCACTTTCGAGGATATACAAACCGGAATTTACATAATAACTATAACTTGGTTTTTCTTTCAAAGTTAACAGCATACCTTGATTGCCTATTTCCATTGTGCCATAAGGAATATCAAAAGACTTTACCACTGCTACGGCTGTTAAGGCACAACCTTGTTGTTTATGATATTTTAAAATCTCTGAATAGTCATCCTTGATAAAAATATCACAATTGGAAACAACAAACGTACCTTTAACTTTACCTTCCAGCAATTTTAAACTACCTGCAGTGCCTAAAGGTTTATCTTCATTTACGTAATCTAAAGTATATTCCTTATCCTCAATTGTGTTAAAATAATACTTTATTAAATCTGCTTTGTAATTCACAGAAACAATTACTTCATTGATTCCATAATCAACAAAACTGTCAATAATACTTTCAATAATTGG
>WBZO01007199.1_pt1 | contig 10406 bp, 8 predicted proteins | sample 5204261 | NCBI WGS metagenome assembly WBZO01 (sample SAMN12412400, study PRJNA552823) | activated sludge metagenome | isolation source: activated sludge from anammox sidestream of wastewater treatment plant... | place: USA: North Carolina | collected 2017-09
TGCAACCCGGAAACGGTGTCGACCGACTACGACACATCCGATCGGTTGTATTTCGAGCCGCTGACGCTGGAAGACGTGCTCGAAATCGTCGCGGTGGAAAAACCCGCTGGCGTGATCGTGCAGTACGGCGGACAAACGCCGCTCAAGCTGGCGCGCGACCTGGAAGCCAACGGCGTGCCGATTATCGGCACCAGTCCCGACATGATCGATTGCGCCGAGGATCGCGAACGCTTCCAGAAAATGTTGCATCAGCTCGGCTTGAAGCAACCGCCTAACCGCACCGCCCGTAATCCCGAAGCGGCTTTGATCGCCGCCGAAGAAATCGGTTATCCGCTGGTAGTACGGCCGAGTTATGTTTTGGGCGGACGCGCCATGGAGATCGTGCATGAGAAAGCCGATCTGGAACGGTATATGCGCGAGGCCGTCAAAGTCTCCAACGATTCCCCGGTTTTGCTGGATCATTTTCTGACCAACGCCACCGAGGTCGATGTCGATGCCATATACGATGGAGAAACCGTGCTGATTGGCGGCATCATGGAACACATCGAACAGGCCGGCGTGCATTCCGGCGACTCAGCGTGTTCGCTGCCGACTTTCAATTTATCCCCGGAAACACTCGATGAGTTGCGGCGGCAAACCGCCGAAATGGCGCGCGCACTGCATGTCGTCGGATTGATGAACGTGCAGTTCGCGATCCAGGACAATACGGTATACGTCCTCGAAGTCAATCCCCGGGCATCCCGCACGGTACCCTTCATTTCCAAAGCAACCGGCCTGCAGCTGGCTAAAATCGCAGCCCGCTGTATGACAGGTAATAGTCTGATTGCTCAGAACATTACCGAAGAAGTCATACCGGCGTATTATTCGGTCAAAGAAGCGGTTTTCCCTTTCATCAAGCTTCCCGGTGTGGATACGATACTGGGGCCGGAAATGAAGTCGACCGGAGAAGTCATGGGAATGGGCGCCACATTCGCCGAAGCGTTTATCAAATCCCAATTGGCAACCGATGTTCGTCTGCCCGCAGCGGGTAAGATTTTTATTAGTGTGCGGCAATCCGACAAGCCGCATGCGGTTGAAATCGCACGCAACTTGGCCGGGCTTGGTTTCACTCTTTACGCTACGCGCGGCACCGCTGCTGCCATAACCGAAGCGGGAATCGACGTTATCATTGTCAATAAAGTGGCGGAAGGCCGTCCGCATATCGTCGATATGATTAAAAATGGAGAAATCAGTCTGATCATCAATACCGTTAAGAATCAGAGTAGTGCAATAAAGGATTCATATTCGATCCGCCGTGCCGCACTTCAAGGAAAAGTAACTTACTATACGACGTTAGCAGGTGCACGCGCAGCCTGTGTCGGCATTACCAACAGACGCGAACTGCAAGCGTATAATTTGCAGAAATTGCATGTGCAACTCAAGGCATAAGCAATCGATCAGTTTTTCTTGATTATCGAGAAACAGGATGAAAATGAAAGGCAAAAAATCACAATGAGTACGATTCCCTTAACAGTGGCGGGAGCCGAAGCACTGCGCAAAGAATTGCACGAAATGAAAACCATCCATCGCCCCGCAGTAATCGCGGCGATTGCAGAAGCGCGTTCCCACGGCGATCTTTCCGAAAATGCCGAATACGATGCCGCCAAGGAAAAACAAGGTTTTATTGAAGGCCGCATCGCCGAATTGGAAAGCAAGCTTTCCAGCGCTCAGATCATCAATCCGGCATTGATTAACGCGGACGGCGCTTGTGTATTCGGCGCCACGGTCGAGTTGGAAGATTTGCAAAGCGGTGAAACCGTCACTTATCAAATCGTCGGCGACGACGAAGCCGATATCAAATGCGGAAAAATTTCCATCAGCTCGCCAATTTCGCGCGCTTTAATCGGCAAGTATGCGGGAGACATTGCCGAAGTTCAGGCCCCCGGCGGGATCCGGGAATATGAAATATTGGATGTCAAATATATTTAAGTACCGGTAAAACTCAATTCTGATAACTGCGTTTGGTTCGGAATGGTTCGCGCTTGTTTTTATGTGAAGTCCGTTCAGTTTTCTTGACAACCTCTTCCGGTTTGGGGCGATAAATGACAAAAACCTTACCGATATGCTGCACCGGCGCCGCGCTCAGCTTCTCACAAATTTCCTCGAACAGTGCATTTCTGGCAATCCGGTCATCGACTTGAACTTTAATCTTCATCAACTCATGGCTTGTAAGTCCGCGGTCCAATTCCTCGATAACAGCAGCGGATAATCCGGACTTCCCGATCATCACGACCGGATTGAGCGCGTGCGCCTGCGCTTTCAGTTCACGCCGCTGCGCAATAGACAGTGTTAACATTAAACTCTCTTTAAATATATTATTTTACTTGATGAAACGGGCTAAAACCAGTAAAGCTTGGATGAAAGAGCATGTCAATGATTTTTTCGTCAAGCAAGCCAAAAAAGAGGGTTACCGGTCGCGTGCTGCCTATAAACTGCTGGAAATAGCCGAGCGGGATCGCCTATTAAAGCCGGGCATGATTGTTGTCGATTTAGGTGCCGCTCCCGGCAGCTGGTCTCAAGTTGCCAGCCAGAAAGTGGGTCAAAAAGGAAAAGTAATAGCATTGGATATTCTGGAAATGGCTCCATTACCCGGTGTGGAATTTATTCAGGATGATTTTAGAGAAGAACGCGCCTTGCTTGAATTAAGAAAGCACTTGGGGAAACAACAACCGGATCTTGTTATTTCCGACATGGCGCCCAACATGAGTGGTATTGCCGTGAGCGATCAAGCCAGAAGTATGTATTTGGCTGAATTGGCACTGGCATTCTCGATAGAGCAACTGAACTATGGCGGAAATTTCCTAGTCAAAGTTTTCCAGGGAAGGGATTTTGATTCGTTTATCCGTGACATGCGCGCCGGGTTCAGCAGCGTATCGGTAAGAAAACCGGAAGCTTCGAGAAATCGCAGTAATGAATTATATCTGGTAGGTCTTGGGAAAAAGTAATAACACCGAATATTAGAAATAAATGGATCCCCTTAGTGATTAAGATAAACGTTAAGAGTAGGATTATGGTTCGATAGCAAATTTATATCACACGAACTGTTCTGTTCTATTTGACAAAATAGAGTTAGAATGTCCAATCAATGATTTTTAAGGTGCAAACCAAGGAGCTATCTTGAATAACTTAATTAAAAACATGGCCATTTGGCTGGTAATTGCACTTGTGTTGATGACCGTATTCAATCAATTCAGCGTACGTCAACCGGCGCAAGTACCGATGGAATATTCCCAATTCATTTCAGAATTGAATCAAGGCAGAATTGCCAAGGTTGTGATTGAAGGCCGTACCCTGAAAGGCACCAAGTCTGACGGCAGACGATTTACAACTTATGCGCCGTCCGATCCTTGGATGGTCAGCGATTTGCTCAAAGCTGGTGTCATTGTTGAAGCCAAGCCGGAAGAAGAACCGTCCATGCTGATGAGCATTTTCATCTCATGGTTCCCGATGCTGTTACTGATTGCGGTATGGATTTTCTTCATGCGGCAAATGCAAGGCGGCGGGCGTAGCGGCGGCGCATTTTCATTCGGCAAGAGTAAGGCGCGCATGCTGGATAAATCGGCCAACACCATTACTTTCAACGACGTTGCCGGTTGCGAGGAAGCGAAAGAAGAAGTAGCAGAACTGGTTGAATTCCTGCGTGATCCATCAAAATTCCAAAAACTCGGCGGACGAATTCCACGCGGCGTGCTGATGGTCGGCAGTCCGGGAACCGGTAAAACGTTATTGGCGCGTGCAATTGCGGGCGAAGCCCAAGTGCCCTTTTTCAGCATATCCGGTTCTGATTTCGTTGAAATGTTTGTCGGTGTGGGCGCCTCCCGGGTGCGTGATATGTTTGAACAAGCCAAAAAACATGCGCCGTGCATCATTTTCATCGATGAAATTGATGCTGTTGGACGTCAACGAGGTGCCGGGCTGGGTGGCGGAAACGATGAACGGGAGCAAACTCTCAACCAGTTGCTGGTGGAAATGGATGGCTTCGAAGGAGCCATGGGTGTAATCGTCATTGCAGCAACCAACCGCCCTGATGTATTGGATCCGGCGTTGTTGCGGCCTGGCCGTTTTGACCGTCAAGTAACCGTACCGTTACCTGATATCCGCGGACGCGAGCAAATTTTGCATGTGCACATGCGTAAAGTGCCTTTGGCGCCTGATGTGAAAGCAGAGATCCTGGCACGCGGCACTCCCGGTATGTCGGGAGCTGATTTGGCTAACTTGGTTAATGAAGCAGCGTTGTTTGCCGCACGCAGCAACAAACGTCTGGTCGATATGGAAGATTTCGAGCGCGCCAAAGACAAAATCTTCATGGGTGCGGAACGCCGCTCAGTGGTCATGCCGGAACACGAACGCCGCAATACCGCTTACCATGAATCTGGTCATGCGGTAGTAGCGCAATTGCTGCCAAAAACCGATCCCGTGCATAAAGTGACGATTATTCCACGCGGCCGTGCGTTAGGTGTAACGATGCAATTGCCGACGGAAGATCGCTTCAGTATGGAACGCGAAGAAATTCTGCAAAGGATCTCTGTCATGTTCGGCGGCCGTATCGCGGAAGAAGTTTTCATGCATCAAATGACCACGGGCGCATCCAATGACTTCGAACGCGCCACAGAATTGGCACGGCAAATGGTCACCCAATGGGGGATGTCCGATTCGCTCGGCCCAATGGTTTATGGCGAAAATGAAGGCGAAGTTTTCCTGGGCCGCTCAGTCACAACGCATAAAAACGTGAGTGAAGCGACCATGCAAAAAGTCGATGCTGAAGTTCGCCGTATCATTGATGAACAATATGCATTGGCACGCAAACTGATTGAAGAAAATAAAGACAAGATTGAAGCCATGACACAAGCTCTGCTGGAATGGGAGACGATCGACAGCGACCAAATCAACGATATTATGAATGGTCGTCCGCCACGTCCGCCCAAACCGCCGCAATCCATGTCTTCTACAAAAACAAGTGAAGAACCTGCTTCAGCGGTAAAAACGAATGGGGCTAAAGAGCCTGCTGCACCGCAAGAAATCGCTAAAGAAGCAGATTAATCATCATCAACTTGAACAAACGGGATGCGATTGAACGATCGTATCCCGTTCTTATTTCTGCAATTCCTTTAACCGCACCGTGTCTTCATCACAGCAAAACTTTATTCATTCAAGCAATCGCCCATTAATCATGGGAATCATCAACGTCACCCCCGATTCTTTCTCGGATGGGGGGCATTATTTCTCGACGCAGCAAGCGATTGCGCATGCTAAAAACTTGATCGAAGAAGGCGCCGATATTTTGGATATTGGCGGAGAATCGACCCGCCCGGGAAGTCAGCAAGTCAGCGCCGACGAAGAACTAAAACGCGTTATCCCCGTACTGGAAGCCCTGGCCGATACGCAAATCCCGCTCTCGATCGACACTTCCAAGCCCGCGGTGATGGAACGCGCCATAGCCGCTGGCGCTTGTATGATCAATGACGTCAATGCACTGCGCAGTCCCGGTGCTTTGGAGGCTGTCGCACACAGCAATCACGTGCAGGTCTGTTTAATGCATATGCAAGGCACGCCACAGACGATGCAAGCCAATCCGCAGTACTGCGATATCGTCCAAGAAGTGAATGACTTCCTACAGCAACGCATCCAAGCTGCAACAGCAGCGGGCATAGCGAAAAACCGGCTGGTTATCGATCCAGGCTTTGGCTTCGGCAAAACGTTACAACATAACTACACCTTGTTAAACCGGCTGGATCGATTGCTCGATCTCGGCGTTCCCTTGCTCGCCGGTTTATCGCGCAAATCCATGCTCGGCGCCGTCACCGGAAACAGCGTAGATCACCGGATACATGAAAGTATCGCGGCAGCCTTGCTAGCCGTAGTCAAAGGTGCCAAAATTGTGCGTGTACACGATGTTACGGCAACCAAGGAAGCACTCGCTATTTACAATGCAATGAAAAACTCTGCTGCACAAGAAACCAACGCATCAACCTCTAATCGCAATTGAACACCACTCAAATTGACTAAAAAATATTTTGGCACTGATGGCATTCGCGGGCGTGTCGGTAAAGAACCCATCACGCCGGACTTCATTCTGCATTTAGGTTATTCAGCCGGTAAAGTTCTCGCAGCTGCCGATTGGCATCTAATGCAAGGCAAACGCCCGACCGTTCTGATCGGCAAGGATACCCGGGTATCGGGTTATATGCTGGAATCCGCTTTGGAGGCAGGATTATGCGCCGCCGGTGTGGATGTCATCCTATCCGGACCGATGCCGACCCCGGCCATCGCTTACCTGATTCGCGCCCTGCGGCTGCAAGCCGGGATCGTGATTTCGGCGTCGCATAATCTGTTCGAGGACAATGGCGTTAAATTCTTTTCGGCTGAAGGTAGAAAGCTGCCTGATGAAATAGAGCACAAAATCGAAAGCGGCATTCATTTGCCGATTGAAACCAAGCCTTCGGCGCAACTGGGAAAAGTACAGCGTATTGACGATGCCGCCGGCCGCTATATCGAATTTTGCAAAAGTACTTTCCCCTACCACCTTGACTTGCGCGGACTGCGCATCGTCGTCGATTGCGCGCACGGCGCCGCTTATCACATCGCCGGTCACGTCATGCACGAATTGGGTGCCGACGTCGTCACCATCGGCGTGCAACCCAATGGTCTGAATATCAACCTTGAATGCGGCGCCACCCATTGCGCGACGTTGCAGAAAGCGGTCAAACAGCATCATGCCGACTTAGGTATTGCATTGGATGGTGACGGTGACCGGCTCATGATGGTCGACAAGAAGGGTCAAATTTATGATGGCGATCAACTGATCTACATCATCGCCAAGCACCGCCTGCAAAAAAAGACACTGACCGGCGGCGTTGTCGGTACCTTGATGACCAATCTGGCGATCGAAGCGCAATTCAAAAAACTGAATATTCCGTTTGTCCGTGCTAACGTCGGCGACCGCTATGTGCTGGAATCGCTGCAAGAAAAAGGATGGCAGCTTGGCGGTGAAAATTCCGGGCATATCATTTGCATGGACAAACATACCACGGGCGATGGCATTATTTCCGCCCTGCAAGTGCTGTACGCGTTACGCGACACGAATAAAACACTGGCCGAATTCATGCGCGGCGTCTCGCTTTATCCGCAACGCTTGATCAATGTAAAAATTCCCAAACCGTTTAATTTCAGCGCCAACAAAGCGGTCCAAGCTATACGCGCAGAAGCCGAAACCGATCTGAATGACAAAGGGCGTGTGCTGATTCGCGCATCGGGCACGGAACCTCTTATCCGCGTCATGGTGGAGGGTGAATCAAAGCATAAAATTAATCACTGGGCCGAGCGCATCGCAGAAACTATCCAAGCAGCCAGCAATTCCTGATGCAAGAAACATCTCACCAGCAGGCCGTTTTACGAAGTTGCGCAAAGATTATGCCGCTTGACGGACTTAATAACAAAAAAATTATTGTCATAATCCTGTAATAATTCTGCAATAGGATAGCGCACCGGTTGCAACAACCTTGCAGACCCTTTTATTGACTCACCTGGAGAACATATCAATGTTGACCTCGTTTAGCTTCAGAATATCTCTTGCGGCTGCACTGCTCAGTGCAGTTGTCACCACGGGAACCGCCCTTGCCAGCCCGATCGTGAAGATCGACGGCTCCAGCACGGTATTCCCGATTACCGAAGCAGTCGCCGAAGACTTCCAGATCGCCAAGCGCGGCGCGGTTCGTGTCACCGTGGGCATCTCCGGAACAGGCGGCGGATTCAAAAAATTCTGCCGCAATGAAATCGATATCGTCAATGCTTCACGCCCCATCACTGAATTAGAAATGGAAGCCTGTAAGCAGGCTGGCGTGCAATATATCGAAATGCCGATTGCATTTGATGCCTTGACCGTTGTGATCAACCCCAAGAACACCTGGAGCAAGACCATTACCGTCGACGAATTGAAGAAAATATGGGAACCCGGCGCGCAAGGCACAATTACCAGTTGGAATCAAATCAACCCCGACTGGCCGGACAAAAAAATTAAACTCTACGGTCCTGGTGCAGATTCCGGCACATTCGAATATTTCACCGAAGCCGTCGTCGGCAAAGCCAAGTCAAGCCGCGGCGATTTCACCGCCTCGGAAGACGACAATGTACTGGTGCAAGGCGTTGCCAGCGACATTTATGCGCTGGGATTCTTCGGCTTCGCATATTACATCGAAAATAGCAAAAAAATCAGCGCCGTCGCGATCGACAATGGCAGCGGCGGCGTGCTGCCATCGGCTGCAAGCGTGGAAAATAACAGCTACAAACCGCTATCGCGCCCGATATTCATTTACGTGAATGCCAAGTCAGCAGACAAAACCGAAGTTACGGAATTTGTTAATTTCTATATGCAGCACGCCACGGAACTGGTGAAAGAAGTGAAGTATTTCCCGCTGTCCAAAGAAGTTTACAACCTCAACCTCGAACACCTGAACAAGAAAAAACTAGGTACGGTATTCAAAGGCACGGGAACGAACATCAAACTGGAAGATATCCTCAAGCTGGAATCCAGCCTGTAGAATCCCAAGGGAAACGCTGACAAGGCTGGAAACTTTTCCAGCTTGGCAAGAAAGCGCTGATTAACGCATGAGCCGGTATTTGGCTTAGAATTGATCGGCGCTTTCGTTATTTTTGGGATGAAAAAGTTGCCATGGATTTCCTGCCTGTTTTCCTCGACATTAGAAATAAATCTTGCTTGGTCGTCGGCGGCGGCGAGGTCGCTGCACGCAAAGTCATGTTGTTGCTCCAAGCCGGTGCGCACGTTTCGGTGGTATCACCCGAACTCAATACCCCGTTAAGCGAGTACCATGCACAAGGAAGAATCAAATATCTCGCGGGAATTTTCCAACCCGGTCTGCTGCAAAACATGACTCTCGTGATTGCCGCCACCGACGATCGCGACACCAACCGGCAAGTTTCCGCAGCCGCGCAGCAGCGGCAAATTCCCGTCAATGTGGTGGACAATCCCGATCTTTGCACGTTTATCATGCCGTCCATCGTTGATCGTTCACCGCTGCTGATCGCTATTTCCAGCGGCGGCCAGTCGCCGGTGCTGGCGCGATTGCTGCGCGCGCAACTGGAGACCATGATACCGGCTGCTTACGGCCGCCTCGCCACGATGGCAGGCAAATTCCGCGAACGAATCAAACAGCATTTCACGCACCCGGAGAAGCGGCGCATTTTCTGGGAAAAAACACTACAGAGCCGGTTCAGCGAAATGGTGCTGGCGGGAAAAGATGAAGCCGCGCAGGATTATTTGTTGCAATCATTGCAACAAGAAAAAGACGAACCGCCGCAGGGCGAGGTTTATCTCGTCGGCGCCGGTCCAGGTAACCCGGATTTATTGACGTTCCGCGCCATGCGCCTGATGCAGCAAGCCGATGTCGTGGTTTACGACCGTCTGGTTTCACCGGCGATTTTGGACATGGTGCGCCGCGACGCCACGCGCATTTATGCCGGAAAAGAACGCAGCCGTCATACCCTGGCACAGGAATCGATCAATCAACTGCTGGTGAGATTGGCACAAGAAGGCAAGCGGGTACTGCGGCTGAAAGGCGGCGACCCTTTTATTTTTGGCCGTGGCGGGGAAGAAATCGAAACCTTGGCCGCGCACCATATCCCCTTTCAGGTGGTACCCGGCATTACCGCCGCCTCCGGCGTTGCAGCTTACGCTGGTATTCCGTTAACGCACCGCGATTACGCGCAATCGTGCATTTTTGTCACCGGTCATCTGAAAAATAACAGCATCGATCTCGACTGGGCGCATCTTGCGCGCCCCAATCAGACCATCGTGATCTACATGGGATTGCTCGGCCTGCCCGTACTATGCCAGCAGTTGATCGCGCACGGCTTGCCGGACGGCACACCCGCCGCGATCGTTCAGCAAGGCACCACGCACAAGCAAAAAATTGTGACCGGCACCTTGTGCACACTGCCGGATCTGGCGCAAGCCGCTCATTTGACCCCGCCAACCCTGATCATCGTCGGACAAGTCGTCAAACTGCATCAAAGCCTCGCTTGGTTCGAACCGGCCTCGGATGCGGAAAACACGCAAGCGCACTTCCTGATACTGGATCAACCGGCAAAACCACCGCCCGAATAACGATCCCGTCCGGTTCGACGTTTTTATTCCGCTCCGGAAAAGCGCAGCGACAAATCGATGGCCTGAATATTCTTGGTCAGGCTGCCGACCGATATCCGGTCTACACCGGTTTCCGCCACCTGACGCACATTATCCAAGGTAATGTTACCGGAGGCTTCCAGTATGATCCGTTCGGATGAGCGGCGAGTCAGTGCTACCGCGCCGGCTAATTGGCTCAGTATGAAATTATCCAGCAACACCATGCGCG
>WBZO01007200.1_pt1 | contig 10405 bp, 4 predicted proteins | sample 5204261 | NCBI WGS metagenome assembly WBZO01 (sample SAMN12412400, study PRJNA552823) | activated sludge metagenome | isolation source: activated sludge from anammox sidestream of wastewater treatment plant... | place: USA: North Carolina | collected 2017-09
GAGCCGTTGCCGTTGACCAGCGCGGTGCCGATGAAGACGGCGCGAAAACCCTCCTCGAACAACTCCTCGAGCGTGGCCGTCTTCCCCACGATGAAGTCCGGAACGAACTCGACGCCGAGATTCTGCAGGCGGGCGATCTCCTCGTGCAGGATTTCGCGCGGCAGGCGGAAGCTCGGAATGCCGTAGGCCAGGACGCCGCCGAGCCGGTGGAGGGCTTCGAAGACCGTGACCCGGTAGTTCAAGCGGGCGAGATCGTAAGCCGCGATCAGTGAGGCGGGTCCGCTCCCGACCAGGGCAACCTGCGGGCCAGTGGGCTTTCTGCGTCCGTTGGGGCTCAATTCCGCGGTCCGCAACCGCGCATGGTCGGCGGCGAAGCGCTCGAGGCTGCCGATGGCCACGGGGTCCCACCGCTTGCCGGTGATGCATGCATCCTCGCAAAACAACTCGTGCTGGCAGACGCGGCCGCAGACCCCCGGGAAGGGACTCTGCTCGCTGATGACGTCGTGCGCCCCGACGGCGTCGCCTTCCGCCAGGCGGCGGATGAACCGCTTGATGTCGATATGCAGCGGGCAGGCCTGGACGCAGTCCGGCTTGGCGCACTGCAGGCAGCGCTGAGCCTCGCTCAACGCCTGCTCCAGGGTGAACCCCAGGGCCACTTCCTCCGGCGTCGAAGCGCGCCTTTGCGGGTCGAGGACCGGCAGCGCCGCCCGCGGCGCCTTCGGATTCGGCTTGTAAGGCAACTTCTCAGGGGCCATGGTTATGGAATACCATGAAACTCTACCTTTCGGACAGGCTTACCTGAATCTGTGAAATCGGGCTGACGTCCGAGCCGGATGCGCAGGCGGCCGCGGAGCCCGCGCGAGGCGTGGTTTACTTCAATTCCCGCAGCGGCCGCAGCCCGATGTATGCGGGCCGGGCCGGCTGGCTCTCCAGCACGTCGGCGGGCCGGTCGGCCGAACCGCCCAGCGGCTTGCCGCTGCCGTCCTTCATCACCACCCACTCGGCCACATTGCCGCCGAGATCGTAGACGGGGTCATCGCCGGTTCCCGGAAACGATCCCACCGGCTTGAGCAGGCGGTCCGCCGGCAGCGAGTCGAGCAGTGAGCCGAGGCGGTTCGCGTCGTCGAGGTTCAACGCGTACCCGGCCCAGTGGTCGAGGGTGTTCTCGGTCCTGCTGGCCTTCAGCAGCGGGCCGGCCTCCTCTTCGGCAGGCAGCCGCCAGGTCTGGCCGGTCCGGCGGGAAAGCCAGTCGCAGTAGGCTTTCGCCCTGTCGAAAGTCACGCCCGAGGCCGGATAGTGCTCCGTTCCGGCCGGGTACTGGTAGGAGGCGTCGAAAGCCTGGTACTGCGCCCGCGTGACCTCGAAGCGCGACAGCGCGAACGCACCGCGCTCAACCGTATCGGGGACATCGGCGGTCCGGGCCGTTTTCAGGACCGCGGCCAGCGGCGACGCCGGCTTCAGCGCCTCGTTGGCATCCGATGGGGTCGCAAACAGGTACTTGTCGAACCACGCCAGCTCCTCGTCGAGCTTGCGCTTCTGATGGACGTACTTTCTGGGACCGTGCCCTTCGCCGGGGAACAAAATGAACTTCACGCCGGCTTTGCCGTAGTGCTGCAGCGCGCGGAAGTGCTGCCAGCCCTGCTCGGTCGGCACTTGCTTGTCGTCGGTTCCGAAGAAAATGATGGTCGGGGTGGTCACCTTGTTCATCCGGAACAGCGGCGACTTTCTGATGTAGAGATCCGGATCGTCCATCGGGGTGGCGCCGATGTAGTACTGGTCGAAGCTGTCGCCGAAGGCGCAGTTGCCCCAGTCCGACAGCCAGTTCACGTCGCCGGCGCCTGCACCCGCGGCCTTGTAGCGCGTCGTCCGCGTCGTCAGCTCGATGGTGATGATGGAGCCGTTGGACCAGCCGAGCACTCCGAGCCTGGCCGGGTCGGCCAGCCCGCGCGCGACGAGCGAGTCGACGCCTTTCTCGACGTCGATCCACTCCAGATCGTTGTACTTTCCGCCGCCGATCGACTCGCTCCACTTGAGTCCGTAGTTGGAGGAGCCGTGGTAGTTCGGCTTGAGGACGAATGCGCCGCGCTGCGCCATCAATTGGTGGGGGTAGCCCCAACTCTCGCGCCATGCATCCGCGTCATGGCCGTGCGGACCGCCATGAATCATCACGACGAGCGGGTACTTCCGGCCAGCCGTGTAGTTGTGCGGGTAGTAGAGGATGCCTTCGACGGTGTCGTCGAGCGCGCCTTTCCACGTCGCCAGCTCCGTCCTGGCGATGGTCTTCTGCTTGAATCCCGAATTGAACTCAACGAAGGTCTTGGGACTCTCGAGCTTGGCGCCGTTCAACGCAGCCAGTTGCCAGGAGGGCGGCGTCGAGGCGTTGGTGTAGTTGTAGATCACCTGTTTACCGTCCTCTGTCGGCGTGAAGCTGAAGATGTGCGCCGCGTGCTCGCCTTCGATCCATGTGCGTGTATACGCAGCGCCGCTGCGCGCGTACCTCGCGGCCCGATTGCGCGCGCCGCCGGCCAGCAGCGCGAGGAAGCCGCCGTCGGGCAGGACCGACATTCTCCCGGCGAGGCCGTTCTCCCATTGCAGGTCCACTGGCGAGGTTGTCCTCGATGCCAGATCGAACCAGCCTGCGCGCATGACGTAGGCGTTCAGATAGAGCGGGTGCGAGGAGTGGGCATAGCTGTAAAAGAACCCCCTGGAGTCGAGCGTCCACTGGACGTCGCGCAGCGGTGTTCTGCCGTCGGCGAGGATCTGCGTCCCGGTTCCGGCCGCCACGTCCCAGAGAAAGTAGACCGGTTTGATCTTCTGGTTGTAGGTCTCCGAAAGCGAACGGTTGTGCGAGGCCACCGCCCACTTCCCGTCAGGCGACACGGTCATGTCGGTGATGCGGTCGGCGTTGTGGCTCAGGCGTGTCGCCTTGCCGGAAGGCAACTCCACCTTGAAGAGCCTGACCGGCGGGGCGTGGTTCTCGTCGTCCACCACCTGCGACGTGTCCTTGCCGGCCTTGATCTCCAGGTCGTAGAGCGTCGACGCTTCAGGCGCGGCGACGAGGATGGTCTTTTCGTCCAGCCAGCCGAACGAACGGATGCCCCGTTCGAACTTTGTCAGCGCGTAGGGCTCGCCGCCGCGGGTGCTCATGAGCCAGATCTGGGGCCCCGCACCCGCTTCGGCCGCGCCCGGCGCAGGCGTGCCGCCGCCAGAGGCGGGCGTACCGGCGGGCCGCCTGCTGGTCAGGAACGCGATCAGCTTGCCGGACGGCGACAGCCGCGGCGAGGATGCCGAGTCGGTCCCACGCGTCAATTGAAGCTCATCCCCGCCGGCCAGTTCCTTCAGAAAGAGGTGCGAAACCGCTTCCCCTTTCTCCTTGTCCATCCTGGACTTCGAATAGACTGCGACCTTGCCGTCCCGGCTGATTTCGAGCCCCATGGCGGTCTCCTGCATCAGCACATCGTCCACAGTCCATTTGCCGGCGGCGGCCAGCGTGAGGCCGCCGGCCAGAAACAAAGCGAGATAACGCATGGCGACCATTATAGAATTCAGACTGTCATGACCCTTTCGCGCCGCGACTTTCTCGCCGGTCTTGCCGCGCCCGCCGCGCCGGAGGGACCGCTCAGGTTCCACGACGACGGCGGGTGGTGCTGGTTCGAGGACGAGCGCGTCCTGCTGCTCGATGGCAAGGTGATCGGCGGGGTGGTCGCCTCCGGCCGGACGGACTCCGCGCGCCGCGGCCAGGTGGAGGTCTTCGAATACGATCTGGCGAAGCGAACCTCGCGGTGGTTCGCGCTCAAGACGCCGCAGACGCCGGAAGAGCGCCGCAACTGGCTGGACGATCACAACTCGCCCGCTCTTGTTGTGCGGCCGGATGGGAGGCTGATCACATTCTACGCGCAGCACGGCCGGGAAGCCCGGATCTACTACCGCATCTCCGTCCGGCCCCGCCGTGGGGATGAGTGGAGCGACGAACGTGTGTTCATTCCATCGGCGAAGACGCGCGCCACCTACCAGAACCTCTTCTACCTCCCTGCCGAAAAGCGGGTCTACGACTTCTACCGCGGCTTCGACAACTCGTTCAAGCCATCCTACGCCTGGTCTGAAGACATGGGCGAAACATGGAAGCCCGGCGGCGTCCTCATCGACGTGCCGACGCAGTTCCGCCACCGCCCCTATGTGAAGTACTGCTCCAACGGGCGCGATGCCGTGCACCTGCTGTACACCGACGGCCACCCGCGCGACTTCGACAACAGCGTCTACCATGTGGTGTTCCGCGGCGGCCAACTCTATTCGAGCGACGGCAAGCGCCTCGCGCCGGCCTCGGCCGGACTGAAGTCGCCGGAGCAGGGAACTCTCGTCTTCCAGGGCGACCCGAACAATGTCGCCTGGGTCCATGACGCCCACCTCGACGCCCGCGGCCGGCCCGTCGTGGTTTTTTCGACGCAGAAGGACTCCGCCGGGCTTCCACCCAAACAAGGAGGGCACGACTTTCGCTATCACCGCGCCGCCTGGAACGGCAAACAGTGGACCGTCGAGGAGATCGCCTTCGGCGGTTCGCGGCTCTACGCCGGCGAGGACGACTATACGGGTCTCGCCACGCTCGATCCCTACGAGACGGACACCGTATTCATCTCGACCAACGCGGATCCGGCATCCGGCGCGCCGCTGCGGAGCACGGCCGACGGCAAGCGGCACTGGGAGATCTATCGGGGGCGCGCGCCTGCCTCCGGCAAGTGGACGTGGTCAGCGGTCACCCGCAACTCCGCCCACGACAACCTGCGGCCCGTCATCGCCACCGGCGACCGCAATCCCCGCGTCGTCCTGTGGCTGTCTGGCACGATTCGCAGCTACACCGACTACGAGTACGAAGTCGCCGGCCTGGCGGAAAAGAGACAATAGAACAACCATGACCTGGCAGCGATATTGCGATTACCTCACTGGAGTTTCCTCCGTCGGCCTGACTCTCGATATCAGCCGCATGAACTTCACCGACGCCTGGCTTGAAGAGATGGAGCCGCGGATGCAGAAGGCCTTTTCGGACATGGCTGAACTCGAGCGGGGCTCGGTCGCCAATCGCGACGAAGGGAGGATGGTAGGCCATTACTGGCTGCGCGCTCCTGAGATCGCCCCGCTCGGCCTGGGCCCCGAGATCGAAGCCACGCTGGCGGCCGTGAAAAAATTCACCGCCGGAGTCCACGCCGCACGGCACTACACCGATGTTCTCTGTATCGGCATCGGCGGTTCGGCGCTTGGCCCCATGTTCATCGCCGACGCTCTCGGGCATCCTTGCACCGACAAGCTGCGGCCGTGGTTTCTCGACAACACGGACCCCGATGGAATCGCTCGCGTTCTGGCCCAGTTGCACGGGAGGCTCGAGCGGACGTTGACGGTCGTCATCTCCAAGTCAGGCGGCACGCCGGAGACGGCGAACGGGATGGCGCTGGTTGAGAACGCCTACTGCAATTGCGGCCTCGATTTCGCCAGGCACGCCGTCGCCATCACCATGCACGGATCGATCCTCGACCGGAAGGCCATCGCCGAGAACTGGAAAGGCCGCTTCGAGATGTTCGACTGGATCGGCGGCAGAACCTCCGAGATGAGCGCCGTCGGGCTGCTGCTCGCGGCCTTGCAAGGGCTCGACATCGACGGGCTGCTGGAAGGCGCCAGGCTGGTTGACGCGGCGACGCGCCATCCCGTCACGCGGAGCAACCCCGCCGCCATGATGGCGCTGATGTGGCACGCCGCGACCAACGGCAGGGGTGAAAGAGACATGGTCATCCTGCCTTACAAAGACCGGCTGCTGCTGTTTTCACGCTACCTGCAGCAGCTCATCATGGAGTCGCTCGGCAAGCGGCTGGACCTCGACGGCAAGGTTGTCGAGCAGGGCATCGCGGTGTATGGGAACAAGGGATCGACGGACCAGCACGCCTACGTTCAGCAGCTTCGCGACGGCATCGACAACTTCTTCGTCGTGTTCATTCGCGTCCTGGAGGATGGCGGCAGCAGGCTCGAACTCTCGCCCGGCGTTCGCACTGGGGATTACCTGGACGGGTTTTACCTCGGCACGCGCGAGGCGCTGACCGGCAACTGCCGGCAGTCGATGACGATCTCCGTTCCCAGGGTCGATGCCCGCACGGCCGGCGCGCTGATTGCGTTGTTTGAACGAGCCGTAGGCCTCTACGCGAATCTCGTCAATATCAATGCCTATCATCAGCCGGGCGTCCAGGCGGGCAAGACTGCCGCAACCGGCGTCCTCGAGCTTCAGGCTGCGCTGCTGGCCGCGCTCTCGGATGAGCCGCAGACGCCGGCCGAGCTCGCCGCCGGAGACTCCGAGGAGACCGCCTATCTCGTCCTGGAGCACCTTGCCGCCAACGGCCGTGTCCGGAAGACGGGCGACTCCCCCTCAGCCTCGAAATACAGCCGCGTCCCGAACTGAGAGGCCGGACAGACTCAACCGCCGCGCGGAGCGGTACACGCGCCCGGCCGGAGTGGGGCCCTTCGCGCGATCGACAGCGGCCACGCGCGGATGCCCCCAAGGCAGGGCGCCGCGGCCGTAACCGCGCAGCAGAAAACCGCCCGAGAGCCCCGGCTGGGTTCTCGGGCGGTCTGATCTGGCGTCCGGTCTGTAGCTAGAACAGGATCTTGGCGCTCAGCAGCATCGTCCGGCCGCCCGGATCGGTGGCATTGGTTCCGAATGCCGGGCTGCTCATCGTGGAGGTCGGGTTGCCGAAGTTGCGATGGTTGAAGGCGTTGATGAAGTCATTCCTGATCTGCAGCTTCCATCGCTCCGTGATGTCGAACTGCTTCAGCAGGGTCAGACTCCAGTTGCGGAATCCCGGACCGCGGAAGGTATTGCGGCCGAGATTGCCGCCGCGCGGCAGTGAATTGGCCAGCGGCGCGCCGCCCGCAGTCAGGAATGTAGTGACGATGCCGGTGCCATTGATCGGCGTGGTGAAGGTCCGATAGTTGCCGGTGACGGGATCCAGAGTGATCGTGCCGTTCGGGTTGTAGTTCGGACGGTGGGGGGCGGCGGTGCCCGTGCCGCCCGTGTCGACGCCGGTCCTGATGGTGAAGGGCTGGCCGCTCTGGAAGTCGGCCTGGCCATTGAACTGCCATCCCTTGGCGACGGCTCTGCTGAATCCGTTGTCCCACTTGCCGAGGAAATGCGGCATCTCGTAGGTCCAGTAGGCGACCAGCCGGTGCGGCCGGTCGAAGACGGAGCGCGACCAATCGTTGCGGTAGTTGAAGTAGTCCTGGGGCACCTGAGGGCTGGAGTTGGTGATGTCAGCGACGCCGAGCGACTCGTCGTTGTCGGAGAGGTTCGCGCTCCACGTGTAGTTGCCGCCGATGCTCAAACCGCTGGAGAGCCGCTTGTCGAGCTTGAGATACATCGCGTTGTAGTTGGCCAGCGCTGAAGCTTCGATGGTCACGCGCTGTCCCCAGGCGGGATTCAAGCGGCGCGAGACCGGAAACGCCGTCGAAGGCAGGAGGCCGGGGATTGAGTTGGGGTTGCCGGTCGAGCGGACCGTCTGCGCCTGGGCGTCCGTCAGGATGCCGGGGTTCAACTGCCCCTGGCGGATCTGATGGTACGCGCCCGAGCCCGCATAGCCGATCTCGAAGACGTAGTTCCTGGCGAACTGCCTCTGAATGGAGAAGCTGTAGAACCGCGTCGCCGGATTCTGCATGTCGGTGGGGCTGTTCACGAAGGTAGCCAGCGGGTTGAGCACCGGTGTGGCGCTGACCGGCAGCAGGTTCGGCCACTGGTTCGGCAAGGCCGTTCTATCCACGCTGCCGACGACGACGCGCGGGAAGTTGGAAGCGTTCACGGTGAGGATGTTGTAGAACAGGACGTCGTAGCCCATGCCCCATCCGCCCCGGAAAACAGTCTGACCGTCGCCCATCAGCTTTCCGAGCCACCCGCCGGGTTTGCTGGGGCTATAGGCGAAGCCGGCCCGGGGCGCCCAATTGTTCTTGTCCAACCGGGTGGGCAGCGGCACGCCAACCGCCGCGACCGCGGCGTCCGAAGCGCCGAAGAAGCCGAATGGGACCGTGTTGTACTCATAGCGCAGGCCGAGATTCAGGGTCAGGTCCCGCGTGACGCGCCAGTCGTCCTGGAAGAAGAGGTAAGTGTTCCACTGGCGGGCGTCGAAGGAGGCCGTATTGAGCGCCTGTGAGAAAGACGCCGCGCGGTTGTTGATGAAATCCTGCAGGTTGTCGAAGGTGTAGGTTCCCTTCGAGTCGAACGCCGCGCTGTTGAGCAGCTTTGTCCAGCGCAGGTCCACGCCGAACTTCAGGGAATGCCTGCTCAGCAGGTAGGTGCTGATGTTCTGCCACTGGTAGGAGTTCTGCAAGCGGCCTTGCGGGAAGTTCGAGGCGCCGCCGATGGTGAAAAACCCGGTAACGCCGGTGGTCGGAGTCTTTGGATCGTTTTCGGGGAAATCGAGGAACCCGCGGACGTAGCCGAATCTGAATTCGTTGATGAAGCGCGGGTTGAAGGTGCGGGTCCAGTTCGCGGCGTGATTCTGCCGGTCGATCGCCTGGGCGCCGGAGAACAGGTTTCCAAACGCGAGATTGCTGACGACATCCGGCTGTGTCCGCTTGTCATACTGCAGCCGGTATCCGATGGAATCCTTCGACGTCAGCAAATGGTCGACACGCGCAGTGCCGTACCAGAAGTCATACGGATTGGCGAGCGGGATCCTGATCTGGCCCACCGGAATGCTGACTCCATTCACCGAAACGCTTCGCGGGTTATCGAAGCGCGCGACCTGCGGATAGACGTTTGCGAGGAACTTGATGCCGTCCAGCGCGGCCTGGCGGCTCTGCGTGGTCTGCCCCGCTCCGAGCGGAACGCCCTGCAGCAGCGAATAGCCCTCCGCGGTCGGAACGGTCGCGGTTGAAGCGTTTCGTCCGTCGGGCGCTTCACGCCGGCGGTTGGCTTCGATCAAGGCGAAGAAGAACGTCTTGTTCCTGACCACAGGGCCGCCCAGCGAACCGCCGGCCTGATTCTGGTTATAGCGCGGCACCGTGTTGATGCCGGCCCGTTTGTTGACCAGGCTGACGGGTTCCATCCAGTTGGCGCGGTAATAGTTGAACGCCGAGCCGTGGAATTCGTTGGTTCCGCCGCGCGTGGTCACCATGATCTGGGCGCCGCTGTTCCGGCCGTATTCAGCCGAATAGGCCTGAGTCTGGACCTGGAATTCGCTGACCGACTCGGGGATGATGCGGTTGTTGGAAATGGTCACCGACGGGTCGTTGTTGTCGATGCCGTCGATCATGAAATTGTTGTTGCGCGCGCGTTGGCCGTTCGCCGAGATGCCGGTCGATCCGGGCCCGCGGGCGGCTGTCGGAGCGATCAGGGCGGCGTTGTTGATGTCCCGGGTAGCTCCGGTCAGCGGCAGGTTCTCGATCGTCCGCATGTCCAGCTTGCGCTCAACCGATGCGGTTGCCTTGGCGAGCACGACGCCGGCCGGAGTCTCGATCACCTCCAGCGTGGTTGCCGTCGTCGCCACTTCGAGCGACTGGTTCAGCACGACCTCCTGGGTTGTGCCCACGGTGATCGGACCCACCTTTCTCGTCCCGAATCCCGCGCGGGCGAACTCGACGAAGTAGTCGCCCGGGTCCACCGCAGGAAACCGGTACAGGCCGGCATCGTTGGTCTTCATCGCCCGCGCAATGTTGGTGGCGGTATTGGTGATTGTTACATCAGCCCCGACAATCACCGCGCCCGAAGCGTCCGAAACCGTGCCTGAAATGTAACCGCGTGACAGTTGTGCGTTAACGGAAAGCGCGCCGAGCAGCAGCGCGAAGCATGTTGCGAATGATCGATTCATACGACAGTGCCTCAATCGGGATCGGCTGGGCCGGAGCCGGGCGAGCTCATGCTCGTGCCTACGGCAAACAGTGATTCGCTTGAGAGACTAACCTTTCTTGTCAACAGTGTAACACCGGCGTGTTACGCGAAGCTGCCAGATCCCTGTTGCCGTCCATTTGTTACGGTTGTACCGGGGCAGGCCGCCGGCCCGGTTTTCGGCAGCGCGCCGGTTCTCCGGCCGGCCGTGGCAGGCGGGTCAGCCCGCAAGTTCTCTGGCCTTGGCAAGGGCCGCGTCATAGTTGGGGTGATCGGCGACCTCAGGGACGTATTCCACGTGCCGGATCACATTTCCGCCGTCCACCACGAAAAGCGCGCGGCTCTCAATCCGCCAATCCTTGATCAGCGTCCCGTAATTCTCGCCGAAGCTGGCGAACTTGTGATCGCTGAGCATCTTCACGTTGTCCACGCCGAAATTGGTGCACCAGCGCTTCTGGGCGAACGGCAAATCCATGCTCACCGTGTAGAAGGTCACCTTGGGCAGCTTGGCGGCTTCGTCGTTGAACTTCTTTGTTTGCATATCGCAAACCGGCG
>WBZO01007201.1_pt1 | contig 10405 bp, 12 predicted proteins | sample 5204261 | NCBI WGS metagenome assembly WBZO01 (sample SAMN12412400, study PRJNA552823) | activated sludge metagenome | isolation source: activated sludge from anammox sidestream of wastewater treatment plant... | place: USA: North Carolina | collected 2017-09
GAGCCGTGGCGGCCCAAACCTCCGCGAGGTCCGGGCCTTCACCTCGATAAAAAGGATCGCCTCCCCCTCCCGTCCGATCAGGTCGATCTCGCCCGCCGCGCACGCATAGTTCGCCGCCAGGATGCGGACGCCGCGCCGCTCCAGGAAGACGCGCGCCGCCTCTTCGCCCTTTTTACCCAGCGCCCGGCGCGCCTCGGTCACCACAAGCTCCTCTGCGGGTGAGGTGCATGGATGTGCTCGCGAACCCCGGCGAAGCTCCTCCGATGTATGGAGCACGGACCGTGCTCCGCGATCCGGGCCAGATGTGCAGCGGTGCCGTACCCCTTGTGCTGAGCGAACCCGTAGGCGGGAAATCGGACCGCCCACCCGTCCATGATAGTGTCCCGGGTGACTTTGGCAAGAACAGAAGCTGCCGAAATGACGGGAACCGATCGGTCGCCTCGAACGATGGCCCGCGCCGGAACCGGGAGCACCGGAACGGCGTTGCCGTCCACCAGCACCAGATCCGGCTGGGGGGCCAAGCCGGACACCGCCATGACCATGGCGCGAAGCGTCGCGCGGAGGATATCGGTGGCGTCAATCTCGGACGCCTCGACGGCGGCCACGGCGTAGGCCACCGCGCTGGCCCGGATCGCTTCCGCCAGCCGCGCGCGGGTGGCCGGCTTCAAGAGCTTGCTGTCCGTCAAGCCGGGCAGCTCGGCATCCGGGGGCAGGATCACGGCGGCGGCCACCACAGGCCCCGCCAGGCTCCCCCGCCCGGCCTCGTCCACGCCCGCCGGACGCTTCCCCGCCGCCACGGCGGGGTCCCAGCAACTGCGGGCGCACGTCGCGGCTGCTGCGCCGGTCGCCCCGGCGGCCTCCCCGGCGAATGGATCCCCTGCGCGGCGCCCGGCCATGCCAGCGCCGCTAGGCGGTCCGGCGCTCCTTGATCCGCGCCGCCTTCCCCTTGAGCTTGCGGAGATAGTAAAGCTTGGCCCGCCGCACCAGCCCCTGCCGCAAGACCTCGACCCGGTCGATGCTCGGCGAGTGTGCCGGAAACGTCCGTTCCACGCCGACGCCGTACGTCACCTTGCGCACGGTGAAGGTAGCGCCGAGCCCCGTCCCCCGGCGGCGGATGCAGACGCCCTCGAACGCCTGGAGGCGCTCTTTGTCGCCCTCGACCACCTTCACCTGCACCTTGACGGTGTCGCCGGGTTTGAACTGCGGCAGGTCCGTCCGCAGGTGCTTCTCCTCCACCGCCTGGATCGCTCCCATGTCCACACCCCCTGGAGGCTGTCGGGCCCGCCCGCATCGGCGTCCGACGCCCCGCACAAATGATCGGCACCCGTTTGCCGCCCGGCCCCGCGTCGGCGGAGCCCGGCGAGGTCAATCTCGCTCGTCGCGGTTTTCCAGCGCGACGCCGGCGTCCTCTCGCTCGATCTCCGCCAGGAGCTTCCGGTCCAGATCCGACAGGCTCGCCCGGCTCAGGAGGTCCGGACGCCGCTGGCGCGTGCGCCGGAGCGCCTCTTTCCGCCGCCAGCGCGCGATGGCCCGATGGTCGCCCGACAGCAGGATCGGCGGCACCTCCATCCCGCGGAACCGCGGAGGCCGCGTGTAGTGCGGATGCTCCAGCAATCCCGTGGCGAACGAATCGGACAGCGCCGACGCCTCGTCCCCCAGGACGCCTGGAATCAGCCGCACCGTGGCATCCAGCACGACCAGCGCGGGGATCTCGCCGCCCGAGAGCACGACGTCGCCGATCGACACCTCCAGCGCCTGGAGTCCCCGCGGGATGCGGTCGTCGAACCCCTCGTAGCGCCCACAGAGCAGGATCACGTGCGGAAGGCGCGCCAGTTCCAAGGCCATCCCCTGGCCGAACCGCAACCCCTGCGGCGTCAGCGCCACCACCGTGCTCCGGGGCCCCTGCCGGAGAGCCTCCACGGCCTCGAAAACCGGCTCCGGCTTCAGCACCATCCCCGCGCCGCCGCCGTACGGGACATCGTCGACGACCCGGTGCCGATCGTGCGTCCAGTCTCGGAGGTCGTGAACCGCGATGGTCACCAATCCCTTGTCCTGCGCCCGGCGGAGGATGCTCTCCTGCAGCGGCCCCTGGAACATGGCCGGAAACAGCGTCAGCACATCAAACCGATTCAGAGTCCGCCTCTCCTTCCGCCTCGGCGCCCGCCAACCCCGCCGCATCCGCCGCCGGATCCAGCTCGATGCGCCCCGCCGCGAGGTCGATGCGCCGGATGTGGGCGCGGGTGGCCGGCAGCAGCCACTCGCCGGCGGGCGCGTCGATCACGTACACGTCGTGGGCGGGCGTCTCCAGGATCTCGCGCACCACTCCCAGCCTGCGCTCGCCGGACAGGACGTCCAGTCCCAGGATGTCGTAGTGGTAGAAGGCGCCGCCCGGAGGCGGTGGCGCCTCGGCGCGCGGAATGGCGATCTCATGGCCGACGAACTCGGAGGCGCCCGCGGGCGAATCTACGCCCGCCAACTTGAGAGCCAATGACCGCCCGCGCTCCGCCTCCACTTGGATCCCGGTCGGGCGATACGGTCCGCCGGGTGGGCCCAGCCAGTATCGGCCCAACCCGCGAAAGGGCGCCCATCCGTCCGCGTACAGAACCGCCTTCACCCCGCCCCGGACCCCGTGGACCTTCGTGATCCGCCCGAGGATCAGGTAGTCCGGCCGCGCCATCCCTCACTCCACGATTTCGAGCACCACCCGCCGCTTGGCTTTGGCCGCCGTGGCGTGCAGCAGGGTCCGCATGGCTCTGGCCGTGCGGCCCTGCTTGCCGATCACCCGTCCGAGATCTCCGGGGGCCACACGCAGCTTGAGCGTCGTGGCCACCGGATCCTCCACCACCTCGACGTGGACCTGGTCCGGCTGATCTACCAGTGCCTTCGCCACGAACTCCACCATCTCCTTGAACACGGGCGCCCCTCCCTTGGCTGCGCTCCCCGCCGCCCGTCAACGTTGTCGACGGCCCGCGCCCCCGCCGTCGTTACGCGGCTGCAGGCGCCTTGCCGCGGCTTTCGGCGTACTGCCGCATGACTCCGGCGCCGCGCAGGAGCGAGCGGACCGTTTCGGTCGGCTGTGCGCCTTTTTGTAGCCAGCGCATGGCCTTTTCCGTATCGATCTTCAGCCCGCCGGTCTCCCGTACCGGATCGTAGGTGCCCAGGCTCTCCAGAAACCGCCCGTCCCGGGCGGTCCGCTCGTCCGCGACCACAACGCGGTAGTACGGAACCTTCTTCGTCCCCATGCGCCGCAACCGAATCTTGACCGCCATACGACCTCCCAAGTGGTCCGGACCGCCGCGGGCGCCGCAGCCCTGCCGGTCGAACCGGGGTTAATGAAGGGAAAACGGCAGATTGCGCGGCACGCGCCCGCCCTTGCCGGCCTGCATGAGCTGCCGCATCATCTTCTGCATCTCGCCGAACTGTTTGAGCAAACGGTTGACGTCGGTCACCGTAGTTCCCGAGCCGTCGGCAATCCGCTTGCGCCGCGAGCCGTTGAGGATCTCCGGCCGCCGTCGCTCCCCCGGCGTCATGGAGTCGATGATGGCCTCCACGCGTTTCAGGTCGCGCTCCTGCTCGGAGGCGTCGGGCAAGCCCTTGAGCCGCGACAGACCCGGGATCATCCCGATGAGCTGATCCAGCGGCCCCATGCCTCGGACCTGCCGCAGCTGATCCCGAAAATCTTCCAAGGTGAAGGTTTGGGCCTTGAGCTTTTTCTGGAGCGCGGCGGCCTGTTTTTCGTCGACGGCTTGCTCGGCCTTCTCCACCAGACTGAGAACATCACCCATGCCCAGGATACGCGAGGCCATCCGCTCCGGATGGAACACCTCCAGGGCGTCCAGCTTCTCGCCCAGACCCACGAACTTGATCGGGACCCCGGTGACCGCGCGGATAGACAGCGCCGCCCCGCCCCGCGTGTCGCCGTCGAGCTTGGTGAGGATGTAGCCGGTCAGTTCCAGCGCCCGGTGAAAGGCCGTGGCGGAATTCACCGCGTCCTGGCCCGTCATGGCGTCGGCCACCATGAGGATTTCCGTCGGCTTCAGCTCGGCTTTGATGGCGCAGAGTTCCTCCATCAGCGCCTCGTCCACGTGCAGCCGACCCGCGGTATCCAGAATGACCGGGTCGAGCATCCGGGACCTGGCGTGGCGCAATGCCTCGCGGCACACGGCCGCGGGCGTCGAGGCTCCCGCCGCCCGGTACACATCGATCTGGATGGTCCGACCCACCGTCACCAGCTGGTCCTGCGCCGCGGGCCGCTGCAGGTCCGCCGCCACCAGCAGGGGCCGCTGCCCTTGCCCGCGGACGAGGCGGGCGAGCTTTCCTGCCGTGGTCGTCTTGCCCGACCCCTGGAGCCCGACCAGCATGATGACGGTCGGCGGCTGCCCGGCCGTCCGCAGCCGGTTTGCCTCGCCACCCATGAGGGCCGCGAGCTCCTCGTAGACGACCTTGACGACCTGCTGGCCCGGCGTGAGCGATTCGAGGACGTCCCGCCCCACCGCGCGCTCCCGCACGCGCTCGAGAAACGAGCGGACCACCTTGACGTTGACATCGGCCTCCAGGAGGGCCAGGCGCACTTCGCGGAGCGCTTCGCCGATGTTGTCCTCGGTGAGGCTACCGTACCCGCGTAGTCGCTTGAAGACGCCGTTCAGCCGGTCGCTGAGTCCCTGGAACATGGATTCCTCCGCGAGACGTAAACCGGAACCCTACTCGTGCGGGCATAATTTGTCAAGACCAAACTCCCCCGGCCGAGACGGCAACTCCGCGTCCAGACTGAGGATTCGGCATCGATCTGCCGCGCGGCCGCGGCCGAACCCCACGGCCCCCTTGACCGGATTCGGGCTGCACGGATATCCTAGCATCGGAACGCCCGCGTAGCGCCGGAAATCCAGCGTAACCGCCAACGAGTCGCGGAGGCTCGACGCGTGTGGATTGCCCATCGTCTCGCCGGCCTGAGTCCCACCGCGCCGCCATGTCTCGTCTTTTTGCGTCGCGCCCCCGCGGGGACGGGGGTCTTCCCGGAAACGCTCCTCTGCCTGTCGGCGTCCTTCAACCCGATCACCGTGGCGCACGCCGTCCTCATTCGCCAGGCGAGCCGGCTGATTTCCCCCGGAGAAACCCTGCTGCTCTTGGCGACCGCCAACGTGGACAAGGGCGGTGAAGGTCTCCCGCTGGAGCGACGGCTCGACCTGCTGCTCCGGTTTGCCGAATTCCGACCCGAGATCTCCGTGGCGGCCGTAGCCCACGGCCGCTTTGTCGACAAACTGGAGGCCATCCGCGCCGCCTATCCGGCGGACACCCGGGTGGTTTTTCTCCTCGGCTTCGACACCCTGGTGCGGGTGTTCGATCCGAAATACTACGAGGACCGGAACGAATCCCTGCGGCGGCTCTTCGGCGGAAGCGAGTGCGTCGTCGCCAACCGCGGCGCGGATGGGCCGGAGGCCGTCCAAGCGTTCCTGGCCCGACCCGATGTCGCCCCGTTCGCCCACCGCATCCACGCGATACGGTTACCGCCGGATATGGCCGCCGTGTCGGCCACGGAGGTGCGTGCGCGGCTGGCTCGAGGGGACTCGGTCCAAGACCTGGTCCCTCCGGAGGTTCAACCGGCTCTTGCGGCCTGGAGCCAAAGCCTTCGGATCGGGTGAGGCGGGCCCTGCCCGCCGGGAGGACGACCATGGCCAACGCATACGTGTTGATCGAGGCGGCGCCGAAGAAAGCGCGCGCGGCGTGCGGGAAGATCGCGAAGCTCGCCGGCGTCTGCTCGGTTCACCTCGTCACCGGCCCTTACGACATCGTCGCCTTCGTTGAGGGCAGGGACCCCGCCGCCATCGGCAAGCTGGTGATGGGGAGAATCCAAGCCGTGGACGGGGTCGGACGGACGATTACCTGTGTTGTGGTCTGACGACGCCGCGGCCAGCGATCGGCGATCAGCTTTCGGTCTCACCCACGACGGGTGGGCTTGCCGGTCTCACGCGGACAGCGGAAGGCTTCGTGGCCGACCGCTGATCGCTTGGCGGCTGGTCGCTGCCTGCGGGTGGGCGACCGTTATTTTTTCGCCGCCATGTCCATCGCGAGCGCGACGAACGTGCGCGCCATGACACCCGTGGCACCCTTCGTCAGGTAGCCCTTTTCCTTGTCGGAGTCCGACGTTCCCGCAATATCCAGGTGCACCCAGGGCGTCTCGCCCACGAAGTGCTGCAGGAACTTGGCCGCGGTGACGGCCCCGCCTTTGCGGCCGCCCGTGTTCTTGATCTCCGCGATGTCGCTCTTGATGAGCTCGTCGTACTCCGCGTCCATGGGCATGGGCCAGATCTTTTCTCCCGCGGCCCTCCCCGCCGCCAGGACCGTTTCCAACCACGTCTGATTGTTCGCGAACGCTCCGCTGTTGACGGTCCCCAGCGCCACGACACAGGCTCCGGTCAAGGTGGCGGCGTCCACCAGATGGGTCACCTGCCGCCGGCGTGCGTATGTCAGGGCGTCGGCCAGGATGAGCCGCCCCTCCGCATCGGTGTTGATCACCTCGATGGACTTCCCGCTCATGGCGCGCAGGATATCCCCGGGCTTCAGCGCCGTCCCGCTTGGAAGGTTCTCCGTCGCCGGAACGACCGCCGTCACGCGAATGGGCAGGCGAAGCCGGGCGATGGCGCAGGTAGCGGCGATGGCGGCGGCCGCACCGGCCATGTCTCCTTTCATGGCCTCCATGTTCTCCGCCGGCTTGATGGAGATTCCACCCGAATCAAAGGTCACCCCCTTGCCCACCAGGCCGAGGTGCGGCCCTCCCCCGCGCCCGCCATACGTCAGCACGATGAGCCGCGGCGGCTCCTGGCTGCCCCGGGCCACGCACAGCAGGCCGCCGGCGCCCAGTCGCCGGAGCGCCGGCGGTCCCAGGACCTCGCACCGGACGCGCGCGGCCCGGGCCATGGCGCGCGCCCGCCGGGCCAGCTCGGTCGGCGTGAGGGTATTCCCGGGCTCGTTGACGAGATCCCGGGCCGCGATGGCGGCCTCGGCCAGGATACGCCCCCGCCACACCGCCTCCCTCACGGCGGCGAGCCGTCGCGCGTCTCGCTCGACGACGGTCAACCGTTCGACGACCTTGGCGTGGTCATCGTTGGTCTTGTACCGCGTAAAACGATACAGGCCCAGCAGCGTGCCCTCGACCACCGCCTGCGCCGATTGTCCCGCGCTCAAACCCGCGGCGCCCGCCCCGTGGACAAGGGTGCCGATGCGCCGCGCGCCGCTCTTGCGCAGCGTTCTCGCGGCCTCCGCGGCCGCGGCGCGGACCCGATCCGCCGTAAGCTCCTCGGGCTTCCCGAGGCCCAGCACGAGGACCCGTTCCGCGCGAAGCCGTCCGAGAGCGTGAATCAGGGTCTGCTCGCCCCACTTTCCGGTAATTTCCCCCGCCCGGATGAGCCGGTCGAGGGCGCCGCCCAGGGCGGCATCCACCGCCGCCGTCGCGCCCTGCGGGGTGCCCTTGGCCGGCCCGCGCGCCGCTTCGAAGAGGTTCACCACCAGTCCATCGCCTGCAAACGTCGTGATGTCTCCTGCGACCACGCGGATTTCCAAGGGAGACTCCTTTCGTGAAGGCGAAGCGGCGACGGCCGGCGGCGCCGGCCAGACGAAGGGTGCACGGGGTCCGGGAGCACCGGTGCGGGAGGACTCCCGGCGTCTTCGGATTTATAGACCAGAAGAACGGACGAGTCCAGGGAGACGCGGCGGCTGGACTGGACATCCAGACCATCCTCGCGTTAGTATGTGTCCCGACGTCACGCTCCCGTCTCGGTTCGATCTCGCAGTCCCCCAAAAAAGGAGACCGCCCATGACCACCTGGACCCCTGCCACCCTGGTTGCCGACGACCGCGCGCATCTGCTCCACCCGCTCCAGCACCCGGCGGACCACGCCGCGCCCCATGTCTGGGTCAAGGGCCGGGGGGCCGTGCTGACGGATGCCGAGGGCCGGGAGTACCTCGACGGCCTGGCCTGTCTCTGGAACGTGAACGTGGGCCACGGCCGCACGGAGCTCGCCGAGGCCGCGGCCGCGCAGATGGCGACCCTGGCCTACGGGACGAACTACGTCGGCTCCTCCAACGTGCCGGCCATCCGGCTGGCCCAGCGCCTGACGGAGCTCGCCTACCCGAACCTCGTCGCCACCTACTTCGCCAGCGGCGGGGCCGAGGCCAACGAGAGCGCGTTCAAGACCGCCCGGTTCTACTGGAAGGTCAAGGGGCAGCCCCAGAAGGTGAAGATCATCTCCCGCCAGTACGGCTACCACGGGGTCACCATGGCCGCCATGAGCGCCACCGCGGTCCCGGGCTACGCCAAGATGTTCGAACCGCTCGTCCCCCACTTCGTCCACACCGCGGCCCCCTACCCGTACCGGCTCACGGGGGTGCGCCCGGACGAGACGGTGGGGCAGGCCGCGGCCCGCATGCTGGAGGAGACCATCCTGCGGGAGGGGCCGGACACCGTGGCCGCCTTTATCGCCGAGCCGGTGCAGGGGGCGGGCGGCGTCATCGTCCCCCCCGACGACTACTTCCCGCGGGTCCGCCAGATCTGCACCCGGCACCAGGTCCTCTTGATCGCCGACGAGGTCATCACGGGCTTCGGCCGCACCGGGGACTGGTTCGCCTTGAAGCGCTGGGGCGTCCAGCCCGACATCCTCTCCTTCGCCAAGGGCATCACCAGCGGGTACCTCCCGCTGGGCGGGATCATGATCTCCCAGGAGATCCTGGACGCCATGGTCGCGGCCCCCTACGCCGACCGCTGGATGCACGCCTACACCTACTCGGGCCACGCCACCTGCTGCGCGGTCGGGCTCCGGAACCTGGAGCTCATCGCGCAGGAGGGCCTCGTCGAGCACGCGGCCGCGATGGGGGCGCGGCTGCTGGCGGGGTTGCAGACGCTGCGGGAGTTCCAGGCCGTGGGCGACGTCCGGGGGCTGGGCCTGATGGCCGGGGTGGAGCTGGTGGCGGACCGCACCACCAAGGCCGGCTTCGACCCCGCCCTGGGGATCATCGGCAAAGTGAAGGCCGAGCTGGAAGCCCGCGGTGTCTTCACCCGGAACATGCGGGACATCATCGCCTTCGCGCCGGCCCTGGTGATCACCCCGGCGCAGGTGGACCAGCTGGTGGAGAGCCTGCGCGGCGCCATCGCCGCCGTGCTCCCCGCGCGGGCGTGAGGCGGGGGTGGACGCACATGGATAGGCCTGGGTGCCCACGGGTTGCCCGTCTGCCCATCGACACCCCGGCAGGTTGTCGGCCTGCCGAGAACTGATTGGAGCCCCAAAGCGCAGCGGCGGCCGTCGGGTATTTTTCCACGCCCGAGGCCGCCGCTGCGCTGTCCTACGCGAGGCGCCGTGTGCCACGAGCCTCCACCTGTGCCAACCAACAGTCACCAGCACCATCGGTCATACAGACACCGATCAGGAGATAGCGGTGTGGGGAACGCAAAGGTATTCGCGGGGAAAGTGGCTTTCGTCACCGGATCGTCCCGAGGTATCGGTCGGGTTGTCGCGACCCATCTGGCGAAACTGGGCGCGTGTGTCGCGATACAGGGAACGACACCCATCTCCACGCGCGCCTTCAATGAGGCCGAGTCGCTCGCAGCGGTGTGCCGGGGGATCGAACTGGAATCCGGGGGCACCGTATTCGCCGTGCATGGGGACCTCACCGTTCCCGACGTTGTCCAAAGCGTGTCCGAGGAGATCCGAGAGGTCTTTGGGCGCATTGACATCTTGGTCAACTGTGCCGGGGGTGACATCGGCGCGGCAGGGACCGACGGGCCGATGGGTGGTAAACCACCGCGGAACGATGCAGTCTTCATCTCCTACGAGGACCTCCGCACCGTGCTGGACCGAAATCTCATGACCTGTCTCCTCGTCTGCCGGCAGGTGGTCCCGGACATGATCGAGCGCCGCAGCGGGCGCATCGTCAACATCGGGAGCGTGGATGGTCTGATCGGCCAGGCAGAGAGCGCCATCTACGCCACGGCCAAGGCCGCGGTGCATGAGTACACCCGATGCTTGGCTGTCATGCTGAGGCCTCACAACGTGACGGCCAATGTCATCGCGCCGGGCGACATCGTCACCCCTCGCTTTCTGAGCAGTCGGCCGATCGACGAAGCCAAGACGGTCGAAACGGGAACGCTCGAGCGGTACGGCCACCCTATGGAAATAGCCCGCGCGGTTGCCTTCCTCGCCTCCGATGACGCGAGCTACATTACCGGTCAAGTCATCCGAGTGGACGGCGGCTCGCAGTGCTTTGCGGGTTGAGGACGCAACGCGCAACACGGGACCCCCCGGCCCGCGTCGTTGTCGTAGGTTCCGAGCCGAAAGCGCGGGACAGCGCGTGATGCCAGGTCCGCGAGAGGATCGCAGCGGCGCTCAGACGCTCTGCGCGTGAATTCCGTGGGGTGA
>WBZO01007204.1_pt1 | contig 10403 bp, 7 predicted proteins | sample 5204261 | NCBI WGS metagenome assembly WBZO01 (sample SAMN12412400, study PRJNA552823) | activated sludge metagenome | isolation source: activated sludge from anammox sidestream of wastewater treatment plant... | place: USA: North Carolina | collected 2017-09
TTCCATCTCACGATGGACACCCTTGCCCTTGGCTAATACTCCCTACTGTAAAGTGTATTCGGGACTTGCACCCTATAGCTGATATACATGCCTGACACACTAATAAAAGCCGGAAGAATCCGGCTCTCTTTTCTGCCATAATCCCCTTTATTTGTTTACATCGGTTTTAATGACTTTTCTTTTTGGTTGGACAAAACATTTTTCTTCAGCATATTTTTTACGATCATCAAACCGTATTCATGACTCATGGCATCAGTTGAGGTGGGATCGAAAGACTGGCTTTGAACGGAATAAATCAATTGATCTGTGTTCATGTCATAAAAATTGCTTTCCCAGAAATATTTTGTATTAAGACCATAATATCCCGGTGATTCAATACGGCGGTACATCACCCGGTAATATCCCCAAAAACGATTGTGGTAAATATAATAAGGAGTGTAATAAATCCTGCCCGGTACATAATAACGTTCCTTTGTTTTATCCAGCAAAGTGACAGTCAGCACTGCATCCACTCCGTCTTTACGAAGTTTTTCCAGGGCCTGTTCTTCACTCATGCCTTCAAATGCTTTGGGATTATATTCATCGCAGGAACATACTGCATTATATCCCAAATCCCGGAGATCATCTGTAATATGTTTTTCCATATTCTCCCGAATGGTCCGGTCAGCTTCTCTTATCAGCCCCAGCACCACGATCTTATTATATTTCTTAGGCTGTACATCCTGCGCCACCCAGGAACTGGTGATGCGGGAAGAAGGGCTACACCCCGATAGAAAAAATATTATGGCAGCAGCTGCAATGATATATCTTTTCATAAATCTGATTTTATTGAAGCAAGTTAAACGAATCAAAAAGCGGCGGCAATGATTGTGGTCAGTGAAACCAAAATGCAGATCATTTTTTTCTGAGAATTGTTTTTTGCTTTCCGTACACATCTTCATTGAAGATGACCCGGCCGTTTCCATCGGTCCAGGCCGTAGAGTAAATAACAAAAACAGGGATCTGCTGACCTGCATTCACAGTAACAGGAGATTGATTACGAAGGCATCCCTTGTCCTCCAGAGTATCCAGCGCAATGCTGTTATCCTTTAAAATAATATGCGCCAGCTCCATGGCTTTCTGCACTCTCATGCAGCCGTGACTGAAATATCTCTTATTATAAGAAAATAAATTTTTAGAAGGAGTGTCATGGAGATAAACACTATAGGGATTATAAAAATTAAATTTTACCAGTCCCAGAGAATTATCACACCCGGTGGCCTGGCGGATGACATAAGGAAAATTGGAAGGACTCAGCGCTTGCCAGTTGATCCGGTAAGGATTCACCACTTTTCCTGACTTGTCTATCACCTGGTAATTCCCTGCATTAAGGTATCCTATGTTGCGCTTGACGGCAGGAAGTATTTCCTTTGTGGCAATGGAATAAGGCACCATCCAGTAAGGATACAATACCACATCGGTGATCTTGCTACTCAGTGTAGGCGTTGGCGTGGATCTTTTCCCCACAATGATCCGGGAATCCAGGATATTCTTTCCCTGATCATATACAAGGAGCGTTGCCGAAGGAATATTAACGATCACAACCGTTGAGGATTGTTTGATACAATACAAGGCACGAATAGTATTAAGAGCCAGTTTTAATTCTTCAAGCCGGTAACGCAAAGGAATATTTAATGCTGAAACCAGGCTGCTCCGCAAAATGGAATCTGCCGGCAGATTGAATAATTCCTGTGCCGATCTGATCTTTGTCTTTAATTCCTTGCCGCTTAAATTTTGTGTTGCTGAATCCAGTAACCCCAGCTGGTAAAGTTTGATGAATAATCCTTTGTTAGCGTTAGTCGCTTTTGTGGATCTTATAACTACTTCTCTGAAATCGTTTTCTGCCATCACAGAATGGAACCAATCGATCATCCGTTTTATTGAAATATATTCCGGTGTCCTCAGTTCGATCAATGGCATAAGGTTCATTAAATGTTCACTCAGAATAGCTGTTGACAACGATCCTGCAATATCACTGCAACCGGAACGGTAATTCAATCCATTGTATCCAAGATTCAAAGGAGCATTACCTTCTGCAACATCCTTTGTAAAATGAAGGGCGGCATCGGTCAGGTATAATTCTGTAGCCAACGTATCCTTACCCCAGTCTCCGGGCATAGCCCGGATCGCCTTCACAGCATTATTTTCATAATCTGCCCGGTTCAATCCAAGGCTTTCTGCCTGCCCAATCAACTGTATTAGTTCTCGGGCCCGCAAGTCATTGCCATACCAAATGGGCTGATACCTCATGCGGGCATATACTTCTTTTAGTTCCGATGCATACCGGAACGATAGCTTTTTTAAAGCAGACTCATTAAGAACCAGGCTACCAATCTCTGCCGGGCCTATTTGTGCTGTTAGCCGTAATGGCGATGCAGAAATAAATAATAAGGATAAAATGACGATGGCTTTTTTATTCATGGGCAGCATGATTACAGGATCTCGCCAAGGTAATTGTTGAAGTCGAATTTTAGTTTATTAAATCCTGCAACAACATTCTTTACGCCTTCCGCGAGTTTTTTTTGCTGCCGGGACAATTCTTTTATGCTGAACCCGTTTTCATAAACACCTTTTTGAAGCAGCGCATCGTGTTTTGATATATCTCCACGCATCAGCCGTATCGTCTCATCTTCTCTTAAGAACTCGCTTTGGTATCTCTCTGCTGCTTCAAGAATATCTTCATCATCGGGAATCGTTTGAAGCACTTCAGCAAGCCGGTTCTTTAAATTCACGTTTTCCTGGGTCAGAAATTCAAGGTTACGTTTCCAGGTATTGCTTTCATGTTGGAATTGCCGGACCTTTAACTCTGCATTAGCCATAACTATTTCTTTGTTCATAAAACGAAAATAAATTTTCAAGGATAGGGCCGGAAGAATGGCGATCATTGCAGTTTGTGATACTAATCAGGAAAATGAAAACTGTATTTATATTTTGTAATTCATCTGAAGACTGATTTCGTTATCCCCACAATCTCTCATTCTTATGTCTGTAATACTACGGGAGTAATAAAAGAAAAGAGGCTATATCAAAAATCTTCTTTGCTGTCTTACCAAAGGCAAAAGAAACGGGCTTTATATTTCATAACCTCAGTACAGGTGGCCGCCGGATGATCCCGACAAGCAATCTTATACCTTTTCTTTGCACAAAGATCCCTGATACAACCTCAATGCTGCTTAAACTCAACAGTTGCCGGCTTATTTTACGGCGATGTGTTTGGTCGCTGCAGTTTTCTTCACTTCTTCCTTCTTGGGAAGAGTCAGTTTCAGTACTCCATCCTCATACACTGCATCGATTTTTTCTTTGTTTACTTCCTCCGGTAAAGTAAAGCTGCGGCTGAAAGAAGAATAGCTGTACTCTTTGCGGGTGTACTTCGATTCCTTGTCCTCTTTACTTTCTTCTTTCTCACTGCTGATAGTGAGCATGTTTCCATTCACATCAATCTTAAAATCACTTTTTTTAAGTCCCGGGGCGGCAAGAGACACTACATAATTGTTTTCATTGTCTGTTACGTTTACGGCGGGCATTTTCATTACTCTGCCCCAAAAGCCGCCATTATCAAACCACTCATTCCAGGGTTTGAAAAAATCTTCAAATACTGCAGGAAACATTTCACCGGTTTTGATCAATGATCTGGATGCCATAAAACCTCCTTTATTTTTAATTTTAAAAATTTAATTTTCGACACAAATATATCCCGGACACAAGGCCGTTTCAAAGAACCCCTGTCAGCAAAAATGATGAGAGTGGTCAGCAATAAATATGATTAAACCGAGGCTATGACCTATAACGGATGGACTTGTACAATTCAAACCACGCCACACTTATAAAAGCAACCCCCATGCAGATCAGGAAGTCTGTGGCAGAGATCTCTGTCAGATTAAAGAGTTGATTGATGAAGGGCACTACCAGGATCAGCAACAGGAATAATGCAGAGATGATAAGTACCCATGGAGCCAGATCGTTTTTGTAGAAAATTGTTCTGGTGAAATTCTCATGAAAAGAGCGATTGGCGAAAGTGAGAAAGATATTCGCCAAGACCAGAGTAGTAAACACAACCGCCCTGGTCTCTTCAATGGAATGGCCGGATATCATATAATAATAATACAGATAAAGAGTGCCGGCTGTTATGGCAAGGCCCTGAATAATGCTGATTGCTAATTCCGCATTATTGAACAACCTGACCTTTCTGTTTCGCGGGGGTTGTGACATGATATCTTTTTCCACAGGTTCTCTCTCAAAAAATACGGAGCAGGTCGGGCCCATGATCAATTCCAGGAAGATGACATGAATCGGTGTGAAAATATTTGGATATTTCCATCCGAACAACAATGGCAGCGCCGCAGTAAAGATGATCGGTATGTGTATGGATATGATGTACCGCACTGCTTTTTTCAAATTGCTGTAGATCTTTCTTCCCTGAAGAATGGCTTCGGGGATCTTTTCAATATCGTCATCGGTAAGTATCAGATCAGAAGCCTGCCTTGCGATCTCTGTTCCTCTTTTTCCCATGGCGATCCCGATATCGGAGGACCTTAATGCAGGACCGTCATTGACACCATCACCGGTCATTGCCACGATCTCTCCATTTGCTTTCAGGGCATTGATCACTTTCATCTTCGCTTCCGGGTACATGCGGGCAAAAAGATTGGAGGTACGCACTTTCTCTCTTAAGTCTTCTTCACTCATCTGCATCACATCATTACCCGTAAAATAATTCTGATTACCTTTCAATCCCGTTTGCTCTGCAATATTGATGGCAGTCTCGGGATAATCTCCCGTCAATAATTTCAAACGGATGCCTGCATCATAGAATCTGCTGAATATCTCAGGTATTTTTTTCTTGGGAGGGTCATACAGGCTGATCAGGCCCAGCAGCGTCCAGTTAAAATCATCCTGTGATGACGGAAATTCACCCTCATAAGGTTCGGCAGAAGCTACTCCCAACACACGATATCCTTTTGAAGCCAGGGCTTTCACATGTGCAATGACCTTTGCTTCAGTTTCAGGATCTGCTTTACATACTTTCAAAATTCTTTCCGCCCCGCCTTTTGCTGCGATCAGTCTTTTTCCGTCCCTCAAATACACATGTGTCATCATAGGAGGTTTTCCTTCCAGCGGATATTCATAAATCTGTTTCAATGTTCCAGATGCATCATTGTCCAGGCGATCCCATGCCGAATGAATGGCTTTTTCCATGGCATCAAAAGGATCCTGTTCACTGGCAAGCATGGCATAGTATAAAACTTTCTCTCCATTATGTTGGTGCATCTGCTCAACATCCAGCAATTCATCATTATTAAAATCATAAATAATTTTCACCTCCATTTTATTTTCGGTGATGGTTCCGGTTTTATCCAGACAGATCACAGTAACTGCTCCCAGGTTTTCGATGGTTTGAGGCTGACGTGAAATGATACCCAGCCTGCTCATTTTAAAAGCGCCTAATGCCATAAAAGAAGAAAAGGCCACCGGTATTTCTTCAGGCACTGCCGCCATAGCAAGGGTCAGTCCGTAAAGTAAACCTTGTATCACCGATCCTGTTTCAAAATAATTGACCAGCCAGATGAAAAGAAAAGCTATCAATCCAAAGAGGAACAATCTCTGTACAAATTTTCCTATCTGCTGCTGCAATAATGTTCTTGGAGGGATGTAGGATGTAATGGATTTGCCTAATTTACCCAATGTGGTTTGCGATCCGGTTGCTGTTACTTCAGCAATGCATTTCCCTGAATTGACCGTGGTTCCCTGAAATAAATTGTTTTTGCCTTCAAAAGAATTCTTTTCAACAGGTAATGACTCCCCGGTGATCACTGATTCGTTTATACTCAGGTCATTCGCCTGAAGGATGCGGGCATCGGCGGGAATGTTATTCCCTTCTTCCAGTATCAGCACATCGCCGGGTACCAGATCCGTTGTTTCAATGACCTTTTCTTTTCTGTCTCTGATCACTGTCACTTTCGGTTGAGTGAATTCTTTCAGAGCTTTCAGCGCTTTTGTGCTTTTATTTTCCTGAAAAAAAGAAATAGCTGCGTCAAAGATCATAGCCGCAGCCATCAAAAAACCTTCACTGACCTCACCGATAATAAAATAGACAGAACAGGCTATCGCCAGCAAAATGAACATAGGCTCCCTCAGGGTGCCCCACAGTATGTTAAAGAAAGCGCCTGACCGGTCCTTTTCAAAAATATTCTTTCCGTATTTCTGTAGCAAAGCAGGGATTTCCTGTTCACTGAGTCCTTTGATGTTTTCTATATGGATGACCTCTGCCGGCATTGGTATTGCTAAAATACCGTTTTCCCCAGTTCGTTTTTACAGTTCTTTGAATGCATTTTACTTTATTATGACCGATCACAGGTTAAAAGCAGAAGCCATAAAAAAATAAATTTTCCACCCGGTATCAGCTTATCCATACCCCGATACCCCGGTACTGAAGTGATCATTATTGTCTTTATTAAATTTCCTGGAAAAATAGGCCCGTCATCCCCTGATATATTTCACTATTACGCCGGCCAGGGCATCAGGATCTCCATCGAAATGATGGCCTCCGGGCAGAGTTACTTCCAGTGTATTTTTTGACCTGATCCCTTTTGTGTCCAGCCCTTTATCATCTTCGCTGCTGATGATCACTATCCTGTTTTCATTGAGCTTATTGAGTTCAGGCAAAACTTCCACTCCCCTGTTCTTTCCGGCGCCAAGCATATCCAGCAAATGGATCTCAAAATCGGTATTCCCCGATGATCCGACAATAAAAGCTGCCTGCACTCTTGTTTTAAGATCCGATGGCAACCTGTTCAGCACAAAGGGCAACACATCGGCGCCAAATGAATAACCGATGAAAACAATTTGCCGGTCGGTCCGTTCTGATAGTTTTTGAAATAAGAATCCGCCGATATCTTCCGTGGTTTTTTCAGGTGTCTTCTTTTTCCAGAAATAAGACCGGGCATCCAGTGCGATCACATCAAAACCTTTTTTATTCAATGAGCCACATAACCCGTTTGAGAATTTATTCAGGCCACCATCACCGGTAATATAAAAGATCAACGGACCGGCATGTGAAGTGTTATTCCATTCTTTGACGGGAAGGTCCTGAGCATTCAAGGCCAATGACAGAAAAACAAGTATAAAGAGCGGTATTGATTTTTTCATAACGACCAAAGATTATGGTTGCATGACCTTATTTAATGCAGCAGGCAACTGCAACAGGTCATAATCATTTTCATAAACCAGGTATTTATCTTCCCAAATGTTGGTGAATTTCTCTTTGAAATCACGCAATCCCTGGTAATGCCTGAACCGTTTAAATTTTTCCGAAGCATACTTTATAATCTGTTCTGCCGGACTTTGCGGATGAGAGATCCCGGTCATGGGCGCCAGCCCCAGGTTGATATACTGAAATTTATTTTCCCGGGCATAATCAACCAGTTTTATGATCAGGGCATCCATGCATCCGCCCGGTGCCTCTCCTGTTCTGCGAATGAGATCGTAAGTACATTCTTCGGGTGCAAAGTCGGGAATGATGTTTAAAAATGCAACTACTTTTCCTGAAGGATCACGGCAAACGATCACATCGTGTTGTGCGATCTCTTTTTCATCAAACATTCCCTGGGAAAATATCTGTTCTTCCCGTTCCGAATACACCAGCCATTCATCAGATACTTTTTTCAAATCATAAATCAGTTCGTGAGACAAAGGCGGGTGAACCACTTCTGTAGAAAATCCTTTTTTATTAAGACTGTTTAAAGCGTTTCTCAATGATTTATTATTCCTGCCTTCCAGGTTAAATTTCCCAACATCTAATATTGCCTCCTGCCCTATGATCACTTTTTTCTTTCTGAGCTCATCAAACCATAGAATGCTGTTTTGGCCTACTCTGTAAAAAGCTGCTTTCAATCCCATTTTTTTACATTCTGCATAAAATTCTCTCAGCACTTCGGGCTTATGTTCTTCAGCACACACCGGCTCTTCCAGTACGATGGCAAATCTGTTGGCAACACGGTAAGCAATAAATGCATCATATAGGTCTGAGAAAAAGAGAAGCTTGTCGTTGGAGATTTTAAAATAGTCAACCGGCGATTTGCCAAATTCAGATAAAAGTTCTGACGCTTTTTTTCTTGCAGTGCCACTTACGGTTTCAGTTTTGAAATGTGGCTGAATGATGGCAAAAAGGAGAAAGCCCCAGCTTATAAAACCAAGCAACTGAAAGATCCAGATGAACTGATGCCCGAATGGAGTATGTGGTTCCAGGTTCTCATTTCCTCCCAGCAAAAAGATCTGAACAGAATAAAGTAGGGATTGCCTCCAGGTAAAATCAACTCCGAATACTCTGGGGTTGACAAAATAAAAACTTACAAAACCGAATATCAAAATAGATAAGATAACAATGAGTACGGAATACAAACCGAACCGGACCAGCCGGAAATTGCTTTTGATCGGGTACTGATTCCGGCTGATCCATAAAAGTCCCAGCGTGATCGCTGCAAAAGTCGCTTCTTCATAATCCAATGCTTTGGTAAGATTACCGATAAGTGACAATATGGTCAGGAAAACTGCCAGCCGCCATGCATTCTTCAATCCCTTGAACATATATGCCGATGTGATCAGAAGAACCAATCCTACAAAAAGGACCACTGCTCCGGAAGCATTGATGGCATCCAGCGGAAGGAATTTTCGAAGCAACCTTAACCGGTAATGTTCCGGTGGAGTGACAACGGAAATAATATTGATGATGCCCATGGTAAAGATCAGAAGAGCCGGCACGATCCGTACAAACAGTTGACGTCCTCTCCAGGCAAAAGCGATCAGCCCCATCACCATTGGCATCCAGAATTCGAATACACGATACAACACCGTTACCGATATGGCTTCAATGGTGGTGAAACCATACACTTCCAGGATATACACCAGCGACATTTCCACAGCGCCCAGGCCTCTGAGAAAAGGAGATATCACCATCAACAGAACAGACACCATGTAACCTACTGCTGCGATCATGATTGAACCATGAAGCCCGAGCGCCATCATAGCAATATAAACATGTGCCATGCCGGTGAGTTCCACGACGGTAGAATATGCAATGGCTCCGGCATATTTTTTCTGAGTGACGTTTGCAGAAAATAATTCATCAATGACGGGAAGGGCACGGGGGAATTTTTTTTCTATGACGCGGTATAAATACTTCTTTCGCTTTAAAGATCTTGCCACCCACAAAGCGCTTAATAATACAATCACAACAAGAAGTAATGCCACCCAAGCGTTGTTAAACTGATGCTTTGCAGAAAAGCCCAGCATGATCACCACAGGCAACCCCACCAGGAAAACAGTGAACAGGCCTGCGAATCCATAAAGCCCGCTGGCCTGGTTGATCTGCGTTTTGTTAAATCCTCTTTTCCGCAATTGGGAAGGTGTATAAGCCAGTGCACTGACCCCTCCTGCAGGAAGAAAAATGCTCAGGAAATTCCTCTTCAAAAAAAGCTCGATCGCATCCACCCATTTCAATTTTAATCCGATCGAAGCAAAACTGTTGACATAAATCCCGCTTTGCATCAGAACATACAATATGGTAACGGCCACTCCTGCTGACAGCCAGAAAGAGTCGGCATTTTCAATATTGGGAATAATATCTTCCAGTTCCTTCCGCTCTCCCCTGAAAAAAATAAATGCTAAAAGGATCATCAATCCCGCCAATATCTCTTTCCAGTACACTACCGGAGAAAGCAGGATCTTTTTTCTATTTAAGCCTGAGAGGCGCAGAATTTTTTTGTAAAGTTAATCTGCTCTTATTCAAAAAAAATTGATCGTAAAAAATTTAAAGGATCTTAAGGTTTTTTTACAAACACAGGATAGTATGAATAGTTTTTTGAAGATAATATACACGGCCAATATGAGAAAGCAGAAACCAATCAGGTAATTCACACGGAAAGTTTCAGTTTTAAAAAAGATCATGGTAAAAGCGGTAAATACATCAAGTGTTATCACTTTCCGGATCACTTTCAATTCCCACAGATTGAAGAGGCTTCCATTTTCTTCAAAACCGATCCGGTTTGCCGGTTATGGAACGTGATCTGGCAGGCGAAGGCATAGTAAGTCTTAGATAAGTTTTATTTTTAAATAAGTAAAAAACAAAGAGCACCTGCCGGTTTTAGATTGCTGTAAGTTTCAAGGCAAAATAAATAACTCCCATACCGAGCAATGTCGTAATGGTGGTCCATAAAGAAGGGTGTTCATGCTGGCTTTCGGGCAGCAGATCGCTGGCTCCGATATAAAGAAAGAGCCCGCAAAGCACTGCCAGCACGATGGCAAAAGCATTCTCCGGTAGCTGAAAAAAGAAAGTGAATAAAACTCCAAGCACAGGCGCAATAGAATCG
>WBZO01007206.1_pt1 | contig 10401 bp, 15 predicted proteins | sample 5204261 | NCBI WGS metagenome assembly WBZO01 (sample SAMN12412400, study PRJNA552823) | activated sludge metagenome | isolation source: activated sludge from anammox sidestream of wastewater treatment plant... | place: USA: North Carolina | collected 2017-09
TCCTCGACACCGATGAGCACTACGATGACTGGCAACACACGCGAGGTATCGACTGCGAAATGGATACTGAAATCCGTGCGCCGCGTGTCACATCGCTACCATCGCTCAGTTGAGACTACAGGACGTCATATCTGCGAGGGACACGGCGTAGGCAAAATGCGCAACATGCTTGGTGGTCATAGATGCACGTGGATTGTTGCTGACAGCCCGCTAGCGTAATGGTATCGTTGCCTTATCAGCACGATCGCGTTCGCGTGGCCTCTCTGAAGTTGTGCAAGAGATCAGGAGGCAAGAGATGATTATAACACGTCGATCGCTTGCCATCATCATTGTGGCCATCCTTGTTACTGCCGCTGGGACGGCATTTGCAGAGCCGGGGACGCCGGAGGCAGTTACCGGGTCTCCGACGGCCGACACCGTTGAACAACATTGCGTATACTGGACAGTACCCGAGCTGTTGTCCGATAATGCAGTGAACAAGTCAGCGGAAGCAATCTGGAGCGAAACAGGCCGAAAGATCATTCCGGTCCGCGTGGAAAGAGAATTCTGTTTCGCCTCTAAAGCAGACCTGGACGCGTTCATGGACTCGGCTGATGCGCAGTATCAGGAATTTCTCCAGTCTCAGCCAGACTTTCAAGAGTTCACTCAGTAGCACCCTGAACAGTAGGGTACAACCGTGCGATGGGTGAGGTCGCGGCGGCAGCATCCATCTGGGTCCGTTTGTATGAACATGCGGGCTACGGAGGTTCGTCGTGGATCTGGTACTTCCCGAGCCCTTGTGGAGCGTATGAATACGGCACGGGATGGGCAGTCGACTGGGTTGGGAGTTCGGCCAACGACAAGACATCATCGGCAAAGACCAGTAGTGGGTCGAACTGCTATGGGTGGGAGTTCTGGACGGATATCAGCTTCGGCGGATCAGCGTACGGGTGTGCGAGCCGCCAGTCTGGGAATCTGAAGGATTGCTGGTACGTAGGTGACGCCGTCAACGACAAGACATCGTCATTTGACATCTGGGACTAGAAGACTGTCACCCTGCCAGGAGCAGCGTGTCGATGGCTACGACATCGCAGGACTGAAAGAACCCTCAGCTGCAAGTCCGAACCACGATAACGGCCGGCAATGCGTTACGCCAACCTCGACACCGGACACCTGTGCACCGACTAGCCTTATATACGCTTGATGATGCCGCAGGCAGACATGCTACCGCTCGTCGTCCAGCGACTCGACCTCGTCGCGTAGCGCCTTCACCTGCTGCCCCAGGTACAGCAGGTAGCCCGCGATCGCCACCCAGGTGATCGCGAACGCCGCGAACAGGTAGCCCAGATTATCGCCCATCGTCCTATGCCTCCGTGCCGCCGGTCATGTCGCCGGCCCGCGCGAGCTGCGCCGGTGGTGGCGCAAGGAGCGCCTCCAGCTCGCGGTCGGCCAGCCGGTCCCGCGCGACTTCGATCCGGTATTTCAGAACCAGCAGATAGGCGAACAGCATCGTGAACCCCGCGAAGCACACCAGCAGCGTCCACAGCATCTCGTTCGGCAGGTTCGGCCCGCCCGTGTTGAGCACCACCGGCTGCGGGTGCAGCGTCCGCCACCACTGCACCGACAGGTGGATGATCGGCACGTCCACCGCGCCGATGATTCCCAGCACCGCCGCGTAGCGCGCGCCGCGCTCGGCGTCCGCCGCGTACGAGCGGATCATGAAGTAGCCCAGGTAGATGAACCACAGGATCAGCGTCGTCGTCAGCCGCGCGTCCCACGTCCAGAACGTGTTCCAGATCGGCCGGCCCCACAGCGACCCGGTGATCAGCACCAGCGTCGTGAACACGAACCCCAGCTCCGCGCCCGATCGCGCCAGCCGGTCCCAGGCCATATCCCGCTTCCACAGGTAGCCGACGCTGCCGATCAGGATCACCCCGAACGCCAGGTACGCCAGCCAGGCCATCGGCACGTGCACGTAGAAGATGCGCTGCGCCTGCCCCTGCACCGAATCCATCGGCGCGTAGACGAATGCCATGAAGATCCCGATCGTCAGCACGACGACGGTCGCGATCCCCAGCGTCTGGACCGTCCGGTCCGGCTTCGGGGCGCGCGCGGTGCGAGTAGCTCTCAGTTCAGTCACGATGGATCATTCCTCGAGGACAAGGTCGAAGACGACGTACGCGATAGCGACGAAAATCGCATCGAACGCCGCAAGCAGATTAAACCACGGCCACGCGTCACTCAGGTTACCCTCGAACACCAGCGTCGTCGCCCGCACGCAGCCGATCACGACCGGAATCGCCAACGGGAACAGCAGTAGCGGCATCAGGATCTCCCGCGAACGGCTCCCCGCCGCCAGCGCCGAGAACAGCGTCCCCAGCCCGGCGAACCCGATCGCCCCGATCAGCGCGATCGCCACCACCATCGGCCGCAGTGCCGGCAGATCGTAGAGCGCCGCGAACACCGGCAGCGACACCAGCTGCACCGCCAGCACGAAGATCAGGTTCGAGATCAGCTTGCCGAGAAAGATGATCCCGCCGTCGACCGGGCAGAGCATCAGCCCTTCCAGCGTCCCACGGTCCCGCTCGACCGCCATCGAGCGCCCCAACCCGAGCATCCCGGCGAACAGGTAGGCGATCCAGAGCCCGCCGGCCCCGCTCGCCTCCCGTCCAGCGCCGGTCAGGTCGAAGGCGAAGTTGAGCGTCACGATCGTGATCAGCGCGAACACCAGCATCGCGCCGAGAAACTCGCGGCCCCGCGCCTCGACCACCAGGTCCTTCCAGACCAGCGCCCAGACCCGCTGCATCGCGCTACCCGCCCGCCCCGACGATCGCCGCCTCGACCTCCGAGCGGGTCAACGCCGCCCGCTCTCCGTCCGCCACCACGACCCCGCTCGCGATGACCACGACCCGCGTCGCCAGCTCCAGCGCCAGGTCGAGCGCGTGCGTCGTCAGCACCGCGCTGCCGCCCGCGCCAACGTGCTCCGTAACGAGCCGAGCCAGGACGCCGCGCCCTGCCCCGTCCAGCCCGGTGTCCGGCTCGTCGAGCAGCAGCGCCTCCGGCCCGTGCAGCAGCGCCCGCGCCAGGTTCAGCCGCTGCAACAGCCCGCGAGAGAGCGTCCCGGCTGGGCTATCGAGCCGGCCTCCGAGGCCGACTCGCTCCAGGGTCCCGACGATCCGGCCCTCAAGCTGGTCGAGCTGAAACATCGTCCCGAAGAATCGCAGATTCTCGCGGCAGGTCAGTTCGGGGTAAAGCCAGGGCTGATGGGCGACAACGCCGATCCGCGCCCGCACTGCCTGCCGCTCCTGCCAGGCGTCGACCCCGAACGCGATCACCTGCCCGCGTGTCGGCCGGGTGAGCGTCGCCATCGCCCGCAGCAGCGTCGTCTTGCCGGCGCCGTTGGCCCCCAGCAGGGCCACGCACTCGCCAGCCCCGATCGTCAGGCTGACATCGCGCAGCACCACCGCCCGGCCATACCGCTTCGAGACACGCCGCGCGTCGAACGGAGGCGCCCCATCGCTCACGTCAGGTCGCCGCCGAGCGTCCGGTCAACCACACGACCGGCCGCCGGCCGCTCCTCCGCCATCGGCGGCGACTCCTCCAGGATCTCGTCCGGGTCTGGACCGTTATCGGCCAGCTCGTCGTCAACGACGTCCGGCAGAGCGACCGCGTCCACCACGATCTCGTCCGGTCGCGCCCTCAGCAGCGGCTCCAGCACGAACGCGAATACGAGGATCGCCAGCAGCGCCGTCCCAACGAGTGCCAGCGTCATGCTCGCCCCCCGTCCCCCGGCGTCCGCCCCTGCTCGCCGAGCACCTCGCGCGCGATCGCCTCCAGCTCCACGTCGTCCGGATTCACCGCCGGTGGCGCTGGCCGCGGCGCCCGCGTCCGCTCGCGGACGAACGAGATAACGATCACCGCGCCCAGCGCCACCGCGATCAACGGCATCCACCACAGCCCGAGACGAAAGCCCGACTTCGGCGGGTCGAACAGAATTGACTCGCCGTAGCGCGCGACGAAGTAGTCCTTGATCTGCTGATCGCTCTCGCCGGCCTGAACCTTCTCTTCGATGATCCCGCGCATCTGCCGCGCCAGCTCGGTCTGGCTGTCAGCGATCGACTCGCCCGTGCAGATCGGGCAGTGGATCTCCCGCGCCAGCTTGATCGTCCGCTGCGAGTAGATGTCCTCCGCGCTCGCCAGCGAGGCCGACCAGACGACGCCCAGCAGGACCGCCACCAGCGCGACGAGGACGCTATGCCGTCGCTTCACCGGTCGCCTTCCCTCGCGCGGGCGCCGTGATCGCCACCCGGCGCGGCGCGGGCGCCGGCCAGAACACCACCAGCATCCCCAGCATGTAGATCAGCCCGCCGACCCACACCCACGGCACCAGCGGGTTGACGAAGATGTGCAGCCCCGCCGCGCCACCATCGGTCCATTCGGTCAGCATCACGTAGACATCGTCGAAGCCGGTCGTCTTGACCGCCACCCGTGTCGTCGGCTGCTGCTCGAATCCGTCGTAGAAGAACCGCTTGGCGTGGATGACCCCGTGGTCGTTCCCGCCCGAGGCAACGTCGATGTTCGCCGTAAAGACGTCCGCGTCACTGATCCGGCTCTGCGACAGCCCGTTGTACGTCAGGGTGTACTCCGCGATCCGCACCGACTCGCCCGGGTTCAGCATCACCTGCCGCTCGCTCTGGAAGAACTGCGTGCCGATGATCCCGATCGCGATCACCGCGACCCCCAGGTGGACGATGTAGCCGCCATAACGCCGCGGGTTGCGCTTCGTCAGGCCCACGACCGCCGACGGCAACGACTCGCGCGTGCTCCGCCGCCGCGCCGCCGCCCCGCGCCAGTACTCGACCCCGACCGCGCCGATCGCGAACACCGCCGCCCCGACCCCAGCCGCGGCCGGCGGCTGGCCGAACAGCAAGAGCATCGCGACGATCACCAGCCCCGCCAGCGCCATCGGCGCCGTCGCCGCCCGGCGTAGCGCCGCCAGCGTCGACTTGCGCCAGGCCAGCAGCGGCCCGATCCCCATCAGGATCAGCATCACCAGGAACAGCGGCCCGTTCACCTGCTCGTAGAACGGCGGCCCGACCGTCAGTTGCGACCCGGTCACCGCCTCCGAGACGATCGGGTAGATCGTCCCCCAGAACGTCGCGAACGCGATCCCGGCGAAGACCAGGTTATTCAGCAGGAAGCCCGATTCGCGCGACAGCACCGCGTCGAAGGTGTTCTCCGACTGGAGCATCGGCATCCGGTAGATCATCAGCCCGATCGCCACCACCGTCACGAGCGCCAGGTAGCCGAGGAAGAATGGGCCGATCGACGACACCGCGAACGTATGGACCGACTGAATCAGGCCGCTCCGCACGACGAACGTGCCGAAGATCGCCAGCACGTAGCTCGCCAGCAACAGGCCCATGTTCCAGACCTTGAGCATCCCCCGGCGCTCCTGAACGATCACCGAGTGGATGAACGCCGTGCCGGTCAGCCACGGCAGCAGCGAGACGTTCTCGACCGGGTCCCAGCCCCAGTAGCCGCCCCAGCCCAGCACGTGGTACGCCCACCAGCCGCCGAGGAAGATCCCCGTCCCGAGGATCGCCCAGGCAACCAGCGCCCACGTTCGCACGAACCCGAGCCACTCCCGCGTCATCCGGCCCGACACCAGCGCGCCGATCGCGATCGAGAACGGCACCGAGAAGGACGCGAACCCCGACAGCAGCATCGGAGGATGCACCAGCATGCCCGGATCGCGCAGCAGCGGGTTGAGCCCCTGCCCCTGCGCCGGAATCAACGCATTGATCTCGAATGGCGAGCGCACCATCGTCAACATGAACAGGAAGAAGCTCGTCAGCGCCAGGAACGTCGCCGCCGCGTACGGCACCAGCCGCGGGAAGCGCGCCCGGTTGCGGACGAACGCGATCGTCGCCAGCAGCGACGCCATCGTCGTCCAGAACAGCAGGCTGCCCTCCTGCCCGCCGTAGAACGCCGTGACGACGTAGCGCAGCGGCATGTCGCTGCTCGACCGCGACGAGACGTAGGCGAACGAGAAGTCGTGGGTGATGAACGCCATGAGCAGGATCGCATCGGCGACGAGGAGCAGGAACGTGACGCCGACGACCGCGCGCACCGCCGAGAGCGACAGCTCCGGGATCCGCCGTCGCTCGCCGAAGATCGCCGCGCCGATACCGAACAGCGCTGTCGCGAGCGCCAGCAGCAACGCGCCATGCGCGAGTTGGGCCATCGGTGCCGATCCCTTCCGTTGGAGCCAGGGCTAGCTTGTCGGGTGCGTCGCGGACTCGAAGCGCGATGGGCACTTCGTCAGTAGCGTCGAGGCCTGCATCGTGCCATCCGGCCCGACCTTACCCTCGACGACCACCTCGACCTGCTCGGAGAAGATGTCGGGGACCACGCCGTTATAGACCACCGGCAGCGTGTTCACGCCGTCGGTCATCGTGAAGCGAAGCTCGTTCGTCGCCACATCGCGCTGGATCGAGCCGGCCAGGACGTTGCCGCCAACCCGGATCTGCTCCCCCGTCGTGCCCTTCCCCGAGGCTTCCATCTCGCCAACGGTCTTGAAGTACGCCATCGACGAGCCCATCGCGTTGAACACGAGGAACGCAACCGACGCAACGATCACACCCGCCACGACGATCAGCTTCGGATTCAGCCACGGGTTCCGGCGCCGCGGTCGGTCCACGGCGATGCTCGTCGAGGCCATCAGCTCATCCCCATCTCGTGATCAGACCAGTCCCTGGCCGTAGACACTCGCAAGAACGACACCGACGCCGAACGCGAATGCCCCGAGCGCCAGAATCATCTCCGGACGCGACCGCCGCGCCCCTCCGGCTCCCCGCTGCCGGCGTCTCGGCCGCAACCCCGCGAGCCAGAAGGCCACGAGCGCGGCCACGATCTTCGCGGCCAGCGCGACCGCGTATGTCAGGCCGCCGCCAGCGTGCGACAGCCGATCGAACATCAGGACGACGCCGGTCGCCAGCATCACGAATGTCGTTACCCGCGCCCACTCGCCGTAAAGCGATTGCGCCGCGGCGACGAATGCTCGCGGCGGCTCCGCGCTCTCGCGCAGCGCCGGCCGGATCGCCACGAGGTAGTATACGCCTCCCCCAAGCCAGACCGCGGCCGCGAACGCATGCGCCAGCCGCAACAGCAGCAGGAACGCGTCGGTCGCGCTCACCCCGCCGTCAGCCCGAGAGCCCCGGCAGGCCGGACATCAGCCGTTGCCCGACGATCGCCAGCCGGAACATCTGCCCGGTAACGAACAGCACGCCGATGATGATCATCGTGGCTCCGCTGAGCGAGCTCACCAGTCCGGCGTTACGCGTCCCCCAATTGATCACCCGCCGGATCCGCCCAACCCCCGCCCCGACCAGCAGGAACGGGATCCCCAGCCCCAGCGAGTACGCCGTCAGCAGCAGCGTGCCGTAGCGCACGGTGTCGGCCGTGCTCGAATAGACCAGAATCGACGCCAGGATCGGCCCGAAGCAGGGCGTCCAGCCGAACCCGAACGCCATCCCCAGCAGCAGCACCTCGGCGGGCGAAAAGCTCCGCGGCTGGAAATCGACCCGCCGCTCGCGCATCAGCAGCGGCGCTCGAAATCCCCACAGGATAACGATCCCCATCAGGATCATCACCGCGCCGGAGAACCGCGCCAGCGGCTGCCGGTACTGATCGAGCAAGTCGCCGAAGACCGACGCCGACGCCCCCATGACGATGAACACCAGCGAGAATCCGAAGACGAACACCAGGCTTGGCCAGAGCGAACGCACCCGCGGCGGCAGCGCCGCTCCATATCGACCACTCGCCGAGCTGGTAATCAGCGACAGGTACCCTGGAAGCAACGGCGCGACGCACGGCGACAGAAACGAGATGAACCCTGCCCCAAACGCCGTCAGCAGCCCGATCGACGACACGTCTACTTCCTCGCCTCGTCTACCATATCCTGCAGTTGCTGGAGACTCGTCGCCGGTCCCGGCAGATGCGCGACCAGATGCCCCTCGGCGTCGATGACATACGTCTCCGGCACGCCGCTGACCCCGTAGTCGACGCCGATCTTCTCGCTGCTGTCCGGCCCGGTCGGGTAGTTCACCTGGTACGTCTCCAGGAAGGCGCGGGCATCGGACTCGGTGTCCCAGACGTTCACGCCGACCATCACCACATCATCGCCCAGCGCGCCTCGCGCCGTTGTCAGCAGTGGCATCTCGGCCCGGCACGGCCCGCACCACGACGCCCAGAAGTTGAGCAACACGATCTTGCCGCGCTGGTCAGACAGCCGGAATGTGTCGCCGTCGTAGGTCTGAATCTCGAAGTCGCTCGCCACCTTGCCCTTTTCGAGGACGAGCGCCCCCGATGCGTTCACGCGCCCGCCCTGACGCACGCGCGCGCTCTCCGGGGCGAACAGGGCGTAGGCCAGCAGCCCGATCAGCGCGCCGACCATCACCAACGCGATCAGCGGCACCACGACCGTCCTGAACCGGCTTCGCGGCGGCGCCGCGTCGGCAACGATCGCGCTCGCCGCTGCCTGCTCGGTGACATCCTCTGGAATCATCGGGTCTTGCATCGCCCGCCCTCATTGCGCTGGGGACGCGGATCACTCGTGGGGGAAGAGGGACTCGAACCCTCACACCTTGCGGTACGTGCTCCTAAGGCACGCGCGTCTGCCGATTCCGCCATCCCCCCGGATGGTCATCAGCCAGCGAGAGTATAACAACGGCCGCCCCGAATGGTCCCGCCAACTACCGGCGCCTGCCACGGCAAACCATGGCATACCGTGTGCAGCGTCCGAGACGGATAGATCCTGGTATCCGCTACCCGCGCCGGGGAAGGCGCCAAAGGAGACAGGGATGGGAGCGTCTCGACATCCGCGACGACGCCAGCGCGCCCGTGCGCTGGCCCGATCGACGCGCCAGCCGTCAATACCACACGGTCATCGCTACCGCATCGCCGCCGTCTGTTCCGGCTGTTCGTCACTTCCCGATGTCATCGTCGCCGACGGCAGCGGGAACACCTACCTGATGATCCCGTCGAGCCACCAGCTCTCGCCGCTCGATCGGGTCCATCGCGACGAGCTCGGCATGTTCTACGAAACCAGCCTGGATCTCTCGTGGCACACGCTCGCCGAGCTTCGTCATCGCTTCTACGACAGCTAAGCCCGGCCGCACGCCCCGCAACGCAAACACGCCGGGACGAAGCGCGCTCCGCGCCCCGTCCCGGCGTGTTGCCGTGTCAGATCGATCTAGTGACCGCAGCCGCAGCCTTGAGCGGTCTCGGCGTTCATGCCAGTGTCGAACGAGTGCCCGCAGGCGCACGACGCCACCGCGTTCGGATTCCGAACCGTGAAGCCGCCACCCATCAGGCTGTTGACGAAGTCAATCTCCGCGCCGCCGACGTACATCGCCGAAAACTCGTCGATCAGCAGCGTGACACCCTTCGACTCGATGACCGTGTCGCCCTCGTCGGACGCCTCGTCGATCGACATCCCGTACTGCAGCCCGGAGCAGCCGCCCGGCGCGACGAAGACGCGCAGCGCGTGGTTCGGCGTGCCCTGCTCGGCAAGGAAATCGCGAAGCTGCTCGACGGCCTCGTCGGTGATCGTAAGCATCGACATATCTGAACCTCCCATGGAACCAGCGCCCCGTAGCACTGTGGACACACCCAAGTATATACCGTTCCGAAACTCGCGCGGTTACAAAGCCACGGCGGCTTCCTCATCGAGGACCGCTCGCAGCAGCCGGAGCTGGCGGCGAAGCGCCTCGGGGTCGCGCCGGTATTCGAGCACCACTGCTCGCGGGCTGCCCTGCCGCAGCACGATACGCATAAGCCGGACCTCGCGATCTGTCAATACCTCGTGAACGTCATCGAGCCGCCCGTGATGCCCGCCGCCCGCAAGCGGTCGCGGGCTGCTGACATGCACCTCGACGACCCGCTCCAGCGGCAACGCCGCCAGCATCGCCTCCGGCTCATACCCCAGCCAGCTCGCCGACACCACCAGATGCCCGATATCGAGCAGCAGCCCGCATTCAGCAGCCTCAAGCACCTCACCGATGAATCCCGGCTCGCAGACGTGCTCGTATGCCCCTTCGGGGCAATAGTCGAGATTCTCCAGCAGCAGCGGGACATCGACGAGCCCAGCCGCTCGCGACGCCGTCGCCGCGATTCTCTCGCGCAGCTCGTCGCGTCCCAGCGGCGGAGAGAGCGGCAGCATGTGCTCGTCGAATAGCACCTGCTCGGCCGCGAACCCCAGGTGCAGGCTGAACCACTCGCTCCCCGATCGCGCGATCGCCTCGTTCGCCCGCGCTCCCCAGGCATCGTCCACCGCGCGCTGATCGGCCAGGCTCACGTCCTTGTCGAGGTTGTGCAGCACAATCCGCCCCGGCCAACCACGCAGCGCCTCGTCAAGAC
>WBZO01004242.1_pt2 | contig 10400 bp, 13 predicted proteins | sample 5204261 | NCBI WGS metagenome assembly WBZO01 (sample SAMN12412400, study PRJNA552823) | activated sludge metagenome | isolation source: activated sludge from anammox sidestream of wastewater treatment plant... | place: USA: North Carolina | collected 2017-09
CGCCGTCCTGGAGGACGACGTCGCGGGACCGCGCTTCACGAGGGTCGGCATGCCGGTCTTCAGCCCCGACTCCCACCGTCTCGCGTACATCGCAGAGACATCCTCGAAGACGTTCAGCGTGGTCGTGGACGGGGCACCTTGGCCGGACTGGAGGGCCTCGTGGGTCAGTGACCCTGTCTTCAGCCCCGACTCGAGACGCGTGGCCGTGACGTTCCTCATGGAGGAGGGCGGCTTGCTGAGGAAGCGCCGGATGGCCGGATGCGTCGTCGATGGGCGCATCCTTGCGGTGCTGGATGGCGACGACGTGCGGAAGCCGATGTTCAGCCCGGACGGCGACCGGGTCGCGTGGCTCATCGGCAGTGGGGACGTGTTTGAGGTCGTGGTCGACGATTCGGCTCAGCAGGGTGCGCATGTCGCCCTCAGCGCTCCGGTCTTCTCGGCCGCGGGTGAGGTCGCGTACGCGGTGACGGTCATGCCCGAGGGCCGCGTGACCATCATGGTCGGTGGCCGACTGGGCCCGCTTGCTGACGACGTGCACGGGTCGCACTCCATCATGGCCAGGTTCGAGTACCCGCGCACAGGCCAGGCCAACATCCCGTTCGCGCTCTCGCCGGACGGTGGGCACGTGGCCTGGGCGGGCGTCTTCCGGGAGGACATGCGGCCCGTCCTTGATGAGCAGGTCGGCCCGCCGTTCGACCTGCTGCTGGACTGGGCCTTCCACGAGGACGGTCGCGTGGTCTGGTGGGCCCAACGCGCCGATACCGTCTATCGCGTGACAGCCCGGCCGGCCCGGGGCTGAGGCAGTGCGGTAGGTATCGAGTCCGGCCCTGAGCCGGTCACCGCGAGGTCGTCCGATCGCGGCGTGGGCGGGAGGGTCAGCCCGAGGCGTCGGGGCGGGCCACGACCTCGTCGGGACCGAAGTCCTCGCCCGATTCTATGGGCATGGCCGGTTCATGAAGCCCAGGTCCTGGATGGCTCCCCGGTCAGCCCTTGGCCAGCCACTCGATCGCGGCGGCGAGACCCGGGTCGGTCGCCTCGGTGAACAGGTCCCAGCGGGAGGGGAGTTCGACATCGGGGACGATGCCCGTGCGCTCCCATGCCCCGACCTCGCCGCCGAAGGGCCGGAAGGCGTCGGTGGCGATCCGGACGCGCCAACCGTCCCGGAGGTCGAAGCCGTACAGCTCCTCGACGTTGCCCGGCGTGGTGGACCCGATGAGGGTGGCCCGGCCGCGCTGCTGGAGCACGCCCGCGAAGATCTCCGCGAACGAGTTGGTGTGCTGGCCGACGAGGACCACCAGCGGCACCGCCTGTGACCCCTCGACGTCCTCGGGAACGACCTCGACGACCTCGCTCCCGTCACGGTCGACCCATGCGCCGACGCGGCCACTCGTGAACGCCGCGAGCATCGGGTCCAGCACGACCCCGAGGCCCCCCTGGTTTACGCGGTCGTCGAGCACCAGGCCATCGAGCGGCCCGTCGGCGGTCAGGTGCGCGATGGCGTCCCGGACCTGGTCGTCGATGGACGAGTCGAAGAAGGTGGGCAGCAGGATGTACCCGATTCGGGTGCCGGCGACGAGGCAGCCGTCGATCGGGACCGGGCTGGTCACACGCTGGCGGACGAGGGTCGCCTCGAACCGACCCTCGCCGGGGCGCTCATAGGTCAGGGTGAGGGACGTGCCGGCCGGCCCCCGGCTCCGGCCATCGCCGTGCTCATCGAGGAAGGGCAGCCCATCGACCGCGACGAGGGTGTCGTGCGCGCGCAGGCCAGCCTGCTCCGCCGGACTGCCGGGGTGGACCGCGACCACGGTATTGGTCTGCTGGTCCCGGATCGGGACGGACCACACGCCAATGCCCACGAAGTCGCTGTGCCCCTGCTCCGCCGCGTCGGCCTCTGCGGCGTCGGCCGGACTCTCGATATAGGAGTGGTCGTCACCGAGCTGGTACATGACCCAGTCGAGGAGCGCCTCGAAGCCACGCTCGTCCAGCCCCCGCGCGATCAGCTCGGCGGCGGGCAGGAGGGCGTCGTCCCCCCATGCCTCGAGCGCGTCGGGGTAGAGGTACCGGCGCTCCATGACCCGCGCGAGGGCGAGCAGGATGCGGCCCTGCCGATCGACCGTCGACTCGTCCGGGTCGCCCGTGGCGGCTGGCATGGTGAGCACCGGTCGGGTGGGTGTCAGGCCGATGCCCGGTGGCATCGAGGCCGGGACCGAGCGCCCTGGGACGAGGTCGCAGGTCCGGATGGGTGCGCTGGTGACCGATCCGGGTGACGCCCCGAGGGACAGGGCGGCCGCGATCGTGGCGAGACCGACCGACAGGAGCGTGCGAGCAGCCATGGGACTTGGTACCTCAGGGTCCGGGCGAGACCGACGCACTCTGGTCCTCCCCCGACACGCTCGGAACCGGCGATCGGCCGAGACCGCCTACGACTTCCGACCCATGTCCGACCCAGGGGCTGCCGGGACCACCGCTGAGGCCACGTCAGCACCGCCGGGGAGCCCTAGAGCGCGAGGTGCAGTCGAAGCGCGTCGTCGAGGCGCTCCATGACGTGTCCCGGGATGGCGCCGAGCCGTCCGCCGATACGCTCGAAGGCCACCGCTCGCACCTGCTCGGCTTGCGCCTTGGAGTCGAGCGGCAGCCCGCTCGAGGATCCAGGCACGAGCACCTGGAACGGGAACACCCGTTCCAGGTTGCTGGTCAGTGGGACGACTGTGAGGACGCCGCGCCCAAGACGCGCGGCCATGGCGTTGGCGCCGTCGTTGCTGACGATGACCGCGGGCCGGCGCTTGTCCGCCTCCGAGCCAACGACAGGCCCGAAGTCGACCCAGTGGATGTCACCACGACGCATCAGTCCCGGAGCCCATCCGCGCTGGCCGAGTCCCATGCCTCCGACTGGTCGCTCGCCGCCCATTCGTCCCACGCTCCCTGGTAGGCGGCGCCCAGCTCCGCCACACGCAACGACCGGATGGCCCGTTGGAGGGCCGCGGAGCGGGACCCGAGGTCGTGCTCGAGGGCGTACGCGTCCAGGAACTCGAGATCCTCACCCGGCAGGCTGATGCTGATCTTCATACCCTGATGCTACCACTGGTACGACTGTGGTGCTACCCAGCGGTGAGGACTTCGCTCTCTGCCCGAATGACCCGGGCAGGCGTGCCGAGCGGGCGATCGGTGGTGGAGCAGCCGCCCGGCTGCGGGCTCAGCCGAACCAGGTCTCGGCTTCCTCGCGGCTGACCCACGGTCGGGTGAGCATCACCTGGATGCTCTCGACCGAGAGCAAGGTCCTCCGCGCGACCAGGCGCGCGATCCGCTTGGGATCGTGGTGGCAACGCCGGAGGGCCCGTGGGTCGATGCCGGGCCAGAGTGCCAATGCACGCCGATCCACTGCCCATGCCTTCCGTCGCTCGTCCGATCTGACCATGGCGCGCCTCCTTTGACCCTGACGCTGGCGTAGCACTCGGTGACCGGGCGCACCAGTGCCATTGGTCACGAGGCATCCCACCTACCAACATGAGGCGGGACCCGCTGCAACCTAGGAGATCCCGACCGACGGTCGGAGCGTCCAGACCCCACCAGTGGGTTGACCCACGATCGGTCTCATGAGTCCCTGACATCAGCTCGTCCCTCGGTCCCTCATGAGGCGGGGACGTCACGCGATCCGCGCGTGGGCTCGTGCCCGGGCGTCGACGTCCCTGAGACTGCCGCGGACAGCGCAGCGAACGCCTCGAAGGCCGCGTCCACGCCCGCCGCGTCGCCCGTGCCCACGAGGTCCAGCAGGAGGCCCTGGAACACCGCGAGGCCGACGCGCGCCCGGGCGCGGGCGAGGGCGGGCGGCACGCCCGGCGTCGCGTCCAGGGCGACCGCCCTGTCCAGCCAGTCATCGACGGCGCTCGGGAGCAGGCGGTCGAACGGCTCCTCGCCGCGCAGCGCCCGGGCGTAGCACTCGAAGAACAGGCGCTCGGCTGGCCACAGCCCAGGGTCACGGAGCCGCCGCCACATCGCGGTCAGCAGGTCGCCCGGCTCGAGGTCGCTCGGCTCGCCCCCGAGCGCCTCCATGAACCGCTTCTGGTCCTCCTCGATGGCCTCGACGACGGCGGCCATGAGGCCCTGTCGCGACCCGAAGTGGTGGATGAGCATGCGATGGCTGGTGCCCACGGCGGCGGCGATGTCGCGGAGCGAGCGCTCGAGGATCCCCTTCTCCGCGAGGTCGGCGATGACCGCCACAAGGAGCTCTTGACGTCTCATCGGTGGGACTGTACCATGCGGTACATGTACCAGTTGGTACATAGGCACGCAGAGGTGATATGGGGCCATGAGGAGCAGGTTCGCGGCGGAGCGCCGCATGGACGTCCCGGCGCAGGTCGCCTACCACTGCCTCGCCGACTATCGCGAGCACCACCGACCCGGCGGGTTCCTCCCGCCGGCGTTCTCGGCCTTCGAGGTCCACCGGGGCGGCGTGGGCGCCGGCACGGAGGCGAGCTGGACCGTCGACCTGGGCGGCGGCCGCAGCAGCCGGATGACCGCCACGGTCACCGAGCCGGAGCCCGGCCGCCAGCTGGTCGAGACCGGTGACGGCGTGGTCACCACGTTCACCGTGGCGCCGTCGGGGGAGGGGTGCGTCGTCCGCTTCGACACGGTGATCGACGTGCCGGGGCTGAGGGGCCTGCTCCTCCGGCTGTCCATCGGGCGGATGCTCGGCCCGCTGTACGCGGACGAGCTCGAGCGGCTCGATGCCCACGCCCGCGCGCACGGCCCCCTGGCTGCCGCGGCGTGACGGCCCAGGCTCAGCCGGGGAGCCGCAGTCGGACCCCCTCGAACCGCCCGAAGTCACGGTCGTAGCTCACGATCGTCGCGCCATGCTCCAGGGCCAGGGCCGCGAGGTGCGCGTCGGTGGTCAGGTTGCCGGACGTCCCGCTGGTCATCAGGAGCCCGCGCAGGACCGACGGGTGACGGGGGGTCGGTGACACGACGACCGCCGCAGGCGCCGCGAGCCAGGCCTCGACCTGCCCGAGGGCGTCGTCGCTGCTCATGGGAGCGGGCATGATCGCGCCGTTGGTGCCGATCCGGATGAACGCGAGCAGCGCGACCCAGGCGAGGCCCACCGCCTCGGGACCGCCCAGGGCCCCATCGAGCCACCGCCGGGCCGCGAGGTGGTGGGCGCTCCTCGCGTCGACCGCGTACAGCAGGACGTTGGCGTCGACGACGACCATCGGCTACCGACCCTCGGCGAGGCGGCGCGACAGGGCGTCGTCCTCCAGGTCGGCGGCGATGCGGAGGGCCTTCGTCAGGTCCACGCGCGCCGGGCCGAGGGATCGCGGGACGGTGTATCGGCGGGGTCGCCGCCGGGCCGGCGCGAGGCCCGCGCGGATCGCCTCGTTGACGGCCTGCTTGAAGGTCAGCCCGTGCTCCGACATCGAGCGCTCGACCAGTGCCTGGGTGTCGGGGTCAAGGCTCACGGTCGTCCGCATGTCGGCATCGTATCATCAGGTCGCCTGATGTCGTGATGCCACCAAGGCTCGCGTGACGTGATGGTTCAGCGTCACCCGATTGGAGCGGGCTGATGTGCTAGCATTGCTGCATGCAGCGCATCACGACCAACGTCGAGCCGGATGTCTACGCGCGCCTGGAGGACCTCGCGCGTCGGCGGCGTCTGCCTACCGCGCGCATCATCCGCGAGGCGCTCGTCCGGTACGTGACGGACGAGGAGGCGGCCCGCGAGCCCGAGCCGCTGCCGGACTGGGTCGGCATGCTCGAAGGCCCGGGCGGATCCTTTGCCGAGCGGGATGAGCAGGTCCTGGGCGCGGAGTGGTCCAGGTCGCTCGAGCCGGGACGAGAAACCGGCTGAGAGATGGCGGTCCTCATCGATACGAGCGCGGTCGTCGCCGCCATCGACCGCACCGACGCGGCACATGGACGTGTGGTCGAGGCGCTCGCCCGCGAGCGTTCGACCGTGCTGCTGCCCATCGTCACGCTGCCGGAGATCGCGTTCCTGCTCGGCATCCGTCATGGAGCGCCGCGAGCGGCGACCGCCGTGAGCAGCATCGTCCGCGGGTCATGGCCGGTCACGGGGCTCGACCAATCCGACCTCCTGCGGGCGACCGACCTGATGACCCACTACGCGGACGCTCGGATCGGATTCGTGGACGCAGCGATCGCGGCCATGGCGGAGCGGCTGGGTGTCGTGCGCATCCACACTCTCGACCGGCGCGACTTCGTGCTCGTCCGTCCGCGCCACGTCGACGCCTTCGAGATCGCGCCCGAGTAGGGGCGTCGCGGGGCTGTGGCCGCCGAAGCTCGTGGCGGGCCGGCGGCCATGGACACCCCGATGGTCAGCGAGCCAGATGACATCTCCCTGGGCCAGGGCGCCGGCTGCGGGCACCGCGGTCGCCCATGCCTGCGGCTCGATCAGCGCATGGCTGGACCGATCCAGTCGGGTCGCGCGGGGACGTCACCCGACGCGAGCATGCGGTGCCACGCCTCGTCGGTCAGGCGGTCACTGACCGGCTGGTGGAACTCGTAGTAGGAGTACACGCCGCCCAGCGCGACGTGGAACCGGCCCTTGTCGTCCGGGACGAGCACCAGTAGCTGGTCGACATAGCCGGTGCCCGTCTCGACGACGGTGATCGCGCCCGTGGCCTGGTCGCGCCCGCTGGCGATGTCCGCGACGATCGCCGACGGATCGTCCGGGGTCGGCACCATCCCGGGCTTGACGTCGGACGTCCGCCACCACAGGTCCTCGAGCTCCCCGCCGATGAACATGAGTCGCCCGTTGTCCTTCCGGGAGATCGCCTTCCCGTCGAGCTCGCGGGTGGCGACCCGGGCGAGGAACCCGGCGAGGTCGCTGTAGTCCGAGAGCAACGAGTCGAGGTCCGGGTCGAGGAGGCCGCGCGTGCTGAGCCCCTGTCGCTCCAGGTCCGCCATCGCCTGGAGCCGTGCGAAGGGCACCGGGTCGGGCTCCGCCCAGTTCCGCGGGAGCTTGCCCTCCATGTCGCCGCCCATCTCGCCTACGGACTGCTTGGCGTACAGGATGGTGTCGTGCTTGAGCTCCGCGTACGAGCCGAAGCCGGTCTGCTGGTCCTTGGCGGTCCACGCCGCGTGCCGCATGAAGTCGGGGAAGGCGGTCCCGTGCGGGAGCCACATGGGCTCGATCGCCGCGAGCCAGGCGTCGTAGACGGTGCCGCCCCAGGCCTCGTCAGGCCGTGCGGCGATGGCATCCCGCATCGCGGTCATCTGGTCGTCATAGTGCGCATGGTCCGTCTCGCCCGCATGGCGCTGGATGGCGTACGCGAAGTCCGAGCCGAACGCCGCGGCAAGGTCCAGCGGCGACGGCAGGAGGCGCGGATCGTCCTGCGTCCCGACGTTGGGTGACAGCAGCTGGTCCAGCACGTACGAGTCGATGACGAAGCGCGTCCCCATCAAGCGGACCGATGGACGCTCGCTGTCGATCCGGACCGGGCGGGCAGCGGTCAGCGCGGCCGCGATGGACTCGATCGCGGCGTCCTGGGCCAAGGGGGTCGGGTCCGCCATGGCGCCGGGCTGCGCGGCATCGATCGCGGTCGCCAGCTCGAAGGGGGTGTAGTCGTCCGAAAGGCCGACCAGGAAGGCCGTGGGCTCGTAGATGTCGCGCCAGAGCCCCTCGAGATTGGGGTGCCCCACGAGCGTGCGAGCGGCGAGCGCAGCCAGCCGGAGGCCCGAGTCGTCGGCACGGGTGCCGTCATTCTGGAGGGCGCCTGGCACGGCGAACGCGGTCTGGCCCAGCACGGACATCGCGAGGAAGTAGCTGGTCAGGGCCTTCGTGCGCGTGTAGTGGCCACGGGGCGTGTACAGCGAGTAGTCGATGTCGGTGCCCAGCAGCGGGGACCGCTCCAGGCTGTCGTGCGCCTCGATGAGCGCGAGCTCCGCGCGCCCGACGTCATCGAGCTCGCCCACGTCGAGGCCCAGCTGGCGCCCGGCGATCTGGAGCAGCGTCACGACACGCCCGGCGGGGTCCGCGAGCGGCGTCCCCTGCAGCTCGGTCGCTTGGGTGCGGGCATTGGCGAGCATGCCGGTGACCAGGTCGCCGAGCCGCGGCAGGAGCTGATCCGTCTCGACGCCCCGGAGGACGCGGTCGAACACGAGGTGCCACGCGTCGTAGATGGCATCTGTGGTCACGAACACGGGCGTGTTCGAGTACACCTGGCCGTCGTATGCGGCGCTGAACCGAGGCATGTCCGAGGGCACGATGACGAAGCCATGCCGAAGCAGGGTGCGCTTGACGGCAGGGTCATTGAGCAAGGCCTTGACATCGGATCCCACTCGGACGCCGGTCAGCGAATGCGGCGTGGCCGGACCCTGGTACGGGTGCGCATCCGTGAGGAGCGGGACGATCTTGTAGGCACCGAACGCGGAGCCGGCACCAGGCAGCGCGGGGGCACCAGGGGCCCCGGATGCGCTCGGCCCTAGCGATGCGCTCGGCCCCGGCGATGCGCTCGGATCTGCGGCCATGACAGGCGCGGACAGCACCACCACGAGCGCCAGGCTCACGGACACGGCGAGCCGATGTGGGATCATGTCCTAGCTCCTTTCGACGATTGCGGGCTCCGAACGGCCGTCACGATCGACGTCGACGCAGATGGGCGAGCCGCCGCCGGGCAGCTCGGGCAGTGGCAGGAAGGCGAAGCCCTGCCAACGCCAGGCGCTCGTCGCCGTGATCCGCCCGCTGCGCAGGGTGGAATAGGCGACCGCGAGGGCGCCCGTGCACGCGGCCAGCCGACGCACCGGTCGGACGAGCGTGCCGGCGACCCAGATCTCGGACAGGTCGGTCGCGCGATACAGGCCCACGTGGGCGCTCAGGCCGGCGGCGTCGGTCCACGTCCGGCGCGGCGACGAGGCGTTGAGGAGGGTCCGGCGGAAGGGCCGGCGGAACGAGATTGCGACGTCGGGTGCGCCGTCGCCGGTCACGTCGCCCACCGAGACATCCACCAGGCGGCGCATCCGGGAGACCGGATCACGCACCAGCCGACCGCGTACGCGATCGATGGCGGCGGCGGCGGGTGGTGCCGCGGCGGTGCGAGCCGGTCCCAGGGTCCACCAGGTGTCGTCGAGGGCCACGGCATCCGCGTCCGCGCTGGGCAGCCGCCACGTGGGCACGCGCAGCTCGTCGGGTGTGAGGTCCAGCGATCCCTCGCGGTGCGCCACGATCCCGGAGCGCCCGGCGAGGAACTCGACGACGGTCGCCTCGGCCGGACCGGTGCGGTTCGCGCTCACAAGGGTCACGAGGGTGGGCCCACCCTCGACCGAGACGCGGATGGTGGTGCCCGGGTCGTCGGCCGCGTCGTCGGCTGTCGCTGGTTCGAGCGTGATGTCGAACGACCCGATCGTGCGAGGCGGCCCTCCCGGAGCCATCACGACCGGGGTGGCCGTCGGGTCGGCCACGCGCAGGCGGGTCGCCAGGAGCGCGGGCGTGGACTCCCTGGTCAGCGTATCGGCGTCCAGCACGGCGATCAGGACCCGCTCGGCGGGCGGCGTCGGCGTCGGCGTCTGCGTGGCGACGGGCAGCGGGGTGGCTGGGGCTGGGCGCGCGCCGGCGCCCGCCAGCGCGACGCCGAGGAGCAGTGATCCGAACGCCGCGAGCGTTCCGTCCACAGGCGCGACTGTAGTCCCGTGGCCCGCATCTCGCCCGAACTGCCCGCAGCCGAGGGGGGAGGCCGTGCGAGCCGACCTGGGCGATCAGCTCGCCGTGGGTCGGTCCGGCAGCTGGTGGCGGACCCCCTCGAACCGCCCGGGGTCACGATCGTCGCCCCAGGCTCCAGGGCCGGGGCCGCGAGATGCGCGTCGGTGGTCAGGTTGCCGGAGGTGCCGCTCGTCAGCGGGAGCCGGCGCAGGATGGACGGATGGCGAGGCGTTGTTGCCATCCACGCGCAGGCCCAGCTCGACGCCTTTCCGCATCATCCAGGAACGACAATCGGCTCGCTGGCCTGGGACGCCGCGATCGCGACCACGCGGTGTGATGAGATGCCCGGCTCGTTGGGCTAGTGATCCTCCTCGAGGATCATGCCCACCGGCATCGCGCAGGTGTCGCCGCGCCATGCCTCTTGACCCTCGCGCACCGCGAACACGGCGATGACGAGCGCCGCTACCGCATCGGCCCATGCCCAGCCGACGAGCGCGTTCGCGACGAGGCCCACCAGCACCGCCACCGACAGTCCGGCGCACAGCAACGTCTGGCGCGAGTCCGCCACCGCGGTGGCGGAACCCAGCTCGAGCCCCGTCCGGCGCTCCCACCACGAGAGCAGGGGCATGATGATCACGCTCAGGAGCGCGATGACGATGCCGAGTGGGCTCGGTTCCGCGTCCCACAGCCCGGTGAGCGAGAGGACCGAGCTGAGTGTCACCCATGCGGCCAGTGCGAAGAACGCCATCGCGAT
>WBZO01007208.1_pt1 | contig 10399 bp, 7 predicted proteins | sample 5204261 | NCBI WGS metagenome assembly WBZO01 (sample SAMN12412400, study PRJNA552823) | activated sludge metagenome | isolation source: activated sludge from anammox sidestream of wastewater treatment plant... | place: USA: North Carolina | collected 2017-09
ATTTCGGTATGGGATTTCGAGATCCAGACTCGGAAGGACAGTGTGGCTTCCGGGAAATTGCGCCATGCGGCGGAGGATTTCAACACGGTGCAACTGCCGAAATTACAATTTGCGCGCGCAAATGATCAAATTGTCCTCGGCAGGAAAAACAGGGGCATCACCGACATTCTCTCCCTTGTACGCGCGTATCCACAGCATCCTGACTTCGCGGCATGGATTCAGCGCCTGCGGAATCTGCTCGAGGCCAAGAGTGAAGGATGATCGGAACGCAGAGAGGACGGTGTCGCCCATTGGCCGCGCCTCCAACGCAGGCTGAGGGCGCATGACGGATTCGGCAGTGAGTGCGGGTTAATGAAGTCCTGAGAGGTTGGGGAATCGGCTGGCGAGTTCGGCCTCGGCTTTTCCGGCTTCCTCGGTTTGCCCTCCCTTTCGATAGTTCTCCGCAGCGCGTTGCAGGGCGCGCGGAGTGATGGTCGGATCGTCGTAGAGCAGGGCGACGGTCATGAAGGCCTTGGCGGCGGCTTCGTAATTTTTTTGGGAAGCCTCGATTTCGCCGAGGGTCATTCTTCCCGCAGCATTCAATCGTCCCTCGGGTTGCAATTCGAGGGCTTCATTGGCGACCTCGCGAGCGGCATCGAATTCTGCGAGTCCGCGGTGGGATTCTGCGATGGCGAGAAGGCCGCGCGCGCGCTGGGCGGGTTCCTTGGCTTGTTCCAAGTAGGCTTGGGCCGCTTCGAGGGCTTCCTTGCGCTTGCCAACGACATTGCGCGCCTCGGCCAGTACGATGAGGGCATCGGGGTCGAGATTTCCATGAGCAGCGGCCAGAGAGAGGTATCCCTCGGCTTGGGTGAAGTGACCACCCTGGGCGGCCCGCAAGCCGAGCCATCGGTGGATTTCCCGGGGGACGACCTCGGTTCGGAGCTGGGCGACCGTCGCTGCGAGCGCGTCATAGTCCGCAGCGTAGTAATGGCAGAGGGCGACGCGGAGGCCGGCGCGCTCCCCGAAGCGTTCGGCGTCCCCTTGCCGGGCGCGCTGAAAATGGGGGAGGGCCGCAGCGTAATTTTTTGCCTCGAAATCCGCCCATCCGAGCCAGTATTCGGCTTGGGCAGCGCCTTGGGATTTGGGGAATTCCGAGAGGAATTGGTCGAAGGCTGTCCTCATGGCGGGATAGTCCTTCATTTCTCCGAGGGCGAGGGCCTTTTGCTGGAGTGCCAATTCCCTCTCAGGCGCCTGGGGCCATTTCGTGAGGATTTTTTCGAAGTCCGCGAGCGCCGGCTGGAATTGGCGGGTCTTTTGGAGGAGCAGTCCGCGCTGGGCGAGCGCTGCGGATTCGATTTCCGGGGAGGCGGGAGTTTCCAGCACGGCGTTAAAGACTTGGATCGCCTTCTGGGGATCCTTTCCACGGGCGAGGCACCATGCGTATTTGAATCGGGCCTGGGATTTGAGGTCTTCGTTCAGGTTGGACTCCAGGACGGCGGCATAAGCCTTCGCGGCCTCCGCATGATTGCCCTCCTGGAAGAGGCGTTCCGCGAGGAGGAGTCTGCCGCGGTCCCGGTCGGGCGAATCCTGGGCATCCGCCAGGAAGGCATCCAGTTCCTTGCGGGTTCGGGCGTCGGACAATTCATGCAGGACGACAATGCGGGCAAAGCGCGTCGAGCGGGCGGTGCGCGATTTGGGAAATTCGGAGGCGACGCGGTCATAAATTTCGCGGGCCTTGAGGGTGGCGCCCTTCGCGCGGTGGGCGGCGGCCATCCACGAAAGCGCCTCGGCCTTGTAGTCTCCTGTCAGCGCGTCCAGGTCGGACTCCGGGATGGCCAGCAGAGCATCGTATTCTCCGGAAGCGCCCAACATGCGGACCAGCCCGAGCAGGGCCACGCCACGCCATTTTCCCGCCTCGGGGATGTCCAGGACGCCGCGAAAATATTCCGCAGCCTTCTTTTGCTCTTTGAGTTCCGCGGCAAGGGAACCTGCCTTGACGAGGGTCTCCGCGCGCAGGAGCGGAGGGACTTGGGCCTTGAGGATTTTCTCATAGGCGCCGAGGCTCTCGGACTTTTGTCCGCCCGCAGCGAGCGCTCCCGCGAGCGCCAGCCGGGCGTAATCCCGATAGGGATTGGGTCCTTCCACGTCAGCGACTTCCCGAAATTTGGCGGTGGCTTCGCCGGGGCGTCCGAGACGATCCAGGCAACGCCCTGCCTGGTATTGGGCGGAGAGTCGGATTTCCGGGCTGCCCGCGTTGGCGATGGCCGTCTCGAAGAGGCGAAGAGCCTCTTCGTATTGGGATTCCGCAAAGAGCATTTCTCCGAGGCGATAGGAGCCGGCGCCGAGGAATTCCCCTTCGTGAAATTCCTTGGCGAGTCGCTCGAAGGCTTTTCGAGCCGTTGCGGAATCGCCTGCGGCTCGGTGGGATTCTCCCAGCCGGAACCATGCGGCATCACGTCCGGGGGCTTGCGGATATGCCGAGAGAAACCGCTCATATTCCATGATGGCAAAATCGTACATTTTGCGCGCGTAGATGCTGTTGGCCTTGTCGAATTGCCGCGCCGCGGCGTCCTTTTCCTCATTTCCCGCGGGGCTCAGGCGGATTGTGTTGGGATCGTCGGCGGGCGGGGGAGGGGCTGGCGGCGTCTCCGGCTGTGCCGCCTCCGGAGCGGGCGTGTTTGCGTTGGCCGGTTCCGCGTGGGGCATCACTTCGATGCGTCCTTCCGGCTCCCGTGGGGGGATCTGTTCCATCCAGGCGGGATTCTCAAATGTCTGTGGAGTGACGCCAGCGGGGTTCTCCGGCTGGATGGGGATGGCCCGTCGGATTTCCGGCATGTCCGGTGAGGGGGATTGGGCGGAGATGCCGGTCCAAGGGGCGAGCGCGCAGGCGATGAGGGTGAGGCGACGCACGGTCCTTATTCAGGTTTGCCGGTGGCGAAGGCCACATTCCAGATGTTTGCCGAGCGGCAGACATCCAACACATCCACGATATGGCGATAATCCGCTTCCTGATCCCCGCGCAGGACGACTGCCTGATCCGGGTAGAGCTGGGCAATGCGCGAGAGCGCCTCCCGCAATTGGTCGGGGCTCAATTCCCTGCGGTTCATGACAATCGTTCCATCGCGTTTGACGTTCAGAATCACTTCGCCGACGGAGCGCCGCGTTTCCTTGCCCTCGCGCGCTGTGGGGACTTTCACGTCGAGTTCCGTCTCGTAGCGGGCAAAATTCCATGTCACCAGAAAGAAAATCAGGAGCAGGAAGACAATGTCCACCATGGGCGCAATTTGGATGCCCCCTGGCTCCGCCTGTACCCGAGCCCGAAAATTCATGGCTTGGGAGTATTGGAGAATCCCGATCCGATGAGGGCCAGCAATTGGGTGGTGGCTGTTTCCAAGTCGGAAATCAGCCCCTGAACGCGCCCCCGGAAGAATGCATAGGCTGCGAGCGCCGGGATGCCAATGACGAGTCCCGCAGCGGTGGTCACGAGAGCCTCCGCCACGCCATCCGCCAGGAGCATCGGACGCGTGGCTGCGACATCATTGGCCACGACGCTGAAAGAGCGGATCATTCCCAGCACTGTGCCCAGCAGCCCGAGCATGGGCGCGATTGAGCCAATGTCCGCGAGGTAACTGATCCGGCGGTTCAATTCCGCAGCAATACGAGTACCCTCCGTCTGGGCGATTTCCCGCGCCTCCGTCAGCGTTGCGCCAGGATTCCTGGTCAGAAAATCCATCGTGCGCATGATGACCTGCGCCACTGCCTCGTTGTGTCGGTTCGCAATGGCCAGCAGACCGAGGTAGTCGCGTTTCCGGATGAGCGCCTCCGCGGCCTGCATAAAGCGCCTGCTGACAACGCTCCGACGGCTGAGGGTGAAGAGATAGACGAGAATGAGGGCCACAGCGAGCACGGACAGAATCCCGAGGGGAATCATGACAATTCCCCCGGAGATGAGAATCTTCCAGAGGGAGACCATGGGTTTGTCGTCCAAAATGGGCGGAGGGATTTCCTGGGCATGAAGGGGCAAGGCGAGAAAAATCCCGGTCAGGGTCGCAAGAAGCCTTTTCATCTGAGCCGAAAGCATACCCGCTTCCCAGTGGCGCGCAAGCCATCGGATTTATGGCAGCTTTTTAAATGGGAGAGGGCGTACGATTCGCAGGTAAGAAGAAGGGCACGGATCAGGCGTCCAAGGGATTCGTCGAACGCACAGATCCACGCGCTGGAGGCCCAAAACGTTCGTCGGCGATGAAGCCGAAGGCATCCCTCCATTCAGAATCGCTGGCTCGCTCCCCAGGAACTCAAAAGAGAATGGGCGGAGAGCAATGCCGCGCCGACGCCGGAGATGCCATTGAGCCAGCCTGGGATGGTGAGGCGTTCCGGGATGCCTTGGAGGATGAGGAAGCCATTTTTGTCGGCGTGGTCGAGCATGGCGCTGGCGCATCGGCGGGCCTCGGCGGCCAATTCCGGGGCGGCGAGTAAATCGGCGGCGCGGGCCAGCAGGAGGATGCGTCCCGCCTCACCGCAGCAGAGATGGTGCCCTCCGTATCCCCCCGCAAACCAGGGGCGGGCTTTGTCGAAAAATGCGCGGGCGCAATCGGCCGTCGCGGGATGTTCGGCGGCGGCGGCCATCAGCCCTATGGCGCCATTGCACCAGCCGCCCGGCGTGTCCTGTTGCACGGAGGGGCGCGTTTCAAATTGCGCCCATTTTCCGGGGAATGCCGCGATTGTTTCCTGCGCGGCGCGCAGGGCATTGTCATCACCGAGCGCGCGGGCTGCCGCAATCACGGCCATGACCCATCCGGCGGTTCCATGCGCGAGACCGGGGGTGGTTAATTCAGCGGACAAGGGCGGCTCCAAGAGGCGGGCGAGCGTGGGTTTGAGAAGATTCCGGGCTGCGGGGAAATCCGGCGCGAGGGAGGCAAGGGCGATCGTCCATCCCGGCAGCCCGCCAAGATGGTCGCCATTCATTGCGAGCCAGCTCCGATCCCGATCTGCGGCCTCGATCCAGCGAGTGAGGATGGGACGGATGGACGGATGCGCAGCGAGGGGCGCGGACATGCCGCCTGCGAGCAACAACGACCCTGCGCCATAATAAGCCGACCAGGGGACGCCTCCATCCACCTCGGCACAGAGCGTCCAGACGCGGTCGCTAAAGCGCATGGCTTCCACGGCAAGGTCCATCCAGCGCGGGCTGCCGGTCGCTTCGGCCAGTCGCGCAAGAAACACGGCGACCCCCGCCGAACCCGACGCGAAATCCCCTCCGGGCATTTGGGGGAGGATATTGCCCTGGCCGTCGGCGGTGAGGCCCATCCAGGACGCTCCCTCTGGCGTGCGGATCACCTGACGTTCCAAAGCAGCACCGATTGCGAGAGATGCAGAAAGAAAGCGATGGTCTCCATTCGGAAAGGCCATTCGGACCTCTGCAGCCTGACGGCAGGCCCCGGAGAGGACCGCCGCGTTCCAGGCGATCCGGTCCTCAGTGAGTTCGTTCCAGTGCCGGAGCGCCCGTTCCCTCGCAGCCTCCTCGGCGCATTCCAGAAGTTGGGAAGCGCCATCCTCGGAAACGATGTGCGTTCCGTCCGGATGGACGACAAAGCGCGGGAACGTCTGGACCTCGAGGTAGGCCAGCTCCGCGTCCACGAGCCCCTCGGGTTCCGTGCCGCCGATCACCGGCGTCTTGCGGACGGTCTCGAGGGCTGACCGGCGGCTCTCGGGAGAGACGAGGTATTTCGGTCCGCTCGTGGCTTCGAGGATTTGTTGATAGACCGTCGTATTGCGCAGGAGGATGCGGGGCCGGATGCGCAGGGGATTCCGTTGGTCCTGCATCCCATCGAGGATTTCCTGTCGCCGGGCAAGCAGGCGCCGGCCTGCGGCGCGGAATCCTTCCGCAATTTCCTGGGGAGAAGTCGGCGTGCCCGAGCGCGTGCGCGTGGACGTCAGCAATCCGGCGGCCAATTCCATCCGCAATGCATCGGTGCCGACGCCATGCCACACGGGGCGTTTCACCGGCATGGGGCGATCTTCCGCGCCACCGATTCCCGGGGCAAGGTAGAGGGGCTGACCGGCCACCTTGGGCAGTATCCACGGCGGGAAGAGCCCTCCCGTGAGCGGTGTTTTCCACACAGGCGTAAAAATCCGCGGCAAATTTTCGGGAACTTCCGGCAACTGGGGATGCCAGAAGGCCGAGCCCACGCACTCGGCGTCCACCAGCACGGGGTGCACCCCGGCGGCGATGAAATTTCCAAAATGACAATCCCCGATGCCGAAGAACCAGGTGAGAGCCATGTGTGCGCCCAGCCGATAGAACCAGGCGGAGGAAGCTGCCTCCTCCTCGCAGGCCCCAATGTACTCGCACCATCCGTGGTCGCCGTGATCCTCCGCATGTGGCGCGCGGAGGGTCAATTCCGGTTCCACTCCCGAGGCATTCCACCATCTGACACAATCCGCCCACCACACTTCGCCACGGACGCTGCGGAGCTTGTAGATCAGTTTTTTTGGTCGTCGAAAGTGAAGCAAATGACCGAGCGCCCTTCCGCGTGCGGGTCGGAGAGCCCGGTCGCAATGTGCGTGACCTCGGAGCCGGTTGATTGCCGATCGGCCCGCAGCCGGGCGAGTCCCTCCCCGACATTGCGGCAAAAGTGGTCGGTGACCGTGTCCAGCAGCGGGAAGAGGAGCGGATACGTGGCCTGCAACTGACGCCGCACGTTCGGGTGCGTCAGGACGCGCGTGGAAAAATCCCGCCAGCGGTCCGCCGCAGTCTCTCCCCGCAACCGCCCCGCCTCCCGCCAGACCCCGAGTTCCCGCGTCAACGTCCGCGCCGCCACCTCCGAGAGCTGGGCGGTCAGGGCACTGGTCAACTCCGGGTGGCGACCCCACACCGGCAGGCGTCCTGATAATTTCCGCTTCGAGGAGCTTGCGATCCACGGCCGCCTGTTGGAGTGGTGTGAGTTGGGGTGCGCTTTGTGGATTCATAATATGGGATATAATTATGCACTCCAGGCCCAGGAGTATCCGATGACCGTCCCGGCGATTACGGCTGCCTTCTCGGCAAATGCGTCAAAATCGCTCCATCTTCCTCTCTTATGCTGGGACTCGATTCTTTCCCATCGGTTGCATTTTCCCGTGGATGCTGAGGCGCCGCCGGCGACCTCCGCCAGTTCCTCATCGCAGACCTCCTCCTGGGGAGCAGGTTCCTGTGCCAGCGCGATGAGAGTGGTCCCCGGTTCCTCGAAGATCACCCGGATCGTCCGGCCCTGCGGCTGCGGGATTCCCGCCTCGGCAAGCGCAGACGCCGGATCGGTTTCGAGTTTGGCGCGGAAGGCGCCGTCCTCCCAGGCCCGGGCGACGACCGCCGCTTCGAGGAGTTTGCGGCTAAGAGCCATTTTTTGCTGAGGAGTCAATTCATTGTCGGGAGTTGGTGTTGTCATGGTGATGTATTTGAGTTGGGTTTGTGTGTTCGACTAAGATTTGCGATGCGGGTTCAAGCGATTCGAGGAAATTGTGATGAGTGGCCGGAAATTCCTGATGAACACCCTGCGCCAACGTCTGCTTCGATCAATTTGCGGCCTACGGCCGTCTTTTAGAGCGGTGTGAGTTGGGGTGTTTGCTGGGTTTTCATGATTTTGGATTTTTTTAGTTTTTTAGGTAGTGGATTGGATCATCACAGGCGGGACGCCTGTGCTCCCTGGTTTTTTCAGTCCTCCTTCTCAATTCCAGCCCCAGGAGATCCCCATGAAGGCAGTAATGGCGATGGTGCCGACGCAGACGGCAGGCGACAGAACGCCATAAAGCCCGGATGTGTCACCGATGTCCTCGTACAAGGAGCAGCGCCCGGTGTCTATGAGCCCGCCACCGGACACTGCCGACAGCTCGCTGTCATCCGCTTCCTCTGCCAGTTCGGGAGCTGGCGGGCGCTGACCGGCCTGCAACAGGCGTGTCTGCTGCGCTTTCGCACCAAGCTTTCCCTGGCGAGTTCCGGGCGGTTCTTTGCGCACGTACTCCGCTTGCCGGCGCCCTACTTTGCACAGCGCTTTTCCGGCGAAATTGGCTCCCGGCTTTCCCTGAACGACCAGGTCTCCGACATGGTCGGGGGGCAACTTGCCACGATCGCGCTCAACTTCGTGTTGGTGGCATTTTTTGGCGTTCTGCTCTTTCTTTACGATGGCGTCCTTGCGGCGGTGGTCGTGGTCGTGGCTGTTCTGAATTTTGCGGTTCTGAAACTGGTCGGGCGCCTGCGTTCGGACCGCAACCGGGTCGCCATGCAGGAGGGCGGCAAGCTCTATGGGACCGCCATCAACGGACTTTCGATGATAGAAAACATCAAGAGCAGTGGCGGAGAGGATGATTTTTTTTCCCGCTGGGCGGGTTATCAGGCACGGGCCCTCAAGGAGAAGCAATCCCTCATGGTCCTCACGCAGTACACGTCGCTCGCACCCACGCTTCTGGATGCGATTTCCGCGGCTGTCATTCTGACTCTGGGCGCGTTTCGCATCATGGACGGGGATCTGACCGTCGGCACCCTGATCGCGTTCCAGGCGCTGGCCGGACAGTTCAACGCCCCCCTGAACTCCCTGATCCAATTCGGGAACAGCCTGCAAATGCTGGAAGCCAATGTCACGCGCATCAATGACGTGATGCGCGCAAAGGAAGACCCCGTCTATGCCAGGAAGCAGGACCAGGACGCCTTTCGTGGCGTCGGAAAACTGGCGGGCCAGGTCGAGCTGAGAAACGTCACCTTCGGCTACTCGCCGCTCGATCCGCCGCTCATCGAGGACTTCAGCCTCACGCTCAGACCAGGGCAGCGCATTGCGCTGGTCGGCGGCAGCGGCAGCGGAAAGTCCACCATTGCCAAGATTGTTTCCGGCCTCTACGCCCCGTGGTCGGGGGAGGTGAACTTTGACGGCAGGCCTCTGGCGGAAATTCCGCGCGAACTTTTCGCGAACTCACTGGGCATGGTGGACCAGGACATTGTCTTTTTCAGCGGGACGGTGCGTGAAAATCTGTCTCTCTGGGACGCGACGATTCCGGAAGCGGACATTGTCGCAGCCGTTCGTGACGCGGAGATTTCCGACGCGATCACCTCGCGTCCGGGTGGTTACCAGAGCCTGCTGGATGAAGGCGCCGGCAATTTCAGCGGCGGTCAGCGTCAGCGTCTGGAAATCGCCCGTTCGCTCGTTATGAACCCGAGCATTCTCATTTTGGACGAGGCCACCAGCGCGCTCGATGCGGCCACCGAGGCTCTGATTGATCGCAACATCCGCCGTCGCGGGTGTTCCTGTCTTGTCGTGGCGCACCGGCTGAGTACGATCCGCGATGCGGATGAAATCATCGTCCTCGAGCGCGGCCGGGTGGCGGAGCGCGGGAGTTTTGAGGACCTCATGCGGGCGAACGGCGCGCTTCGGGCATTGATGGAGGCGTAGAGCGATGGCATCTTCGGACAGCATCTCTTTGTCGGCCGCCAGAACGCTCTCCTTCGGGAAAGGGGGCGACCGCATTCTTCGCGTTGAAGCGGGTTGCGTGGAGCTTTTCTTCGTCTGGAATGCGTCGGCCCTGGGGGGACGGCGGTATCATCTGGCCAGTTTCCCGGAGGGAACCCGGCTTTACGATGTCGGCTTTTCCGGTTCCGACAGCACGGTATCCCTGCTGGCCGTGGGCCAGGCGGGGAGTGTTGTCGCCGTGGCTGATCCGAGTACCGATTCCGCAGCGGATTCTGTGGGGGACTGGCTGACGCGGATCGCGTCCGAGATTGCGGAGATCTCCGACTGGACCCATTCGTCCGCCGGGTGCAAAGGCCTACGGGGGGACGATTGGTCTGGAGAGCTTGCGCGCATTCACGGGGAGTTCCTGGCCACCATCCGGAAGGGGATGGAGGCGCGGGAGGCGGGCGAATTTGGAGCCCGCGAGCGCAGGTCCCATCTGCGCGAATCCGTGGGGGATGCGGCGTGGACGGAAATTGCCTCCGTCCTGGCCGGAGAACAGGAGTCTCTGATCCCGACGGCCTCGTCCCCGACAGAGTCTCTTATGTTCGCCTTTGGCTATGCCGCCCGGCTGCGGGGCATCGTGCCGAACATGACGGGTCGCGCGCAGCAGGGAGGGGGGTCCTCCGATGCACGGGAGGTCCTGGCACGCATGGCCAGGGAATCCTCCGTGCGTTTGCGCACCGTCCTTCTCGAAGGGTCCTGGTTTCGCCGCGACAATGGCCCTCTCATCGGATTCCTTGAGGAAACCGGCGAGGCCGTGGTCCTGGTTCCGAGGGGACGGAACGGCACGACCGCGCATCTGGCGGACGGATCGTACTGGTCCGTCACCAAAAAAAACGCGGCGCGGTTGAGTCCCTTTGCCTGCTGTATCTACCGCAGTCTGCCGGACCGGAGGCTTTCCCTGCGCGACATCGTGCGTTTTTCCCTCTGGGGAAACAACCGGG
>WBZO01007209.1_pt1 | contig 10398 bp, 10 predicted proteins | sample 5204261 | NCBI WGS metagenome assembly WBZO01 (sample SAMN12412400, study PRJNA552823) | activated sludge metagenome | isolation source: activated sludge from anammox sidestream of wastewater treatment plant... | place: USA: North Carolina | collected 2017-09
CGTCTTCTATAGCCACATCCTGAGGCTGGGTGACGATGATGGCGCCGGTCAGGGGAACACTCTGGGCCAGGCTGAGCTGTGCGTCGCCGGTCCCGGGCGGGAGATCGACGATCAGGTAGTCCACCTGATCCCAGGCCACATCATTGAAGAACTGCCGGATGACTCCGTGCAGCATCGGGCCGCGCCAGACAAGCGGCTTGCCCGGCTCGGTCAGGAATCCCATGCTCATCACCTGAACGCCGAACGCCTCGAAGGGGATCAATTTACGATCAGGGGTGAGGCGCGGCTGTCCGAAGCCCAGCCCGACCATCATGGGGATGTTGGGGCCGAGGATATCCGCATCCAGCAGGCCGACGCGGGCGCCGCTCTGAGCGAGGGCTATCGCCAGATTGACTGAGACGGTGCTCTTGCCCACGCCGCCCTTGCCGCTGCTCACGGCAATAATCGAGCGCATATTTGTGTCCAGCCGGCCGTGCAGACGCTTGTCGGTCGGGACTCGGCTGTCCCATTTGATCTGGACATCCTTGATCCCCTCTACCTTGCCAATCAGGGCCTCCCGGCAGTCGCGGATGAAAACGTCCTTGAGGGGGCAGGCAGGGGTTGTCAGCACAATGGTGAAGCTGGCTACACCATCTTCTACCTGAAGATCGCGCACCATATTGAGCGTGACGATATCGCGATGTAATTCCGGGTCATTAACGTTGCGCAGGGCCGCCATGACGGCATCATGGCGAGTGGACTGTGAACTCATGTTTTCCCCTTACGATTGAGCAGGTAGGCACGAAAGTACCTGCTTGCGAATTTCTCAGATAGCTATGTTGTTTATTGTACCGTGTTTCAGGTAATCGTCCAGCGATTGCTATTCAATAGCAGGGGCAACCCCGCCTTGTATCCAGCATTCGATATCCTGGCAGGCTTTCTCCCATTCCTGAATCAACTCTCGATCGGTCCCTTTGAACCGGGCGACCGACTGCTGGGCACAGAGCGTACAGCCACGCATAGCCCGATAGCTGTCGGCGTGGCAGGTCATACAGCCATCAAGGCGGACCATCAGCAGCATGAAGCCGAGGATATCCCGGTGATTCTCCGGGACGCTCAGCACGTGCTCTACCAGCGCGCGCCATTCGGGACCTCGCAGGTGGGCCAATGACGGGATGACGCGCGGAGGGAAAAGCATCTCAGTATCGTTCTGGTACAACACAGGTCTGCCTCCGTGCGACGAGCGATCTGAGTTTTCAATCGTGTGCCAGAAAAATGCCCTCGTTGCGGGTGCTGCCGGGTCGCTAACGAGGGCATTTGTTTCATCAGATGTTTATCTAACTCTCGGCGCTTTCTTGTGTCGGTTTGGCCGCCCGTGCCGCCTTGGCTTTCTCCTTCAACGTATCCTTATGTTCCCAACCTCCGCGCGCTTCAGCCTCTTCAGCGGAGATAGTGGGGGCGATGGAGCGCCAGTACCGAAATTCTTTGGAAAGGCGCTGCTTGTCGAAGATGTGATGGCCAGAGCGATCATAGCTGGCCAGCTCGTAGTCGTGGTCCATCTTGATCGCGTCGAACGGGCAGAACTCGGCACAAAGGCCGCAGTTCATGCACAGATCGATATCGATATGAAACTCCTCTGGCTCAGGCTTGGGCCGGCCTGTTTCCGGATCAGTCCCACGCACGATCCAGATGCACTGCGGCGGGCAGACTTTGGGGCAGATGCCGCAGCTCGTGCACCAGTCTTTGCCGGGGTTCTCTTCATCATCGAGGTTGTTGGTCACCAGGAACGGGATGAAGCGAAAGCGCTCCGGCACCGCGATTTTTTCTTCCGGATACTCAACTGTGAAAAGGCCCAGACTTCTGGCCCTGGAGCCTTGCCGAATCTGAAAGGCGGCGTCTGTCTTCTTGCCCTTACCGAGAAACTGGATGTCCTCGATATAGGTATCCATGAAGTGCTTGAGTGTGACGCCCATCCCTTTGAGTACACCCAGTCCATACATGATGCTATCTCCTTACGCCAGCCACCACGGGTGAATCAGCGGTCGGTCTCGCCAAGCACGATGTCGATACTCCCCAGAACAGCGACAACGTCAGCGATTTTATGTCCCTTGCACATTTCACTCAAAGCGGTCAGGTTGATGTAGCTGGGAGCGCGAACATGATACCGCCAGGCGTTCTGTCCGCCGTCAGATATGACGTAGAAACCAAGCTCGCCCTTCGGATTTTCCACGCGCCCATAGGCTTCGCCTTCAGGGACGCGGGGACTGTAAGCCTTCGTCCCGGAGATAATGGGCTGGCCTTCGGTCTCACGCAGGCGAGGCAGGAGCTGCTTGAGGATGCGGATGCTCTGTCTGATCTCATCAAGGCGGATGAGATAGCGGTCGTAGATATCGCCGTTATAGCGTACCGCCACATCAAAATCGAGTTCAGGGTAGATGCTGTATGGGTCGGACCGGCGGATATCGTAAGGGACGCCGCTGGCGCGAAGCACCGGCCCGGCAGTGCTGTAAGCAATGGCCATCTCAGGGGGCAGCACGCCGACACCTTCGCAGCGGGTGATCATGATCTCGCTCTTGGTCAGGTACCGGTCAAGCTCATCCACCGCCCGGGGGAGCCGCTCATTAATGAGGGAATCCAGGAAGTCCATCGTAGGCTCGTTCCGCACCCGATCGTTGGTCAGGAGCGGGATGCCCTGGATACGTTCCGGCAGGTCCTTGAAGACGCCGCCGAAGCGCATATAGTTACACATCAGGCGGCTGCCGGCAGTGGCCTCAAAGAAGTCGAGGATCAGCTCACGCTCGCCAATGGCATAGAGGGCCGGCGTGAAAAATGCGCCAAGATCGTTGAGCAAGAACCCGATCGCCCACAGGTGATTGACGACTCGCGTGAATTCCGCCATCAGCACGCGGATTACTTCGGCGCGGTAGGGCGGCGGCTGGTACCTGGCCCCCAGCGCCAGCAGCTTCTCGACCGCCATCGCATAACCAAAGTTGTTGGACATGCTGCTGATATAGTCGAGCCGGTCGGTGAACGGCATGTTCTGAATGAAAGTATTCCGCTCGCCGATCTTCTCATGATTGCGGTGGAGATACCCCATCACCGGTTCAAGCGACTCGATTGTCTCACCGTTGAGGGTGACAATCATGCGGAAGACGCCGTGCGTGCTGGGGTGGTGCGGCCCCAGGTTGACGATCAGCCGTTCGGTCTCCAGCCCGGGCGAGGCCAGTTCCTGCATGCTGACGCCCATCCCCAGGCCGGCATAGATGCTATTTTCATCGGGTGGGGTGTAGCCTTCCAGCGTGAAATCGTCGGGGTAGGAGACGTTCCTGCCGTAAGGATTATTTTCCTCAGCGCGATGCACCTTCCCGCCCGGCCAGCGGCTGTCGAACGGCTTCTGATCCTGTTCGTAGTAGGCTTCTTTCCAATCTTTACGCAGGGGATGGCCGTTGAAGCCTTCCCACAGCAGGATGCGCTTGAGATTGGGGTGCCCCTCAAAACGGATGCCCATGAGGTCGTAGGCTTCGCGTTCCTGCAGGTCCGCGCCGGGCCAGACGCTGATCAGAGAAGGCAGAGTGGCGCTGTCGCGCGGCGTCTGCGCTTTGAACACAAGGGCCGGACCGCCCTGGCGGATGCGGTAGACGTGGTAGACCATCTCGAGATGGTCCCCTTTACCCAGATAATCCACCGCTGTGGCGCTGGAGAGGTAATCATACCCGAGCTGGTCCCGGAGCGCCGTCGCGACCTCGACCAGCTTCTCCGGACGGACGACGATCCCGCTGTACCCTTTGCGGGTGTCGGCCTGGACAGCATCGGGATACTGCTCAGAGAGGGCAGCGAGGATTTCAGCGACGGGATCGGGCGCGGCGACGCCGGCTTGTTCAGCGACTGGTTTTTCGGCCATTGTGCTCTCCTAAGCCTCAGTCGGTGCTGGGGTGGTAGTATCGCGAGAGGCTGCCGCCTGCTCGGCGTGACGGCGAATCAGGTCAGCCTGACGCGGATCGATGATATCCGGCCCCAGAATGGGGACCGGGATGGCTTCGCTCTCGCCGCTCCGATACCACGGCACTGTGCGGAGTGACTGGCTTTCAATTTTCTTCTGCAAGGTCAGGAAGCCGTGCATCAGCGCCTGCGGGGTAGGGGGGCAGCCGGGCACATAGACGTCCACCGGGATGAAAGTGTCAATGCCGGAAACGACATTGTAGCCTTCTTTAAACGGCCCGCCGCCGCTGGCGCAGGCGCCCATAGCCAGCACGTACTTAGGCTCCGGCATCTGATTGTAGATGCGCACGATGGGCACGATCATCTTCTTGGTCACCGTGCCGGAGACGATCAGGAGATCGGCCTGGCGGGGGCTGGCGCGCATGACTTCCATCCCGAAGCGCGAGAGGTCATAGCGCGACGCGGCAGTGGCGATCATCTCGATGGCGCAGCAAGCCAGGCCGAAAAGCAGCGGCCACATTGACTTGGCGCGTGTCCAGTTGTAGATGCGATCGAGGCTGGTGACCGCAATAGTGGATTGCAGTTCTTCCGGAATGGGGTAATCAGGATTATTCAGCCCTTTGAGTCCACGATCATCGTGGGTCATGATGGGTTGCCTCCTCGTAGTACTCCCGCAGAATCTCAGTCAGCAGCGTGTCATTGGCCAGCGACGGATCGTCGGCAAACCGGGGGAGCGTGACGATCATCGTGTACAGGTCGCACAGTCCCAGCGAGTCCAGATCGGCTTCAGGATACCGCGCCATCAGCTCAAGGATGACCTCGTAGGAAGTATCCCAGTACAGCGGCTGCGCCATATCATCAGGTGAACTCGCCAATACGCCGAAGTCCCCCAAGAAACCAGTTCCCGCCCGGCAGTTCCGCGCCGGCGCCTCTTTTTGGTGTGGGATTATGACCCGGCCAGTGTACATCGAACGGATCGGAAGCGCAAGAATTCCGACCCGTTTAGTTCAGAAATACAGAGAGAAATACATTTTGCATGTGCTGGCGTCAGCTTGCCGGGACCATAATCCTGACTGCTTCCAGCAGACGCTGATGCAGGCCGTTGACGTTCTCCCAGTTGCCTTCGCTGGTGTTGAAGTCGATGAATACCAGAGCATTCTCGTTCGGAGTGACCAGCGTGATTTCACGCCAGGCTCCCTGCCGGGTGAGATGAATACTGGCAGCAGGGGAGCCGTCCACGGTCAGATCGGTAATGGCGATTGGCTCTGGCACGCTGGCCAGCATCGCCTGCATGATGTCGTGTGCATCTGTGCCGGGGGCCGGTGGGCTGCCATCCGGGAGCGTGAAATTCTCCATTGCGCCGGTCTGAAACTGCGTTACGACCAGGTCCGCCGGGATAGTTTGCATACTCCCATCCACAGGGTAGTTGCTCAGCACGAAGAATCCCGGCCGGATGGGGGTGATCAGCCAGTCCTCAGGATAGCTGATGCTGACGCCGCTGGGATCGTCATAGGTGGCGGTCAGCGCCAGCTCGTTGAGATACTGATACGCACTGTAATCGACCGGGGCAGCCGTTGGGACAGGTGCCGGAGAGCGTTCGATAGTCACCGGTGCGGCCGATATCAGAGGGACCAGCACCGCGATCACGACGATGAGCAGGATGAACTGCCAGGACAGCACATCTTGCACCTTGGCGTCCGGGGCACGTGCGGCCTGTTCTTCCATATTTCGGTTCGCTCCATGTGATAAGCGTTGTACAGGGGCATCTGAGGCAGTTTGCGGCTGCCAGCACTAAGTATAGGCGGCGTCCGATTTTTTACAACCGACCTGCGGCATCGAGAACACTCTTTTGTAATTTCGGCATAGCTGGTGCGGTGTGTATAATCGGAGCCGTTGCTCCGGACGGGCTGAGCATTGTGAGAGAGTGATCCGCGACGATGATTGTGCTTATCACGGGGGCTGAAGGGTTTGCCGGTGGGCATCTGGCTCAATTTCTGAGGGCGCAGGTTCCGGAGCTTGAGCTGTACGGGACTGTGCGCCCGTCACAGGTCGCGCCCGTGCTGCCTGATGGGCTGCTGTCGCATGCGATATCGGTTGATTTGCGCGATGCGGCGGCTGTGCGAGATGTCATCGAAACGGTGAGGCCGGACTATATTTTCCATCTGGCCGCGCAGGCATTTGTGCCGCGCTCCTTTGAAGACCCCTGGGAAACTCTGGAGAACAATATCCGGTCAGAACTAAATCTGTTCCTGGCGCTGATCGCGCTAGACCTCCGTCCGCGCGTGCTGGTGGTCAGCTCCGCCGAGGTCTACGGTTCTGTCCCGGTGGAGCAGTTGCCGATTACGGAGGAGCACCCCTTCGCGCCAGTGAATCCGTACAGCGTGAGCAAAGTGGCGCAGGATATGCTGGCTTTCCAGTACTTCCGCAGTCACAATCTCCCGGTGCTCCGGGTGCGGCCCTTCAATCACATCGGGCCGGGGCAGAGCACGCAGTTTGCCGTGTCGGCGTTTGCTATGCAGATCGCCCGGATTGAAGCCGGTCTTCAGCCGCCGGTGATTCAGGTCGGAGATCTTTCGCCGGAGCGGGATTTTACCGATGTGCGGGATGTAGTGGCCGCGTATCATGCGGTAGCGACCCGGGGCACACCCGGTGCTGTATACAATGTGTGCAGCGGGCGCTCTTACAGTATCGCGTCCGTTCTCGACGCTCTGCTGGGGCTGAGCACCATTTCGGTGGAGATTCAGGTCGATCCGGCCCGTTTGCGCCCGGTGGATAACCCGATTGTAGTCGGGTCGGCGGCGCGGCTGTATGCAGATACGGGCTGGCGGCCGGCTATTCCCTTCGAACAGAGCTTGCGTGACGTGTTGGATGCATCCCGTAGTTACGTTGCCCAGAGCAGACAATCGCCGCAAGGAGACCTTCATGGCTAAAAGCGCATTGATTACCGGGATTACCGGGCAGGACGGCTCATATCTAGCGGAGTTCTTGCTGGAACAGGGATATGACGTATACGGTCTGGTGCGCCGTACCAGCACGGTTGATTTCTCACGCATCAGCCAGATTCAGGATCGCATCACCCTGATCTCCGGCGACATGCTGGACCAGACTTCTCTGATGTCGGCGCTGGAGCAGGCCCAGCCGGATGAAGTCTACAACCTGGCCGCTCAGAGCTTCGTCCAGACGTCGTGGTCGCAAGCTGTCTTCACTGGTGATGTCACCGCGCTGGGGGTGACCCGCATCCTGGACGCCATCCGCAAGGTGAACCCTCGCATCCGATTCTATCAGGCTTCCAGCAGCGAAATGTTCGGCAAGGTGCGGGAGGTCCCCCAGCGGGAGTCCACGCCGTTCTACCCGCGCAGTCCGTATGGTGTAGCGAAGGTCTACGGGCACTGGATCACGGTCAATTACCGCGAAAGCTACGGCCTGCACGCCACCAGCGGCATCCTGTTCAACCACGAATCGCCGCGCCGGGGGCTGGAGTTCGTCACGCGCAAGGTCACCCACGCTGTAGCCCGTATTCACCTTGGCCTGCAAAATGAGGTGCGGCTCGGCAACCTGGATTCCCGCCGCGACTGGGGTTTTGCTGGCGACTATGTCCGCGCCATGTGGCTGATGCTCCAGCAGGACACCCCTGATGATTATGTGGTCGCGACCGGGGAAACCCATGCCATTCAGGAGCTGGCGGAGGTCGCATTCAGCTACGTGGGTCTGGACTGGCGCGATTATGTCGTCCAGGATGAGCGCTATATGCGCCCGGCGGAAGTTGATCTGCTGGTTGGCGACGCCTCCAAGGCCGGACGGGTCCTGGGCTGGGAGCCAACGATGCGCTTCCAGGAACTGATCGCGATGATGATTGATGCCGATATCAGGACGATTCACGAATCGCACGGCGGACGATCAGGATGACCGGCCTGCTGCTGATTGACACCCACTGCCACCTCGACTTCGAGGCGTACGATTCTGACCGGGCGCAGGTGCTGGAGCGCGCGCGAGCAGCCGGCGTTATTGCTGTGGTGAACCCGGCCGTAGATGTTGCCAGTAGCGCCGCTGTCTGTGATCTGGCGGCTGAAGAGCCGCTGGTATTCGCAGCGGTGGGTGTTCACCCTAACAGCAGCGCCGGGTTCGATTCGGACCAGATCGCCGTGCTGCGGGAGCTGACCGGGCGGGGCAGAGTGGTCGCTATCGGCGAGATCGGGCTGGACTACTACCGGGATTATAGCCCCGGGCAAACCCAGCAACGTGCCTTTATGGCCCAGCTTGAGCTGGCGCTTGAGTGCGCCCTCCCGATCATTGTGCACAATCGCGATGCAACTGAAGATGTGCTGGCTATTCTGGCGGACTGGGTGAACGGAATGCCGGCTGAGCATCCGCTCCGGGGGCGGCCCGGCGTTCTGCACTCTTTCTCGGCTCCGGAGGCCGCGCTTGAGCGGGTGCTTGATCTGGGATTCTATGTTGGCATCACCGGCCCGGTTACCTATAAAAACGCCGATGAGCTGAGGCGTATCGCGGCCCGTACGCCGCCGGATCGGCTGCTGATTGAGACGGACGGCCCCTTCCTGACGCCGCACCCGCATCGCGGCCAGCGTAACGAGCCGGCTTATGTGGGCCTGGTAGCCGATCGCATTGCCGCAGTCAGGGCAAGCGGGATGGAGGAACTTGCTGCTCAGACCTCTCGCAACGCTATAACGCTGTTTAACCTGCCGATCGCGATCGATTCGCTGTGAGGGGACCCTTCGCCGGGCACTGAACAGGGGTCTATGATGATCTTACCGACCGCCACAGAGAGGGCGGTGAATACACTACGTCAGATGCGATCAGCATCCAGAGAGCAGAGAAGCGCCAGTGGCTATTGATCTCTCAATTGTGATAGTGAGCTGGAATGTGGCCGATCTGCTGGGCCGATGTCTGGAGAGCATCCTGGCTGGCCCGATTCAGATTGTGACTCCTGGCGCCAGGCCTGCAGCAGGAGATGATCGGCTGGCAGTGGAAATTCTCGTCGTGGAGAATGCCAGTTCCGATCATTCGCGGGAGATGCTGGAGGGTTACCCCGACGTACAGGTGCTGGCGCTGGCGGAGAATGCCGGCTTCAGCCGGGGGAATAATATCGGGCTTCGGCAAGCGCGGGGGCGCCACCTGATGCTGCTCAACCCCGACACGGAGGTGCTCGACGACGCGCTGCCCATCCTTGTTAGCTACCTCGATGCGCATCCCGACGTGGGACTGGTAGGCCCACATACCCTTAATGCGGACGGATCCACGCAGTCTACGCGGCGGCAGTTCCCCACGCTGATGACGGCGTTTTTTGAGAGCACCTGGCTGCAGCGTTTCGCGCCTCCGGGCCTTTTGCGCCGGTATTACATGAGCGATTACCCCGATGACGGCACTTTTGATGCGGGCTGGCTGCAAGGCTCAGCGCTTATGGCGCGGCGGGAAGTTTACGACCAGATCGGCGGCCTGGATGAGCGCTTCGTCATGTTTTCGGAGGAGATGGATTGGTGCAGGCGCGCGCATGATGCAGGATGGAGGGTCGTGTATGTCGGATCGGCCCGGATCACGCATTATGGAGGCAAGAGTACAGATCAGGTCGTCGCCAGACGACATATATACTTCCAGCAGAGTAAAATTCGCTATTTTCGCAAGCATCACGGCTCTGCCGCCGCTGAGACGCTCCGGCTGTATCTGCTGGCCCAGTACGGCATTCAGCTTGCGCTGGAATGGCTCAAAGGGGTGGTGAGACATAAGCCACAGCTCCGGCGCGAGCGGGTAGCGGCCTACCGCGAGGTACTTCGTTCCGGGCTGAAGCCGGAGGACTGACGATGCGCATCGGACTGGTGACGGGAGAGTATCCGCCGATGCAGGGAGGAGTCGGCGACTTCACACATCTTCTGGCATCGGCGCTGGCCGATCTCGGTCACGAGGTTTCGGTGTTGACTGACCGCCGCGGCGGGCGAGGGACGGACCCGAGGATAGCGGTAAGTGCGGAAGTGAGCGGCTGGAATCGAGCCTGCTTACGGGCAGTCGGGCGGTGGGTGCGCGAACGCCGCCTGGAGGTTGTGAATCTGCAATACCAGACGGCGGCTTATCAGATGGCGCCGCTGATTCATTTGTTGCCGCGCCTGATCGGCGACACCCCATTCGTGACGACCTTCCACGATCTGCGCGTCCCGTATCTGTTTCCCAAGGCCGGGCCGCTGCGCGACTGGTGGGTGCTGCGCCTCGCTCGCGATTCGACCGTCGCCATCGCCACTAATGCAGAAGACGCGCAGCGGCTGGCTGCAGCGGGCGACATACGTCGAATCGCCCGGATTCCGATTGGCTCCAATATTGCCTGTCGGTTGCCGGACGGATTTGAGCGGGAGGCATTCCGGGCGGCGATTGGTGTCGAGCCGGGGGAAATACTGATCGGGCACTTCGGTCTGCTGAACCGTAGCAAAGGCGCGGATGTACTCCTGCGCGCCTTCGCGGAGGCCGACAGTCCCG
>WBZO01007210.1_pt1 | contig 10397 bp, 9 predicted proteins | sample 5204261 | NCBI WGS metagenome assembly WBZO01 (sample SAMN12412400, study PRJNA552823) | activated sludge metagenome | isolation source: activated sludge from anammox sidestream of wastewater treatment plant... | place: USA: North Carolina | collected 2017-09
ACTTTCCAATGCGGATGCCGTAAATCAAGTGGTGCGCGTTCGTTTCGGTTTTGAATCGCTCGCGGTGGACGACCATGAGCAATCGCCGCGCGCCGCCAAAAACGCGCTCCATCTTATTTTGAAACAGGGCTCTGCGAGCGCCTTGCAACAAGCTATCGAAACCTATCGCGCGTTGCCGCCCGGTTTACAAAGCTATTTCGCGGAACATGCGCCCATCTCGACGCCTGACCACAACGCGGCGGGGTCGTCAAATTATTTGGTCATGCGCGATTTGGCAGCGATGGAATTGCTCTCGGATGTCCTACGCGCCCATGACCACATGCCGCTCGACAGCAACGCCGAACGCGTCATCATCCAAACCGCGCGCCAAGTCGCGCTAGCGTTTCAAGCGCTGCATCATAATCCCCAAACCGTGAGCGGCGCGACCAATCAATTGGAACGCTTGTATTTGATGCCGCTGAGCGCAAGCATAGATTGGCTGTGCGACACGCAATTTTTCGCGCTGCGCGCTTGGGTCGAAGATGGTTTTGACGTGGGCAAGTTTCCATACAAACGTTTGACGTATTATTTGAACGAAATACGCAAACAAGAAAAATTGCTGCGTCCATCCAAGTTGGGCAGATTGCATGGCGACGCGCACAGCCGCAATCTCATGCTGGACGCGACCAGGCAGCGCGTAAAATTTATTGACGTCGAATCGTTTGCGACCGACCAAGATTACGTGCTGGACTATGCCCTGCTCATCGAAGATTTGGCTTTTTATACTTATCTGCCGCACCGCAAAAAAACAACATCCATTCAGCCCGACCAAATCGTCAGCATTCTAGCCAGCGAAGAACAACAATCGCGCAATACGCTTCAGTATCCGCCCTTTCCGCCAAACTCGGGCGCGGCATTGCTCTTTCAACAAACCTTGTTGACGCAGTTGGCGAGTTTTGCCCATTCCATCGGCGATGTCAATTGGAAACCGCGTCTCTGGCTCGCCGTCGCAAAATCGCTCTTGATGCTGCTGGAACGCCAAACCCGCAGCAAACGGCTCAACGGCGATGGACGCGAAAACCTGAATCTGGTTCTGGTCATTTACGCCGAAGCGGTGCGGCTTTTGGATGAACTCGTCTCGGCGGGCGCGCGACCACAGCAATTGGCGGAACTGCCCTTTATGGGCAAACGCGTCGCGTCGCGCGAAATGGATGAACGCGCCTTGATGCGTCAAATTGTGCAGTGGCTTGAAAAACTGCCGTTCGTTACCGTACGCTCACACCCAAACATCGCGCCCTGGCTCCAATTTTTTGTCGGCGACCCGCCAAAACTCTTTGCGGAATTTCACAACAAGACCCGCGAAGCGCCGTTCGAGTTCATTCTGTATGCGCCGCTGGAACGCTTGAAGGATACGGAACAGTTGGTTACCACGCGCAAACCGCTGGACGCCGCAGAACAATCCAGCGTCGCCCGCGAGGTGCGCGACGGTTTCGTCATTCCGAAATCGCGGCTCGTGAACTTGGCTGCGGTCCAAGCGCTCAGCCAAAACGCGCATCAATACGCGCTCGAAACGCCTTTCGCTTGAGAAAAAGCATGTCCGAATTGCCCCTCGAATTTCGCCGCGAAATTTTGGGCCCGCTTGCCGCCAAATTGCGCGCGCGCAAATCCACGCAGCTGCTCGGCGTCGGCAGCTGCGGCAAATCCAATATCGTTCGCCAACTCGCGCGCCCCGAGGTCCAAGCGCTGTACTTGCGCGAAGAAGCGCCCACGTTGTTGTATCTGAACGTGGACTGTCAAGCTTTAAGCGACTATCGCGACAGTTCGGTCTATGCGCTGCTGCTCCGCGAACTCGGGCGCAAACTCGGCGCCCGCACGGATGCCGCCCACGCGCTGCAAGAACAAATCAACGAATGGTACCGCCAAGCGCGCCGCGCCGACGGCGAAACGCTTGCGCGGGACCAACTCGAAGATGCCTTGACCTTGCTCCTTGACGGTCCCATTCGGCTGTTGATTGTGCTGCTCGACGATTGCGACGATTTGATTCGCCACGCCTCGCCCGCCTTGTTAAAAAGTTTTCGCGCGCTGCGCGATGACCACAAAGAGCAAATGACCTACGCGACGGTGACGCGCCGCGAGCTCGCGCATCTCGAAACGCGCGCGCCGAATCAAACCGAAATGGCGCCCGAGTTTGAAGCGTTCTTTGAATTGTTCGCGGCGCACAGCATTGTCATCACGCCGTATCAGGAAGATGACGCCAAAACAATGCTCAGCCGCCTCGAAGCGCGCGAAGACATTGCGACGCCGCCGCTCAGTCCGTCCAGCCGCAGTGAAATTTTACGCTTGAGCGGCGGCCATGCCGGACTCATCAAAGCGTGTTATGAAATTCTCAAAAGCATGGGGCGTTTGCCTGAAGGCGACCCGGCGGATTATCTGTATCGCAAACAATTGGTCTATGCGGAATGTAAAAAAATCTGGCAGAGTCTCGAACCGTACGAACATACCGATTTAAAAGCGCTCGCCGCCAAAACCAAACCGGAAGGCGCGGGATTGAATCCTTTACAAAAAAAGGGGTTGCTTTTCAAACAGCGCGACAACACTTTGAGTTTTTTCTCGCCGCTGTTTGCGCGCTTTGTGAGCGAAGAAACGGGCGCGCCCGCGCCGCCCACGGCGCCGCGCCTCGTCTTTGATGCCGCGCGCGGCAGCGTAACGGTCAACGCGCATACGACCCAGCTCAAACCGACCGAAGCGGAATTGTTTGGCTATCTCTGGGAAAATCGTCCGCGCGCGTGTTCATTGGGCGAACTCTTGAATGTAATGCTTCGCGTGGATGCAGGCGCGCAGCTGCAAGCGCGTTTAGAACGTCATCTTTATCATCTGGCGGCGCGCTTGAATCGCAACGAAATCACCGTGCTGCGCCAAAATGCAGACAAAAGCTGGCAAATTGTAATGCACTAAAAACGACGAGGTTGAAATCTTGAACGCCACAGAGAATCGCCATCCCGCCGAAACGTACGTATCGAACGCGCCGCTCTTTCACAAAATCCGCTTGCGCTTTTTGGGTTACAAGCACATGCCGGATGACCATGTGTGCGTAATTTATGAAGGTGAGAGCTATGCCGGCGTGCGCGGCCCCGGCTATTTTCGCATCAACGGCTGGCACGAACGCTTGGGCGAAGTGGTCAAAGTGTCCGCGCGCACGACACCTTTTACATACGAAAATCTTTCTACGCGCGAACCGGTGCCGGTTTCGTTGACGGGCAAAATCACTTTTTCGTTTGACCCGCGTCCGCCAACGGAAAAAGAAATGGCGATGGCTTTTGTGCGTTTGTCCGCCGACGCGTTAAATGGATTCGTACAAGATGCGGTGCGGCGGCTGGTACGTCTTTACACGCCGCAGTACACCTTTGCCGCGCTCCGCAGTTCCGTTCCTTTTCCCGAAATCGAAGCCGCTGTCGTTCAAGATTTTGCGCGTGAAGAACTTTTGCGACGCATGGGCTTGAAACTTGGGCGCTTTACGATTGAGCAAAGTCTCACGCCCGAACGAACCGAAGCGCGTTTGCAAGAAGCGGCGCAGCGCATGTATAACGCGGATGCCGTCCAGCAAATTCCGCTCAATGAATTGCTTTTGGCGCTGTACACGGAACTGGTGGAAAAATCTAAAGGCGGTTCCGAACAGATTTGGAACATGAACGACCTGGCGACCTTGATTCAACGTCTGGAAAAAAGCGCCGCGCCGCCCACGCGCATCATTGACGTCGCGCCGCCGCCGCCAACGATTCCCGATTCCGACAAAACGGCGTCAGGTTCCGGCACAACAGCATCAGATCCCGGCACAACAACGCCCGATGCTGGCAAAACGGCGCCGGATTCCGACGACCCGCCAAAACGTTCGTCTTCGTATCTCGACCCGGACCTATGAGCGACGCCCAACTTTTTAACGCGATTGAATTCGCCGCGCGCGCGCATCACGGCCAATTTCGCAAAGCGTCGCCGCTGCCGTACATCCTTCATCCTCTCGCCGTCGCGCGGATTTTGATCGAATGTGAGGCGAGCCAAGAGATTGTCATTGCGGGCGTGCTGCACGATGTCGTCGAAGATACATCCGTCACACTCGATGAAATCCGCGCGCGGTTTGGGGAACGCGTCGCGGCGTTGGTGCGAGGTATGTCCGAACCGAATCGCCAAGACGCGTGGGAAAAACGCAAAGGCGCGATGCTCGCCGCGATGGAGACCGCGCCGCAAGATATTTTGTGGATTGAACTCGCGGATAAACTCGACAATATCCGTGAAATTCAAAAAGATATTGCGCGTGAGGGTGAGGCGGTGTGGCAGCGCTTTAATCGCGGGCGCGACCAACAAAAATGGTTGTACGAACAATACGTGAATTTATTCAAACGCCGTGTGGAGAATGAATGTCTGCGCGCGTTGGCGGACGAGTTTGAACGGCGTGTGCGCGCAGTGTTTGACAACGTTGAAACCGCAAAGGTTTAGGAAACCTTTGCGGTTTTTCCCCAAAGAAAAATTCCCCCCGCTACCAACAGCGCAAACATCCACAACACTTGAACGATTCGCAGCGCGTCCACCGCAATGCTCGCAATCCCGATGAGTGGAAACAGCAACAATAGAATCGCAAAAATTCTTCCCGCGCGCCCCTCGCTCCAAACTCCCACCGCGAACAAAATCGCGGCGGGATAAATCAACAGATATTTCATTTGCCCCAACCAAACCAGCGCGGACAATATATTCGCGTCGAGGGTTTGCGTTTGGACGGCAGATTGCACCGCGACGAGCGCCAGCGAATTTTCCGCCCAATCCGTCAGCGTCGTCGCCAACGCCAACCCCAACGCGATTGACGCGAGTAATTTTGCGCGCGGCATCAGGTAGAGCGCCAACGCAATAAACGCCAGCGCATAAGCCACCGCAAACGCGTCGTCCGCAGCCATCAACTGCGTGAGCGCGTCGGCGTGCGTTTGAAAAAACACGGTCATGCGCGCGGGGTCGAGCGCTTTCGACATCAGCGCGAAATCATTGCCGATTCCAAGCGCAATCACAAATTGAAGCGCGAGCAGCAGCGCGGCGGCGAACGCCGCGAGCGCGCCGAGGCGTATGATTCGGGGGGACATTTTCGGCTCCATTAAAGAGGTATGACAAATTTGAAATTTGTCATACCTTCCTGAAATTTTGTTTGCGTCCTCTTGACAACGCGTGTACAATACAAGTTCGGAACATTTGTTCCGTTTGGGCGTGGTAGGGGCAAAGCATTCGCAAACGCGCTCGCAATCATCGAATCGCTGTCAAGGCAAATGCTTTGTCCCTACGCGAATTAGAATGTCTCAAGACCAACTCATCGTGCGCGGCGCGCGCGAACACAATCTCAAAAATATCAGCGTGGAAATTCCGCGCGACCAACTCGTCGTCATCACGGGGCTTTCGGGTTCGGGCAAATCGTCGCTGGCGTTCGATACGATTTACGCCGAAGGACAGCGGCGTTACGTGGAATCGCTTTCCGCGTACGCGCGCCAATTTCTCGGCTTGATGGAAAAACCCGATGTAGATTTGATTGAAGGATTGTCGCCCGCGATTTCGATTGACCAAAAAGGAACGAGCCACAATCCGCGTTCCACTGTCGGTACTGTGACCGAAGTGTACGACCACTTGCGTTTGCTCTTTGCGCGCGCGGGGATTCCGCATTGTCCCGAATGTGGGCGCGTGATTCAGCGTCAAAGCGTCGAGCAAATGGTGGACGCCATCAAACAATTTCCCGACGGCACGCGCATTATGATTCTCGCGCCGCTTATCAAAGACCGCAAGGGCGAACACAAAAAAGTGTTTGACGATATTCGCAAAGCGGGATTCGTGCGCGTGCGCGTGAACGGCGAAATTTACGATGTCAACGACGACGTAAAAATTGACCGTTACAAACAAACGAGCATCGAAGCTGTCGTTGACCGTCTGGTGGTGAAACAAGAAAATAATGACGATACGCGCCTCGCTGATTCAATCGAGACCGCGTTGAAATTGGGCGAAGGCGTTGTGCTAGTCAATAAACAACTCCCCTCCCCCAATGGGAGAGGGGCTGGGGGTGAGGGCGAAGGGCGCGAAGAAGACGACGTAATTTTTTCTGAAAATTTCGCGTGTCCGCTCGGTCACGTTTCGTTGGGCGAAATCGAGCCGCGCACGTTTTCATTCAATACGCCGCACGGCGCGTGTCCCGCGTGTATGGGGCTTGGGACGAAATTGGAAATTGACCCCGACCTGATTATTCCGAATCGTGAGTTGTCATTGAGCGAAGGCGCGATTCGCACGAACGGGATGGAGAGCGGCGCGGACAGTTATTTTGGAAAATTGCTGGAAGCCGTCGCGCGCAAATACAAATTCAACATGGACGCGCCCGTGCGCGAAATGAGACGCGCGGACTTGGATAAAATTTTGTACGGCACGAACGGCGAACGGATTTGTGTCCAATACGAAAATCAATTCGGCGCGAAACGCGAATACGAAACGAGTTTTGAAGGCGTGATTCCCAATCTGATGCGCCGCTACAAAGAAACCGATTCCGATTACATTCGCCAAAACATTGAGCAATACATGACCGCGCTGCCGTGTCCAGTTTGCAAAGGCCAACGCCTCAAACCCGAAGCGTTGGCGGTGACGATTGACGACAAAAACATCGTCGAGATTACGCGCATGAGCGTTGGCGAGGCGCGCGAATTTTTTGAAGCGCTGCCGAAAAAATTAAACGCGAAAGAAATGACGATTGCGAGTCAAATCCTCAAAGAGATTCGCGCGCGGCTTGGTTTTCTCGTGAATGTCGGTTTGGATTATCTCACGCTCGACCGCGCGGCAAACACCTTAAGCGGCGGCGAAGGACAGCGTATTCGCCTCGCCACGCAAATCGGTTCGCAACTGATGGGCGTGTTGTACATTCTCGACGAACCGAGCATCGGTTTGCATCAACGCGACAACGCGCGTTTGCTCGATACATTGATGCGCTTGCGCGATTTGGGCAACACGGTGTTGGTTGTCGAACATGACGAGGACACCATCAATCACGCGGACTTTATCGTGGACTTGGGCCCCGGCGCGGGCGAACACGGCGGCGAAATTATCGCGGCGGGGACGCGCGAGCAAATTGCGAAAAATCCTAAATCAATCACGGGACAATTCATCAGTGGCAAACGCAAAATTGCGATTCCCGAAAAACGACGGCAGGGTAACGGAAAATTTTTGACCGTCAAGGGCGCGCGCGAAAACAATCTCAAAGGAATTGACGTCAAAATTCCGCTCGGCAAATTTGTGTGCATCACGGGCGTTTCGGGTTCGGGCAAGTCGTCGCTCACGGTTGATATTTTGTACAAAAAACTCGCGCAAGTTCTAAATGGCGCGCGCGAAAGCGCGGGCAAGCACGACGCGATTACGGGCGTTGACGCGCTCGACAAAGTAATTGACATTGACCAATCGCCCATCGGACGCACGCCGCGTTCGAATCCCGCGACCTACACGGGCGCGTTCGGCGACATTCGCGATGTCTTTGCGATGACGAACGAAGCAAAAGCGCGCGGTTATAAAGCGGGACGTTTTTCCTTCAACGTCAAAGGCGGGCGCTGTGAGGCGTGCGAAGGCGACGGCATCATCAAAATTGAAATGCAATTTTTGCCCGACGTGTACGTGCCGTGCGAAATTTGTCACGGCAAACGCTACAATCGCGAGGCGTTAGAAATTCATTATCGCGGCAAAAACATTTCCGAGGTGTTGGATATGACGGTGAACGAGGCGACGGATTTTTTTCAAAACATTCCGAGTATCGCGCGCAAAATTGAAACACTGCGCGATGTGGGTCTCGGTTACATTCGGCTCGGACAACCCGCGACGACATTGAGCGGCGGCGAAGCACAGCGCGTAAAACTCGCCAAAGAATTGTCGCGCCGCGCGACGGGCCGCACGTTGTACATTCTCGACGAACCGACCGTCGGCTTGCACGCGGCGGACGTGGACAAATTGCTCGGCGTCTTGCAGCGACTCGTTGACACGGGCAACACCGTCATTGTCATCGAACACAATCTCGATGTCATCAAGACCGCCGATTGGATTATTGATTTGGGTCCCGAAGGCGGCAACGCGGGTGGACGCGTGATTGCAGAGGGTACGCCCTAAGAGGTAGCAAAAGTCAAAGAGAGCTATACGGGGCAGTGGTTGAAAAAGACGCTGAATGGAAAGTGATTGCGCGGTATAATAAGGGCGGAGGTTTGCAATGACAATCCAAGAGATTCTGGCGGATATTCATGCCTTGGAGGAATACATCCGACGCTTTGAACGCAAGTACGGGATTCGTTCCGAAACGTTTTATCCCGCGTACATGCGCGGCGAAGAACCCGAAGATGATGAATGGGTTGCCGATTTTGGGCAATGGGCCGGCATGTATCGGATTCTATCGCGCCGACAAGCAGAGTATCGCAATGAGATACAACGTATGCAACAAGACCCGCCAAGTATTGTTGGACTTGTGCATGTTGCAGCATGATGATGAGGTAAAAAATGTCCGCTCAAACTGTTCAATTAGAGTTACCCGAAACCGTGTATCAACAAATCCAACGCGCGGCAGAAAAAACCCATCGTCCGCTCAACGATGTCCTCGTCGAAGCGGTCAGCGCGGTTGCGCCCGTTCCGCAGCGCGTTGGCGCAAATGGCTTATTTGAACGACGCCGCGTTGTGGCAAGCCGCGCGCGCGACGATGACAGCCGCGCAACGCGCAAGATTGGAGGACCTGCATGAGCAAGGACCAACTGAAGGATTGTCTCCAAAGGAGCAAGAAGAAGCGCGCGCGCTCACCGCACTCTATCGAGAAACGATCCTCGTGCGCGCGCAAGCGGCGGTGCTGTTGAAACAGCGCGGGTATGAGGTGAGTGATCCAAGTCAGTTTCAACCCATAGAATAAATTGTCCTGTTATGCGCCTCTCCCGCGAACTCCGCCAACGCATTGCCTCAACCGCGCGCTTTCGTTGTGGCTATTGTCTCACCACACAGCAAGTTATTGGGCCCTTGTTTGAGATTGACCACATTCTCCCACGCGCGCGTGGAGGAAGCTCGGACGAAAACAATCTGTGGTTGGCATGTCCACATTGTAACAATGAGAAATCAGACCAAGTCGAGGGAGTTGACCCATTAACAAGGAATGTTGTGCGATTATTTAACCCGCGCATAGATGTTTGGAATGAGCATTTCGAATGGCAAGAAGAGGGCGCAGTCATTTTTGGCAAAACCGCAATGGGGCGTGTAACCGTTGCTGCGCTCGACATGAATCATCCCGACATTGTGTCCGCGCGACGATTGTGGGTTATTGCGGGATGGCACCCACCGAAAGAAAATTGATAGAGAAAAAGAGATGCGCGAGGATGGAATTGTTTTGGATCATCGCGAAAAAGAGCTGGTGGGGTTGACTAACTTGGATGCGTCGCAGCGTTAGGTAATTTTAGCGTTAAAGTGAGCTAATTCTCGTTTCATTAGCCAAGCAAGAGGTGACAAAATGGATCGAGTGACATATTACCGCCACATCATCGAACGAATTCTCGCCGAACATTTGGAATACATTCCCAAGGAACGTGAAATCGAAACCATTGCAGTCGTGGACGACCAAAGCAATAACTTTCTTTTGCTCGACCTGGGTTGGCAGCCCACGCGCCGTATTCACTCTGTCATCTTTCATCTTCGCATCAAGGACGATAAAATTTGGATTGAACAGGATTGGACGGAAGACGGCGTCGCGCGCGATTTATTGCGCGCGGGCGTTCCACCCGACGACATCATTCTCGGCTTTCAACCGCCTGATATGAGGCCCTACGCGCAAGAGTTGTTGAAGGTTGCGTAAAGATATTGCCGCGTTATCAAGTGAACTTTACTTGCGAACGCCTCCTACGCATTTCGCGTTTGACGTTTCACCTTTCACGTTTCACGTTTGACGCAGCGTCAAATCAAAAATCAAAAATCCCAAATCAAAAATCCAAAGACTCGGCGTTAGAGAACGTTCCCTACGCACGCTGCGCCAATCGAAAATCGGAAATCGAAATTCTAAAATCAAAAATCCCAAATCAAAAATCCCAAATCAAAAATCCCCAACCTCCCATGTCCTACACCTCCAAATCCGGCGTCAACGTCCGCCGTCTCGTCCAAAATATCCAAGACCAATACGATTTTGCGCCGCAGATTGCGACGCTGCTCGAACTCGTGGCGAACGCGTTGGACGCGCACGCGACCGTCATCAACATCCAATACAGCGCCGAACACGGACGCGTGATTGTCGAAGATGATGGCAAAGGGATGAATGAAACGCAGTTCAAAAATTATCACGACTTTGCGGCATCGTCGAAACGACGCGGGACGGGGATTGGATTTGCGGGGCAAGGCGCGAAACTCGCGCTCAA
>WBZO01007211.1_pt1 | contig 10396 bp, 10 predicted proteins | sample 5204261 | NCBI WGS metagenome assembly WBZO01 (sample SAMN12412400, study PRJNA552823) | activated sludge metagenome | isolation source: activated sludge from anammox sidestream of wastewater treatment plant... | place: USA: North Carolina | collected 2017-09
GGGGTGGCGTAGGCGATCTTCTCCTTCACCTTCGTCACGCTTATACGGCCGAGTTTCTTCATCTCCGTGTCGAGAAGCTCGCCCGTCGTCGGGTCGCGCAACTCCCCGCCCGGCCGGTAGACGTTGAACTCATACCCCGGCTGCATCCCGTCCTCGGATCCGCCGCGGATGATGATCCCGCCCTCGTCGGCCTTCACGACGGTCGACTTCCACGGCTGCCTGCCGAGCTCGGCGTCTATGAAATAGACCGTGTTGTCTATGCATTGCTGCATCGCCTTGTTGAGCGGCGTGTGCTTCTGCTTGCCGCCCCGGAAGGAGCCGGGCACCCTCGGGACAGCGAGGCCCATGCCGGCCCCGTGCCCCTCGGCCTTCCCCTCCATCCGCTGCGAGGCGACCACGGTGCCGGAGGTGGTGTCGATCAGGTCCACCACCACCGCCATATGGGCGCGGGATTTTCCGCCCCCCATGCTCACGCCGTAGACGCTGAACCCCTTGTCGCTCGACGCCTCGGCCTCGTCGAACTCGGTCACCGTTCCACGGACAAGGTATTGGGCGGTGATCGCCTTCCCGATCTGCGCGGTCTTGCTCTCAGCCATCCGTCCGCTCTGCGCCAGGTCCTGCTCCCCGAAGACGTCCTTGAGGAGCTCCTGCTCGCGGACGGTGAACTTGCCGCTCCGGTTGAGCGCGTTGATGAGCTGCGCCTGCATCCCGTCGCCCAGATCGTACCGCGACGCGGCGTTCGCCTTGTTCTCGAACTTCGCGACCGCGACGATCTTCTTGAGGCTCAGGGGACCTGCGGCGGCGGGCGCAGCGGGCGCCGCCGCCTCCCCGGCCGAGACCGCCATAGGCGCGCCGGGGGGCGCGGGGGCGATCGCGGGGGAAGGCCCACCCGCCCCGCCCTGTCCCGCGTACGGGGCCGCCGCCTCCGGGGACACTGCCTGCCCGGGGGCCATCGAGCCGCCCGGCGTCTCCCCCTTCCGGTTGACGACCTTCTGCGGCCCGTCCAGGAGGGATCCGCCCGCCATGATCGGGATCCTGACCGACTTGCCGGTCTTCCCGCCCGCCGCGTCCATGAACCGGAGCTTGATCTTGTCGCCGGAGGTGGCGTCCACGGTTATCGAGAAACTTCCGTCCGGATTGACTGGCGCCTCTTCCTTCTCCGCCGTGTCCTTGTCGAGGGCGACGACCTTTATCGGGGAGACCCCCAAGACCGTCCCGGGGGGGCCCTGGATGACGTACCGCCCGGTATTGCTCACCGGCGTGAAGGTGAAGTTGTCCTTGTTGACCTTGGGGCCGGCCGCCCAAAGCCATCCCGGCGCGAAAACCAGCGCGGCGAGTGCCGCGAGAACGACGATGAGACGCGTCTTCATCCACTCCTCCTTTGATCCAGCCATGCCGCCGTCCGACGGGATGCCCGGCGGTGGGACGCCCAGCCGGCGCCGTGACTCTACTCCGGCTTCACCCCGGCGGGGGCCGCGGCCTTGTCGCCGAGCGAGCACTCCACCCTGTTCGGCGTTTTCCCCTTGAGCGTGACCGCCACGCCCGGCAGCGTCTCCAGCAGGCGGTCGAAATCGCCCCAGATCGCCCCGTCCACCTCGGCGTCGAGCTCGAGGACGCCGTTCGTCCAGCTGCGCTCGGAGACCGCCCGGACGCCCCGGACCGCGGCCAGATCCTTCTCCAGCGCCCTGCGCCGATCGTTCGTGGCGCCCGAGGCGATGATCTGGATGGATACGGTATTGAACGACTCGCTCCGCCAGGACTCGACTATCCGGTCGCGCATCGCGGAGGCGAGCTTCTCCCCGGCGACCCGCAGCGCCTCCTTCGCGGCGGTCGAGCGCCCTCCCTTCACGACGCGGCCCGAGGTCACGCTCTCGCTCGCGATGATCCGGGCGGTGTCGGTCTTCACCGCCTTCGCCGACACCTGCGCGTCACAATGGTAGACAGCCACCCCGTGCGGGCTGCTCCGGTCCATCTGGGCGCTCGTCGCCTCGCCGACGATCACCACCTCCGCCCCGAAGCGCTTGCCGAGCGCGGCGGCCCTGGCGGGATCGCTGAAGGCGGTCTGCGCGTCCCGCTCGTTGACCTCATCCATCTGGCCCCGGTCTACGAGGGGGAAGTCGAGACGGAGGAGCTCTTTTTCCACCGCCGTCTGCGCCACGGCCCCGCCCTTCTGGAAATCGGCGCCGTAGACCGGATCTTCGAAGAACTCCCGTATCAACACCATGACGCGCGGGTTCTTCTTCTTCGCCCTGATGATGTTCAGGGCGCGGACATCCTTCTCCAGCTGGGCCAGCGCCACCCTCGCGCGGATGGTGACGCGGTACACCCCGTCCTCGCCGTTGTTATCCTTGACGACCTCGAAACCGGTGACGTACCCCTTCACCTGCGAGAGAACCTTGTCGTCTATGAGCTGGAAGTTCTCGACCATCGTCTCCGAGTCGACGATGGCGCCGACGCCCTGCTCGATCGCCCGGCGCTGCGCGCGGTCGGTCGCCTCCTCCTTCGCGCGGAGCATCGCGTCGGGCCCCTCCCCCCGCACCGCGGCCTCCCCCGTCGCGACCATCTCCTTCTCGGGCGCGGCGTGCGCCCAGGCGCAGAGCGCCGCACACGCGCACAGACACCCCGCCCGGCGCACAACCCGCCTCGCGCGATTCCTCATGAACCCGTCCCTCCCACCCCTCCCGCGCCCCCTCAGGGGGCCTGGACGTCCGCAGCCGCGGCGGCGTCCCCATCCCGGCCGGCCGCCGAGACCGGGGCGGCCGCGGTGGGGCGCGCCGCATGAACAGCGTGCCGCGCCCGGTGCGTCGCCGGCCCGATTACGTTTCCGTCGAAGTCGTACAGAACATCCGTTCTCCGGCATCCCCCGCACAGCGCCGACGCCATGAGGACGGCCGCCGGCACCGCAGCCCTTGTCATCTTGCCGCCCTTTCCCCCGCTTCCCCGCATCCGCGCCCGCATCGCCGCCGCGTTCACTGCACCACCGTCCCCTCTTCGGTCACACTCCCCGTGTGCCCGATCACCCCGGGGCCGGGGACGACCGGTCCGGCGGGGGGCGGCACCTGAACGCCTCGAATCCCCACGTCCCCGCCCGTCTCGACAGGGAGGGGGGCCATCCGCGGCTGCCCGCCTATCCCGCGCGCGCCCTTGACCGTGACCTCGTCGCCCTTGACCTTGATCTTCATCTTCCGGTCCGGCGACTTCATCTTGACGATCCCGCCGTCCGGTCCGTACATCACGTCCGTGCTCTTGAGCGTGGGGATCTTGCACCCGGCGGCGAGCAGCCCGCTCGCGCAGGCGCAGACCGCGACCAGCGCCGTCCGTCTCATGGCCGCACCCTCCTCACTTGACCTTCATCTCGACCCGCTCCGCCGGCCGGTATTTGATCTTGTTGCCGCCGTCCGTCGTCTCCTGCTCCACCCACCCGTGCGGGGTGGGGACGAGGTACGCCTCCTTCCTGAACATCCCGCAGCCGCACCCGAGGAGCGCCGCCGCGGCCGCCAGCACCATCGCCCTGCTCATTCCATCCCCCCCTCTCGGGGCCGCGCCCCGCGCGGCGCCCCTTACTCCACGATCGTCTCCTGAGAAATCGGCACGCCCGGATCGATGATCTCCTCCGTGACCCTCGGGATATACCGCTTCTTGCACCCCGCCGCCGCCGCGCCGCAAACCGCCGCCGCCACCGCCAGCCACGTCAACGCGCGTCTCATCGCCGCCCCCTCTCCTTGCCGCCTCACTGTCCCTGCGCCAGCTCGGCGCCGCCCACGATCTGCCAGAGCCCCTCGAGCGGCAGCTCCATCTCCACCTCGATCGTGCCGTCGGGCATGATCACGGGCTCGCCTACCACCTGCGCCCCTGCCAGGTACCGGCTCACCCGGGCCTGCACCAGGTCGTGTACGGCCACGTAATCCTTGACCGTGGTGTTCGAGTCGATCCTGACGCCGTAGACCTTCTCGAGAAGGTTCCTGCGCGCCACCGCCTCCGCCGCCCGCTCCGTCTCGAGGCGCGCGGCTGTCCCGGCGGACCCGTCGGCCGGGACGCCGGTCCCCTTCGCCCTGACCGTCTCCGACGCCCACGGCGGCGCGGCCGCGCCCCCCGCGGAGGGGGCCGACGCCCCGGCCGCGCCGGGCGCCGGGCTGTTCATGTAACCCTTGCCGGGGACGGCGCCGTTGCCGGTCGCCCTGATGACCTTCGGGGGGCCCCACCCGATGATCTTCTCGAAGCTGATGTCGCGGAAGACGCTCTGGGGCGGGAAACCGGCGTAGTAGTGCGTCCGGATAGTATTGAGCTGCTTGACCACGTCCTGGACCGTCACCTCCACATCCACCTCGCAGATCCCGTCCGGCAGGTAGCGGTACTGGCTCGCCTCTTTCACGCCGTTTATGAACGTGTTGAGGCTCGTCTGGACCTGGTCGTTCAAAACGGCGAAATCCCTGACGTACGTGTTCCCCGAGATCCTCAGCCCCTTCACCGTCTCGGCCAGGTTGCGCCTCGCGTCGGTGAGCGCCCCGCGCTCGGCCAGGAGCCTCCCCTGCGTGGTCACGCTCTCCCATCCCGGGATGCCGCGCGTCTTCACGCTCGCGTTCTTCGGGGCGGGGGATTCCGCCTTCTGGCTCGGCGGCAGGCCCACCCCCGTGGCCCTGAATACGGTCTTCTTCGTGTACTGCCCCATCTGGTCGAAACTCATCCGCGTCCGCTTCTTGTCGGGATAATCCAGGTTGATCCGCTTGAGGCACGCCATCACCTGCTGGAGCGTGACCTGGACATCCACCTCGCATGTGCCGTCGGGAAGGTAGCGAGGCATCCCGTCGATCCTCAGGCCCTTTATGAAGCTGTCGAGCGCCGACTGGATCTGATCGCTCTCGGCGACATAGTCGCGCACGTACGTGTCCGAGCTGATCCGCAGGCCCTTGATCTGCTCCGTGAGCTTGCGGTAGGCGTCGACCTGCGCCGCCCGTTTCGCCATCAGCTTGTCCTGCCCCGCCGTGAGCGGCTGGGCGTTCGCGGGGGCCGCAGCCGCGGCCGCCGCGAAGGCCATCACCAACACCCATGCCCCCGCCTTCATCCCCCTCCTCCTTTCGCCGGCATCCCAGCGCACCCGAGGATTCCCATCCACTCTTCCTCGGCCATCGGCCCGCCGCCCTTCTCCACGAAGATCGGCTCGCCCCGCCCCGCGGCCGCACCGCCGCCCGCATCCGCGGGGTCCGTCCACGGGGTTTGGGCCGGAACAGTGAAATCGACGTCCACCTCCACCTCACCTCCGCTGTAGTAGCGCGTCTCCCTGAGTTCGACCCCCCGTATGTAACCGCTCACCGTCTCGACGCCGGCGCCCCCAACGGGGACATTGCGCGCGAGGCCCATCCCTCTCGCCGCGTTCTTGTACGCCTCGACCACGGCAGCCCGTTTCGCCATCAGGCGGAGTTGCGCCTCCGGCTTCGCCTGCCTCGGCGCCCGCCCCCTGCCCGTCGCCCGCACCCGCATCGTCGCCGCGGAAGGGGGCGCGGCCGCGGGCGTCATCCCGGCCGCCGCGAGCGAAACAGCCGCAATCACAATACAAGAGCGCGCCGATCTATGCACGAGAAAACTCCACTCCCAGCCGCGGCCCGCGCGACGCCGGAACGCCCCGGCGCCAAACGCTAGTGTAGCACGTCGCATGCCGGGGGAGCGAATAAATGCCGTCCCGGTCCGCCGGGACGCAACATGCTGGCACGGCGCTTGTTGCATCGCACTGTCGACCGGCATGGCGCCCGCCCGGCCTGCCCTCCGCGCGCCGCTCCGCTCCGTTACGCGGCCGAGCGCCGGCGGGGCGCTCCGAAACGGAGCGGCGCGGCGCACTCCATCCCTCGCGCCCCCCATCCCGGCGCGACGGATGCCGGCGCGGGCGGCGGCCGCCGACGTTCGAGGAGGCGTGGTGTGAACCGGCGGGCGCGTTGCCCCCGTCCCGACCGCTGTGCTATAGTGGCGGCGCCATGCCGAAAAGAACGTGGGACGCGCCGCTCAAGCTCCTCGAACGCGGGCAGCTCCTCGCGCTGCTCGACGCGGCCACCCTTCTGACCTCCAGCCTCGAGTCGCGCCGGGTGCTGCGCTGCCTCATGGAACTCACCAACTCGCTCCTCCGCACGGAGGCGAGCTCTCTCATCCTCGTGGACGAGAAGGGCAAACGCCTTGTGTTCAAATCCACGGCGGGGGCGAAGGCGGAAGAGGCGATGGGCCTCACGCTCGACGCCGGGAAGGGGATAGTCGGATGGGTGATGCGGAACCGGAAGCCGTACATCGCCCGCGACGTCGAGGCGGACTCCGAATGGTCGCGCGAGATCTCCGACGCCCTCGGCTTCCCGACGCGCTCCGTCCTCTGCGTTCCCATCATCTTCCGCGACCGGCTCCTCGGCGCCATCGAGGCCGTCAACAAGATGGACGACGGCGCGTTCGACGCCGCCGACGTCGCCCTGCTCGCCGCCCTCGCCAACCACGCCGCTATCGCCCTGGAGAACGCCCGCGTCCACTCCGAGCTGGAGGCCGACGCGCGGAAGATGATCGACCAGATCCGCCGCGCGCACCCGCTCATAGGGGCCTCCCCCCCGATGAAGGCGCTCCTCGAGACCATCGGGAAGGTCGCGCCGACCGACTCCACCGTGCTCCTCCGCGGGGAGAGCGGCACCGGGAAGGAGCTCGTGGCCAGGACGATCCACTACGGCTCGCCCCGCCGCGCCAAGCCGTTCACCTGCGTCAACTGCACCCTCTACAGCGAGACGCTCATCGAGAGCGAGCTGTTCGGCCACGAGCAGGGGTCGTTCACGGGCGCATCGAAGAGGAGGATCGGGAGGTTCGAGCAGGGCGACGGCGGCACGATCTTCCTCGACGAGGTGGGCAGCATCGCGCCCGAGGGACAGTTGAAGCTTCTCCGAGTGCTCCAGGACCGCGAGTTCGAGCGCCTCGGAGGATCGGACACGATACGGGTCAACGTCCGCATCATCGCCGCCACGAACGAGGACCTTGAGAAGGCGATCGCGGCCGGGAGGTTCCGGGAGGATCTCTACTATCGCCTCAAGGTCATAGAGGTCACGGTCCCGCCGCTCAGGGACCGCGCCCAGGACATCCCGGCGCTAGTCGCGCATTTCCTCGCCGAGCACGCCGCGGCCGGGGGGCGCCGCGTCGGCGGGACGAGCCGCGAGGCGATGGATCTCCTCAAGGCCCACCGCTGGCCGGGGAACGTCCGGGAGCTGAGGAACGCCGTCGAGCGTGCGGTCGTCCTCGGGAGCGGCGACACCCTCCTCCCCGGGCACCTCCCCCCGGAGATCGCCTCCCCTGCGCCGGCGGGGGGGAGCGGCCGGACGCTTGCGGAAGCCGAGCGGGATCGGATAACGCAGGCGATCGAGGAGGCGGGGGGGAACAAGAGCCTGGCGGCCAGGACGCTCGGGATATCCCGCAACCGGCTCGACCGGAAACTCAAGGCCTTCTCGCGGGCGCATTGACGCCCCCCGCGCCCGCCGTGCGTCAGGCGCCCGAGAGCCAGCGCGCGGCGTCCTCGGCCCAATACGTCAGGATGATGTCGGCGCCCGCGCGCTTCACGCCCGCCAGGATCTCCAGCACGACCGCCCGCTCGTCGATCCAACCGTTCGCCGCGGCCGCCTTCACCATCGCGTACTCCCCGCTCACGCTGTAGGCCGCGAGCGGAACGTCGAACGCCTCGCGCACCCTTCTTATGATATCCCCGTAGGCGAGCGCGGGCTTGACCATGACGATATCGGCGCCCTCCTCGATGTCGAGGGCGACCTCGCGCAACGCCTCGCGCGCGTTGGCGTGGTCCATCTGGTAGGAGCGGCGGTCGCCCGAGCGCGGCGCCGAACCGGCCGCCTCGCGGAACGGGGCGTAGAGGGCCGAGGCGTACTTGGCCGCGTACGACATGACGGGGAACTCCCCCAGCCCCTCCCGGTCCAGCGCCGCGCGGATCGCCCCCACCCGCCCGTCCATCATGTCGCTCGGCGCCACCATGTCCGCCCCCGCGCGCGCGTGTACGACCGCCGTCCGGGCGAGAAGTTCGATCGTGGCGTCGTTGTCTATCCGGGGCCCATGCCCCGCGGGCGCCGCCCGCAAGGCGCGGGCCATGGACGGCGGGCCGCCCTTCGGGGGCCGTCTTTCTGGTTTCGCGATGCGCCTTTCCGGGCTTTCCAAAACGCCGCAATGCCCGTGGTCCGTGTATTCGCACAGGCAGACGTCCGTTATGACCGCGAGGCCGGGGGCCGCGTCCTTGGCGGCGCGGACCGCCTCCGGGACTATCCCGTCCTCCGCCCACGCCCGCCTGCCGAGCGGGTCTTTCCGGTCGGGGATGCCGAAGAGGAGGATCCCACCGATCCCCAGCCGCGCGAGCTCCCGGCAACGCGGCGCCAGCCGGTCGGGCGAGAGTTGGAACTGCCCCGGCATGGACGGGATCGCCGACGCGATCCCCGTCCCCGGCCTCACGAAGAACGGCATCACCAGCGACGCCGCGTCCAGGCGCGTCTCGCGCACCATGCGGCGAAGCGCCTCGCGCGCCCGCAGACGCCTCATCCTGCTCGCCGGGAACCCCATCGCGCACCTCCTTCCCGCCCGCCCTTGCGCCAAAATAGCTGTTGACCCGCCCGCCGCGGTGCGGTAAATTGTTTCGACTGTCGCACCCCTTTTACCCGGGAGGGATACAATGGCACGGCACCCGATCTCCATCGCGTTGATTCTCGGCGCCGTTATCGCCTCGTTCGCCGGATGCCGCGGATATGGGTATCGGCGCGGCTACGGCGGCGGCCCCCACATGGACGGCACGCCGGAGTGGACGTTCCCGCTCATAATGAGCCACCGTCCGGTCCCGTGCACGGAGCTTCGGAAAGTGTATCCCCCGGAGAGCAATATCTCCACCAAGTAATCCCGCCCCGGCGTCAACGCACCCGGGGCGGCCTCCGTTCCCCCCGCCGCCGCGTCACGCCGGGGATCCCGGCGCGCGCCTTCCCCTTCTCCTTCCGGAGCCGCTCGAGCGCGGCGACCAACCCCTCGTCCGTGTGCGGCGAGGCCGCGGCCGCCACGGCGATTCCCAGCCGCGCCGCCGCCCGGGCCGTGACGGGCCCGATGGCGACGACGTCGGGAAGGCGACCCCGCCGCGATCCGGCCCGGGCCGCCGCCGCCGCGTACGCCTCCGCCGACGACGGGCTCGTCAGGAACACGGCGTCGATCCCGCCCCCCCGTATCGCGCGCGCCGCGGCGGCGATCCCGGCGGCGTTCGCGGCCGTCCGGTAGGCGCAGACGACGTCGCACCGGCCCCCCATCCTCCTCAGCGCGCCGGGCAGCTCCCCCGACGAGCGGTCGCTTCCGGGCAGGAGAAACGACCGGCCGCGCACCGCGCGCCGGCGGGAGAGCGCCCGCGCGATCGCATCGCCGGTGAACGTGCGCGGAACGCACTCCGCGCGAAGGCCGTGCCGGAGCAGCTCCGCGGCCGTCGCGGCGCCTATGGCGCAGATCCGCGCGGCGCCGAAGGCTCGCGCGTCCCGCCCGGCCACGGAGAGCCGCCCCATGCACGAGCGGACGCCGTTGGCGCTCGTGAATATCACCCAGTCGTATCGCGGGAGAGAGCGGAGGCGGCTGTCGAGCGCGGCCCAGCCGCGCGGCGGCCGTATCTCGATGAGCGGGCAGAGGACGGGCTCCGCCCCCCGGGCCGCGAGGAGGCCGGCCAGGCGGGCCGCCTGCCCCGCCGGCCGCGTCACCAGGACCGAGGCGCCTGCGAGCGGGAAGGGCGCGCGGCGCGGGGACGGGATGCGAATGGACGCCGCCTCGCCTACGACAAGTACCGCGGGCGCCGAGAATCCGAGCCCTCGCGCGCGCGCCGCTATCCGCCCGAGGGGGGCCCTCAGCGTCCGCTGGCGCGCCGTGCACCCGTTCTCGACGAGCGCCGCCGGAACCCCAGGGCGCTTCCCGGCGGCGAGAAAGCGCGCGACTATCTCCCCGATCCTCTCGACCCCCATCAAAACGACGAACGTCGAATCGGCCCTGAGGAGGCGCGCCCAATCCACCCCGCCGCGCGGGAGGCCCGCCTCGCGCCCGGTGAGGATCGTGACGGAGGAGCTGACGCCCCGGCACGTGAGCGGTATCCCGGCGCCGGACGGGACCGCCAGGGCCGCGGAGACGCCGGGGACGATCCCGCACGGGACGCCGCGGCGGGCCAGGAAGAGCGCCTCCTCCGCCCCCCGCCCGAATAGCATCGGGTCGCCGCCCTTGAGGCGGACGACGGTCATGCCGCGGCGCGCCCCCCTGAGCAACATCGCGTTGATGCGCGACTGGAGGGCGCCCCCCCGCCCGCCCGCCTTACCCACGCAGACCGCGCGCGCCCCGGGCCGGAGATGGGCGAGAAGGGAACGCGGCACGAGATGATCGTACA
>WBZO01007212.1_pt1 | contig 10395 bp, 5 predicted proteins | sample 5204261 | NCBI WGS metagenome assembly WBZO01 (sample SAMN12412400, study PRJNA552823) | activated sludge metagenome | isolation source: activated sludge from anammox sidestream of wastewater treatment plant... | place: USA: North Carolina | collected 2017-09
CAATATACAGGAGTTCACATTTCTGTGAGGATGGTTAAGGAATTATCCAGCATGCCGACTATCGTGGGGGTAAAGGATTCCACTGGCGATCCTGAGTCGCTTGCGTTATATGTGTGCGAGTTTCCCAAACTATCCATTTTCTGTGGAGCAGATACACTTGCGCTGCAGGCGCTTAAGGCTGGGGCATCAGGATTGATCACTGGGCTTGGGAATGTGTTCCCGTCGGAGATCGTCCGGTTATGGATGGCGTTTCAACGGGCGGAAGATGCCCAGGAGGCTCAAACATTGGTGAGGGCTTTGGTAGATGCGTTTCAGGGATTACCCGCCAGAGCGGCTACGAAGTATGCGCTGCATCTCTGTGGATTGGGACAGACTTATGTACGCCCCCCCGAGATAGAGCTGACAGACGTGCAAAAAGCACAGCTTACGAAACGTCTTGCATGAGAGACCCCGCATGATAAAACGCGCCCGCCCAGTGGCCAGTTTTATTAAAAAGGCGCACCGGGCGGCAGCGAGGATCTTCCGGGCTCGACTAAACAACTGCAAATATCTACATTTTTGAAGGTGCTTTTATATTAGATGACCCTTGTATTCACAAGTGTGATCATTGTCACGTATGCCAACACATAAGCACCGATGGCCCACCGGATAAATATGCGCCCTCGGATGGGGTCCTGGCGGCGCAGGACTTCGCATACGGTTACAAACGGGATAAATGTGGCAATTTTAACTAATAGAAAAAATGCAACCCCGCGGTTTAGGCACCAAGCCATAACTGGATTGTATTCGGAAGCTAAACCCGCGCTGACAAGGATTGCCGTGGAGATGGCGTCGGCCATACACAACCCGATAAGGATAATCGCTTCGCAGCTCAGCCCCAGATAATTACGTTCTTGAACAATTTTTGTGCGACCCATTTTTTCCGGCAAGCTGTCCTCCAATCTTTGGGAACCGGTGACGCGGACGTGGCCCTCAGAGGTTGGTGGGAAGGTCACGTCTCGCCCGGGGCTAGTGTGTGTGAGCACCCCGGCCTGAGTTGCACATCTGTTATGCGCGGTTTTGGGGCGTGCACTGCAAGACCGGCAACATGTTTATTTTAATGGTTCAGGCGCATGCATTCCCACTAGCAACATTGCTGGTTTTGCAGCCGGAACAGCAGGATGCATCATCTGTTCCGGTGTTCCGGCCATGCGGTATCAGGAAACAATGACATTTTTGCAGGTCGTCAGGGTCGACGCAGTAAGTCTTTATCCAACTTCAAAAGTAGTGCTTTTGCGTTGGATTCTCGGTCAGCATCCAACAACCCCGACGCTTCAAGCACCGGACGCATTTGTTGCACCGACAGGAAAAAGCTGGTGAGTATTTTTTTTGCCCGCGTCCACTCGACGCGGGCGTTTTTCGGCTGGCCCAGCCGAGCGAATTCATCTCCCAGAGCCGCGTGTGCCCAAGCATAGGACGGCTCTATCAATTCCGGAATGGCTTTTACCTTGTCGTAGGGGCTGTTTTCTATTGTAATCATCAATTGCCAGCGTCTCATTGCCTCGGCTGGCTGGTGGTTGAGGCCTAGTGCACGGGCTTCTTCCAGAAGCAGGGTGGGGGATTTAGGGTCGCGTCGACGAGCTTTGGCCAACTGCTGCAGCCCTTTGTCCATAATTCCGGCTCTTAAGTACAATGCCGCCAACGTTCGTGGTATTTTGGGGTTGGTCGGTTCATATTTCTCCAACTGGGCAAATTCGGCCAGAATATCGGTAGGGATTACCTCGCCTTTATGTATAGCCGCCAGCGATGCCGCCCGCAGGCGGGCAGATGTATCCCATGGGGTTGTCCGTGCAGCGGAGTGCCATGCTGAAAGCGCTCCACTCCAATCATCAGCCCGTTCGCAGGATTGTGCCCGATTGATGTAAAAAGCCTCAACCTCCAACAGACATACAAAAACAAGCGATAAAATCGTAACTGAGCCTATCGCCCACCCGGCGCTGTGCCGAGCTTTGTCGGATGTCAATTCCCTACCCGTCCAAAGTCTAGATACGACGATGCCAGTAACAGCGGAAACACCCAACAAAATCGGCAGACACCACCAGTCTGAATCGAATATGCCCCGCACCGCCGACGCGGCGCAAGCGCTGACCGCGGCGGCCATAAACGCGGATTGGCTCGACTCGATTTTGCGACGCATGATTGTCAATGCCCCGTGGGATACCAGTAATACCCATCCTCCCATCAGGAACATCGCGGCGGGAATCCCACACTCCGCCGCTGCCTGTAAATAGTTAGAGTGAGCTAGACGTGTGTATCCGGCAATTGAGTAAGGGTAGTATGCTGCTTCAAACGTACCGGGGCCGAATCCTGTCAGTGGTCGGGCCAGAGCCATCTGCTCGGTACCTCGCCAGGTGTATACGCGAAATGCAAAGCTGTGCCCCTCACCCGAAGTGTTCTGAACACGTCGGCTTGTGGGTCGTCCAAGTGCGCCTGCCAACCCAATCGCCACTACCAGTGCGATTCCCACTCGCGCCCATCCCTTGCGATCCAGTGCCCGACCAGATAGTGTAAGCACTCCAAACACAAATAGTGCAACTGAAAGAGCAAGTAATCCGGCCCGTGCACCCGTAAGGACTACCGTCACAACCTGAAGTAAAGTCGCGAAACCCAGTCCTAGGGTAAGTGCTCGTTCTTTGACCTTCGCAAGAACGGCAAGCGTTATGGGGATGGTTATCACGAGAAAGCCCGAAAGAAAGCCGGGATTGAAAAACGTCGAGAATACTCGCCAGCCGAAGTTGCCTAAATGTGCCTGAACGGCATATTCATTCCCGCCAATGGCAGCTACAGTCACTCCGGCCAGTACCATACCGCCGCCAATAGCGGCGTCTGAAAGCCTGGTCGTTTTCTGGAGACAGACCGCGAGGAAAACAGCCAGCGCAGAAATAATTTCCAGATCGCGTGTAATAGTCCTCCCCGGACTGACAGTAAAAATACTGGTAATAATCACTATCGCAAAAACCACGCCAGCAATCACCAATGCCCAGGTTGCCCTGGTACGCCCGGTCAACAGCGCCAAACAAAGCGGCAGCCCTGCGCCAAGCAGCAGAATAAAATGCACAAGTAAGGATTGCGTCGCAGACATCTGTGCCGCCCAGACAGCGCTGACAACGAGGCTGACAGCTACTGCCCATATGGGGATTTGCAGCCACGCGGGGTCATTATTTCGCTCTCGTTTGGAAGTGATTGGTTTATATGGCGTCATCTACGCCCTCTAATCCATTTATAGAATTTGTTTTTTGCGATAAAGTACGAAGCCCGCATAAACAACCCTATTGGCACTATTATTCTCTCCGGTATATTTGCCGTGGGACAGTAATGCTTTTTGAAAAACGTATACATGCTGCGATGGTGCTGATAGATCATGCGATTTGGGATCAGGTCGCTTGCACGCGCCTTTTTGTGCGTAATCTCAGCCGACGGACAGAACCAGACACCCCATCCAGCCTTATGCGCACGCCAGCAAATATCCATATCCTCCACATACATATAATAGTCCTCATCGAAACCCTTGAGATCGCATGCAGATGAGCGTCGAAGCAGCAGAGCGCATCCACTCAGCCAGTCCACTTCTCGAGGGTCAGCGTGGTCCCAATTGCTCTGCAGGTAATCGCGCGTGAATTTGTTGTTTGGAAATATCCTGTCCAATATGCTGTTCCGGAACAAACCGGCTGCCAGTGTGGGGAATTTGCGGGCGGAATGTTGAATGCTGCCGTCCTGGTTCAATACTTTCGGCCCAACGACGGCAGCCTGGGGGTGATTGTCCGCGAACGTCATTAGTGCGCTTATTGCCTTTGGATGCACGATAGTGTCCGGGTTCAATGTCAGAAGATAGCGCCCACGTGATATGGAAAATGCACGGTTGTTCCCAGCCGCGAAGCCTGTGTTCGTATCTTGTCGCAGGACATGCGCTGCTGGAAACATTTTTTCTACAGCTTCGGCTGACCCGTCCTCTGAAAAATTGTCCACAACAAACACTTCACAGGAGCAGCCATCAATCAGGAAAGTCGATCCGGGCTTGTCAGGTATTTCCCCTTCGGGGACAAACGAACCCAGACATGTTAGAAGGTCCTCCCTGGTATTCCAGTTGACGATACAAACGCTGACATCAATGGATGCCTCCGCCGGAATCTCAACATCTGCCCAGCCCGCGTGCTTGTTGCGGACATGCAGACAGGCTGATCTCTGCTCCAGCCATGTCCGTATTATGCAGTTAATCGCTGACAAGCACTTTCCCAGACCGAGGGCAGCGGCGGGACTGTGACCACGCAAATTTTTGTTATAAAAACGTAACAAGCCCCTGTGCGACTCTCCGAACATCCTCTCGCGCGCTTGTTGTGTTCCTTGGCCGCCCACATGCTTCACCCTTGCTTCCGCAACAAACCAGATTTCCCACCCAGCACGCTTTGCCCGCCAACACCAGTCCACGTCATTGAACAGGTTCCGAAAGTCTTCGTCAAACAACCCGATCTCATTTATTACTCGGCGGGGAACAGCCCAGCAGGAGGCCATTGGTTGATCCACTTGAAGAGTGTATTGATGGTTAAACCAGGTCATTCGGTATGCGCCAAAGAGCTTGCTTTTAGGAAATAACTTGTGCATCTTCAGTGCAGTCCAGACTATGCTTGTTGGCCAAGGGAAAGACCGGCAGGAATCTTGCACTTTGCCCCCCGGCAGTATAAGCTGTGGCGCTGCGATGGCTGCTTTGGGGTGCTGTTCCAGAAAAGAAAGCAGCGTCTCCAGCGCACCTTCTGTAACCTCTGTATCCGGATTTAGCAGAATAATGTTTTCCCCGCTTGCGTGCTGATAAGCAAGGTTGTTGCCTCCCGCAAACCCAAGATTGTCTTTTTGCGGGAGGAAGGTAATATTTGGGAAATCGCGCGTAAATGCTTCCGAATCGAAATCACCACCGGCATTGTCCACCACGATTATCTCTGAGCTGCCTGCTGCAGGATATTGCTCCAGAGATACAATCAGCCGTCGCAGCAAGTCGCTTGTGCGCCAGTTAACAATCAGTATGGAATAGCGCATTGAACAGTGCCTCCATATCAGGAAAAACCGCATCTGGGTTTTCGGAGTCGAAGTAGCTCGGAGGCTGTCCAAAAAGCAGCCCCACGGTCTTTGTGCCTGCGGCCTTGCCCGCGCAAATATCCATCGGATGATCACCCACCATTAAGGCTTGCCCGCCCGAGACGCCAAGAAGGTCGAGAGCCGCGAGCAGGTGCAGTGGATCAGGTTTGGTGCGGGGCACATCTTCCCGAGCAAGAATCACATCTATAACACTGGGTAGCAGCGGCATAACAGCTGAAACTGCGCGGCGACAGTTGCGTGTTACAACAGCAATTTTGAATCCTTTCCGGCGCAGTTCAAGAAGAGTTTCTCCGGCGAAGGGTTTTGCCGATGCCGCTTTTGCGTAACTTAGTTCGATGTCCTCCAGCATGCGCCATGCTTCATCTCGGAAGCTTTCCCTGCGATCTTCCGGCAGTGTCGTAAGCGTATGCTCTACGGCGTTTAAAATATCCAACCCTTTGAGCACATCTCGATCGACGCCCTGGCTGACGCAGAGGTTTATGGTCTCGCGCTTCATCTGGACGAAGTCGATACTGCTTTCAACCAGTGTACCGTCCAGGTCGAAGAGAACGGCACGGATATCAATTAAAGGATCAGATACGAATGAAGGCACGCAACTGATGATACCGACTTCCACCGAACGGCGTCAAACAAGGAGCGAGATAATATGATGCTTTGCGGTTTTAGGCTTATTGGTTTCGCCGATCTTCGGCGGTGGATTGGCGGAAGGAGCATAATGTGGAGAAGAATCTTATTTCCTGATAAGGCCGCATAGTGATGGTCAGATTGACCGGTGGAGGGGATGCTGGTATACTCTTTGCGGGCCGCAGTACTAAACCCGCTGGATGTGGATTTTCCATTAAATTTGGGAGGTGCGCTTCTATCCGGAAGCGGCTTCTGAACGGTTAGGTGAAAGTGTTCGCTTGCGGTGCTGGTGTATCGTGAAATGTTATGTAAACCGCAGCCTTTGGCTGGTGGCACGCCTCGTGGCTGTGGCGCCTCCTATTTTGCTGGTTATATTCGGGTTAATGGTCATCCGACGCGAGTTCTCGCGTTCAAATCCCGAGATCCTGCGCCTTCTCACCAATCAGATATCCGAAGCCCTGGATCTGAAAGTGGAAATTTGGGGCCTGGACACTTCCCTTCCCGGAAGATTGTCTGCCAGCCATGTCCGCATAAGTAAAAAGGGGTTCGGAACACTTATTGATACCGGTCCTGTTGTTGCCCGATACAGCATTACCGCTCTTATGTCCAACGTCTCGGAACCCCTTACCGCAATTACCAGTGTCAACATTCGGCGCCCGATCGTGTATCTGGAGCGCAGGCGGGATGGAACAATTAACTTCGCGGAAGCCTTTGCCCCCGAGAAGGCCCAGCGAGGGAAACCGTTTGCGGGACTAATTTCCGTATCTGATGCCAAGGTGATTTATGTAGACAGGAATCTACCAAAGGGGAAAACTGGCCCGATGCGGATAGCGGCATATGGTGTCAATACCATTGGGGACTTCCGCTCCGGCCAAGGCGGCACTGCCACGGGAACAGCCCGCTCCACAAACGCCACGGGAAAAGTATCTTTTCGTGTCGCTTTTGATCACAATGCACGGTTAGCTGTTAACTTATCGGTAAATGATGCTTCCCTAGCCTCTTTCAGCTCGTGGCTGTACCCTGCGGCGAGCATCCACGTTTTTGGCGGTAAGGCAACAGGGAATATCATCATCACTAACAATCCTTCTACACAACAAAGCCCCCATTATTGGATAACGGCAATGGTGAAGGACGGCAGTATGCGCCTCGGTCCCGGCATGCCACTAATTACAAATGTTGCCGGACAACTGCGCCTTGCGAATACAAATGCGCTTATTCTGGACATAACTGGCAGGTCTTTGGGCTCAACCTGGCATGCCAGTGGTGCTTTGGCGCGACTTAACAGTCCGGTGATGGCCTTGGACGTATCATCACATTCAGCCAACTGGCGTCAGGTGGTAAACCTTGCCCGGGGGGTCTTGCCGAACACTGTGAATGCAGCGGGTTCAGGACCGCTTGAAGTGAGCATTCAAGGGCCATGGAAATCGCCTGTGGTATCTGGTAGCGCTGTCGTACCGGTGGTAGCATGGCGGGGCTATAAGGCATCGGACATACGCACCGTATTTAGTGTTTTCAATGGTCAGATGAAGATTAACGCTTCCGCTAAAACCGGAGGTGGAAAGGTTGCAGCCTTCGGAAGTGTGCGTCTAGGCAAGCAGGTCAATGCGTCAGTTCGGTTTCGCTTCAATGGTGTCCAGCTTGCGAGTTTGCGGAAAGGGTTTGGTGGAAAGGCCAGCGGAGAAGCTGAATTTGATTACACAAGAGGCAGACCGGCGGGTAAGCTGAGGTTTACCGCGCAAAAACCGGGGGCCTTCGGCAGGCTTGCCAGTAGCGCGCGCGGGGAGGTGGCTCTCGAGGGTGAGGACTTTGTGGTGAAGTCCCTCTTGATAGCTACTCCTGGTGGCTTTGTAATAGCTTCGGGAGTCATAAAAAACAGAGAAGTGCTGGATATGGATGCAGCCGCAGTAGGGCTTACGGGGCAGGATATAATGGGTCCCCATTCACCGGTGCAGGCAGCCTCCATAGATGCGGACGGGCGAGTAACGGGGGATATTAACAATCCGGTATTCAAAGGAAGCGCACAAGTTTCCAACATTGTGTGGGGCGATGAGAACCTCGATGCCGCATGGGGCGATATAGAGATCAGCAAGGGTCAGTTCAACACAACCGGGCTTACCCTGGTGCGCAACACGGGGGAGGCGTTGGTAAAGGGTGGTATTGAGAGGCCGTTCTCAAATGCCCCGCGCTTGAACCTGGATGTGCATCTTCAATCCCTTGAGCTTGCCAGCCTGGGGCGCTATATTCCCGCTTTCGAGTCCGCCGGCGGACTCGCTTCAGGTGACCTGACTCATATACAAGGCAGGGTAAATGAAATTTCACTGGATTTCAACCTGCGCGTGGAAGAAGCGCGATACCAGCTTTACTCTGTTCCCTACGTTTTATTGAAGGGACGCCATGACAAGGGTAAGACAGACATTTCCGAATTAACCGCTGCTAAGGGTACCGCCTCGCTTACCGCAGATGGCTCAATCGGGCAGGATGGGCATCTTGATATCTCTTTCTCGCTGGCAAGCTTCCCCATGCTGGAAGCGGTTACACTGGCTCTAGGGCATTCTTCACCTGTGTCGGGTCTTCTGGATGTATCGGGAAGCTTGAAGGGCACTTACGATAGACCGATCCTTTCTGCTCAGATTTTTGTGCATAACCTTAGCATTGCCGGTGAACATGTTGATACCGCTGACGGCCTGGTGTCTTGGGAGGAGAGGAAATTGGAATTGTCAGGGATCAGCCTCCCGCTTAGCGGAGGCAAAATCTCAATTCCATCATTAAGTGTTTCAACGGACGTAGATAATCCGGGGTTGGATTTCGCGCAGATCAAGCTGGAAGGACTAAAAAACAATCCTGGTCCGGACGCCGGTCGGCTACTTAGCACGGCACGAAGCCTAGGTTTGATGATACAAATAACGGACCCGCAAATTCGCGACATGCTGCTCACTTCCCCCGAGCATATCCGAGGGAGCTTATCAGGCTCCGTGATATTCTCACGTGCGAAGGACACCCTTAAAACCAGTGCCAACGTGACGGTGGATGGATTGGAAGTATGGGGAGCGAAGCTGGGAAAACTGACTCTTTCCGCTGAAATCTCTGGTGAAAGTTTGAATTTACAGCAATTCCTGTTGGAAGATGACCAAATGCGGGTTGTGGCGTCTGGGATGTTGGAGAATGGCGGTCAACTCAGCGCAGATATTGAAGGAAACAACATAGATTTAGCTCGCCTGCCGATGATCAAGGCCCTTAGCGGTGCCACGGGAAAGGCGGATTTTAGTTTACAAGCGGCTGGCACACGCGAACACCCACTAGTGGAAGGATCGCTGCTGGTCAGCGGAGCGACCATTGCTGGCATTAAAATAGAGCGGATCACCACGGGGAAGGTCACATTCAATGACGAATCCGCCGATTTCACTGATGCTACCTTTACGTCTGGGCCGCATAAGCTCCGCTTTGCGGGGGCAGTTCCGTTCAGTGTCAAAAACAGGGGCTTTGTGAACGGGGGCAAGATAGACGTATCGGGAGAACTTGTGAATCAGGACCTGAACATACTGTCCATGGTGTCCGAACGGATAGACACAGCCCGCACACAGGGCCCGGTACGGGCGGAAGTGAAGGCAACCGGTCAATGGCCACATCCTCAGGTTGTTGGCCTGGTGTCTGTCGATAACGGGCAAGTCGCCTTGAAAGGAATGCAGACACTCTTTAAGAATGTCCTGGTTGACCTGGCGCTTGAGGGAGACACTGTTGCTATTAAGAAATTCAGCCTTGCATCAGCAGATGGCGGGAAGCTTGACGTCCAGGGCGGCGCGTCACTGGGGCCCGTAGGTTGGGAAGTCTCCGCGACAGCTAAAGCTGATAAACTTGGTTTGAAATTTAAAAATGTCACGCAGCAGTTTCAGGAGAGTTTCGCAGGGACGATTGATGTTGATCTAAAAGCTTCCGGCCCATTGGCGCGCCCGCTGATTGCGGGCGGAATTACTGTTATCGATGGGGTTATCGGGTTACCAACCATTCCAGAAAATCTCCCTGAGCGTTCGCGATACGTGTGGGTACCTCAGTTCGATTTGCGTCTGGAAGCTGGCCAAGGCGCTAAGCTGCGCAGCTCCGCGCTTAATGTTGGAATTCGGGGTGGCGTTACGGTCTCTAAAAATTTGAACGATCCGTTGGTTAGCGGCAGCCTTCGAGTGATAGATGGTTATGTTATAGTCCCCGGAAGTCGTTTCCGTGTTATTCCTGAAGGAAAGGTGGACTTTCGCTACGAGCCTCCACAGCCAACAAGAGTTGTAGTGGATATCCACGCAAAGGCGAACCTTTCATTGTCTCTTGCTGGATCCCCAGCGGGTATGCCGAATTACAGCGTGGAAATGGCTCTCCGCGGCCCACTCAGCGATCCCAATGTTACATTTCAGAGCAATCCACCAGGATTGGCTTCATCCAGCATACTTGCGCTTTTGGGGCAGCAGGCTGGTGTGGGGCCGACAGGTTTTAGTCAGGGAAAATCATTTGAGACCGAGTTGGCCAAGATGCTCACCACGAACATTGCGCCGGGCATACTGGCGCCGTTTGAGCAAACGCTGGCTGACAGCCTCGGGTTCCAGGAGGTAGCTTTTGGCTACAATGATTTTGAACCATTGAATGTCCAAGTCTCAAGAA
>WBZO01007215.1_pt1 | contig 10391 bp, 9 predicted proteins | sample 5204261 | NCBI WGS metagenome assembly WBZO01 (sample SAMN12412400, study PRJNA552823) | activated sludge metagenome | isolation source: activated sludge from anammox sidestream of wastewater treatment plant... | place: USA: North Carolina | collected 2017-09
AGCTCGGCCGCTCGCTTGTTGGCCGCGCTCTTCTCGAGCTTCAGGTGGAGCTCGAGCGCCTCGGTCATCTGCCGGCCGATGGTCAGCACCGGGTTCAGCGAGGTCATCGGCTCCTGGAAGATCATCGCAATCCGGTTGCCCCGGATGTGCCGGATCTCTTCCTCGTCGAGCTTCAGCAGGTCCTTACCGTCGAACAGGATCTCGCCACTAACGATCTTTCCAGGGGGCTGGGGGATGAGCTTGAGGATTGAGAGGGCGCTGACGCTCTTGCCGCAGCCGGACTCGCCGACCAGGCCGAGGGTCTCGCCTTCATCGAGGTAATAGCTAACGCCGTCAACTGCCTTGACGACGCCTTCCTCGGTGTAGAAGTGGGTCCTGAGGTCTTTGACCTCGAGAAGCCTTCCCAATGCCTCCTCCTCGCTGTGATCCGCCTTCGACGGGGACGGTCGCCCGGCTATGGGCGCGAACTATGCGGGGATTCTACTCCGGTCGTACGCACAACCCAAGCGGCCGGCCCCCTGACCGATCGCGTTGGTGGGGAAGGGGGGATTTGAACCCCCACGCCTTGCGGCACATGATCCTAAGTCATGCTCGTCTGCCAGTTCCGACACTTCCCCAGGTGCGTGGACCGAAGCACCTCGCGTGGATTTTGGGCTGGTGAGCCGCAGAGGAATCGAACCTCTAACCGGCTGATTAAGAGTCAGCTGCTCTGCCAATTGAGCTAGCGGCCCAAGAGTTGAGAGTATAGCACGCCTTTTCGGCCCTTCGACCGGCGTGCCGGCCCCTCCTTATGTTAAATACGACCGCGCCGCCGGGCCAGATCTCCTGCCCCCTCACCGCGTTCTGGAAGACAGTAGCAGACCGCCGCACCAGAGAACAAACATAAAGTTCCGCGGCTCACGCGTGAACGCTTCGTGACAACACACGGAGGGACGCGGACACCCACGCCCGCGGCGGAGAAGGCCAACTCGCCAGGCACGGGATGCAGTTCACAGGGGAGGGTTGCGGGGGAGTGGTGGGCGATACTGGATTCGAACCAGTGACCTCTGCGATGTCAACGCAGCGCTCTAACCATCTGAGCTAACCGCCCGCAACCTCCCGATCGTAGCGATCACGCCGAGGCGGCGTCAAACACACCGCGCTATACTGATCCCCACTGACACATACGGTCGCGACGACGAGGACGAGTAGCCGGCCACGTTTGGCCCAGAGACGGCAGCACCCGGTGCGAGCTGCCGCGGCGCCCGGCGAAAACCACCTCCGAGCAGCGTGCTGAAACCCAGTAGGCGCGCCGGCCCGCCCCCGATACCGGGCGTCCAATGGAGCCGCGGCACCGTGCGCCGTGGGAACTCGGGTGGAACCACGAGAGCAGCGCCTCCCGTCCCGACCAGGATGGAGGCGCTGCTTAGTTTGTGGAGGACACGATGCCCGGAACGCTCGCGGAAATGGAACGCCCCGAACGGCTGAAGCGGCTGCGCCACTCGGCCGCGCACGTCATGGCACAGGCCGTACTCGAACTCTTCCCCGATGCCAACATCGCCATCGGCCCGCCGATCGAGACCGGCTTCTACTACGATTTCGAACTCCCCCGCCCGTTGACCCCCGACGACCTCGAGGGGCTCGAGAACCGCATGCGTGAGATCATGCGCGAGGGGCACCGCTTCGAGCGGCGCGAACTCGATCCCGCCGAGGCGCGCGCCCTGTTCCACGACCAGCCGTTCAAGCTCGAGCTGATCGATGGCATCGTCGCCCGCGGCTTCGACGAGTACGGCCAGCCGACCGATGCGCCCGCGCTTTCGACCTATCGACACGCCTCGTTCGAGGACCTCTGCGGCGGACCACACGTCGAGGAGACAGGGCAGATCCCGCTCGACGCGTTCAGGCTCGTGAACGTCGCCGGGGCCTACTGGCGCGGCGACGCCAATCGGCCGATGCTGCAGCGCATCTATGCGGTGATGTTCGAGACGAAGGACGAACTCGAGGAACACCTGCGACTCCTCGAGGAGGCCCGCCAGCGCGACCACCGCAAGCTCGGTGCCGAGCTCGAGCTCTTCATGGTCGCCGACGAGGTCGGCAGCGGCCTGCCGCTCTGGCTCCCCAACGGCACCACGATCCGCCGCACGCTCGAGCGCTGGATCGTCGACCTCGAACTGGCAGCCGGCTATCGGCACGTCAATACGCCGCACGTTGCCAAGGTCGACCTCTACAAGCGCTCCGGTCACTGGGAGAAGTTCCACGACGACATGTTCCCGGTGATGGAGCGCGACAACGAGGAGTTCGTGCTGCGGCCAATGAATTGCCCGCACCACATCCTCATCTATAAGCACGGCCTGCACAGCTACCGCCAGCTCCCGATCAAGATCGCCGAGCTCGGGACGATGTATCGCTACGAGAAGTCGGGTGAGCTGTCGGGCCTGAGCCGCGTCCGCGCGATGACGCTCAACGACGCGCACATCTTCTGCCGCCCGGACCAGGTCAAGGAGGAGTTCAAGGATGTCCTCCGCCTGGTCCTCGAGGCCTACCGCCAGCTCGGGTTCACGGAATACTGGCACCGGCTCTCGCTCCACGACGCGGAGAACCCCTCGAAGTACCACAGCGACGAGGAAATGTGGCAGTTCACCGAGCAGGTGCTCCGCGAGGCGATGGACGAGATGGGGCTGCCCTACGTCGAGGCACCGGGCGAGGCCGCGTTCTACGGCCCGAAGCTCGACGTCCAGGTGAAGAATGTGCTCGGTAAGGACGAGACGATCTCGACGATCCAGATCGACAACCACCTGCCGCTGCGCTTCGACCTCGAGTACATCGGCGAGGATTCGCAGCCGCACCGCCCAACGATCATCCACCGCGGCGTCATCAGCACGTTCGAGCGGATGGTTGCCTACCTTATCGAGAATTACAAGGGCGCGTTTCCGGTCTGGCTCGCGCCGATCCAGGCCCGCCTGATCCCGATCGCGGATCGCCACGCCGAGTACTGCGAGCAGGTCGCCAGCACGCTACGGGCGGCGGGCATCCGGGTCGACGTGGACACGCGCTCGGAACGCATGAACGCAAAGATCCGCCAGGCTCAACTCGAGAAGATCCCGTACATGCTGGTGGCCGGCGACCGCGAGGCCGCTGCGAGCCAGGTGGCCGTGCGGCTCCGCTCGGGCGAGGACCTCGGCGCGCTTGACGTGGCGGCCGTGCGCGACCGCATTCGGGAAGAGAACGAGAGCCACGCCGGTGCATAATGCAGCGACAAGGGGGCCGGGTTGTGGTCAGTAAGATCCTCGTTGCCAACCGCGGCGAAATCGCACTCCGCATTATGCGCGCCTGCCGCGACCTCGATATCGCCTCGGTCGGCATCTACTCCGAGGCCGACCGCGAAGCGCTACACGTCCGCTACGCCGACGAGGCGTATTGCGTCGGGCCGGCGCCCTCGCGGGAGAGCTATCTCGACACCGCCAGGATCATCGAGACAGCGCAGCGAGCCGGCGCCGACGCGATCCACCCGGGCTATGGGTTCCTCGCCGAGAACCCCGCATTTGCTGACGCCTGCGCCGATGCCGGGATCAAGTTCGTTGGCCCGCCGGCCGAGGCTATCCGGCTGCTCGGCGACAAGGTGGCCGCGCGACGCCTCGCGAAGGCGACCGGCGTTCCGGTCGTCGCCGGCACCGACGAGCCGGTCGACCCCGGCACCGCGCTCGCGCTCGCAAGGGAGATCGGCTTCCCGCTGATGCTCAAGGCGGCGGCCGGCGGTGGCGGCAAGGGCATCCGCGTCGTGGAGTCGGAGGAAGGGATCGAGGACGCGGTGCGCGTGGCCGCCAACGAGGCTCGCACCGCTTTCAACGACGACCGCCTCTATCTCGAGCGTTACCTGTCGCCGGTCCGGCACATCGAAGTCCAGGTCATCGCGGACAAGCACGGCAACGTGGTCGCGATGGGCGAGCGGGAGTGCTCGATCCAGCGGCGACACCAGAAGCTCATCGAAGAGGCCCCCTCCCCCGGGCTCGAGGATTACCAGCGCGGCTACATCTACGCGATGGCGATCCGGCTCGCCAAGGCGGCGAAGTACGAGAACATCGGCACGGTCGAGTTCCTGCTGGATGCGAAGGGCGAGTTCCACTTCCTCGAGATGAACACCCGCCTGCAGGTCGAGCACCCGGTAACGGAGATGATTTCCGGCATCGACATCGTGTCGGACCAGATCCGGATTGCCGCGGGCGAGCCGCTCAACTACACACAGCGTGACATCGCGATGCGCGGCTGGGCCATCGAGTGTCGCATCGCCGCAGAGGACCCCTTCAACAACTTCCTTCCCTCCGTGGGCCGCGCCGGCTTCGCCCGTGAGCCAGCCGGCCCGGGCATCCGCGTCGAGAGCGGCCTCTACAACGGCAGCGAGGTCTCGGTGTACTACGATCCACTGCTGGCGAAAGTGACCGCATGGGGTCGCGACCGCGACGAGGCGATTCGCCGGATGCGGCGCGCGCTGCGCGAGTTTCGCCTCGCCGGCCTCAGCACGAATATCCCATTCCTACAATTCGTCCTTCACCACCCGAGGTTCGTCGCGGGGACCGTCGACACCGGCTTCGTCGACCAGTTCTTCGACGCCGACGCGCTCACCCGCGACGGACACAAGGACATTGCCGTCCTCGCCGCCGCCGCCATCGCTGCGACGCGGCGCGGCCACACGGACGCGGTCGCGAACAACGGCGCCGCGCCCAAGGGCTGGCGTGGGGCCGGCCGCGACGGCGCTTTCCGCCCCTCCATCCTGCGCCCGCGAGGTCTCGTGTGAAGTACGCCATCCACGTCAACGACTCGGCGGTGGAGGTCGACGTCACGGAAGGGGAGAGTGGCCACCTGCAGGTCAGCTACGACGGGAAGACCTACGAGCTCGACTTCCATCGCGCCGGGTCGTCACCGCTCTACTCGCTCATCGTCAACGGCACTTCGTACGAGGTGTACGCCGAGCCCAGCGGGCGGAACTGGATGATCGGCATCGATACCGAGCTGTTCGAGACGCGCACCCGTCCGGGCGCGCTCCGGGCCGGCGAGGCCGACGAGGCTGGCGGCGCGGCGGCGGCGCTCACCGTGCTCGCCCCGATGACCGGCGTCGTCGGCGAGGTGCGGTGCCACCCGGGCCAGTCCATCGAGAAAGGCGATGTGCTCGTCGTTATCGAGGCGATGAAGATGAACAACGAGATCCGCGCGACCCGGAGCGGCGAGATCTCGGACGTCTTCGTGACCCCCGGTCAACGCGTCGATCAGCGAGCCCCGCTCCTCGCGCTGGCCGCAACGCCGGGCTAGCCGGAGCCGGGGGAGGAAACCCCGACCGGCCTGGTGTTAGCGTTACCCCATGGGCTACAGACGCACCGGCCGGCCTCCCGGCCGCCCCCGTCACCCGGGCGCGTTCTCACCGGCCGAGCAGCGCGTGGTCGATGGCCTGCGCGAGGGCCTCTCGAACACCGAGATCGCCGCCCGGCTGGGCATCTCGCCGGAGACGGTGAAGACCCACATCGCGAACATGCTCGTGCGCCTCGACCTTGCCGACCGGCACGAGCTGGCCGCCTGGGATCCTGGGACCCGCCGGCCCTGGTGGCAGCGAGCGATCATGCCGCCACCTGGCCGCGATGGCGCCCGCCCGTGGCCGTGGGTGGCCTTGCTCGGTGGCGGTGTACTCTTGCTGGCGCTCGCCGTGCTCGTCGTCGGCAGCCGCGGCTCCGGCGTCGTCGTCACCCCCGGGCCAGCGTCGCCGTCCCCGCCGGTCGTGGCCGTCCGAACTGCGAGCCCATCGCCGCGCCCGTGCGGCGAGAACTGGGTCGTCGATATCCGCACGAGCGGCGACACCGCGGCCACACTCGCCGAGGGGCTGCAACGCATCCAGTGGCAGAGCTACCTGCCGTCACCGTCGTCCACGGTGTACTCGCTGCAGCGGGTCGTCGTGTCCGGCGCCTGGTGCAGCCCAACGGCCGCGCAGATCAACCTCTACTACGAACGCAGCGATGGGCGACAGCTCCACGTGTTGCAGGTGAAGCAGCCGATCGAGGTCGATCTCTTCGCCCCGGACCGCGACATCAGCGGCTTCATCGTCACAGGCGGGCGGCATTCGTGGCACTACGTGGTCTATCGTCGCGGTGCCAGCGAGCGTGAGATCACGATCACCGATACGAGTGCCGATGGCGTCTCGACGCAGCGTCGCTCCAGCAGGGGTCGTCGGAAGACGCAACGATCGAGGAGCTCCGCGCCGTCGCGCGAACCGTGCCGCCGTACGAAGCGATCGCAGAGCCGACCCACCCGCCGTACGAGTCGTCGGTAGAGGTAGAAAGCTACACGCCGTCGCCGCCCGAGCTCTGCGCGACCGGGACACCCGCGCCCGCCTTCCTCGAAGCGGTGCGACAGAACTCGATCGTGCTCGCCGACGGCGTCATCCTGCACCGGTCGCCATTCGAGCTGGGGTGGGAGCCCGGACGTGGGATGCTAATCGACCTGGCGACAGGCGATTTGATCTCGTACGACGAGCGCGGCCGCCGGACCGCCTCGGGGCTGTGTGACGAAGCGGGCACGGCGCGGCTCCGGGCCGTCATCGAGGTGCCCGGGTTCCGCGAGCGTGTCCGGGCATTCCTCGCACGACCGGTGCCATAGGGGCGGATTTTACGGCTGCTCGGCTGGCATGGTACAAATAATGATTAGACGTTTACCGCAGGGGGTTCCACCGTTCGCGAGCTTCGCATAAATGATCGTATCCCCGCCCGCGAGGTCCGCCTCGTCGGCGACAATGGCGAGCAACTCGGCGTCATTCCTTTCGTCCAAGCCCTTCAGTCAGCGCGCGAGCAGGGTCTCGACCTGGTCGAGGTCGCTCCGAACGCGTCGCCGCCGGTCTGCCGGATCATGGATTACGGCAAGTACAAGTACGAGCAGGCCAAGCGCGAGAAGGAAGCACGCAAGAACCAGAAGAACGTGGTTCTGCGCGAGGTCCGGATGAAGCCGAAGATCGACGAGCACGACATCGACTTCAAGACACGCATCGCGGGCAAACTCCTCGAAGAGGGTGACAAGGTCAAGGTCACCATCATGTTCCGCGGGCGCGAGGTCACCCACCCACAGATCGGCCGCGACCTCCTCGACCGGGTAGCGGCGAAGCTCAAGGACGTGTCCGTAGTCGAGCGCGGCCATTCTATGGAGGGCCGCTTCATGTCTATCATTCTTGCGCCGGCCCCGCCGAAGCAGGAGAAAACAAAGAAGGAGTCCACCGAGGAACAGCCCGTCGCGGCTGCCACCTCGAACGCCTGATGCCAAAGCTGAAGACACACGGCGGTGCCAAGCGTCGGTTCCGGATCACCGGCACCGGCAAGTTCATGCGCATGAAGGGCAACCGCAGCCACAACCGGCGCAAGAAGTCCGACCAGTCCCTCCGGGCCATGGACGAGATGCAGCCCGTCGACAAGGGCTGGACGAAGACGCTCCGCAAGCTACTACCGTACGGATAGCCAGGAAGGTATTTGAATGAGCCGCGTCAAGCGGGGCGTCACCAAGCACGCCCGTCACAAGAAGATGCTGGAGGCTGCCAGCGGGCATCGCGGCCCGCGGAGCATCCTCTACAAGCGCGCCCACGAGTCGGTGCTCCACGCCCTCGCCTACGCGACGCGTGACCGACGCGACAAGAAGGGCCAGTTCCGCCGCCTGTGGATCCAGCGGATCAACGCCGCCGCCCGCCTCCACGGCCTGTCGTACAGCCAGCTCATCCACGGCCTCGCGGTCGCCGGCGTCGAGATCAACCGAAAGATGCTCGCCGACCTCGCCGTCCAGGACGACAGCGCATTCGCGGCGGTCGCCGACCAGGCGAAGGCTGCCCTCGCGGCGTAAACCGCCCTCGCAAACGACAGCGGGCCGGTCGCACGACCGGCCCGCTTCTCTTGTCCCCCGGGGAACCCTAGTTCCGCAGTTCCGCCTTGAACTCGTTACGCACGCGGGCGATGATCTGCTCCCGCGCTTTCGCCACGTCCTCGGGGCCCAGCGTGCGGTCGGGCGATTGGAACGTCAGCGCGAACGCCACGGACCGCTTGCCCGCTGGTACCGGGCCGCCGCGGAACACATCGAAGACCTTCGCGTCGACCACGAGCGGGTGGCGCCGGATGGTGCGCAGCACGCGGCCCGCCTCGACCGCATCGTCGAGCAGCAACGCCAGGTCCTCACCGACCGCCGGATAGCGGGCCACCGGCGCATAGGCGCGGTGTCCGGTGGCGATGGCCGCCAGTGAAGCGAGGTCGACCTCGACCATGAAGGCGCTGCCCGGCAGGTCGTAGCGCGCGGCGATTGCCGGGTGCACCTGGCCGACGTGGCCGATGCCAGTCTTCCCGACGGCGACGCACGCGGTGTGCCCGTCGAGGAATCCGTGCGCCTCCGTCGCCTCGAATACGAGTTCCACGCCGAGTTCTGCCCCGAGCGCTTCGAGGGCGCCCTTCGCGTCGAAGAAGTCGAGCGGGTCGCCGGAGGCTCGTCCCCACCGGTCCAGGCGCTCGCCCGCCAGGCAGGCGATCAGCGTCTCACGCTCGTCCGGCAGGCCCTCGGCGCACGGGATATAGCTGCGGCCGATCTCGAACAGGCGAACCTCCGTCGAGCGGCGCGCGTTGCCCGCGGCCGCCTCGAGCATGCCCGGGCGAAGGCTCGTGCGCATGACCTCGCGATCCGCCGTCATGGGGTTCGCCAGCCGGATCGGCTCGGCATCCACCACCGCCGCTTCGCCGATGGTCTCGATCAGTGCGCGCCGCGTCGTGACCGGGTAGTTGATGACCTCGGAGAACCCGAGCGAGACCATCACGTCGCGAACCTGTTCGCGGAGCTCCAGGGCGGGCGCCGGCTGCCACGCAGGCACGGCACCCGACAGGAGCGCCGTCGGGAGGTTGTCGTAGCCGGTGATGCGAGCCACCTCTTCCACGAGGTCATCGCCGTGCCGGATATCACTACGCCAGAAGGGCACCCTCACGGTGTAGCGGTCATTCGTGAAGCGGGCGGTGAACCCCAGCGACGTCAACACCTGGCGCACCTTCGCCACCGGCACGGTGACGCCAAGCAGACGGTGGAGCCGCTGTTCCGTGAGGGCGACCCGCTGCTCCTTCTGCTTGCCAGGGTAGACGTCGATCTGGCCCTTCGCCGCCGTCCCACCGCAGAGATCCACCAGCAGCTTCGTGCAGCGCAGTGCCGTCAGGCGCACCATCTCGGGGCTGAGGCCACGCTCGTTGCGGACGGCCGCCTCCGTGTGCACGGCAGCGCCGAGCGTCTTCACGGTATGGCGGATGCCCCTGGGCGCGAAGGCGGCCACCTCGATGAGTACGCTGGTGGTCTTCTCTGACACCTCGGCCTTCGTGGCGCCGAGGATGCCCCCCAGCGTGACGGGCTCGCTGTCGTCGCAGACGCAGAGCACTTCGCCATCGAGCTTGTACGTGTCGCCGTAGAGCGTCGTGATCGGCTCGCCCGGCTTCGACCGCCGCACGATGATCCGCCGCCCCGAGAGCCTGTCGAGGTCGAAGGCATGGATCGGCTGGCCCGTCTCCATCATGACGTAGTTCGTTATGTCCACAACGTTGTTGATCGGCCGCAGCCCCACCGCGGCGAGCCGTTCCTGCATCCACGCCGGCGAGGGCCCGATGGTGACCCCCTGTACGACGGTCACGAAGTAGCGCGGGCAGAGGTCGGGGTCGCGCACCTCGACGCTGGTGAGGGACGCGATATCCGGGCCGTCCTCGGCATAGTCGATCTCGGGATCGCGCCACTTCCGCCCGCTGACCGCCGCCAGCTCGCGCGCGACGCCGAGGATGCCGAGGCAGTCGGGGCGGTTGGGCGTGACCTCCGCATCGAGCACGGTGTCGCCGAGCACCTCGCCAAGCGGCACCCCGAGCGGCGCATCGTCGCGCAGCACGAGGATGCCCTCGTGCTCGTCGGAGAGTCCCAGCTCGCGCTCGGAGCAGACCATGCCGGCCGATTCGACGCCCCGGATCTTCGCCGGCTTCAAGACGGCGGGAGCCCGCGTATGGCCGTCGAGCAGCTTCGCACCGACGGACGCGAACGCGATCTTCTGCCCCACCGCGATGTTCGTAGCGCCGCAGACCACGGTGTGGCGCTCGCCATTGCCGACGTCGACGGTGGCGAGGCGAAGCCTGTCAGCGTTCGGGTGCTGCTCCAGCCCAACGACCTGGCCCACCCGGACGCCGTTCCAGTCGCCACCCGTCCGCTGAAGGCCGCCGATCTCAGTACCGGCCATCGTCAGACGATGCGCCACCTCGTCGGCGGGGGCGGTCACGTCGACATAGTCAGAGAGCCAGCTCAGGGGTATCTTCAAGCGCGCACGACTCCGCTAGAACTGCTGCAAGAAGCGCAGGTCATTCTGATAGAAGTGGCGGATGTCTTCGATCCCGTGG
>WBZO01007216.1_pt1 | contig 10390 bp, 3 predicted proteins | sample 5204261 | NCBI WGS metagenome assembly WBZO01 (sample SAMN12412400, study PRJNA552823) | activated sludge metagenome | isolation source: activated sludge from anammox sidestream of wastewater treatment plant... | place: USA: North Carolina | collected 2017-09
ACGTAAGCCTCGAGAATGCGCCGCTTGTCGTAATGCGCCTCGATGATCAGCGCGATCAACGCCTCGTTGAGCTTGCGCGTGAGTCGCTGCCCGCTATCGAGAAACAGGTTCTTGACCAGCTGCTGGGTCAGCGTCGATCCGCCCTGCACGACATGACCGGCAACCAGGTTGACCCACGCCGCGCGCGCGATCGCCGCCAGGTTGACGCCATGGTGATGCTTGAAATCCCGATCCTCCACTGCCTGCAGGCCAGACAGCAGCAGCGGCGGCACTTCGCCCAGCGCCACCACCCGGCGGTCTTCCTGCGACTGGCCGTACAGCGTGGCGATGCGTGCCGGATCCAGGCGCACGCGATCCAGCGGCGCGCCGCTGTCGGCATCGGCCAGGCTGGCGATGCGCCCCTTGTCGAGCGTGAGCACGATGCGCCGCGCTCGCTCGCGGCCATCGAGATAGATGAATTCGCGGCGCGCGATCGTGTAGCGCGCGCCGTCGCGCTGAAACGTGCCGGCCGCACGCCCCTGCCCGTCATCGAGATAGCGCGCCGCCTCAAGCTCGATCGCCAGCGCCGCCGCATTCATCGGCAGTCCCGGTGCCAGTTCGAGCGGCCGCGCATAGACGCGACTCGGAAACTGCCACGACAGATCGTCGAAGCGGCTGCGCACCTCGCGGTCGAGATACCACGTGTACGGCGCGAGAAAACCGATGGCGACGCCCAGGCCGAGCCAGAACGGAATGCGGGCAAGGCGCCACAACGTGCGCACGACACCCCAGACGCGGGAAAAGAATGCCAAGCCGATGTCCGATTGCTGTCCTGAAACGCGGCGCAGTGTAGCGCGCGCCCCACCCGATCCGCCGCCGCGTCGGGGCGATCGGTGATAATCGCCCTCTTTCCGCCAGCTCCCGCCTCGATATCGCCATGCCCGTCGCCTTCGATTCGCACGCCGACACCGCCCTCCGCCGTGCCCCGCGTGCGCTGCGTATCTGCGTGCATGGCGTCGCGCCGACGCCGCAGCAGCGCGACGCCCTGTGCGCCCGGCTGCCCGCGGCGGCACAGGTCGTTCGACTCGGCGCCGCCGCAGCCTGCGACTGGCCCGGCACGCCAGCCCTGCCCGAGCTGGCCGACAGCGATCCGCTGGCGCTGCTGTGCGCCGCCGCGCGGCACTTTGCAGGCGACGACCTGGTGCTGCTGCGCGGCGACCTCGCCCTGCCCGAACTGGCCATCGAGCGCCTGTGCCATGCGCTGCAGGCACCCGGCGTGCTGGCCGCGCTGCCGCTCGATGACACGGCTTCGCGCCATCCGCTGCCCGACGACGTCGACCCGGCATTCGACTGCTCGACGCTCGATGCACTGTGCTTTGCCTGGTCGGCACGCCGCCTGATCGACGACATCGACTTTCCCCGGCACCTGCCCGCCCTGTCGGCGTGGCAGGGCGAGCGCATTGCGCAGCTGGATCTCGAACGCCTGCGGCAACGCGACGCACTCGACGCCGCCGGCCTGCGCGTGGTCATGCTCGATCACCTGAGCATCGCCGGCACGCTGCCGCGCGCCACGCCACCCGAGGATGCCCGCGATCCCCGGCCACCATCGCCGCTGGCCTGGCTGCGACGGCGCATCGCCAGCGTGCCGGTGCAGGCCGCTTCGCCGGCCACGCCCGGCCTCGATGCACGCCCCGTGCTGCTGCACATCCTGCACGGCTGGGGCGGAGGCGCCGAACGCTGGGTGCGCGACTATGCCGCCGCCGACACGCACCACCATCACCTGGTGCTCATCGCACGCGGCAGTCCGCAGCGCCACCTGCACGGCGAATGGCTGCAGCTGCACGATGCCCGCTGCCTCGACGTCCCGCTGCATCGCTGGCCATTGCCGCGACCGATCGCCGACACCGCCGTGGGCGATGCTGCCTATCGCAGCCTGCTCGACCACATCGTGCGGCATTGCTGCGTCGACGCCATCGTCGTCTCATCGCTGATCGGCCACAGCCTGGATGCCCTGCGCAGCGGCCTGCCGACGGTCTGCGTGGTGCACGACCACTATCCGCTGTGGCCGCTGCTGCATCATGACTTCGGCGATCCCGGCCTCGCTTTCGACGACGCGCAGCGTGTCCGCGACGTGGCCGCGCTGGCCGTCGAGGGCATGTTCGCCGAACGCGATGTGGCGCACTGGAAAACCCTGCGCGAGACCTGCGTCCGCGACCTCCTCGCCGCGCGGGCCACGCTGGTCGCCCCCAGCCACTCGGCGCTGGCCCACCACCTGCGCCTGGCTCCCGAGCTGGCTGCCCTGCCGCAGCAGGTCATTGCGCACGGCCTGGCCGCGTGGCCGGCGGATGCACCGCGCCTGCCGCCACCCGCCCGCGACCGCCTGCGCCTGGTCATGCTCGGCCGCGTGCGCGAGGGCAAGGGCGCGCGCCTGCTCGCCGCCGCGCTGCCGCGCCTGCGCGAGCATGCCGAACTGTTCCTGCTCGGCGCCGGTGCCGACGCCCACGCGCTGTTCGGCGAACGCGACGTGCACGTGCTGCTCGACTATCGCCGCGACGACCTGCCCGCCCTGCTCGCCAGCCTGCAGGCCGACGCTGCCCTGCTGCTGCCGACAGTCGCCGAAACCTTCAGCTACACACTGTCCGAGTTGCGCAGCCTGGGGCTGCCGGTGATCGGCACGCGGGTGGGCGCGCTCATTGAACGCATCGAAGACGGCGTCGACGGCTTTCTGGTCGCCCCCGATGCCGACGCGCTGGTGGCCCGGGTCGCGGCACTGGCGCGCGATCCGCAGGCGCTGGCGCGGGTTCGCGCCCGACTCGCCGCCCCGTCCACCCATCCCATTCAGAGCACTGCGCACATGGCGCAGCAGCATCGCGCCGTGCTGGCGCTGCCGGCGCGGCCCGTGCTGCGCTATCGACTGGCCGATACCGATGCCGCGCAACTCGACCGGCTGGTCACCTCCAGCGCCGGCGATGCCGCCCGGCAGCAGGTCGGACAATTGTCCGCCACCTGCGCGCAGCTCGCCGAGGACAACCTACGGCGGGGCGAATGGGGACATCAGCTGAGCCGCGAGCTGGGCCAGCTGCGCGATCAATTCCGGCAGCGCACCGACTGGGCGCTGGATCTCAACACCCAGCTGCAGGATCTCAAGCCGCGCTACGAGCATCTGGCGGCGCTGCACGAACAGATGCTCGCCTCGGCTTCATGGCGCATCACCGCACCGCTGCGTGCCGCCAAGTCACGCCTGCGCACCCTGCGCGCAGCCCTGATGTTCCGCAGCCAGCGCGCACGCACCCAGCTCGCGCGCGTGCGCGGCAGCCTGGCCCAGCGTGGTCTGCGCGGCACACTGGCGCGCATCGCGCAGGAATGGCGCGCGCCGACGCGCCCGCCTGCCGTCAGGATTTATCCCGATCCCGTCGACGACGCCACGCCGTTCCGCGTGCCAGGCAGCGCTGCGCCGCGCGTGTCGATCGTGATTCCGGTCTACAACAAGATCGCCTACACCCTGGCCTGCCTGCGTTCACTGGCCGAGCATGCCGCCACGACGCCCTTCGAGGTCATCGTCGTCGACGATGGTTCCAGCGATGCCACCGCGCAGCGGCTGGCCGCGATCGATGGCATCCGCGTCCTGCGCAATCCGCAGAACCTCGGCTTCATCGGTTCCTGCAACGCCGGCGCCGAGTTGGCGCGCGGCGATTACGTGCTGTTTCTCAACAACGACACGGTGGTCACCGCCGGCTGGCTCGAAGCACTGCTGCAGTGCCTGCTGACCGCGCCCGACGCCGGCCTGGTCGGTGCCAAGCTGGTGTATCCCGACGGGCGACTGCAGGAAGCGGGCGGCATCGTCTTCGACGACGCCTCCGGCTGGAATTATGGCCGCTTCGAGGATCCCGCCGATCCACGCTACTGCTTCCGCCGCGAGGTCGACTACTGCTCGGGCGCCGCGATCCTGCTGCGCCGCGACTTGTTCGAGCGGCTGGGACGCTTCGACCGCCGCTACACACCGGCGTATTACGAGGACACCGATCTCGCCTTCGCCGTGCGCGATGCCGGGTTCAAGGTGTATGTCGAACCGGCGGCCGTCGTCGTGCATTTCGAGGGCATCACCTCGGGCACCGACACCAGCAGCGGCGCCAAGCGTTACCAGGTGGTCAACCGCGAGAAGTTCGCCGACAAGTGGCGGCAGGCGCTGCAGCGTCAGCCCAGGCCCGGCACGCCGATCGGCCTGGCCGCCACGCACCGCGCGCGCAAGCGCGTGCTGATCGTCGACGCCACCACGCCCATGCCCGATCACGACTCGGGCTCGCTGCGCATGGTCAATCTCATGCGCGTGCTCGAAAACCTGGGCTGCCAGACCAGCTTCATGGCGGAAAACCGCCTGTTCGTCGAGCGCTACACCACAGCGCTGCAAGCGCTTGGCGTGGAAGCGCTGTACGCGCCGCATGTGCAGGATCCGCTCAAATTCCTGCGCGAGCGCGGCCGGGAGTTCGACCTGGTGATGCTCTCCCGCCACTACGTGGCCGCGCCTCTCGTCGGCCTGGTGCGTCTGTATGCACCGCAAGCGCGGCTGGTTTTCGACACCGTCGATCTGCATTACCTGCGCGAGCAGCGCGCCGCCGAGCTGTCCGGCGATGCCGCGCTGGCGCGCACGGCAGCGGCCACGCGCGCGCAGGAGTTGCAGCTGATCCGTGACAGCGACATCACCCTGGTGGTCAGCCCGGTCGAGCAGGCCTTGCTTGCCCGCGACGCACCGGGCGCGCGCGTGGACGTGCTGTCCAACGTGCATGAAGTGTACGGCAGCCAGCGCGGATTCGATGCCCGCGCCGATCTGGTGTTCGTCGGCGGCTTCCAGCATCCGCCCAATGTCGATGCGGTGGAATGGTTTGTGCGCGAGGTGTTCCCCCGGGTGCGTACGGCCCTGCCCGATGTGCGCTGCCACATCATCGGCAGCCGCGTCCCGGCGTCGATCCGCGACCTGGCCGATGCGCAGATCGTCGTGCATGGTTTTGTCGAGGACATCCAGCCCTTCATGCAGGGCTGCCGTGTATCGATCGCGCCGCTGCGCTACGGCGCCGGTGTCAAGGGCAAGGTCAACATGGCCATGAGCTGCGGCCTGCCGGTCGTGGCCACGCCGATCGCGGTCGAGGGCATGCACGTCACAGCCGACGAGGACGTGCTGGTGGCCGAGGATGCCGCCGCCTATGCCGATGCCGTGGTGCGCTTGTACCGCGATCCGGTGCTATGGCAACGCCTGTCGAGCCATGGCCTGGCCAACGTCGAACGGCATTTTTCGTTTGCTGCCGCGCGGGCGGCGGTCGAGCGCCTGTTCACGCCGTAGCGCGCAAGCTCACGATGCGGCGCGCGCGAAGGTCGCGCCGCGCGCCGCACGCCAACTCTCGTCGGCAACGAGCCGGCCATGCGTGTCGAAGCGCCGCTCGCGCAGCAAAACACTGCCATCGTCGGCATGCGCAAGCAGCGAGCCGGCCCGTGTGCCGTAATGGCCGGCGCTGATGAAAATCGGCGCCAGCGTGCGTTCCAGTTCGAGCCCGACGCCGGTTTCGGGCAAGTCGGCATCGGCCGGCTGAAATGCATCGCGCAGCAAGTCGAAGGCGACATCCAGATTCCGTGCGTCATCGTGCAGCCAATCCTGAAAGCGTCGCTGCAACCGCTCGGTCTTGGGCCAGTGCACGTCGGGAGCACCGTTGCTGATCACATGCACGCCGCGTCCGAAAGCGATCGGCTCGCCTCCCGTGCTGCTCAGCAGGCGCAGATCGCGGCCCGCGCCGACGATGAGATTGAACGGCCCGTATTCGTCGATCTCGGCCCGCACCCGGTGCAGACATTCCGCCGGCGAATCCGCGCCGAGCACGAAATCGCGCACCAGCGCGCCGCGTGACTTCGGCGCCGTCGCCGGCACGCCGCTGCGTACGTTGGTGATCGCTGCAAACCGACCATCGCTGCGCGCGGCCAGCCAGGTGCCGCCAGCCACCAGATCGCGGCCGCCGGCAACCCGTGCATCCTCGGCCCAGGCATGCGCGTCGGCGCTGGCGCGCGCATGGAATTCATCCCGATTGGCCAGCAGCAGCAAGGGAAAGCGCGCAACGACGTCCACCGCCAGCAGCACCAGGCACATGCGCGCACCTCAACCGTGCGCATCGACCAGCGCCTGCAGGCGCCGCTGCAGCGGTGCCAGACGCGGGCTGGTCGGGCTGAGTGCGCGCGCGGCATCGAGCGCGCGCGTGGCGTCGTCGCGGCGGCCTTCGCCGATGCGCTGATCGGCCTGATCGAGAAAGGCATTGGCGAGCTTTTCGCCGAGTGCCGGCAATTCCGGATCGTCGGGCGCGATCTGCCGGATCGCATCGAGCAGGTTGCGGGCACGCTGCGGCGCGCCTTCGTTCAGGGCACGCGCCAAGGCCTGCCGGGCCAATCCCGGCAGCTGCGCCATGCCTGCGCGTGCCGCCGCGGACTGGCCGTCGATGGCCAGGGCGGCGCGATACTTGTCGTAGGCGCTGTCGCCCGGCGGCACGATGAACTGGCCGGCCTGCGCCGCGCGCGCGGCTTCGGCAACCAGACGCTGCACCTGCCGTGCCTGCTGCGCCGTGATCGGCGTGCGCTGCGCATCGATCGACAGACGCTCGCGCAATTCGCGCAGATTGAGCCGCGCGGCACGCACGTCGGGCGAATCGGGCGCCAACCGGGCTGCGCTGGCGAGCAGGTGCTCGGCTGCGTCCGGATTGGCGTCATCGATGGCCGCGTTGGCGCGCACCACAAAAGCTTGCGCGACGCGCCGCAGGCCCTGCTGCACGCGTGCATTGTGCGGATCGAGCTGCTGCGCCGCGCGCAGCAATTCGAGCGCGGCATCGTCGGCACCACTCAGGCGGCCTTCGCGGGCGCTTGCGTCGGCACGATCGAGCAACTCCTGCAATCTGGCTTCACGCTGCGCGCGCTGCGCGTCGCGCGCACGCGCGATCGCACCAAGCAATTCGGTCTGCCCCGGATATCCCGGCAGGATGCGCGCGATGTCGTCACTGCGCGCGCTGGCGCCGTCGAGGTCGCCGGCGGCCAGCGCCGCGCGCGCCTGCTCGGCCAGCGCATCGGCACACTTGCGCAGCCCGGCCTGCGCAATTGCATTGCCGGCATCCTGCGCCAGCACGCCCTGGTACAGCGTGGCCGCGCCGTCGGCGCCAACGATCCGTCCCGCGGCGAGTGCCGCAGCGGCGCGCTCCAGACTCTGCGCGGTGGCATCGGTCTGCGCGGATTGCCGGGCCTGACGCTGCTTGATCGCCTGCGCCAGCCGATCGACTTCGATGCCGCCACCGAGCAGATCGCGCGCGGTGTCGAGCGCGCTCTGCGCGGCGCTCAGATCGTCCCTGGCCAATGCCTGCTGCGCCTGGTCGAGCAAACGCTTGGCGACTTCCTCCAGGCCGCGGCGCGCGATGTCGTTGTCGGGATCCTGCGCGCGGGCGGCGAGGTACAGCTCGCGCGCGCTGTCACCCTGGTGGCCGGTCAGATGGCCGGCATCGAGCGCCTTCTGCGCGCGCGACAGGGTGTCGTTGAACTCGGTACGCGGCAGCAGATGGCGCAGCGCGTCCTGATAATGCCAGGCCGCGGCGACGACGCCGAGCAGCATCGCCGCGGCCAGCAGCATTCCGCGACCGCGGCGTCGGCGCACGGGCGCGGCCGGCACCGCACGTTGCGCGCGCATGGCTGGCGCCACGGCCGCGGCGGCGATATCGTCGATGCGTCCCAGCCGTGGTTCGGCACGTCCGCCCGGCGCCACCTCGCCGGACGGCGGTGGCGTGTCGCCGGCATACATCGGCTGCAGGCCGTCGAGCGGCGTGTCGCTGCGCACACTGACCCCGCGCATGGCCGACGCTGGCGCCCAGTCCTGCGCGCGCTCGATGTCAGCGATCGCGGCGACGACTTCGTGTCCGTCCTGGAAGCGATCCTGCGGTTCCTTGGCCAGCAGACGGTCGAGCAGAGGCTGCAGCACGGCCAGGGCCGGTGGCAGTTTCGGCAGGGGTTCGGTGATGTGCTTGATGCCCACCGCCAGCGAATCCTCGGCGCGGTACGGCACCTGCCCGACCAGCATTTCGTGGAGCACGATGCCCAGGCTGTACAGATCGGCGCGACCGTCGACCGCGCGTCCGCGCGCCTGTTCCGGGCTCATGTAGTGTGGCGTGCCGACGATGGCGCCGGTGCGGGTCATGCGCAGCGCAGCCTCGTGCGCGCGCGCGATGCCGAAATCGGTGAGCACCGCCGAACCATCCTCGCGCAGCAGGATGTTGTCGGGCTTCACGTCACGGTGCACGATGCCCTTTTCCTGCGCGTAGGCAAGCGCACTGGCGATTTCGCGCACGACGCGCAAGGCGAAGGCCGGATCGAGCGCCACGCCATGGCCGCATTCGATCGGCCCGCCGGCCACGTACTCCATCGCAATGTAGTGCTGGTTGCCGGCATGCCCGACATCGTGGATGCCGACCACATGCCGGTGATGCAGCTTGGCGGCGATGCGTGCCTCGCGCAGGAAGCGCTCGCCGAAGTCGGAATCGACCAGCAAGGCGGGCGACATGACCTTGAGCGCCACTTCACGATCGACCGATTCCTGGATCGCCAGATAAACCGTCGCCATGCCGCCGCGCCCAAGTTGGCGAACCAGACGATAGCCAGGAATTTCGATCACATTCAGTCCCTTGCGCAGGCCTTGCGGACGCTTCGGCGATGACCGCGGAGCGGGTCGTGCAGCATAGCATGCAGGCCCACGGCCGCCGTCCGCGGCAGCGCGCGCCTCAGGCGATGCGCCGCGCCTCGGTCACGTTGGGCACCGCCAGCAGCTGCGACAGCAATCCGCTGAGCTGGCCGAAATCGGCGACCTTGAGCGTGTAGTTCATTTCCAGCATGCCCTGTCGCGCGTCGACGCGCGCATTGACCGCGACAACCTGCGCATTCGCGGCGGCGATCACGTTGCTGACATCCTTGTGCAGCCACTTGCGGTCGTAGCCGCGCACGATGACATCGACCTCGTAGCTGCGGGTCTGGCGCGCTCCCCAGCCCACTTCGATCAGGCGGCTGGCATCGCGCTCGCGCAAGGTGGCCACCTGCTTGCAGTCGACCCGGTGCACCGACACGCCGCGACCGCGCGTGATGTAGCCGACGATGGCGTCTCCCGGCAGCGGCTGACAGCAGCGCGCCAGCTGGCTGAGCAGGTTGCCGATGCCTTCAACGACCACCGCACCGCCACTTCCGGGCGCGCGATGCGCCGGAGGAGACGCCGATGGCGCCGGCACCGCCACGCTCGGCGCAGCGTCGCCTGTCGCCGGCACGCCTGATTCATGCAAGGCACGCGCGAGCTGTCCCGCCGAGACATCGCCCAGGGCCAGCGCATGCAGCAATTCGTCCTGAGTCTTGAGCTTGAACTGCTCGGGCAGGCGATCGAGATTGTCAGGCGGCAGGGCCAGGCGCTTGAGCTCGCGGTCGAGCACTGCGCGCCCCGCCGCCAGCGTCTGCGCCAGATCGACGCGATTGAACCAGGCGCGCACCTTGTTGCGCGCGCGGTGCGTGTGCAGAAAGCCCAGCTGCGGCGACAGCCAATCGCGGCGTGGCTCGCCGACCTTGCCAGTGAGGATCTCCACGCGGTCGCCACTACCCGGCTGGAACCCCAGCGGCACGATGCGCCCGTTGACCTTGGCGCCGCGGCAGCGGTGCCCGACATCGGTGTGGATCGCATAGGCAAAATCGAGCACCGTCGCGCCCTGCGGCAAGTCGATGACCTGCCCCTTGGGCGTGAGCACGTAGACCCGGTCTTCGACCACCTCGGTGCGGAATCCGGCCAGCAGGGCGGCGTCGTCATCCCCGCTTTCGCGGTTTTCCAGCAGTTGTCGCATCCAGGCGATCTTGCGCTCGAAGCTGGCATCGCCACCGCCGCCTTCCTTGTAACGCCAATGCGCCGCCACGCCGAGCTCGGCATGCCGATGCATGTCGTGCGTGCGGATCTGCACTTCGAGCGCCTTGCCCTCGGGGCCGACTACCGCGGTATGCAGCGACTGGTAGTGGTTGCCCTTGGGGCTGGCGATGTAGTCGTCGAACTCGCCGGGAATGAACGGCCACAGCGAATGCACCACGCCGAGCGCCGCGTAGCAGGCTCCGACATCCTCGACCATCACGCGCAAGGCGCGCACGTCGTACAGGCCGGAAAATTCCAGGCCCTTGCGCTGCATCTTTCGCCAGATCGAATAGATGTGCTTGGGCCGCCCGCCGACTTCGGCCACGATGCCGGCCTGTGCCAGCGCCTTCACCAGCTGCTTCTTCGCAGCCGCGATCCACTTTTCGCGCGCGACGCGGCTTTCATCGAGCAGGCGCGCGATACGCCGATAGACTTCGGGTTGGAGATAGTGGAAGGCCAGATCCTCCAGCT
>WBZO01007219.1_pt1 | contig 10389 bp, 9 predicted proteins | sample 5204261 | NCBI WGS metagenome assembly WBZO01 (sample SAMN12412400, study PRJNA552823) | activated sludge metagenome | isolation source: activated sludge from anammox sidestream of wastewater treatment plant... | place: USA: North Carolina | collected 2017-09
TTATTGGGCTGGGTGCGGGCAGATCCAAAAATTGAAACACAAGGTCCGGTTTCATCTAATTTTTCAAACCCATCTACAAATTCTGCCATTATTTTAAACATGCGCCAACTGGATTGCGCCTTTATTTCTGTCCAATTTTTTTTGGTTTGCTTAGCCATAATTTTTGTGTTTATGCTTTTTTAGATAGTAGCCACAGTCCGCAGTAGGTAATAAGCCCGTTTATGATTAAGAGTTCGTTTCCAATTTGGTAGCCATGCAGGTAGGCAGGCTTTAAATCGTTTACCCAATAGCTGAGCAGGTAACTTGCCAGGGGCGCAGCCAAGCACAGCACTGGAATAAGTACATCGGCAACTTTGCGTTTAGAGAAAATGCCAAATGCAAACATGCCCAACAGCGGTCCGTATGTGTAACCTGCAATCATTAAAATGGTATCAATTACCGCTTTGTTATTTAGTATCTGAAATACCATAATTACCAATAGCAGTAATACTGCAAAGCCGATATGAATGATGTGTCTTTTAGTGATTTTACTTTGTTCACTGGCACTGCTTTTATCTAACCAAAGAAAATCTATGTAAAAGGAAGTGGTAAGCGTAGTTAGTACCGAATCGGCACTGTTGAAAGTGGCTGCAGTTAAGCCAATAATAAATACCATAGCGGCAAAAGTGCCTAAATGGTTGAGTGCCAAGGTTGGAAACAGTGCATCGCTTTTTGTGGGCAGTGCAATGCCTTTTGCTTCCACAAAAATATAAAGCAGTGCACCTAAACAGAGAAAAAGAACGTTTACCAAGAGCATTACCAAACTAAACCAATACACATTTTTTTGTGCTTCGGACAGTGAACGGCAGCTTAAATTTTTCTGCATCATGTTTTGGTCTAAACCGGTCATGGTAACGGCAATAAAGACTCCTGCTAAAAACTGTTTCAAGAAAAAGGATTTAGGCATTGGGTCGAAGAAGAAAATTTGCGTGTAACTAGAATGGATAACTTGTGAGCATAGCTCGCTTAACGAAAGTTGAAGATTGGCAGCAATTGCCACAATAGAAAGCACTACCCCCAGCAGCAGAAATGACGATTGGAAAGTATCTGTCCACACCAATGTTTTAATACCGCCACGGTAAGTATAAAGCAGCATTAGGCCAATAATTACAGCCACACTCAGCACAAAAGGAATGCCCATAGCATCAAATACAAAAATTTGAAGCACACTTACCGCCAGCCACAACCTTCCGGCTGCTCCCAGTAATCGCGACACTATAAAAAAGAAAGCTCCGGTGCGCTGTGCTGCCACGCCAAAGCGTGTTTCGAGATAAGTGTAAATAGACGTAAGGTTCATGCGGTAATAAATAGGCAACAGCACACTGCCAATAATCCAATAGCCCACCACATAACCAAGTACCAATTGTAAATAACTGAATTTGGCTGTACCCACGGCTCCCGGTACCGAAATATAAGTTACGCCACTCAGCGAATCTCCAATCATGCCAAATGCAACAGCATACCAAGGGCTTTGGTGGTTGCCAATAAAGTATTCGCGATTGCCTGCCTTTACGGATGTAACTCGGCTGATAAGCACTAATGCAATAAAGTAAAGTGCTACAAAGCTAAGTATGAGCCACGGACTTATCATTCTACGAATGAAAGAATCATTTTCTTTTATCGGTAGCACATTGTACACATCTTGTTTTAATATGCTTATACAATTAGCCGTTTAAATTTGAGCAGATAAAACTACCTTAGTTACAGCTAACGAGAATGACAGATATTGCCGCAATTGATAAAACATTGATTCCCACAACCGAGGGAATTAAGTATGCAGGCTCAAAACTTAAAATACTGCCTTCCATTGTCGAAGTGTTGAATGGTCTTAAGGTTAAAACAGTTTTTGATGGTTTTAGCGGTTCCACAAGAGTAAGCCAGGCATTTGCGCAACTCGGCTATCATACTACTTCCAACGATATTTCGATATGGTCAGAAACTTTTGCCACCTGTTTTTTATTGAATAAACAACCTGCTGCTTATTACGCAGAAATGATTACACACCTCAATGCACTAAAAGGCTACGATGGCTGGTTTACCGAGCATTATGGCGGCAATACCGCAGATGGCGGCAAGCAACCTTTTCAACGTAAAAACACACAAAAATTAGATGCCATTAGAGATGAAATAGATAAAATGCAATTGGGCAAGGTTGAAAAAGCAGTAGCACTAACCAGCTTAATTTTGGCGCTCGATTCGGTAGATAATACTTTGGGACATTATGCTGCATATTTGGCAGAGTGGTCGCCACGCTCGCACAAAAATTTAATGCTCAAAGTGCCACACTTATTTTTGAATTCAACCGAAAATGAAGTGCTGCGTGGCGATGTTTTTGAGGCTGTAAAGAATAGAGTATTCGATTTTGCGTATTTAGATCCGCCATATGGCTCCAATAACGAAAAAATGCCGCCAAGTCGTGTGCGCTATGCCTCGTATTACCATATTTGGAAAACCATTATTTTAAACGATAAACCTTCGGTGTTTGGTAAAGCTGCCAGACGCGAAGATACGCGCGACCAAGTGGCAGCTTCGGTATTCGAAGAGTTTAGAAAAGATGATAGCGGCCACTTTATAGCCATGCAGGCAATAAAAAAGCTGATAGATGCCACACAGGCAAAATACATCTTGCTGTCGTATAGTTCCGGAGGTAGAGCCACCAAAGCAGAATTGACAAGCATTATCAATACTTCCGGCAAGTTGATAAAGGCAATAGAAATAAACTATAAACACCACGTAATGGCATCTATGCGTTGGACAAACGAATGGATAAACAGCAATAAGCCACACTGTGAATTTTTGTTTTTAATGGAGAAATTTTAATTGTATTACAGCGCTAATTCTATTTTTATTTTACTTTAATATCAACTGCAGTGGTGTATCGTTGCTTCTATTTTCTTCTTTTCGCTATAGGTATAAGTTTCTTTGCTTCGGCTGCCGATTCGCTGCCCGGTATGAGTTACAAATCGTTGGTAAGGGTTGGCAACAAGGAGTTTAAGAAGGCTTATTACTACGATGCTTTAAGCTATTACGAAGAAGCCGTAAAGCGCGATTCATCGCAGGTGGAGCTGTTATTTCAGTTGGGGTTGGCAAACCATAAAATTCGCAACCATAAAGAAGCATTGCGGTGGTTTACCAAGGCCGCTAATGCCGATGCTGCTTGCGCCACTACAGCACTTTATTTTAAAGCACTATCGTTAAAACACTTAGGCAGGTGCACGCAAGCCGTGCCTGAATACAATGCTTTTGTGGCGTGCTATAAAGGGAAAGATGCTTTGTTGAAAGAATGGACGGCTGCCGATATTTTCGGTTGCTTGAGTAGAAAAACAATAGACGATACTTTTAAAATCAAGCAACTGCCACTTTCTATAAACTCCGGCTATAGCGACTTTTCGCCTACCGTATGGAAAGGAAACTTATACTATGCTTCTATTCGTTCCGATACATTGGTTTTTTTGAAATCCGATACAGGATACAAACAGCCCGTAATGCAGTTTTATATGAGCCGAAAAGATGCCGATACTTTTCAATCTCCAAAGCTGTTTGAAGACCTGAATTTAAGCAGCCATAACCTTACATCGCTTTCATTTAATGCTAAAAACAAGGAGTTGTATTTTTCGCTGTGCTATGGCGAATTGCAAGAAGCAAACTGCGCCTTGTGGAGTGCAAAGTTAGAAGAGGGAAAATGGACCAACGAGCGAGAGCTCAATGAAAAAGTAAACTTCAACTTACATGCTTCTACGCATCCATTTTTAGCCGAAACCATCGAAGGGCGCGAAATGCTTTGGTTTGCAAGCAATCGCCCGGGAGGTTATGGCGGATACGATATTTGGTATGCAGAGCGCCTGCCCGATGGTAAATTTAGTGCTGCAAAAAACGCAGGCAAAGTGGTGAATACTTCGCGCGATGAAGTGTCGCCATTTTTTGATGAGCTTACAGGAACGCTGTTTTTTAGCTCTTCGGGTTTGCCATCGCTTGGTGGTTTAGATGTATATTATGCTCGTTTCAGCAATGGAAAATTTGCAGAGCCTAAGCCGCTTCCAGCCCCGTTGAATACCAGCTATGACGAATCTTTTTTCAGGTATTTTGAAAAAGGGAAAGGTTATTTTGTATCAAACAGGCCGGGTGTTTTTTCGGTAAAGGGCGAAACTTGTTGCGATGATATCTTTGAGTTTGAGATAAGTAAATCGATAAAGCCATGGCTTAAAATATTGGCAGTAGATTCAAACGGAAATACACTCGATAATGCTTTAATGATTGTGCGCAATGCTGCTGATAGTGTTTTGTTTACCATGCGGGGAAGCGCAATGGTACAGCAGCTTCCACAGAATGGAACGTATAAAGTTTCTTTTGCCCGCGATGGTTTTTTTAGCCTCGAAAAACAATTGGATGTACAAGCATTTTCGAGCGATGATACCGCACAGGTTGCGGCAATGATGCAAGCAATGCTGCGCAACAAAGCATATAGAATGGCCGATATTTATTTCGATTTCAATAGCTTTGAATTGAATGAGGAAACTAAAACAGCATTGCAGGAAATAGTACTACTACTAAGAAAAAACCCATTGCTGAAAGTAGAAATTGCTTCGCATACCGATATGCGCGGTGAAGAGGAATACAATTTGTATCTGTCGCAAAAGAGGGCAGAAGCGGTAGTTGGTTATTTAATAGAAAACGGCATACATGAGGAGCGCCTTACAGCAAAAGGTTATGGCGAAGGGCAGCCTTTGCAGGATTGCGAACGTATAAGTGCATGTGCCGAAGACGATTGCGATTGCCATCGCCTTAACCGCAGAACAGAGTTTAAAATAGTTGATTAAAATACTTTCTAATCGTTTGCGTTTTATAGTAACCTTGCAGCAGTATTTATAGTGTGAAACAGTTTCTTAGATTACTTACCTATCTCTTGCCATACCGCTTAAATGTAGCGCTCAATATTGTTTTCAATTTGTTGAGCGTGCTTTTTTCGTTGGTGAGTATTGTAATGCTTATCCCGTTTTTGCAGTTGCTTTTTGGTAAAATTCCACCGGTAAACGAAGCGCCTGTATTTTCTTTTAGCCCTAATTTTGTAATTCATTTCTTTGAGTACAAACTCAGTTCAATTATTAAGGAAAGTGGCGCCACAGAAGGGCTGCTGTTTATTTGCATCGCTACTGCGGTTATCTTTTTTCTCAAGAATTTGTTTCGCTTTTTGGCGGTGTATGTAATGAGCCCGGTGCGCAATGGCGTGGTGCGCGATATACGCAACGATTTGTACAGTAAAATTTTATCGCTGCCGCTTGGCTATTACAGCAAAGAGAAAAAAGGCGACCTTATTGCCCGCATGACCGATGATGTAAAAGAGATTGAAACCAGCATTATGAATATGTTGGAGATTTTTTTTCGCGAGCCGGTAAACATTATTGTGTTTTTGGGTGCTATGGTGGTAATGAGTTTTCAACTTACTGTGTTTGTGTTTGTGATGCTGTTAATTACCGGAGGAATTATTGGCAGAATTGGAAAGCAACTTAAACGCACTTCGGTAGAAGGGCAGGAGAAACTTGGATTTCTTATTTCCATCATTGATGAAACGCTTAGCGGTTTGCGTATTATACACGCTTTTGGGGCCGAAAAGTTTAAAACATTTCAGTTTAAAGCAATTAACCAAGCGCACTATAAGTTGGCGCACCGCCTTACTTTGCGCAGAGAACTATCTTCGCCACTTACGGAGTTTTTGGCTATTTGTGTGGTGTGTGCAGTACTTTGGTTTGGCGGCAGATTGGTGCTCGATAGCCGAATGCTTACCGCAGAAACTTTTATTGGCTTTATGGTTATTTTTTCGCAGTTAATTCCTCCTGCAAAAAGCTTTTCAAATGCATTTTACAATATCCAAAAAGGATTGGCTTCTTCACACCGCATCTACGAAATTTTAGATGCACCTAACAGCATTCAAGAGAAAGAAAATGCAGTTGCTGTTCATGAATTTAATACGGCTATTGAATTGAAAGATGTAAGTTTTGCTTACAATAATTTCGACACCAGTGAAATATTAAGCCACGTAAACCTTCGTATAGAAAAGGGGAAAATGATAGCTGTGGTGGGGCAGAGTGGAGCAGGAAAATCTACACTGGTAGATTTGCTTCCGAGGTTTTATGATCCACAGCGGGGCGAAATTCTAATTGATGGCGTTAATAGCCAAGACCTTACACTACATTCGTTGCGCAATCTATTTGGTATAGTATCGCAAGAGTCTATTTTGTTTAACGATACAGTGTTTAATAATATTGCATTTGGCTACGAGGGTGCAACCAAAGAAAGCGTAATAGAAGCCGCCAAAATTGCAAATGCCCACGATTTTATTCTAAAGTTAGAGCATGGTTACGATACTAACATTGGCGATAGAGGCAGTAAATTGAGCGGTGGTGAAAAGCAGCGCCTTACTATTGCTCGTGCGGTACTAAAAAACCCACCGGTGTTGATTTTAGATGAGGCCACTTCTTCGCTCGATTCTAGTTCTGAAAAGTTGGTGCAGGAGGCCTTAAACAAATTGATGCGCGGGCGCACTTCTATTGTAATTGCACACCGCCTTTCTACCATTCAATATGCCGATGAAATTATTGTAATGAAAGATGGAAAGGTAGTAGAGCGCGGCAATCATATTGGGTTAATGGCACACCACGGTATTTACCGCCAGTTAGTAGAGTTGCAGGCGTTTTAGCCGTGTGTCTTATTCTACCATTGGTTGTGGCGGTTGGAATAGAAGAGCCGCACTTTCAACTTTGCACTGACGTTAGCAAAAATGGTTTTTGCAGAAAAAAGCACAACTGTTGAATTTTGCACTTAACCCGCTATTTTGCAAAACCGATATTATGTATAGCCGGTATTAGTCATACAACCTAGCAAGATTCAAGTTGCAAAGGCAAGTTTTTTAAGTTGGAATAGGAGTTTCTTTTTTGAAGTAGCGTGCTTGTTATTGTTGCACCTTGTACACAATTACATTGCATTTGGCTTCGCGCAGAATGCTTTCGGCAACACTGCCAATAATAAAGCGACTTATACCTCTTCTGCCGTGTGAACCAATAACAATGCAATCGGCATTTATTTTTTCGGCAGTTTCTAAAATGCCATCTTCGGTATTTCCTGTTTCTACTATTGAAGTGATGAAATGCTGCGCAGGAAATTTTTGTTCAAAGGAAGCCTTTAGTTTATTCATTCGTTCTTGCGACTCTTTGCGCTCTTCTGCAATTATTTCGGCTCCGTAAGCAAGGTAAGAGTCTGCTACCAACAAGTCGTGATAGTTAATAGCTGCCAATACGTACACAATATGAATAGTGGCATTTTTTTCTTGTGCCAAAGAGGCCGCAAGTTCTAAAACACTTTCGGTATAGTCCGAAAAATCTATTGGGCAAAGTATATTTTTCATATATGCCAAACTTACATAAAATACTCAAGAATGTGCTTAGTTAAGCACGCCTCCTTGCTCTGCTTGGGTATTGCCTCCGGCAGTTTTTTTAAAACAGGCACAGGTAGCAAGGCGGTTGGTAATCATATCGTTCCAATCTTCTTTTGCCGGAAAAAATTCAATTTCAAATGCAGTTACCAATTGCTTTAATGGCTCGTAGTTTTTATCTTGTATGGTAATAGTTGCCTTTAGGTCTTGCAGTAGGTGTTGGATACGTTTTTCCTTTTTTTGTGTAAGGTCTATTAACTCAGTAATATTGGGACTAACATACGTTGCGTTTGCTTCTGCTTCAAAAGTTCGCAGCACTGCCGAAAAAACCAATTTAGTTTCGTAACTAAAAAGGGAGTTAAACTCCGTTTTTAGGTCGCTTACAAGATCTTCGATAGCACTACTGCTTTCATCGTTGTGCAGTGTATTATTCTTCCAAGAGGCCACTAAAAAGTGATATTGCACCGAAGGGTAAACCACCTTCATTAAGAGTTGAATTAAGTTATTAGCTGTTTGGGCGTGTAAGCACATTTGGAATCGCTTTATACAATGCAAATATGCTTATGCCAACATTTTAAAAGTATGATGGATAGAGAAAAGAAACATGATTTTACTCATGTTTTAATCGTCAATATTGGCGGTTTTAATAAGTTTGGGAAGGCTTAGGATTTTAATTTTTTTGCCTGCCAACTCAATAATTTTATCTTGGTTAAATTCTGATAGAAGCCTAATGGCGCTTTCGGTAGAAGTGCCAACATAATCTGCAATTTCTTCGCGCGAGAAGGTAACGTTTAGCGTTTGCCCATCGGCAGCAAAACCAAAAGTGGCTTTAAAAAACAACAGTGCTTCGGCCATGCGTTCACGTACATTTTTTTGCGAAAGCGAAACAATATGCTCTTCGGCTTTCTTAAGGTCGTTGGTAATTTTTCGTACTACTTCAAATAGTAGTTTTGGATTGTTGCCAACGGCTTCTAAAAAATAATTGCGATCTATAACACAAACCGAAGAATCCTCTAATGCCACGGCAGAGCAGTGGTAGCGTTCATTAGAAAGCAATGAACGATAGCCAATTACATCGCCTGTTTTTGCTAATCGTAGGATTTGTTCTTTGCCGTCAATTCCGGTAGTATTCAATTTTATTTTGCCTTGGTTAATGCAATACAAGGCATGGGGAAAACCATTTTCATTAAAAATATATTGCCCGCGTTTATATACAGCACACGATTTATGCAGTGTTAGTTCGTGCGATTGTTCATGGCTTAGTACTCCAAATACAGAGTTTGCTCTTGCTATGCAAGTAGTACAAGCGGGATTAAGATCTTTATTGTTAGCCATGTTTTTTTAATGCTTTGTGAAGATAAACAGGTATTTTTTAACATCAAAACTATTAACCTTTTAAAAGTTTTTCAATTACTGCGGGAAAGTGTTGATGCTCCAATTGTTGTACTTTTTGGGCAATGGTTTCGGGAGTGTCGGCAGCAGTTATTTCTGTGCTTGCTTGGAAAATAATATTGCCTTCATCGTAATGTTCGTTTGCGAAGTGAATGGTAATGCCTGTTTGGCTTTCACGGTTTTGCCATACGGCTTGGTGCACATTTTTGCCATACATGCCTTTGCCTCCGTATTTGGGCAATAAGGCAGGGTGTATGTTTACTATTTTGTGATGAAAGTAACGGGTTAAAAACTCGGGAATGAGGAGTAAAAATCCGGCTAAAACAATAAAATCTATATGGTGTTTTTGCAGTAGTGCCTGCATGTAATCTTCGTTGTTTAGTTGGGTTTTGGTTATTACTGCCGAAGGTACTTGTGCAGCTGCTGCAATTTGCAATACACCTGCATTCTCTTTATTACAAACAACCAGTGCTACTTGCCCTACCAGACTTTTTTTGGTGTTGAAATGCGCTATTATTTTTTGGGCATTGCTGCCTGAACCGGAAGCAAAAATGGCTATGTTTTTCATATCGTTTTTAAGTTGGGAAGCATTGGTTAGTTAGTTGCGAAAATTCTTCTACACTTAATTGTTCGGGTCGCTTATCTAAGAATGAAATGTGTGAATAATCTGCGGGTAAGTATTGCCGAATACTGTTGCGCAAGGTTTTTCTGCGCTGGGTAAAGGCTTGCTTCACCAGTTTGGTAAAGTTGGCTTCGTTGCAAAGTAGTGGGCGGTAGTGGCGGTGCATGGTTATTACGCCACTCATTACTTTCGGAGGTGGAGTAAAACATTCGGGATGTACATCAAACAAGTAAGTGCAATCGAAGTAGGCTTGTGTAAAAATGCTTAATACACCATAATCTTTAGTGCCCGGTTTTGCTGCAATGCGCATTGCTACTTCTTTTTGAAACATGCCGGTAAGTGCAGTAGCTTTATCCTTTTCTGCCAGTACTTTAAAAACTATTTGCGATGAAATATTGTATGGAAAGTTACCCACCACATGTACCGGAGCTGTAAATGGTTCAAAGTTTAAACGCAAAAAGTCTTGATTCAATATTTTTTCGCCACCATGAAAATGGTTGCCGGTGTTTTCTTTTAACCAGGCAGCCCAGCGGTTGTCTAACTCTACCAACCAATAGTTGGGATGCTGTTTTTCGAGCATTTTAAAGGTGAGTGCGCCTTTGCCGGGGCCTACTTCTACTACGGTTGAAAAACCACTCAAATCTCCCGTTGCATCTGCAATTTTTTGCTGCATGGCGGCATCGTGTAAAAAATGTTGCCCTAAAGATTTTTTGAGTGCATCTGTTTTCATTCGCGCTGCAATAATGGGTAAAAAACAAAAAGGGAAGCAATTGCTTACTTCCCTTTTTTTGTACAATGTCTTATTTAGTGCTTTTAGCGAACTATATTAAACTTGTAAGTAGAAGTGGCGTTGCCGCTTCTTACACGTGCAAAATACAAACCATTAGAAAGTTCACGCACACTTTCGGTG
>WBZO01002829.1_pt1 | contig 10388 bp, 8 predicted proteins | sample 5204261 | NCBI WGS metagenome assembly WBZO01 (sample SAMN12412400, study PRJNA552823) | activated sludge metagenome | isolation source: activated sludge from anammox sidestream of wastewater treatment plant... | place: USA: North Carolina | collected 2017-09
CGCAGCAGCTTTGAAGCACCCCCCGGCGCACTGCTATTCTTCCCCACACGACAGCCGTAATTTTTCATAGCGATTTTAGAAAAAACTATTGTCCCTATATTCTTCTTAGAGGATACTTAACTTAGAGCGTTATCTCCATCCTTCGCTTTTATCGCCTGAATATCGGAGAGTTCCAGCACAGTGTGCTGTAGCAGGATGGCCGGGGTGGCTGCGCCTCTATCTGGCCCGGCTGCTGCTCTCTGACCGCCAGACAGAAGGAGTTATATATGAATCGTGAATATGCCTCTCGCCGCATCGCCAGCCTGCTGCTGGCCCTCGCCCTGTTGCTGGCCGCGCTGTCCGGCGGAGCGTCCGCCGCCGGGACGGTGGTCACGGGCACCGACCTGCAGGGCTGGATCATCACCGCCTTCAATGGCACCACATCCTCATTCTACGACTTCACCACTCCGCCGGCAGCCCCGCCAGAAGGGACCGGCGCCCTGCTCATGGGCAGCGGCCCGGGCACGGGGCCGAATCTGGGCGGCAAGATTTACGTCTCCCGGCCGGACTTCGCCGGGCAGAAGCTCTCCGCCATCACCCAGTTCAGCTACAGCGCCTACATGTTGCCCGCCAACGCCATGCCCTGGACCATCTACGCCAACATCTTCGTCGATCTGGACGGCAACCTGAGCACGACGAACGATATCGCCGTCCTGTCTTTCAGCCCCGGCGACTGCCCGGTCAACGCCACCGTCACCCGCGGCGTCTGGGAGACCTGGGATGTCGTCAACACGCCGGGCGTCTGGGCGAGGTACGGCTCAGGCGCGATCGCCGGCTGGCCGGGCCAATGTCACGCCGGGACCACGCTGGGCACGATCGCCAGCCTGCTGAACGCCAGCCACCCCAACCACGTGATTGTCAACGCCAACCCGACTTCTGGCGAGTATGGTCTCGATCTGGTCATCGGCCAGAAGGCCGGCGGCACCTGGCAGAATATCACCGGCTATCTGGATAACGTCCGTATCAACGGGACTACCTACGATTTTGAAGCCGGCGGCCCCGGCGGCGGCGTGTCCTGCCGCAACGACGGGCGGGAGAACTCGCTGTGCTGGGAGCCGTGGGCGACCGCCGCCGTTTACTGCCAGGCTGGCTGGATCGATGTCTACCGCATTCACGAGGATGGGCGCGGCACGCTGGCCTTCCAGACCACGGCGGATGAAATCGCCGCCGCCGGGCTGCCCGATTTCTTCACGCTGCTGGGGCAGGACGAGCCGGGCAATATCCGGCTGTACCGCCTGAATACCGGGGAGTTCCAGCTCAACGCGCCGCTGCAGGATGACCCGAACGGCTACGCCTTCATCTGGCCGGGATGCGGATTCTAGCGGCTCGCGGGTTTAACTACTGCTCAGAGGATAGGCTGGCGGCGCTGTGAAGGCGGCCAGAAGCAGGCCGGGGCGATCAACCTGATCGCCCCGGCGTCGTGTTGTGCCCGATTGCTCAGCCCTGTTTTGCGTTGTCCGGCTTCCGGCGGGGCGGCAGCTCCTCAATCGGCAGGACCGCGACCAGCCCCAGCCCGGCCATATCGGCGAACAGCAGCGGCGCCAGGAACGGCGCGCCGCGCAGGAAGCGCATAATCACAATTTCCTGGCGCGTAGCCAGGTTGGTATCGACATGCAGCAGTAAGCCAATCAGGCCGACGAGGACCAGGGCGAACATGGCCCCGACGTAGACGATGGTATCGCTCCGGGACGGTGTGCGGGTCAGCCCGTAGGTGATGGCGGCCGCCGTGGCGAAAACCCCGACTACCGTCGGCAGCCAGACCCACAGATTTTCGAAGTTGAAGCGTCCGTGGTCCAGCACGCTGCTCAGCAGCGTCGCCAGGATGCCCAGTCCGACCCAGATGCAGTACTGCTGCGTTTTGCTGAAGGGCACGGTCCAGCCCACCACACCGGGCACGACCATGTGCCCGCTGTCCGGCGGGTCCTCGTACACGGCGGCAATCACGCCCAGCACACCCACCAGCGAGAAGGTTAGCGGGCCGAGCACCGGCGGCGCGAAGACCAGGAGCACCAGCAGCGGGTCGCCCTGCAGACCGTTGGGCGGGATCGCCCGCTGCACATGGAAGAAAGCCCCCAGCAGGCCGACCACGATACTGATGCCCAGCACAATCACGGCCAGCGCGATAGCGGCGGTGCGATGGCGCAGCGAAATGACCCCGGCAATCAGGAGCATTACGCCCGCCACCGGGCCGAAGATGATGGGAATCCATTCATAGGGGCGGATGGTCCCGTCCATGACATGGGCCAGGTAAATATCCAGGCCCAGGAACATCAGGTTCACCGCCACCATCAGCATCATAAGCTGGCCGCGAGTGACAGGGACCTGCCACCCGGCCACGACGATGCCTGTCTCGCGACTGATCGCCCAGTTTTTGTTCACGAGTGATCTTCCTTAATCCGGATCAGGCCGGGGAGGCCGGGTGATCCTGGCCTCCCCGATCTGCGGCGCTGTGTTAGCTGGACGGTGCAGGCGTGGGCGCTGGCTCTTCAACAGCAGGCGGCTCCGCGCCGGGCATGTGTTCGTTGTAGTATTCGCGCACTTCGGCCAGGTCGTTCAGCAGCTCATATGCGCCGTGCCACTGCGAGTAGTCCGGCCCCTGCATCCAGACGCCAAACTTGGCCGTGCGGCCCCAGTGATGCCACAGGTTGAAGATAGCGAAGTCAATCGGCTGGTCGAAAGGTTCCGCCGTCAGGACGCCGGCGGCGGCCATTTCCGCCCGCAGCGCCTCGCCCTCATCCGTCCACTCGTTGACCCGCTCGGTCGCCGCATCCGCCGCCGTGTAGAATTCGTTGATGAAGTTCAGGTTGTGGCATTCCAGGCAGACAGTCTGCATGCGAACCATGTTCTCCGCCCATCCGGGACGGCGGACCGAAGTCGGCATGAAGAGGAACCAGGTCAGGCGGTCGCCCACGTCGTGGGTCAGGCCGGCAGCGCCCAGCCCGCCGAAGTGGCAGGTGGCGCAGGTCGGCGCGGGGAAGTCCTTCACCGTGGCCATGCCGGGGTCTACATCCCAGTTCCAGGTGTCGCCCATCGTGGCGTAAGCGATGCCGTGCGGCGATTCCTGGTAAATCTCGAACTGCGGATGATCCGGACCGATATGGCAGGCGTTGCATGTCTCCGGACGGCGGGCCTGTTCCAGGCTGAACTCGTGGCGGAGGTGGCACTTCTGGCATTCGCCGGCGGAGCCATCTTCATTGGGACGGCCGATATCATGGCAGGCGTAACAGGTGAACCGGGTCAGCACGTCGCCTTCAATGGCGGCGATATCGTGCCGCGACTTGTCCGGGCTGGGCTGACCTTCGGTAATGCTGAGGTACTGGGCCAGGTGATTCTCCGGCAGGTCCTGGGAACCGGCCACCGCCACATAAGCGGGCAGGCCGTGCCGCGACTGGGCCATCTGGGCGACTTCGGCGACATGGCAGCTCTGGCAGATGGCTGGCGTCGGCGAGTTAACTACATAAGTCCCTTCGTGCTCGATGGCGTTCGGATAATTCGCCGCGACCACGTGGCACTGCTCGCAGGAGACGTTGGCGGCGGCCATTGTGCTCCGGCCGTACTGCTCGACAATGCCCGCGGTGGCGTTCCGGTGGCACTGCACGCATGTGTTGGCGCTGTCGGTCAGCACGTTGACCCGGGCGACCCTCCCTGTTTCCGTGGTTGCCGCCGGGCGGAAGATCACGGCCAGCACGACCGCCAGCCCGATGAACACCACCGTGACGACCGCGGCAGTAATCAATACCCGTTGTTTTTGCATCGTTGCTCCCCCTGGTTAGCACAGGCGAGGACTGCCTGTCCCGATCGTAGCATAAAGCCGGCTTTCTGGAAGCCGGGCTGGCTTTTCAGAAGCCGGAAAGATGCCGATGACATACAGCTTACCCGTTCCACCTCCCTCTGCAATTGATCTGGATCAAGTCTTACCTCTGTAATATGTCAGATTGTAAATAAAAATGCCGGGCTGCCGCCCCGGGGGCGGGCTGTCTGGCGGAGCGAGATCGTCGGCGGTTAGTAGACCAGGGACGCCTTGCTGCGCGTCCGTTGCAGCTCGGAGATCGGGACGCGGTTGTGGATCAGGTCCAGCGAGAGATCGATCACCTCGCGGGCTTCATCCGGCGTGGTCGTGCCAATGGCGACCATATCGCACGCGCGCAGGGTACTCCACACGAACGACAGCCCCACGACCGGCAGCAGGCGGCCGGCGGCCAGCGGCTTGATGGCAATCACAGGCTTGAGCGCCTGATTGATGATGCTCATCACCCAGTCGGCCTCAATCTGCATCAAAAAGCCGGCGGCGTTGTAGAGCTGGATGTAAGTCTCGACATCGGCTTCCTGTCCGTCGGCGTAGATGACCGTCTCCGGCATATGGGTAGAGAGGCCGGGGATCATGCCGCGATCGCGAATCATGGCGGTGTAGATATCCAGATCGCGGATGCGTTTCTCCCGCCGGTCCAGCAGGGCGTCGGTGACGCACATATGCGGCATGCAGAAGGTCGCGCCGAACAGCCGGGTGCGGTCAAACACCGCCTCTGGCTGCTCCTCCGGAGGGCCGCCGGGGGTGATGGCGAAGCTGGGCGTCAGCAGACGGATCATCTCCACCCCCGTCGCCTGTTCAGCGTCACGGATGGCGTACTCCAGTATCTCCGACAGAGGGGCCATGATAGCGTTGACGCCGCGCTCCATGAAGGTCTGGATGATGGCCGTCATGCGCTCGCGGGTCTGCAGCTCGCGGATGTGCTTATCTTTGGCCGGGCTGGTGTGCGAATAGCCGAGCAGCCAGTTGGTGCCGATGATCAGGCGCGGCAGGCTGACGCCGCCAACAGTAGTACGTGGAAAGTCAGTCATGTCACCCCCCGAAGAAGCTGGATTGTCATTTGTGATAATTATAACGTATTGCGCCGGCAGCGCGAAACGCGCCAGCCGGGGCGGACATGTCTATCGAGATGTGCGTTGACGAACCTCCATCCCCGCCCCTTCCTCCGTCAACGGAGGAAGGGAGTAAGACGTTTTGCTTCTCCCTCACGCCGGGAGAGAAGCCGGGGATGAGGCCCGGTTGACTACGACACGCTACCAGTCGAACACACCGACCGTGAACCACGGCTGGCCGTCCGCCGTGGGGACCTTGACGCCATCCTGCCAGGTGTACACCTGAACGGCCACGGTGTAGCGCCCCGGCGGCAGATCAGCGGGGGCCAGAAGATGCGGATCGTAGATGACTTCGCCCGGCATCCAGGATGTGGTGGGCCGCGCCCCGTTCTGGGGGAAGGAATCGTGCTGGGCCACAAGCTGGCCCGATTCATCCAGCAGAAATACCGAAGTCGTGTAATCAGTCTCCAGGGGAGTGTCCGCCGACCACCACAGATCGACGCGGCTCTGGGCCGGGTGGACGGCCACCTGCCGCAGGGCCATGCCCGACTGGAAGACGGCGGCCGGCTCCTCTGGCAGGCGGTCGTAGCGGTGGACGTTGAGCGCGTTGCCAACGTGGTCGGTCGTCATCGTCATGGTGCGGCGGTAGCCGGCGTTTTCCAACCGGGTGAAGAGGTCGTGATCTTCGCCCCAGGCGGCCACCCACAGCGTGTTGTGGTCGGGGGCGTAGAGGGTGTCGATTAGCTGGGTGTGATACTCCGCCGGCGTGGTCGCCTCCCGCCACAGGCGCATCGAGCGCAGGTCGCTCCCCGGCGGCAGCATATGTTCCAGATAGTAGAGCAGGCTGACATCGTCGTTGTTGACTTCCATCAGCACCGGCTCGCCCGGCTCGGCGTAGCGGACGACGTTCCCGGCCACCCGGTCCCAGGGCGGCTTGGGCCAGTAGAAATCGACCGTGGTTACGCCATAGACGACGAGGACAGCCGCCAGCAGGAAGCGACCCGGATTGCGCAGATTGCCCAGCCCGCGCGCCGCCAGCAGCGCGATGGCCGGCGTGACCAGAAACGGCCACCGTGGCGAGAAGCTGCCCATCGCGGTGAGGAGGGCGAACGGCGTCACCAGCCACACGATCAGCATGAAGGCCGGGCCGTCCGGCCGCCAGACGATATGGAAGCGCTCGGCGGCATAGTGCACCACGCCGACGCCGAGGATGATCAGCCCGATCACGAGCGCCCACTGCTGGCTGAAGTACAGCCGCAGCAGCGTGCCCAGCGCCGTCGCGTCCACCGGCTCCGGCAGGAACAGCGGGTTCGGCGTGCGAATCTGGTCCAGGAAGCCGGTCAGAAACCAGGGCAGGAACAGCAGACCGCTGATCGCCAGCCCGCCGATGGCTGTCCAGCGGAGCCGCCCGCGCAGGTACAGCAGAGCGTGCAGCCCCTGAGCGGCCATGATCACGGCGCTCAGGTAGTAGGTGTAGATCATGGCGGTCGAGGCCGCTACCCAGGCGATCAGCCGCCGTCCGCCGGGCCGGGCCGCCCAGCGCAGGTACAGCCACATGCTCAGGATCGCCGTCAGCTTGTGCAGGCTGTAGTTGCGCGCCTCCTGGGCCATTGAGATATCCGGATCGGAGAGGACGAACAGCAGCGTCGCCAGCAGGGCGATCTGCGCCGCCGGGAGGGCCGCCTCCTGCGGGACCATGCGCCGGGCCATCTGGTAGAACAGCGGCACGGCCAGGATGCTGAGCAGGGCGGAAAAAGCGCGCATGACCAGAATGGTGTCGCCGCCCAGCGCCATGAAGCCGCCCAGCCCGAAGTAGTACAGCGGCGGGTGCATGTCGTCCAGGGCCGTGCCCAGCGGCCCCAGCCGGGTCATGGCGTAATAGGTGTATCCCTCGTCCACCCAGACGCTCTCGCCCATCAGGTGGTAGAGGCGGCTGAAGGCGGCCAGCAGCATCAGCAGGGTCAGCAGGAGCAGCGGGCCGTAAGCGCGGCGCTGGCCTCCGCTGGCGGGGGAGACGGCGTTCGGTATGGTCATGGGGCGGGGAGCGGCAGCGCGTGATCCCCGACGGGGGCAGGCCCGCGCTTGAGAATCACGATTCCCAGCGGCGGGAGGGTCAGGCTGAGGCTGTGCGGCAGGCCGTGCCAGGCGATCGGGTCAGAGTGACGCCCGCCCAGATTGCCCACGTTGCCGCCGCCATAGCATTCGGCGTCGCTGTTGATCAGCTCGTGGTAGAACCCGGCCTCGGGCACGCCAATCCGGTAGCCGTGGCGCGGCACCGGGGTGAAGTTGCAGGCCACGACGAGGGCATCGCCCGGGTCATTGGCGAAGCGGATATAGCTGAAGACGCTCTGCTCGGCGTCATTGGCTTCAATCCAGCGGAAGCCGTCCGGGGTGAAGTCCTTCTCATAAAGCGCCGGCTGCGTCGCGTACAGCCGGTTGAGATCGCGCGTCCAGGCCTGCATCTTCTGGTGCATGGGGAACTGCTCCACTAGATGCCAGTCCAGGCTGTGCGCCTCGCTCCACTCAGCCCACTGGCCGAACTCCTGCCCCATAAAGAGCAGCTTCTTGCCGGGGTGAGTGTACTGGTAGCCGTACAACAGGCGCAGCGTGGCGAATTTTTGCCACCAGTCGCCGAAGATTTTGCCGATCAGCGACCCCTTCATATGCACAACTTCGTCATGTGAAAGGGAGAGGATGAAGTTTTCGCTGAAGGCGTACATCAGGGAGAAGGTCAGGCTGTGGTGATGGTAGCGGCGGTAGACCGGATCGTGGCGGATGTAATCCAGCGTGTCGTGCATCCAGCCCATGTTCCACTTGAGGGTGAAGCCCAGCCCGCCGATATAGGTCGGGCGGGACACCATCGGCCAGGCCGTTGATTCTTCGGCGATTGTCACCGCGCCGGGCGCTTCGCGGTGGACAACGGCGTTGAATTCCCGCAGAAAGGTGATCGCCGGGAGGTTTTCGTTGCCGCCGTACTGGTTGGGGATCCACTCGCCCGCCCGGCGGCCGTAATCCAGGTACAGCATGGAGGACACCGCGTCCACCCGCAGGCCGTCGATATGGAATACCTTGAGCCAGTACAGGGCGTTGGTGAGCAGGAAGGTGCGCACTTCGTTGCGCCCGTAGTTGAAGATATAGGTCCCCCAGTCGGGATGTTCGCCCTGCCGGGCGTCGGCATGCTCATAGAGATGCGTGCCGTCGAAGTAGCTCAGGGCGTGGCCGTCCTTGGGGAAGTGCGCCGGGACCCAGTCCAGGATCACGCCAATGCCGTGTTGATGGCAGGCGTCAACCAGATACATGAAGTCCTGCGGGCTGCCATAGCGGCTGGTCGGGGCGAAGTAGCCGGTCACCTGGTAGCCCCAGGAGGCGTCGAAGGGATGCTCGGCGACGGGCATCAGCTCGATATGGGTGTAGCCCATGTCATTCAGGTAAGGCACAAGCAGATCGGCCAGCTCGCGGTATGTCAGCCACTCCCCGGCGGCATTCCGCCGCCACGATCCGGCGTGCACCTCGTAGATCGCCATTGGCGTCCGGAGCGGATCGCGCCCGGCCCGGGCGGCCATCCAGGCGTCATCCCCCCAGTCATACTGGCTCAGATCGGCGACGATGGAGGCGGTGCGCGGACGCAGCTCAGCCTGGTAGCCGTAGGGGTCGGTTTTTTCCACGTGGTAGCCGGCAACCTGAGAGAGCAGGGCGAACTTATACGAGTCGCCCGGCCCGAGGCCGGGGATGAACAACTCCCATACGCCGGCGGGATCATGTTTGCGCATGGGGTGGGCGCGGGCGTCCCAGCGGTTGAAATCGCCGATCACGCTGACCCGGCGGGCATTAGGCGCCCACACGGCGAAATTGACGCCGGTCACGCCGCCAATCTGGCGGGGATGCGCACCCAGCTTTTCGTAGGCGTACAGGTAATGCCCCTCGGCGAACAGGTAAAGGTCGTAATCGGTCAGCAGCGGCCCGAAGGTGTACGGGTCGGCGAAGGACTCCGTCTCGCCCTCGAAGGTCTCCGCCTCGTAGTGGTAGCGGGCGACCGGCCAGCGCAGCGGCAGCGTCACGGCGAAGAACCCGGCGTCGTGCAGGCGCTCCATCGCGGCGCGCTCGCCTGACTCCTCGATGACCAGGGTCAGCGTCCGGGCGGTGGGGCGAAAGGCCCGGAAAGAAACTGCCTCCCCATCAGACACCGAATGAGGGCCTAGCAGATCGAAGGGCGCGCCATGCTGCCCGTTGATCAGAGCCGCCAGCGCTTCGGGGTGAATATCTGTCGCCATGTCCGCCGCTCCTTGCTGCGCCGCGAACTTACTCCGCCTGGCCCTATTATAGCGCGGTCTTCCGACTCACTGGCAGTTCACCGGGCTGCTTTCGACTTGCAGCAGCAAGCGCGCGCTGCCGGAAATAGTGCGCTCGTTATATTCCCCGCGCAGCGTCGCCACCAGCAGATACTCGCCGGGTGGGGTCATGCTGACATCAGCGTAGAGTGCCAGCCGGTCGCCAAAGTGGACTTCCTCCGCCGAAGCCAGCAGGCGTGGCATATCCTGATCGGGGAAGATCTGCGGCTCCACGCGCAGGGTCAGATCCGCCGGCCAGCCGGCATTGATAACCTCCCACTCGCCGAGCGAAAACAGGCGTGGGCAGAATGCCGCAATCTGGAAGACCGGATCGGCTCCGGCGGCCTCAAACGGCCCGCCGTCCAGGGAAGAGGGGGGTGTCAGGGCGGGCGTCCCGAAAGCGTCAAGCGGCGGAGCGGGGCGCGCCTCTGGCAGGGGCAGGTAGGCGCTGTAGCGGTGCGGCATGGCGGCCACGGCGCGGTAAGTGGCCGTCGGCGCGCCGTCGCGCTCCAGGATGCCATACCAGCGCAGATGGCTGCACGGGTCTTCGTAGTCGTCGGCGTACTGCTGCCAGTTGAGGTTCCACAGGAACATCGGCCCGGCCCACGCCCAGTGACGGTCGGCGTAGTCGAAGGCGCGGACGGTGTAATCTGCCTGGGTCCGGCCGGGCACGCGCATCCAGTCGAAGCCGGCCAGAGCCGGGCTGCCGGCGCAGTTAACCCCGCTCTCCGCCGGGTCGCGCAGCCAGCCGAATTCCGTCAGCCAGATCGGTTTACCCCCCGCGCCGTAAGCGGCCAGCAGATCGCGCAGACGCTCCACGCGGCGGAAGACCAGCTCATTCTGGGTCGGATCGGCCTCCGGCGGCTGGTTGAAGCCGTAGGGGTGATAGCCGAAAGCGTCCAGATAATCGGCGGCGCCGTTTTCCAGCATCTCGCGGGCGAAGTCCAGATCGTTGATTGCGCCGCGGTCGGGCGTGGTCAGCGTCGGCGCCAGCCCGCCGGAAACCACGATGACGTTGGGAGCGATGCTCTTGATGATCTCGTAGGCGACGCGCAGCATCTGCACGTATTCCCAGGCGTTCGGGCCGCGCGGCCACTGTCTACAGCCTCCTGCTGTGTTTTTAAAGCCGCTATCTGGGTTTCGATTTCCGTGAGGGCGTTC
>WBZO01007220.1_pt1 | contig 10388 bp, 8 predicted proteins | sample 5204261 | NCBI WGS metagenome assembly WBZO01 (sample SAMN12412400, study PRJNA552823) | activated sludge metagenome | isolation source: activated sludge from anammox sidestream of wastewater treatment plant... | place: USA: North Carolina | collected 2017-09
GAAAGGAGGGGCTCCTCCAGGGGAAAATCCACGCAAATCATGGAGAGGTCATCCTCCAGGACATCGCGACCGGTCCATTTGCGGACTTGGGCAAGGAAGTCCTCCGGCATGTCGGGTCCACGAGCCTTGGCGTCGGCCCACGCAACAAATTCCCCGAGGGTGAGCATCTCTCCAGAGGGGCGGTGCAATTCGTAGGCCCCATCCGAAAAGACGAGCAATCGTGATCCCGGAGGGATGGGTATTTCCTCCTCCGGGAAGGTGGCGTCTTCAACAACGCCAACAATTGTGCCTGGGGCATGGATTTCCTGGGCGGCTTTATTGGGTGCCAGAAGAATTGCCGGCGGGTGGCCACCGCTGGCGTGGCGCAGACGACGCGTGGCCGTGTCGTAAACTCCGTACCAGATCGTGAAGAACATGTTGTTGTGTTGCTCCATTTGGAAGGCCGCGTTGAGAGCCGCCAGGACCTCCCGCGGGGAGCGCAAGTCGGCTCCGACGAGCGTCTGGGAGCGCAGGACATTGGTGGCCACGACCGAGAGAAGCGCAGCGCCAACCCCATGACCGCACACGTCCAGCAGGTAAATGGCGAAATAACGATCATCAATCCAATGATACCCGAAGGCATCCCCGCCCAATTCGGTCGAGGTCCGGAATATCCATCGGATTTTGAGGGGCTCATCCACAGGAGCGGGAAGGATCGAGGCCACATAACGCTCCGCCTCGCGGAGTTCGGCGAAAAGGCGGTTCTGGGTTTCCTCGATCGTGCGCAGATGGGCCTGTTCTGTGTCGCGCAGGCGCTTCTTTTCGAGGCAGGAACCGATGCGGGCGCGCAGGAGGGTCGCATCAAAGGGCTTCGGCAGGAAATCCTCCGCGCCCGCCTCGATGCAACGGACGACCGCCTCCATTTCGTCCAGCGCGGAAATCATGATGACTGGAACATGACGCATTCCCGGATCGTCCTTGAGCGCGGCCAGGGTCGCAATGCCATCCATCTCAGGCATCAGGACATCCAGCAGGACCAGATCGTAGCTGTCGGATTTCATGGCTTCGAGCGCCTGGAGGCCATTGGCGGCTTCACCTGCGGCATGGCCTTCGCGGGCCAATCGCCGACGGAGGGTCTCCCTGTTTCCGGCATCATCATCCACAATGAGAATTTTTCCAGGGAGTGAACTGGTGGGCGGGGGAGTCGAGGGCAGAGGAATTGCGGCTTTTGGCGGGACGGCGCTTTGAAAGGAAGTCCGGTCCTCAAGGATTTGCAGGATATTGCGGGCAGCGGTTCGGATTTTTTCGAGATCCTGGAGCGCCTCCGTGCTCTGGCCCCCAAGTTCCTCCTCAAGGAGTTCGCTGTATCCGAGAATGTGATTGACTGGCGTCCGGAGATCATGGCGAAGCGTAGAGAGCCACTTTTCCGGGATGGAAGTTGATCGAGGATTCATTCTTGTGGAGAGGGGCCCTCCAACAGCCGCCGGATTTTTTCCAGGAGGCGATCCAGCTCGATGGGCTTGGTGTCGTATTCATCGCAACCGGCCGCGAGCGCCTGCCCACGGTCACTGCGCATGGCGTGGGCGGTGAGGGCGATGACCGGAATGCGCGCGAGCGCCGGATCCGCCTTGAGCCGGCGTGTGGCCTCCCAGCCATCCACCTTGGGCAGGCTCATGTCCATCAAGATCAAATCCGGGGCATCCTCTGCGGCGCGGCGCAGTCCTTCCTCGCCATCCACGGCCAGTAGAACCTCAAAACCACGCCGCTCGAGTCGCCGCGAAAGCATGTCGCGGTTCATTTCGTTGTCCTCGACCAGAAGAATCCTTGTCATGGATTTCCTCCCTAGGGCTGGATGGTCAGTCGTTCCCAGTCGGTCTTTGCGCTCAGGGAGACGAGCCTTCCCGTTCGGTCCAGGACCCAAACTGTTGGCAGGGCATTGATGCCGAGGCGGCGGGCCGTCGGAGCCTGCCAGCCGCCGGATTCCCAGGCCGTGCGCCATTGCGGAGGAAATTCGCGGGCCATGTCGGCCGCAGTGGATTGGGATTTGTCGAGGCTGATGGTGAGGACCTGTGGCGCCCGCTTGCCGAGGCGCAGCCAGGCCGCCCCAAAGTCGCGCAGCCAGACGAGGCTCTGCGGCGCCTCGGAGGACCAGAAAATAATGACTGTCGGTTCACCGCGCAGGGAGGCGGGACGAATGTTCTTTCCGTCCAGGCCCGCCACCTCCAAATCCAGGAATTCCCCCAGCAGCGCGAGGCGGGTGCGATCGTCGGCAATGCGACGCTTGAGCGATTCCTCGGTTGTCAGGCGGTCCGCCGCGTCCAGGAGCGCCCGCTTGGTCTCCGGTTCCGGATCGCAAACGGTCGCGGCTTCGACGAGGAGGCGCGGACCCCGAACATCTCCAGGAAAATCCCCGGTGAATTCCCGCGCCGCGGAGACAATGCCCTCACGGCCCGCGCGCGTCGAGGCATCCTGCGCCTGCATGAGGATGGAGGCCCTGCGGAAAGCGGCGTCAGCGCGCACATCCAACGGCGTCGCGGGGTCCTTCCCAAGCGCGTCGAGGTCGGCGAGCGCCGTTCGCACCGCCGCCGGATTTGCGTCCATGCTGCCCTGGGTGGCGAGGATGCCCGCCAGGCGAAATTTTGCCGAGGGCGCCTTGCCATCGCGCGGGTATTTTTGGAGGAATGCCTCGAGGGCGCGTTTTTGGAGCAGCAAGTGATTCCGCGCGAGCAGAACCGCCTCCTCGCGGCTGGCTGGCTTTCGGCGGGGGCCGGCATCCAGAGCCAGGATTTCCTGCCAGTCCGAAACCGCATCAGCATGGAGGATCATGGATGTGGCGAGAATCAGAGCGACGGCAATGCGAATCATGGAGAGGTGGGTGTCAGGACGAGAAAAATGAGGCGGTGGTCGCTGGCAACATTCCAGTCCGGGTCATGCGCGATCCCGGATTGCGTCAGAGCCACTTGCGGAGCCAGCGTACGGCTCGCGAAAAGATAGTCAATGCGCGAGTACGCATCCGCCTCCTTCCAATAGTGGGTCCAGCGCTCCCCGCGCGTGTCAGCCACGGCAATTTCCTGCAAAAAGTCCGGCGCGCCCCGCGCGCCCATCAATTCCCGGATGGGAGGCTCATTGCGTGTGTCATTGAGGTCACCCATGACGAGGAGACGGGCCTCCGGGTTGGCAGCGAGAATTTTCGAGACATGGGCACGAAGGGCGAGAGCCTCCCGGGCACGAAATTGGGCCTGATCAAAGGCGGGGGTCTCCCTGCGGGATTTCCAGTGGGCGCCAAGGATCCGCAAGGGGATCCCATCCGGCAGGGCGAGAGTCACATCCAGGATACCCCGGGCCATCCGATGCCGGACGCCATCCAATTCAAAGGGAACGTCCCCGAGGGAATCCCGCGCCAGGATTGGGAACATGCTCAGGAGCGCAAGCCGCCGGTCTGCATCCGGCCCCTCGACCCACGCGGAGTGTGGGTAATCGAGTCCCACGCCCCTGAGTCGCGCCCGCAAATCCGCGACGGCCCCAGGACCGTCCATTTCCGCCAGGACGAGGATGTGTGGCGCAACGGACGCAATAATCCCCACAACAGCCCCAATGGCCCGGGGGGATTTGGGGGCCAACGCCAATCCGCTCTCTGTCTGACGCTCGACGGTGGAATAATTTTCCACGTTGTAAAAAGCGACAGTAACTCCGGCGGCGCGAAGACAAGCCGCCGGGAGCGTCAGCGCAACAATCAGCAGGACAATTCGGAGGGGACGCGGCACGATGACTGCCTCGGGGGGGGGAAGGGCGTCAGGAGGGTTTGTGCTCCTCCTTTTCCGGGGCGGGTTTGACGTCAAGCTGGGCGGTGGACTTTTTGATCTCGGACTCGAATTCGTCGCGGGCCTTCTTGAATTCGTTCAGACTCTGGGCCATGCCCCGGGCCAGCTCGGGCAACTTTTTGGCTCCAAAGAGGAGGAGGACCAAAAAGAGGATAAAAATAATTTCCGGCCATCCCGGCATACTCAGCGCAAGCAGCGGCTTCATGGAGGCGACATTCACCCGCGTTGGAGGCCGATGCAATCCCTTTTTTCGAAATGTTTTCCCCCTTGGCGGACGCGCTTATTGCGGTCATGCTCCCGCATCATGGCAAAAGACGAAGAGAATGTTCTGGTGGTCCCGCGAGCGCTCTTTGACGCATTGGGCGCTTTCCAGGGCTTGTGCGCCGAGCCGGAACGCTATCTCGAGAAATTTCTTAGCCGGGAAAACAATTTTTTCATGCCCCGCTCGAAGGCCGAGGAGGATCCGTCCTTTAAGCAATTGATTCCCTATGCGGTGTTTGTGCATGAGGGGAGGGTCCTTCATTACGTGCGCGGAGGAACCTCCGGAGAGAAGCGGCTTGTGGCCAAGGGCTCGATTGGCATCGGGGGTCACATCAACGATTCGGACGAGAGCCTGTTCGCCTTTGACGGGCATGCCTACCATGAGGCGGTGCGACGGGAAATTTCCGAAGAGCTCGAAATCGCCGCGCCTTGGGAAGAGCGGATCATCGGGCTGATCAACGACGACTCGACGGAAGTCGGCCGGGTGCATTTGGGGGTCGTCCATCGCGTGGAACTCAGCTCGGCGGATATCCGAGCCGGAGAAAAGGCCATCGCCAAACTCCAATTCCTCGCTCTCGATGCCCTGCGCGCGCGGCGCGAGAGCCTCGAGACATGGTCCCAAATCCTCGTGGATTCCTGGGAACATCTCTCCTAATCCACCAACAACCGCCTCGTCATTGCGGCCCATCGCCTGATTTTTCATGAGAGAGTCCTTTTCTCTCCGATTTCCGCCCTCCAGCTTCCACGTTTGAATCTGCCTCGACATCCGAAGTTGTGCGGGTAGTGTCGCGTCCCATGCAAAGAAAAGTGGGGTCCAGTGAATTTTATTTTACTGGAATAGGAGATATGTTGCGCTGGAGGTGGGATGCCGCGGACTTGGTCGCGTGGCCTCCTTCCCGCGCCAATGCTCCCGTGGATTTTGGGGGGATTCGGGTGTGGGTTATCACGGATCGTCAGGGAGAGGGGCGGTCTTTTCTTCCCTGGCGGGAGGATGTCCTGGCGGTCGAGGAGATTGTGGAAGGGCGCTCCTGGAAGCGCCGGGGGGTGGATTGGGAACTCTCCCTCGATTGGTCCTTTGTCGATTCCGGGGAAGTTTGCTTCCTGGAAATCGCTCTCGAGGGATTCTCTCCTGAGCGGCTGTATCAGGTGGAATACCAGCTCTGGGCTGCCCGCAGGGGGGGAGTCTGGCCGCGTGTGCTCGGGCAGAGCGGGGGCCGGGAGGCGGCGCGGGATTTGAAGCCCTATGGGACGGTGGTCTCAGAATTTTTCGATCCGGGAACGGATGTCACAGGTCGCTGGGAGGATGGGAGTTTTCTCCGCGTTTCCTGTGAGGACGCAGGAAATTGCTCGCATTACTACCATCGGGGCCGCTTCCTGAAATTGGGGGCGACTTCCGGGATCATCCAGGGGGGTGGCGGAGTCCTGCGGGCGCGCTTCGAAGCCACTGCGTGGCTTTCCAAGGCGGTGCCCGCTCCACACGGCGACGCAGGCCCGCCAACGCCCGGTCCGTCCTGTTCCCAGGGATCCGGACGCACTCTGCCGCCCCTCCCGGAAATCCCCTCCCCCAGGGATTTCCAGTCCGGACTCATGTTGCATTTGCAATACACGGGCGTCAGCCACGATCTTCTCGTCCGGTGGTTCGAACTCGCCGTCCGGCTGGGCTACCAATTTATTCTCCTTGAGCTAAACCGCGCCCTGGCGTGCCATCCTGCGGCGCCGCCTTGGGCGCTATCCTGGGAGGCCCTCGCGCGGCTCGTTCAGGAGGCTCGCGATCGGGGCATTCGGCTCGTCCCCGGCTACAACCTGCTCGGTCATCAAAATGAAACGGGTCTCCTCGAAGGGAATCCCCACTGGAGGGAAACCCATTACGATTGCCTGTGCCCCTCCCATCCCGAGGTCGTGGATTTTGCCATCGGACTCATCCAGCGCCTGACGGATGTTTTTCAATCGGATCTGGTTTATGTGGGCGGAGATGAAATCCGCATTCCTTTTGATAGCCGCCCCGCGCAGGTGTGCCCGCGGTGCGGCCCCTCGCCGGACATGATGGCGGTGATTCGCTATTGGAATCGGTTGGCCAGCGGGGCCCGGAGTCGCCTCATGATTGCTGCGGACATGCTCCTGCCGCGCGGGGAATTTCCCCCGCCCATTTGTGCCCACAATACCGACGGACGCGCCGCGGAATACCTCGGAGCCCTGGACCGGAGTCTCATCCTCCTCAATTGGCAATACAATGCCCCGGAGACCCGACAGAGCATCGAATATCTGGGCCAGCATGGTCATGAGGTCATCCTGGTGGCGGGTCAATACGACCTCAAAAATCCGTTCCACCATGTGCGCACCACGCGCGCCCTGCGCCTGCCCCTCCAAATCCAGACCACCTGGGCCTCCCCCTGGCCGGATGATATCCCCCTCGAGAGCGTCGTCGCGGGCGCCCTGGCGCATGGTGGTGACGGCGAAATCCCCCCCGACCTCGAGGCCACATGTCAGAGACTGGCAGGCCTCCTCGCCAGCGCACTGCCGGAGAGACGCTCGATACAGTCCGTTTAAAGTGATGGCTTCGCCATCACACCGTACCTTCGGCGCACTCTTTTGGCCGCCGCATAATTTCGGCGTGTAAATGTCCAAACTCCAGAGTGCGGGCGGATGCCCACACTCCGTCTTGGCGCAAAGTTGGCGGCATCAAGCGGGACGCCCAGAAATTCGATTTTTCCATCCCCAAAAAATTTCAGAAAATTTATGTTGCTGAATTTAGAAAAATAGGGATACTCGCGTTTTGTGAAACGGATCTTCCAGAATTTCCCTTGGCGGAGGGGAATGGCTTGCGGTCTGATCCTCGGACTGCTGGCGGTGTGCAATGCCACGCTCTGGGGAGATATCCCGGACCTCCTCCAGTCTTTTGAAGAGGGTGATGGACAGGGCGTGGGGAATTTGGGAGGCGAGGAATTTTGGATTCAGTTGTCCAAGGGAGCGCAGTTTTCCGCTGCAGCGGCGCGGTTTGGCAAGGCCGGCCTCGACATCCAGGCTCTAAAGGAAGAGGGGGATTCTTCCAGTGGCCAGGCATGGCAGACCGGGCTCACCCAGGATGTCTGGGCGGGCTTCCGGGAGGAAATCCGCCAGATAACCATCGCCGCGTGGGTGCGCCCCGAGGAAATCAAACCCTTCGTCATCTTCTGGCGAATTGCCTCCTCGACCGCCAATCCGGGATTCTTTCAATTCACGCTCCTGGGTCAGGGTCGCTTGTATTTCGCAGCAGCTGGTCCGGAGGGCGAGGCCGGGGAGCCAGCCATTCGTCCCGCGATTTCCTCCCGGAGCCCCGCGCCCGTGAAGCAGGGAGAATGGACTCATTTGGCCATGACCTTCAATAACGGGGAAGTCCGCTTTTATGCCAACGGGGAATTGCTGGGAGAGCCACTGGCCTTCCCTCTGGAGACGATTCCCCCGCTCTCCACGCAGGGCGTGCCTTCCATGATAGCCCTTTCCGGACTCCCCGCAGGAAGCCAGGCCGACGAATTTGCCCTCTTCGGCAGCAGAGTCCTCACCCCCGAGGAGGTCCAGAGCCTCTACGAAAATGGCCTCGAAGCTTTCCTCAAACAACCCTGATCCATCCTCAAAAACCATCATGAAAAAATTCCTCCTCCTCGCAGCCCTCCTGACCCTGCCCTTCGTGCCTGGCAGGGCGATCACCGTCAATGCCACCTGGTCAGGCGTAGGCGCAGGCTCGGCCACCTGGGAAGTCGATGGCAATTGGAGCTATACAGACAATACCGGCAACCCAATTTCCAAGACATATCCTAATAATGGCACAGATCGGTACGTTACCTTTATCGGGGATGCAACAGGAGATCGGATTATCCAAACTACTGGTGACATTACCACTACGCGCTTGAAAATCGTCCAGACCACATCGGGAGTGACCAACACCCTGAAACTGGGGGGGGATTTTACGCTGATCCAAAAGGATGCGGGGGCGGACGCTGACAGTGGCTTCACTGGCGTTGCTGGCCAGCCCGGGAGTCTGGTAATCGATCTGAATGGATATACATTTCGCGCGGAGAATTATTCGAACGGGTTAAGCTCTCAATCTTCAAATTTTACAATTACAGGAGGTGGGACTTATGAGGTTTCAAGATGGTATTATGGAGGGGCTGGTGGAGGAATAACTGTTGGTGATAATACCATAATAAAAATCGCCGGTGCGTTTCAAAATTCGCAATATCAGTATTTTACCCAATGGAGTCCCAGCTCTACATTTTGGTATGCGACGGATAATGCAACCTTTACTGTAAATTACAATACTATTGAAGGCGCGGGGGGAGCATACGGAAATATTAAAATTGGCTCGGAAACCAACACAAACGCATCAGCTATCCAATTCAATTACGATTCCAGGGTGGTCAATAATGTGGAAATTCTGGGTGTTATGGGAGGGGGCGGCGCCTCGGCGAAATTAGACATTCAAAACAAAACCATGACAATAGGAGGGAGTTTCATAGACCACGGGACCGATACCTTCTCTTATGGAAGTGGCACCATCCGTTTCAATGGAGGGAATGGGACCGAGCGCACGCTCTCCACGGGGCGCGTCGGCATCGAGACATCATTTCAAATTGGTGAGAATGCGGCAAATACCGCCAATATTGGCCTCGGCAAGGACCTGACCACCACGGGCAATTTTACGGTATTGAAAGAATCGATCTTGAATATCAAAGATTTCACCCTCAGCGCCAATAATGTCAACATCCAATCCTCGGGAGGCATCGCGTCGGCGATATCCTTCGCATTTGGCGACAGCGAATCCGGCCTGATTGATGCGACGGGAACCCTGACTCTCAATCTGGCGACGCTAAATGTCGCTTATACGGGCGGAGCTTGGACAAATGGGGATGATCTGACTCTGTTTGAATTTGCGTCACTCTCCGGGACGCCCAGTCTGACGATCAATGCGCAGGGCTTTACCTATGATAATGTCGTTGTGGACACGAATGCCATCTATTTGACAAATGTCGTCATTCCCGAGCCAGGTGTCTTTGCCTTGGTGGTCCTTGGGACAGGCTCCTTGCTCATCCGGCGTCGGATGCGCGTTTGATAATATTTGCCATGATTCATACTTTTATGACTCTTATTCAAGCGAGAAGTCAGGTCGGCGAATTCTCCCTTTTCGGCAGCAGGGCTCTTACCCTCGAAGAAATCCAGAACCTCTACCAAAATGGCCTCGAAGCTTTCCTCCAACAACCCTGATTCACCCTAAAAATCATCATGAAAAAATCCCTCCTCCTCGTAGCCCTCCTGACCTTGCCCTTTGCGCTCGGCAGGGCGATCACCGTCAATGCCACCTGGTCAGGCGCAGGCGCAGGCTCGGCCACCTGGGAAGTCGATGGCAATTGGAGCTATACTGACAATGCCGGCAACCCGATTTCCAAGACGTATCCTAATAATGGTGCCGATCTGTACGTTACCTCGATTGGGAATGCAGGAGGAGACCGGATTATCCAAACCACAGGTGATATTACCACCTCGCGATTGAAAATTACCCAGACCACATCGGGAGTGATCAATACCTTGAAGCTTGGCGGGAATTTTGTTCTGACCCAGGCGGGAGCGGGAGCTGTCGACGACAGTGGCTTCTTTGGTGCCGCCGGAGAGCCTGAGAGCTTGGTAATAGATCTGAATGGATATACATTTCGCGCAGAGGGCTATTCAAATGGATTAAACTTCAACTCTACAAATTTTACAGTAACTGGCGGGGGAACTTATGAAGCTGCGAGATGGTATTATCAGGCAGGCAACGGACAAATAAAGGTCGGTGACAATACCACAATAAAAATTATTGGATCAGCTATGTATTCACAATACATGTATTATACCAAATGGAGCCCAAGTTCCACGTTTTGGTATGCAACGAATAATGGAACAGAGTCTACTGCTTATAACACACCTGCAGGATCGGGACCTTATGGTAGTATTAAGATTGGTGATGTGACTAATACGAGTGCATCAGCTATCAAATTTATGTATGATTCCAGGGTGGTTAATGATGTGGAAATTTTTACAGTCATGGGAGGTGGCGGTGCTTCGGCGAAATTGAACATTCAAGGTTTTACCATGACAATTGGAGGGAGTTTCATAGACCATGGAACAGATACCTTCTCTTATGGAAGTGGCACCATCCGTTTCAATGGAGGGAATGGAACCGAGCACACGCTTTCCACAGGACGCGAGGGTATCGGGACATCATTTCAAATTGGTGAGAATGCGGCAAATACCGCCAATATTGGCCTCGGCAAGGACCTGACCACCACGGGCAATTTTACGGTATTGAGGGAGTCG
>WBZO01007221.1_pt1 | contig 10386 bp, 5 predicted proteins | sample 5204261 | NCBI WGS metagenome assembly WBZO01 (sample SAMN12412400, study PRJNA552823) | activated sludge metagenome | isolation source: activated sludge from anammox sidestream of wastewater treatment plant... | place: USA: North Carolina | collected 2017-09
GGACGTCAGCGAAATCACCGGCTTCCCCGAGATGCTCGACGGCCGTGTCAAGACCATCCACCCGCGCGTCGCCGGCGGCGTCCTCGCCCGCCGCGATCTGCCCGCGCACATGGCCGCGCTCGCCCAACACGGCATCCCCGCCATCGACATGGTCGTCGTCAATCTCTACGATTTCGCCCGAGTCGCCGCCCGGCAGGACGCCCCGCTCGAGGAACTCATCGAGAACATCGACATCGGCGGCCCCACCCTGATCCGCGCCGCCGCCAAGAACTGGCAGGACGTCGCCGTCGTCACTGACATCGCCGATTACCCTGCCGTTCTCGCCGAACTCTCCTCGCCCGGCGGTTCGCTCACGCGCGACACTCACTGGAGACTCGCCAAGAAAGCCTTCGCCCTCACCGCCCGCTACGACGCCGCCATTACCGCCCGCCTCGCCTCCATCGAGTGCGCCGACGGCGTCTTTTCCGACATCGGTCCCGCCCTTCCCTCCGTCCTCGCTCTCGCCGTCCCCCGCAGACAGGAACTCCGTTACGGCGAAAACCCCCATCAGGCCGCCGCCCTCTACGCCTCCGGCTCGACCGGCGTCGCCAACGGCGTGCAACTCCAGGGCAAGGAACTCAGCTACAACAACCTCGTCGACCTCGATGCCGCCTGGCAGCTCGTCTGCGAATTCGACAGCCCGGCCGCCGCCATCATCAAACACACCAACCCCTGCGGCTGCGCCGAGCAGAGCACCCTCGTCGCGGCATACCTCAAAGCCTACGAGGCCGACTCCGTTTCCGCTTTCGGCGGCGTTCTCGCCTTCAACCGCGAGCTCGACGAAGCCACCGCCGCCGAACTCTCCAAGCTCTTTGTCGAGGCCGTCGCCGCCCCTTCCTTCAGCGCCCCGTCCCTGGCTCTCCTCTCCCGGAAGAAAAACCTGCGCCTCCTGCAGATCTCCGACTCCACGCCGGAACCGCTGGTCGTCAAGTCGATCTCCGGCGGTTTCCTCGCTCAATCGGCCGATCACAAGCAGACCGTTCGCGACGCCTGCGCCGTCAAGACCACACGCCAGCCGAGTGAAGCCGAATGGCGCGCCCTCGAGTTCGCCTGGAAGGTCGTCAAGCACGTCAAGTCCAACGCGATCGTCTATGCCCGCGCCGGCCAGTTGATCAGCGCCGGAGCCGGCCAGATGAGCCGTCTCGACTCCGCCCGCTTCGGCGCCGCCAAGGCCATCCTGCCGCTCAAAGGCTGCGTCGCCGCTTCCGACGCTTTCTTTCCCTTCCCCGACGGCCTGGAAACCTGCGCCGCTCAAGGCGCCACCGCCGTCATTCAGCCCGGCGGCTCCGTGAAGGACGAGGAGGTCATCGCCGCGGCCAACCGGCTCGGCGTCGCCATGGTCTTCACCGGCGTCCGCCACTTCCGGCACTAACCGCGCCGCCCCGCCTGAGCCCTCAGCGCCCTGACGCCGGAGCGGCCGCCTGGCGCTCGTAATCCAGCAGTTCGCCCTTGCGCTCGGTTCCCCAGCGGTAGCCGCCCAGCCTGCCGTCCGCCGCGATCACCCGGTGGCAGGGCACCCCCACTGCGATCCGATTCGAGCTGCAGGCGCGGGCCACGGCTCTGGCCGCCCCGGCCCGCCCCAGGGCCGCCGCCACCTGCGAATAGCTGCGTGTCTCGCCTGGCGGAATCGTGCGCAGGTAGGACCAGACCATCCGCTGGAACACCGTCCCCCGCAGATCGACCGGACCCCGGAGTACCGCCAGCGCCGCCTCCCAATCCGCCAGCGTCGAAGCCCGCAGCTCCGCCTCGGGGAACTCCCTCCTCAGGCGATCCAGCGACTCCGCCTCGGACCGGCTGAACTCCGCGAAACACACCCCGCGATCCGTCCAGGCGATGGCGGCGCCGCCGGCGGGCGAATTCGTGAACGCATAGCTTACTCTGAGCCCCCGTCCGCCCCGCTGATACTCTTTCGGCTTCATGCCAAGCTCCCGCGCCGCCTGCTCGTGCATCCGGCTGCTGGAGCCGTACCCCGCCGCATACATCGCTTCCGTGACCGTCGGCGCCTTGCGCAGCGCCTCCTTCAGCCGCTTCAACCTGATCTGCCGCGTATACTGCGCCGGCGAGTACCCCGTCGCGGCCTTGAACCTCTTTTGAAGATGCGCGGCGCTCCACCCGGTCTCGGCCGCCCACTCGTCCAGGCGCTTCTCCTCGCCGCCCTCGATGCGGCGGCGCACTGCGCGCACCTTCGCCGCCGCCTCCGGTTCGGCCCGCTCCGGATGACAGCGGCGGCACGGCCGATAGCCCAGCGCCTCCGCCTCTGTCGCGGTCGCGAAGAACCGCACGTTTTCCCGCCGTGGGGTGCGGCTGGAACAGCCCGGACGGCAGAATACTCCGGTGGTCACAACTCCGTAGTAGAAACGTCCGGCCGTGGAGGCATCGCGCGTTTCGATCGCCCGCCAGAGAGCCGCTTCATTCATAAATCGATCATAAACGCCGCCTCCGGCCGCGCACATTCCGATTCCTGTGCCCCAATTCGCAAAATTCCGCCGCGGACCGCGCTCTCCCGATGTGCCTCCACCGGCATTTCATCCGGCTGGCGCCCAGCCGCTGCCACTCCGGTATTCCGCAACCGGCGGTTGGATTAACCGAAAAAGCCTGCTAGCATCGCCTAAGTACCGAATAATTCGGCCTGTGGGCGGCCGGTCCGGTGGAGGGTGCGGGCATGTTGGATCGCGAGCGGGGGTCTGGGTTCCTCGCAGTTGTGCTGTTGGCGATGCTGGGAATGTTCTACGCCACCACGGGAACAGGCCCGCCCGCCGGCGGCGCCGGAACGGCCGTCAGGGACGCCGGCAAGAGCGCCGCCGCCAGCCCGCAATCGCCGCCGGCCGGACCCGCCGGGCAGTGCTCGTACGGCAATGAGGCGGTTCGCTTCCTCTGTCGCTTCTTCGGCGACCCGGAGGTCAACGCCGCCGAGGGCGCCGCCGATTGGAAGTCGATGCCCTGGGTCGGGGAAGTGCGCCGCCAGAAGGTCGCCTTCCTCATCGCCACTGTGCCCGACCCGCAGATGACCCGCCTCGCGCTCTACCTGGACCGCAGCCTATCCGCCATCCAGGCCTCCGTCGCTTCCGTAAGCCCGCAGTGGCGCTTCGACCGGGCCTGGATGCCCTGGAAACCTGCCGCCGGCGCCGGCGAACAGTCCGCGCCTGAATCCGAACAGGCCGAGACCCTCCCCGGCCTGATGGTGTTCCGGGGCGACGTCGGCGAGGCCGTCGTCGTCTTCCTCATCGGTGAATCGCCGGTCGCCGGAATCAGGGGGCCCGCCTTTCGCGACGCCGTCGGCATCATCGAAGGCCTCAGTCCCCAGGCCCCCGGCCGCATTCTGGTCGCCGGGCCGAACTTCAGCGGAGCTTTCCCCAGCCTGCGGCAGGAGATCGATCGGATCGCCTGCAGGCCGGACTGGCGCGCCGCGTTCCACGTCGTCTCGCCCAATACCACCGTGGGCGCCGCGCAGGCGAAGTTCGTCGAGCGGCCCGGCGTCGGCACGATCGATTTCCGGCGCGTGTTGAGCCGCGACGACAGCGCCATGGCCGCCTTCGGCAGCTACCTCGGCTCCCATTGGGGTCCGGACATCCATGCGGCGTTTATCTCCGAGGGCGAGACCGTGTTCGGCCTCCAGCAGGCCACGACCGGCCGGCGGGAGAACGCCGTACAACTCATCTCGCCCCACAAACGATTCAATTTCCCGCGCGAAATCGCGCTCCTTCGCAACCTCTACCCCGAGGCCGCGCAGTTCACATTCGGCGGTTCCCCCTCCAAACAGACCGGCGCCGCCGGCCTGAAACTGCGTAGCGGCGGACGGCCCACCGTGCCCGTGTTCGCCGAACAGCAGACCGTCACCTCCTATGAGGCGCAGCTCCTCCAGATCGCCCAGGGCCTCGATCGCGACGGCTTCGAGATCGCCGGCCTCGCCGCGACCGACGTGCTCGACCTCATCTATGTCGCCGGCTACCTGCGCCGCGCCGCGCCCGAAACCAGGCTCTACCTGCTGGACGCCGACCTGCTCCTCGTCCGCGCCACCGAAAGTTACGCCCTCGACGGAACGCTCCTGTTGAGCGATTTCCCCCTCGTGATGGAAAACCGGATTGCCACATCCTGGTTGAGCCGCACCCCCTATTCGAGCCGCTGGGAGATGGCCGTCTACAATGCCGTGCGGGCCCTGCTGCTCGAGGCGCGCGGCGACACCAGCGCCCTGCTGGAGTACGGCGATCCCTTCCACGCCCGCGCCGACCGGCCTCCGCTCTGGCTCACCATCGTGAGCCACGACCGGCTCTGGCCCATCGCCACCTTCCACGAGACCGACCAACAGGACCGTCTGCACTGGCAGCCCGCCCGCAGCGGCAAGAAAAGCGAAGACCTGCTCCGCGTCGTGCGCCCCTCGCGAGCCTGGAGCGCGCTCACCGCATTCCTCTCGCTCGCCGGGTTGGCCCTGTCCGGCGCCATCGCCGCCGCCTGCTCGACCTCCATGCGCCGGCGGTCCGAATGGCTCGAACTGTTCTGCTTCACGCCCGCCAGCCCCGGAATCGCCGGACGTGCTTTCTACCTGCTCGCGCTCGTTCTGATGCTCACCGGGCTCATCGCTGTGCAGATCACCCCGCTGCTGTCCGTCGAACTCTTCCGCCGCGACTTCAAACTGCACCTCTTTCTGCCCGCCGTGACGCTGCTCGCCCTCGCCGCCGCCGCCGTGCGGACTCTCAGCGCCGCCTGGCCCGTCTTCTGGCGGCCGCGCAGCGGCGAGGACGTCGAGGGCGCCGACCTTCGCAGAACCTTCGGCTCGCTGACCTTCATGATCGGCGCCGGTTTCGTTTTCTTTCTGGTCGTCTGGGCGATCTGCTTCCTTTGGACCAGCCCGGGCACGAGCGGCGAATCCTACTTCAGAGCCTATCGCTCGCTCGACCTGGTCAGCGGCGTTTCGCCCGTGCTCCCGCTGCTCATCATGGGATTCTCGCTGCTCTCGCTGGCGCTGCTCCACTTCCGGCGCTACGCCCTGTTCGTCCGCGAGCACCCGTTCCTGCCCGATACCGGAGCCGACCCGTTCCTGCGGCGCCTGCGCGGCGGCTCCGATCCGATCCAGGAACTGGTCAGTTGGCCTTCACTCGGCTTCAAGGAACTCCCCTTCGTCTTCGCCGTCCTGATCGCGATTCCCCTCTCTCTCCGCGGCCACCAGTCGCTTGAAAACAGGTCTTACGACTGGCTCTACATTTTCACTCTGACGGTGACAGCCGTGCTCTCCACCCAGGTCTGGCTGCGCTTCCTGATGATCTGGCGAGAGCTGAAAGTCATGCTCGAGGCCCTCGAATCGCATCCCCTTCGCGAGGCCGTCAGCGCCCTGCCCCCCGAGTTCTCCGACATCCCGCTGTTTGGCGGCGCGAACCGCTACCGCACGAACGTGTTCTTCTGCCGCTCCGTGGACGTGCTGCGCGCCATGGAGACCGGCGGCATCCCGCCCGAAGTCCTCTACGGCGATCCGCGCTCCCAGTTGCCTGTGCTCGAAGCCAAGCTGAATCTCTTCCTCGGCCCCGATGCCGATGTGCCCGCTACCGAAATGGCCAGCCACCGCAGCCTGGATCACGAGTTCTGCCTGATCGCCGGCCGCCTGTTCGCCTGGCTCGAACCGCACTGGAGGAAAGGCCGCACCGCCCGCGAAGCCGCCGGTCCCGCCGCCGCCGGCAACCCCGCGATTGAGCTCGCCGAAGAGTTCATCAGCCTCCGCTACGCCACCATCGTGCGCTACGTCATGCTGCACCTCAGAAACCTGCTGGCCTTCCTCGCCGGCTGCTTCTTCCTGTCGGTGCTCTCCGGGTTGGTGTATCCGTTCCGTTCGCAGCATCTGCTCGGCTGGGTCGCGACGGCGTCCATGCTGCTGTTGGGCCTGCCCCTGCTTCTCGCGCTGCTGCAGATGGAGCGCGACCCCGCGCTCGCCAGGCTGCGCAGCAAGGATGGCGCCTCCGGCAGCGCGCGCTTCGTCCTGCGCGCCGGCGTCTACGCCCTCCCGGCCTTGATCGCGCTTCTGGGAACGCACTTCCCCGGTCTGAGCAGGTTCTTCAGCAACTTCATGGCTCCCGCCCTGCAACAACTGTCCAAATAGCGTTCCGGAGCCGGTTGAAACGCGGCCCGGCGCCGCCGCGTCCTCTGGTGCGTATGACACCACGGACGCTGCTCGCGGCGGCGATGTTCTGTCTGGCTACGCCGCCGGCCGCCGACGCCCAGGCCTACCGCCGGCCCTGGCCGAAACACAATCTATCGGGCGGCCTGGGCATCGCCATGCCCCGGCAGGATCTGCTGCCCGGATACCGGAACGCCTTCGGCTGGACCTTGGGCTACGGGTTCCGCCCCGTCCCCTTCCTCCAGCTCGATGCCGGATACGAGGGATCCTACAGCGCCGCCGCCGTGGACGACTATTACGATCAGCCGGCGTTCGGTCCGCTCCGGATTCGCGACTTCCAGACCTTCATCCCCTTCGGCGCCCGCGCCATCCTCCCGCTGGCGCGCGGCCGTGTCGAGCTGTTCGGCGGAGGCGGCGGGGCCTATCTCCGCTACAGCGAGCGCCTCCGCCAGCCGAGCGACTGGGTGAACGTCGGCTGCCCCGTCTGCCGCTCGCGCGACGGCTTCGGCTGGCAGGCCCTCGCCGGTGTCAACTTCGGTCTCGTCCCCTCCAGCGCGCTCAAGCTCGGAGTCTTCACGCGGATGTACGACGCCAGGACTTCCGGCCCCGCCGTGGGCAACATCTGGGACGGCAAGACCAACGACCGCTGGCTGAACACCTACCTGACCCTGAGCTTCAGCTTTTGACCGGGACTGTTCAGGCGCGCCGCCGGATCCGGCTGCTCGTTACCGCCCTGCGCATCTGCCTCCATGCGGCTGAACCTTGAGGAGATCCCCAACATGGTTTGCAGTGCTGTCAGGCGGCTGCTTGCCAGGGGCTGGGCACCCGAAGTGCTGCGCCGCCAAGTCACTGCGCGCGAATTCCCGTTCGAAGGGACTTGCCGTTGCCTCGCGGCAGGACGGGAACTCGGGCAGATGATCGGCGAGCGCATGTAAGCCCAAGCAGCCGCTGGGCAAGAGTGACCCGCTCAAGCAGCCGGTCGCAGGGAGCGATGCCCGTGGTCGATTCGCAGTGATCGAAGACGCGGGAGTGACCAACATCCGGAGCGGCAATATAGCCCCGGGCTCCGCAGCGGGCATACTCGGGTCCGACGAGGATCGGGCGATGCGGCTGCTGACGTGAATTGGCACCGAAGCTGCGTCGGGCCTGGATGCGGGTCTTTTCGTCGGCGGGGTTGACGAACCCGCCCTGCCGGAGCGGTTGACCATTCCAGGTGCGGGCATAGAAGTCGAGAATGCAGCCGGCCTTGGTGGCGAAGTGTGGGTCGCCAGATCAATCCGAGTGCGAGGACGCCACGGGTGAATTGCGTCCCGATGAAGCCAGCGGCAACTATCTGGAGGAAGTGGATCACATAGCGGCGCGGACCGTGAGACTCGAGGAGGCAATCGACGAAGCGGTCCGGAAGACGGCTCTGAGATTCGCGCGATGATCGAGGCGTTGCAAGCCTTGCGCGGAATGGTTCAAATGACGGCGGCTACCGAGCGTAGCGCGGCGAAATCTTCAAGATGGGCAGCAGCCAACTGCGGCGGGTGCAGGCGGAGACGCCCTGAAATTGAATCCTCTATCTTTGGGGACGCCACATTCGATGATAGCCCAGGGCTCACGGAAAGGAGGATCCATCCCGACTCCGGTGCGAAACGGGCACCGGCTCCAATCCGTGCAACTGGTCTGGACACCCTTGGCACACAGGTGACCCAACGGGCGAGGTTCCAACCGGGGCGGTCCTCGCTCCAGAAGCGGGAGGCGGCTATTTGAGAATGCGCAGAAACTCGAACTTGGTCTGGAGGCTGTACGTGTCAACGGATTCTGTTCGGACAACCACTTGGTAGCCCATCGGCCACCGGCGAATCCCCCTCCTGGTGAATTCCCTGTTCAGTTGCTGGATGCCTTCGCCCGAGGTCAGAAATCGTGCTCCAGCCTCGGCTCCGTCGGAGTTGATACCCGAAAACATGATGGTCCTGCGTTTGCCGAGACCGTCGAGAGAGAGGACCGAGATCAGACCGTATCCATGCCTGAGCCCACCCGTGGAGAACCACCACTCAGGCTCCCCCTGCCTGGGACGCCGGTTGTGGACGCCGACAGCCCTTTTCACGCTGTCATACTCGATGGCCAGACCGGCCTCAGGGGACAACAGCCTTGCCGCGTCGCTGTATTCAGGACGACCGATCAGGACCGCGTTTCTGTCGCGGAAGGCGACAGCATGCAGTCGTGCACCTGGAAGGATCTCCACCGGCACGCGATGCTCGCCCAGCATCCGGCTGACGACTACAGCAGCCGCGGCGTCACCCCAAAGGGGGCCATGGAATTGTGGATGCAGGATCGCATTCCTCCCGAGCGTGGCGTTGCGGGCGCTGCGGTACCAATTCTCGAATTCCGGCGTCCTGGGAATCTCGGGCCGATAGCCAGGATCGCCGACGGGCGGGTCGGCGTTGCCAAAGTCGCGAACGAACATGGAGGCGGGAGTGCCGATGGAGATGACCACACCGGCATCGCGCTCCAGCAGGGGCCCCCAAACCTGGCGGAGGATGTTCTCCGGCGCGTCCCCGCCTGCAAGCCGAAACAGATAGACCCCCGCGGCCACGACAAGGGCCGCACCGACACCCACTCCGATTCCGAGCACAAAAGCGGATCTCCGCGGCGTCGGAGGGGCAGAGATCTTGGGCGGGTCCCCTTCAACATACCTAAGGGTATAAGCCCCCTTGGGAACTTCCAGGCGGACTCCCGCTCCGCTGCCCTCCCCGGCGTAGTATTCGTCAATCTTCTTTCGCAGGGACAGCATTCGCGTACGGACCGAAGAATCCGTTTCGGGAGAAAAGCCAGCGTTCCTTCCGAGGACCCGCGTCGCGATTTCGTACTCGGTCACTTCATGACCGCGACCCGCCCTCTGCTGCTCATCGAGGTAGCCCAGCAGGGCGCGCAGCAGGTCTGCGCGCCGGAACGCCGTGCTCTCCATCAGTGCTCTCAATGCAAGCGCTTTGCGCTCATCGGTGGCCGCCACTTGTAGACCCTAACGTCCCCCAAAGTACCACAGCCAGGCGGCAGAACTGACCGGAAAACAATTGCGTAACGGCGCTAACCTTCTCATTTCATGGAGTCTCAGTCAGAAACAACAAATCGACATCGAAGTGCTGGCTGGGCTGGGTTCAAACGATCTAAAACCTTTACAGCAATCCAGGAATGACAGGCCTGCATGGCCTGGAGGGAGTGAGTATCATGTCCAGATTCTGTTGTTCAGTCGTTTTGACAAGCCTTATCTTGGCTGCCAGCCTTCCGGCCCTCGCCCAGAACAGCCAAATCACGGGGCTGGTCCGTGACTCCAGTGACGCCGCCGTGGCGGGCGCGATGGTCTACGTCGCCAATCTGGAGACCGGACTGAGGCGCAACCTCGCCACGAGCGCCGAAGGATACTACACTGCTCCCCTACTGCCTCGCGGGAGCTACACAATCACCGTCTCCGTCTCCGGGTTCAAGACCTCGAAGAGCCCCACGCTCACTCTCGAGGAGGGACAGATCCTGCGTTTTGACGTCCGTCTGGAGATCGGTCAAGTGACCGAATCCGTCGAGGTCGTGGCGCAGGCAGGCATGCTGAGCACGGAGACGACCTCGGTGTCGAGCGTTGTGGCGAACCAGCGTGTGGTGGATCTGCCACTGCTGGGGCGCAATCCGCTAGCGCTGGCGAACTTGGTTCCTGGAGTCCGGCCCGTGGGGCAGTTCGGGACGCTGACCGTGTCGAGTTTCGATGGTTCCCGAACCTCGATTTCGGGCGGTTCGCCCAGCACGAACAATTACATGGTTGATGGTGTCGCCGCAGAGAACTTCGCGTCCGGCGGCATTCAGATCACGCTTTCTCCGGACGCGACAGAGGAGTTCAGGATCATCACCCGCAATCCCAGTGCCGAATTTGGCCGGACTGGCGGCGGTGTCATAAACATGGTCTCCAAAGGAGGCACGAACGAGTGGCACGCATCCGCCTTTGAGTTCCTGCGAAACAGGGTGTTGAACGCCAACAGTTTCTTCAACAACTACGCTGGCACGCAACGACCACCCTTCATTTTCAATCAGTATGGAGCAACGGCTGGAGGTCCTCTCAGGCGAGACAGGACGTTCTTTTTCTTCAATTGGGAGAAGGTTGCACAGCGGACGCTCGACCAGGCGTTTCGCACAGTGCCCGCCGAAGAGCAACGCCGCGGCGACTTCAGCCAAACTCTGGACACCTCGGGGAGATTAGTGACCATCTACGATCC
>WBZO01007223.1_pt1 | contig 10384 bp, 7 predicted proteins | sample 5204261 | NCBI WGS metagenome assembly WBZO01 (sample SAMN12412400, study PRJNA552823) | activated sludge metagenome | isolation source: activated sludge from anammox sidestream of wastewater treatment plant... | place: USA: North Carolina | collected 2017-09
TGCATGATGGCTTGGCGTACGCCGACCATGACATCGTGATATGGCGCGGCGGCGGTGGTGGGCGTGCGGGTGGCGCCGAGGATGCGATATTGTCCGGCGACGAGACCGAGCAAGCCGACTTTGGTCACGGCGGCGCCGATATCGGCAAATAGGATGGAGGTGGGCGATTCAGCCATGATTATTTGAGAAGCGGCAGCCAGTCGTGCAAGAGAAAATACAATTGGCTTACGAGAACCGAGACGCGCGCGAGAATCAAACTCGCCAAAATCGCGCCAAAGGCAATCATGATAAAGCCGCGTCCGATGGTCCCCCAGACATGCGTGATGGCGGCGTACGCGCGCTGCCAAGAACGATTACCGGGTTGGATGAAACGAAAGGCGAGAAATGAGCCGATGACGCCAATCAAGATTATGATGCCGTTCGCCCATTCCAAAAGTGAATCTTGTGGAACAAGCGGGATTGTCATGGTCGCAACCAATTGCGGGACCAGATTGCCGGCGAGGGCGCCGCCGATGGTCAAGGCAGCGCCGATGCCAAAGAGATACGCCAAGCCGATATTGCTAAATGTGGATGTGCGAAAGGTGGGCGTCAAGCGCAGCAAGAGCGATACGCCTAATACGATGGGCAGAACGCTGAGAAGCAATTCCGCCCACGTGTCGGGCAAACCCAAAACTTGGTCAAGGAGGCGCGACAAAAGCGGCAAAAGGACATTGCCAAGAATCACGGCGCTGGCGAAACCGACGGCGGTCCCGACGAGCAAGCCGGACGCGAGGCGAAAGAGAAAGGAATCGCGTACGAGATAGGTAAAGACGAGAATGGTCAGGAGGGCAGAGAGCCACACGCCTAACGCGTCGCATATACCGCTGGAAGAGCAGACAGAATCGAATAAGGAATCCATGCTAAATGAAAATTGGCGGGCAAGGGGAGACGGGTAAGCGGTTTTGGAGTCTGTCTCCCGGCGTGTTGGTTGGACTAGGTATCCTTTGCGCGCGCGGGCGGTTTCAAAAAGCGTACGAGATTGGTGACAATGATGATGCCGGCGAGGGCGAGCATGACGAGCGAGAGCGCGTTGACGGTTTTGATGGCGGGGCCCGAGATGCCAGACCACAATTCGAGTTCTGCCGCGCCGGTCAAGCCGCGCAGAGAGGCGCGCAATTGTTTGGCATTGACATAGATGCGCGCTTGCGGGTCGAGCGCGGCGGTGGTGGCGGCGATAAATGGAGTTTTGACGATGGGCTGGACTTGGGTCATCCAGGCGTTCAAATCAGCCGAGTCGCCGGAAAGCAAGATATTTAGCGCGAGGTCGTCCATGCCATCCACGGTTTTTGCCAGGGGCGATTGACTCCAGGCGATTCCGTTCGCGTCCAAATAATTAGCGGGCAGCCAGCCGAGCGCTAGAGCTTTGAGTCCGATTTCATTGCCGGGGATATAGCCGAGATTGACAAAAGTCCACGCGGGATGCGCTTTTTGGGTTTGCGCGAGTAAAGTTTGGGCAAGGTTCGCGCCGTTCGGATTGGAACTGAGGGCGATGACGCTAATTTGACGCGGAGCTAAATTTTCGAGAATGGCGCGCGCCGCCGGTTCCAATTCGGGATTCTGCCCGGGCATGTAATCAAAAGCCATCAAAACCGCGCTGGACGGCGGCAATTCATTTAATTGGTCATAGAAAACCGCGCTGGGCGAATTTACAAAATTTTTGCCAAATAGTCCCAGCGCGCCCGCGTCGGGCGGAAGGAACAAGCCGATGAGCGCGGCGAGGGCGATGATGAGATAGACAATGTGTTTGGCGCCGACGCGGCGGGCGGGCGCGGACTCGGCGGACGCGCGGGACGGGGCGGCGAGCGGTTCGGCTAAAAGGGTTTGGAAAATGCGTCCGCTGTCGGCGCGCGGGGGTGTGAACGTGGAAAGGGTATGCGGTTCGGTCAAAGCCACAGCCAACGGCAAAATGCCGCTCACGCCCGCGAGGGGACCCGTCGTTTCGACCACTTCAAACGGGTCATGTCCTCCGACGGCGCCGGCGCGAACCCATGGCGGCAATTCAACGGATGCGTCTGATGCAGTTTCGGCAAAGGTTGTGTCGCTTTCCGCTTCTGCAAATTCCGTTTCGTTTTGGACTTCCGGCTCTTCAATTGGTTCGCGCAGCCACTCGGGCAAATCGCCGCGTTCGGTTTCATCCAAATCCGGCAGCTGATTCAATAATGCCGTTGTGCCAATGACAGCCGCGCCTGGCGCAAGGTCGCGCACCCATTCGGGCATTCCTTCTGCCGCGCTCGCGGCGTCGGCTTCGGTTTCGGACGGCGCGATTTCGCGCAGCCAAGCGGGAATATGGTCGGCATCTGCAAGCGCCGCTGCCGCCGCAACTTGGTCCGGTGAAATAGTTTCCGTTGGAATTTCGGCAATTGGCTCTGCCGAGATTTCGGCAGTCGGTTCGGTCGAAATTGTTTCCGTCGGAATTTCTGCAGTAGGTGCGGGCGGAATAGTTTCTGTCGAGATTTCGGCAGTCGGTTCAGACGGTTCCGCTTGGTCGTGCGCGCCGCTCACAATTTTTGCCGCGACCGCGGCAGAAGACGCGGCGGCAAGACGGGTCAACCATTCCGCGTTTTCCTGTTCTGCGGGCGCGGCGCTTGGCGTTTCGCTCACTGGCGCGGGCGTTTCGATTTCGGCGCGGGACTCAGTCAAGGCGGGCGCAAGGGATTCCGTTGGCGCTTGTGAGATGGGCGTCGGGATTGCGGGTTCTGCCGCCGCAGGACTTGGGACGCTTGGCGTTTGCGCGGCGGTTGATGCGACTTCTGCGCCAGCTTCCAAACCCAAAAGCCGCATTGCCAACGCAACCTCGTCGTCCACCGATTGTGCGCTGCCCGCTTCGGCTTCCAACTGCGCCTTCATTTCCGCCGTCACTTCGCCGCCAATGTCGCTGTAATCGTAATCGTCGCCGGTGAGTTTGATTTCGCTCAACTGCGGTTTCGCCGACGCAGGTTCGGCGGACGTAACGATTTCAACTGCCGCCATGCTCGCACCGACGGGCGGTAGAATCTCTGGCAACGTGGTTTCAGTTTCTGCGACGGATTCAGAAATTTGCGGCGCGACGCTTTCGGGCGCAATTGTTTCTGGCGCGGCGCTTGGCGTTTGCGCGGCGGTTGACGCGACTTCTGCGCCAGCTTCCAAACCCAAAAGCCGCATTGCCAACGCAACCTCGTCGTCCACCGATTGTGCGCTGCCCGCTTCGGCTTCCAACTGCGCCTTCATTTCCGCCGTCACTTCGCCGCCAATGTCGCTGTAATCGTAATCGTCGCCGGTGAGTTTGATTTCGCTCAACTGCGGTTTCGCCGACGCAGGTTCGGCGGGTTTGGGCGTTTCGGCAGGATGATCGAGCTGTCTAATCCAATCGTCCACAGGCGGCGCAGGTTTTGTGGGGCTGACAGCATCGTTCACAGGCGGCGCGGGTTTGGCGGGAGTGATAGGGTCGCCTACTGTCGGCGCGGGCGACGGTTCTGTAGGTTTGGATTCCGCAGGCGTTTTATTGATGCGGCGCAGCCACTGTGAGCTGGACCCCGAAAAGGCCGCGCGCGCGCTGGATGCCGACGCCGATGGCGGCGGTTCGGGTTCGGGCGCCATTTCAGGCGGATTGAACGGCGCGATATGTTCCGGCGCGTTCGCAGGCGTAGCGCCACCCGACGCGCTGGCGTTCGCCGCGGCGCTCAAACGTGTGCCGCAGCTCTTGCACGTTTCCGCCGTTTGCGGATTCATCTCGCCGCAAATTGGACAGCGCAGCTCGGTGGAAGGTTGAAGCGCCGCCGCACAGTTTTTGCAAAATTTACTGTTGGGTTTGTTGGGCGTGCCACACTGCGGACAATATATCATGCAGAATTGAGTATTACGGACTGAGACTAACGGCGGCGTTATATTCTCGCGCGCCAGGTCTCAGCGCGTATCACTCTGAATACGGACGGTCAATGCCGGTGAGCAAACGCAAACCGGTTGCCATAATTCCCAACGCGACGCCGAGCAAAATGCCGCGGCCGCCCGCGAGCGCGGGAACGTTAACGACCCAATCGCGCAGCGCGGGAAAGAACGGCGAAACGACGGACATGAATGGCGCCGAACCAATCAACACAATCACGGCTGAAATCGCAAATAACGCCATTTCCCAGCTGCGTACGCGCAGCGCGCGATAGACTGCGGCGCCGATGAAAAAAACAAGCAGGGATAAAAAAGACGCTTCGAGCGGTTGATAAACATAACGCATTACCCATTGACTGGTGGCGCCCGTTCCGCCGGAAGGCAGCGCCAACAAAAATACGACCAGCGCCGAAGCGAGAATCAAAATGGAAAACGGCATTTCGCGGTCGCGTTTGACAATGCGTTTGGTGTGAAAAAGAACGAGATTCGCCAAACCGAGCAGCAGCGCAAACGCGCCGACGATGGCGCCCCAACTGATCAATACTCCTACGATATTGTCGAGCGTGATGTTGGAAATGAATTGCCCCAACAGCACGACCACGCCGACGCCGATGGCAATGGCGACCGGAATCAATTGGCGGCGCAACAAGACGCCGACATTTACGCGCGGCTGCTCCATCACACAAGCCCCAGGGCGCGCAAGAGTACGACGACCAAAATCAGCAGCGCCAGCGCAATGCGAAAAATATCTTGCGCCACCAGACTGGTATAGTGGCCCACGCGGTCCAAGAGATACGCGCCCGCCGCGAAAATTTCTTCGCCGAGCAGGGGCGCCGTCGCGGTCAATTGCACAAACGGTAAAACGTTCAGGTCGCTCGCGCCGCTGACCTGGAAAATCTCGCGCTGCGCGGCTGTTTCCGCCATCAACAAAAATTCATCGCCGAACGCGCCGACCATCACATTCGCCGCAATGGGCTCGTGATTCAAGACATCCATCACGCCCGCCGCGTACGGCGTCGCGTTGCCATTCACCGGCGGCGCGATAAAGCGCGTGTAATCGAGACGATATTCGTCGGGATAGCCCTGGCGTTCGTACGCGCGGCGCAATTGGTCCGCTACGGCGGGCATCGTCGTCGGGTCTGTGACGGTGACGAGCGGCGGAATATCGCTGTTGGCGGAACGGTCGGCGAGAAATTCGAGCGTGTACAAGCCCGCCATCGTTTCCGCCGTTTTTGTTCCGGCAATGCTGGCTGTGCCAACCGAGACATGCACTTGCTGTCCCGTCTCGGCGGCGCGCGCCAATATTTTTTTCAGCGAAGCATACGCGGGAATTTGCCGCAGCCGGGGACGCGAGGCGGAACGCGGCGCGCGATACAAAAAATAAAAGAACGGAATCAGGAACGGCAAAAACAACGCCAGCATAAATGCTTGCGTCGGAGAGATGCCGGAGCGGCCCAATAAATCGAGAATGACGCTCATAATTCTGCTCGAGTTTCCAGAAACCCAAAAGGTCGCGCCCAAGTTCTAGCTCTGTTCGAGCTGCGCGAGCAATTGTTCCAAGCTGCGCGTATCTTGGCATAACCACACCAAATCGCGCGCCGTGCGCGGACCGGCGACCAAGCCCACAAACGGCTCGGCAAACAAAAGAAATTGACTGCCGATTACGGCGAGCGGCAGGTGCATACTCAACAGCGCCAACGCAGGTTCGCGCAAATTCCATGCGCGCAGCTGCGTCCCTACGCGTTCAATCAATTCTTGACGTCGCGCGGCGGTCAACTCGTCCATCGCGGCAAGTATAACATAATCAATTTTTAATTTCCACTACCCCGATTGTCCCATTGGCAAACGCGCGTAAAACGCGCCGCGCGCGCCCCACTTGGCATTACGAGGAACGTCTTTTGTGAAAGCGCCGGCTTGGGCGCTCATTCCACCGGCGCATCCAAGTTCAACGCGCGTCGCGCGGCGTCGGACAAACCGAGCTGTGCGGCAAGCGCGCGTTCATGCCGCAAATTGCTGGCGTAATCCATGCGCCGCACTTGGGCGCGTATGGCGGCGCGGGCATCGTCCGCCGCGCGCGCCGCGTTCGCCAAATCTTGGCGTTGTGCGTACGCGAGCGCGCGTGACCAATGCATCAATTGATGATTCTCGTGCGCGGCAGGGTCGAGCTTTTCCAACAACGCGTCACTGTCGCGGAGATACAACGACCGCTCTGTCCACTCGAACCAACGCCATTGAAAATCTTCCAATTCCTCTGCCAAATGCGCTTGCCAGAGTTGGCGCGCGCGATCCAAATTGCCGCGCCGCGCCGCAATCATTCCCGCAAAATACGCGCGCGTTTCCTCGTGTTCCATGTTTTCGACAACGGCGCTGGCTTCATCCAACTCATCGCACGCCAACAAAAGTCGCGCCAATCCTGCATCGTCGCGTTCGTCGGCTGCTAATGCATCATTGCTTTGATGCCAATAGGTTTTGCCCGCGTCATACTCGCGGAACGAATCAAAATGTTCCAGCAGCGTATCGTACACGCGCTGCTCCTCGCTGTCATCTTGCGCCGCGTGTTCCGCGCGCTGCAATGTTTCCAGAGCCGCAGCCGGCGCGTCCAACAAGCCCTCTTGCAATTCCGCCAAAACAATCAACGCCTGAAACGCGGTATTCTTGTCTTGCGCCAATTTTTCCAATTCGGTGACTGCCGCTTGCACCGCACGCGGGTCACTATAGATCGCGCGTTCGACTTCAACTGCTTGACGCTCCGCCAATGCCCAAGCCAACGCATCCGCTTCGAGGGTGATGTAATCGTCCAACAGCGCGCAAGCATCGTCAAAGCGTTTAAAGCGCGCGAGCAGATGCGACAATTCCATCACCAATTCAGTTAGCTCTGTTTCCAAATCCCACACCTGCGCGAACCACAAATCCTCTGCGCGCTGGATGGGCACAAGCTCGCGGAATTTTTGCCAACCCTCCCACGCTTGGTCGGCTTGATGCAACGCGGTCAATTCGGCAAGCAGCGACAACATTTCATGCGCGGCAGCTTCAACGCCGCTCTCGGCCAAAAATTCTTGGTCGCTCAAACCCAATTCGCGCGCAACCGCGCCCCAATCGAACGGCGTCTCGCCGCGCCGCGCGATTTCCGCTTCACGCGCTTCGAAATCTTTGAGCAAACGAATCACTTGCAAACGTCTGCCAAAAGTATGCACGGCTTGGCGCGGCGTCAGGTTGTCCAACGCGGGAATTTTTTTGTCAATCCACGTTAGATTGTAATTGGCGCGATAGAGCGCGAGCCGCGCTTGCAATTCGTCAGGCGGTGCAGAGAAATCGGGCAGCAGTGGGTCGAATGACGATTCTTCCCCGTCCAAATCATCCTCGAATTCGTCGTCATCCTCAAATTCATCGTCATTCTCAAAATCATCCTCGAATTCGTCGTCATCCTCAAAATCAAAATCGTCGTCGAATTCATCTTCCGCGTCCAACGCATCGTCCTCATGCTCTGCCAACGCCTCGCCAAAAGATTCGACCCGTTCTTTTTGAAAACGAATCGTGTCGCCAAGATTTTTTTCCAACAATGCTTTGCCCGCGCGCAAACGGCGGTGCGAGATGACCTCGAGCGTCAATGCATCCAACGCCAATGTGATGGTCCCCAGCGCGCGCACGCTGTTGGCGTCACCCACGGGCGTTTTCCATTCAAACGGCGCGCCATGCGAACGCAGATACGACAATGATTCGCCCGTTTCGCGCCACCCAAAAGTGCGCGTGTCGAGCGCATCGGTTTCCATCTCTTGAAACTCGGCGGCAGCGCGCAGCCGCGCGAGCGCGTCGGCGTGCTGCAATATCTCGTACGTCGCAACGGCATGTTCCATCACATCGCCTTCCGGCGTCAGCATAATCGGCAATTGCCGCATCTCCGCGTCAATGTCGCCAAGGATATATTGGTTGATCAAATGCGCGTGCGCGCGGAGAAATTCTTGGAGCGTTGCTTCGGGAGAGCGTATTGCATACGCGCCGCGCAAGCCCTCGACATAGTTGAGCAGCATCCCGCGAAAACGCGGCGCAATATTCAACCCCGCGCCGCTCAATTCGTAATGGTCGTCCGTCTGGATCACGCGCGCAAACGCAATCATCCAGCGCGTCGTCGTTTCCGAACCCATTTTGTCGCGAATATCAATAATTTCATTGGTAAGCAAATCGCGCGCTTGCACCCCCACGCCGCGTTCGACGGCGACGATTTCGAGCAACGCGGGCGCGCCCTTCATCCACTGCGTGAGCCATGTCCGTTGGCGCGGCGAAAGCATCCGCCCGCGTTCGGTTGCGAAATGTTCAATGACGCGCGTATTATCGGACAAGGGATAATCGAACAAAAAATAATCGAGCGCGTGTTCAAAATCGGCTTGTTCCGCCGCGTCGCCTTCGGGGTCGGGCGCCTCGTCTGCGCCAAAGAAAAATTGCGCGGCGGTTCGGAAATCCAAATCGTATTTGCGCTGCGAGACAAACTCACTCAACGCCTGCCACAGCGCGCTCTTTTGCAACGCTTCACTCGCGACTTTTTCATCCGCGTGCTGGTGACAATGCTTGTACTTTTTCCCACTGCCGCACCAACACGGCTCATTGCGCCCCGGCGTTTTTTGATTTAGAGCCATAGGTTGTGATTTTACATCCTTGAATGATTGCTGGGCTTGCAAGTTTTATTCCCAGCGCCACATTGTCGGATACCACTGCCCTCGCGCGTCCTGCCAGAATTGAGTCGAGGAATTGGCTGACTGCTTGGTTCGCATCCGTAACATTATCATATCCGCGTTTCACTTTTTGGCGAGTTTGCTCAAAATATGATTATCTCGCGCCGCGTCATATTCTCAGTGAAGAGACGCAGCTAACGCGCGTGTGTTTGCTCCGCCCGACGAATCGAATGTGATCCAGACTTGATACGAGATTTTGGGATACCCTGCGAACGGTTCGCCCGTATCGTCACTCGTTTTGTTAGCGCCAATATATGGCGCGCTGCCCCATGCGAGTTTTTTTGCCGCACTGGGATTGCTGTCAAAATTTTCGTACTGAATGGATTGATAGGTCCACTCCCAATCGCACGGCATCCGCCAGCCAACGGCGGGACAGCCCAAACCCGCCGCACTCGTTTTGCCCCGCAGATCCGACCAGCCGCTGCCTGTTTTGCTCTTGGCGTACGGAATTGTTTGGACGAGTCCGAACTCGTAATCCCCCGCGACCAAAAGGTTATAGCGCGCTCCGTCGTTTAGCGCGTTCCATTCCCAATTTGAAGCGGTCGAGACATTCGCATCGGTTGTCGCGAATTTGTATTGATCGCCCCATTCAAGTTTTGTGATGGCGCCATCCACCTTGTCAAAGAGCATGTAACCGTATGGACCGCGCACATCCACGCTCACGGTATTGGCAGGCGCGCTGTCTAACTTGTACTTGGCGCTCCAGAGCGGATAATCTTTACCGCTGATAAATTTCCATTTGATCGTCACGGGCAAATTATATTTTGCATGCGCGTTGAGCGCGCTCGGCGTCGGATCATAAATATCCGCGAGCGGGACTTGGGTGCCCCAGTGCGGATAATTTTGCTTGAACTGGTGAACCGCTTGCTGGTTGGTCACAGAAAGGGTTTTGCCGCTGCCGGGCAACGACAAACCCAATGGCGAATCATCCTCGCCGTGCAAACTCGCAATCGTGCAGTTGTTCGATCCATCCGCGCAAACATTCGCATCCAAGTAGCGATACAATTCGTGCGAAACGAAATAGCCAAAGCCCGCGTCGCCGCGAAATTGTGGCGGATTGATGTAAAAGGTACGCCATTTTTGACGCGCCGCGTCAAAGATTTGGTACGAAAACTGATTGGCGTATCCGCCGCGCGGTTCGCCATCTAATTGTTGTCCAAAGCGGACGAGCGAGGCGCTGCGCGGGCGCCCATGCGAATCGCGCCACGTGTAACGGTCCACGATGAGGTTATTCACAATGCCAGTTTCGAGGCGAATGTTTTGCCCCGGTTTGAGTTTGGGTTTGCCGAGCCGACTGTATGCGTGAGCTGATGTAGTCCACAGCATCGCCAAAACAAGACAAACGACGCAGACCGCGAGTCCGCGCCCAAAGGACGATAATGCTTTCATCTTGCCCCTCCGCACTCTTTATTCCAATTGTACGACATCCTCTCGCATCACACAATCTTTTTACTTTTTCGACGACGAGCGACTATTGTAAATCAGCCGTCTGCGTCTTTCAACGAAAATTCGGGATGTAAAGTGACGCTCATGCAAAATCCTTTTTCACAACCCAGTACTTGCAAAATGTGGACAAATTACAAATTTGTCTTACGTTACTCGCCCATTTTTTAAGATTGGCGGAGGCGACAAAAAAAAGCGAACGTCGCGATATTCGATGAACGTTCGCTCTATCCGAGAGTATTCGTCAACGCGGCGCTATTCTTCTTCTGCGCCCTCTGCACTCACCTCTTGCTCTTCCGCTTTCCGGTCCAACA
>WBZO01007225.1_pt1 | contig 10378 bp, 4 predicted proteins | sample 5204261 | NCBI WGS metagenome assembly WBZO01 (sample SAMN12412400, study PRJNA552823) | activated sludge metagenome | isolation source: activated sludge from anammox sidestream of wastewater treatment plant... | place: USA: North Carolina | collected 2017-09
GGCAACCCCATTTGCTCCTTTATCGTCTGGTACAAATTTGGCTGGTGGTAGTTGCTCCTGATGAGTCCAGATCGGCCAATCCTTATCATATAAATTTAGCTCAGGCCAATTTGAGGCAAGATCAAGATTGGCTGCCCAAAATGCATCTACCGTTCCTACATCTCGCCAATATGGTTCTACATCTTCTCCTCGTGGAACGCACGATAAACCAAATGGGTGAGCTAGAGCCTTACCTTCACTTACTACGTGGGGGATAATGTTTTTCCCAAAATCATGCTCGGAATTTGGATTAACAAGATCTTCTTCCAATAGTTTGTACAGGTAGTTGGCATTGAAAACATAGATTCCCATGCTTGCAAGTGAGACTTCATCATTGCCAGGAATAGTTGGTGGATTTGCAGGTTTTTCGACAAAGGCAGTAATTTGACGATTATTATCAATTGCCATAACCCCAAAAGCTGTAGCTTCTTCTTTTGGTACTTCAATACAACCAACTGTACATCCTGCACCACTAGCTACATGATCCTGAATCATGATAGAGTAGTCCATTTTATAAATATGATCACCAGCAAGGATTACGATATATTCTGGGTTATATGATTTTAATATGTCAATATTCTGATATACTGCATCGGCAGTACCGCGATACCAGTGTTCTTCATTTACCCTTTGCTGGGCAGGTAGTAAATCAATAAACTCATTTAATTCACCACGCAGGAATCCCCAGCCACGTTGTAAATGACGGAGTAGGGAATGTGATTTATACTGGGTAATGACACTAATTTTGCGGATTCCTGAATTAAGACAGTTAGAAAGGGCAAAATCAATAATCCTGAATTTTCCACCAAAATATACTGCAGGTTTTGCTCTAACATCGGTTAGCTGCTTTAGACGGGAACCCCGTCCGCCAGCTAAGACTAGAGCCATTGTACGTTTGGTAAGCTGATGGCTTAAACTTGGATCAAAATTCAGATTACTCATAAGAACACTCTTTCAAAAAACATAATTCAAAAATAGGGAGTAGTTAACTTGATAACATTCAAGTTGATTTTAGGTTACTACAGTTGGTTCATTCATACCTGTCAATTCTTTAATTCGGGCAACTTTATCTGCGATTGAAATAAGTTCAGATAAGGCTTCTTGGGTTGCTCTGCCGTAACTTGAAGGATTTTTTTCATATTTCTCAAGGTATAGGCGAAGAGTCGCACCTTCAGTTCCTGTGCCAGAAAGCCTGAAAATAATTCGAGAGTCATCTTCAAATATGATTCTAATACCTTGTTTATTCGACGTTGAACCATCTACTGGGTCAAGATAGCTAAAATCATCAGCCAGCTTAACCGTATAATTGCCAAAAACTTTGCCTTTTAGTTCTGGTAGTTGCTTGCGTAGTCCTTCCATTAACTGATTTGCTTTATCACTATTTATTGCCTCATAGTCATGCCGGGAATAAAAATTTCTGCCAAATCGTTGCCAATGTTCATTTACTAGTTGTACTACTGATTTTTTAGTGGCTGCTATAAGATTTAGCCAGAATAATACCGCCCATAGCCCATCTTTTTCACGAACATGGTTTGAACCAGTACCATAACTCTCTTCGCCACAAAGAGTAACTTTATTTGCATCGAGAAGATTACCAAAAAATTTCCAACCCGTTGGTGTTTCATAGCAATTTATGCCAAGAGCTGTAGCTACTTTATCTGCTGCCGTTGACGTTGGCATGGAGCGTGCGATTCCACTAATTCCATTTTTATAACCCGGAATAAGAGTTGCATTTGCTGCTAATATTGCTAGGCTATCTGATGGTGCAACTGGAAAATTTGGTCCAACTATCATATTTCTATCCGCATCACCATCTGAAGCCGCCCCAAACTCAGGTCCTCCGGACTTATTCATATGGAAAATGAGATCCTCGGCATTAACTGGATTTGGATCTGGATGTAGCCCACCAAAATCTTCAAGTGGAATTCCATTGACTACTGTTCCTCTTGGCGCTTTAAGAATATCTTCAATGATTCTTCTTGCATAAGGACCTGAAACAGCATGCATTGCATCAAAACGCATGGTAAACCCACTAGCAAAAAGCTGTCTTATTTTTTCAAAGTCAAATAATGTTGCCATTAATTCAGCATAATCATCTACAGAATCTATTACCTGAATCAAAGTGTTTTCTATCTGGTAAGTTCCTATGGTATCAAGATTTATTTTACTATCATCAGTATCGCTTATGTTATAACTTTGTATCGTTTGGGATTTAGCATAAATTGCATCTGTAATTTTTTCTGGAGCAGGTCCACCGTTGCTAACATTGTATTTTATTCCAAAATCACCATCTTCGCCACCCGGATTATGGCTAGCAGACAGAACAATGCCACCAAAAGCTTTATATTTTCTGATGACACAGCTAACAGCTGGTGTAGAAAGGATTCCATTTTGTCCAACAAGGACTGACTTAACTCCTGCTGCGGCTGCCATTTTAATAATAGTTTTAATGGCTGTTTTATTATAGAATCTACCATCACCGCCAACTACAATTGTTTGACCAGAGAGGCTTCCTACGGAATCAAAGATGGATTGAACAAAGTTTTCTAGATAATGCGGTTGCTGGAAGACGGTTACTTTTTTGCGTAAACCAGAAGTCCCAGGTTTTTGACCGGAAAATGCTTGTACTGTGATTTTGCGAATAGCCATAAAAATTCCCCAAATAATGTAACCCAGCTAATTTTAGCTATAAACTATAGGTAACGGAAGAATATTCTAATAGTTTAATTTTCTTCTGGTAGCTATATTCTATGTTTTGGTTCTGCTTTATGGCAAACTTGTTAGGACTATAATTGTAGCATGTATAGCCTCCTTATTAAATAAAAAGACTTCTCATTTTTTGTTTATTTTTGATTTATCTGGTTTTAGTAGAAGGATTGTTTATTGTGGAAGCAGATATCATTATCATGACTTTTATGGTACAAATTACAACAGTTAGCATTCTAAAATGTATGTCGATTAATGATATTTATCATGTTTAAACTTCAGCAGTAAATAATCGAGGTAAATATTGTGGTAGAATATCAAATTAATTACGCATAACTTTAGGAGTAGTTGAGAATGAGTTCTTTTAACTGGCAAAATAGTTTCAGTGATGTAGATTTATACCTTTTTCATGAGGGGAAGCATTTAAATGCATATAAATTTATGGGGGCTCATGTTAGAACAGAAAATGGTGTCGATGGAGTTAGATTTACTACTTGGGCGCCTAATGCTAGCCGAATAATTGTGATTGGTGATTTTTGTCATTGGGAGCTACGTGATGAAAATGCCATGCAGCGAATTAGTGATTTTGGTACTTGGACTGTATTTATTCCAAATGTTAAGCATGGAGTGAAGTATAAATTTGCGGTAACCAATCAACATAGTAATCATACGGTATATAAGGCTGATCCATATGCTATTACTTCTGAATTAAGACCTAATACAGCTTCAGTTGTAAATTCACATACCGACTATCAATGGACTGATAGCGATTGGCTGGAAAAGAGGAGTAATATTAATCCTTATGCTAGCCCGATAAACATTTACGAATTGCATCTTGCTTCATGGCGTACTAATAATGGCAAATTTCTTAGTTATGAAGAGTTAAGTGAGGTTTTACCAGGTTATATCAAGGAAATGGGCTATACCCATGTTGAATTCATGCCATTACACGAACATCCACTAGATAAATCATGGGGGTATCAAGCTACAGGTTATTATTCAGTAACTTCACGACATGGCGATTTACGTGGTCTTAAAAAGCTAGTTGATCGACTACATAATGAAGGCATTGGTGTTATTCTTGACTGGGTTGCCGGACATTTTGGTAAAGATGAGCATGGGCTGATAAATTTTGATGGTAGTGCTTGCTATGAATATCAGGATTACCGTAAGGCTAATAACAAGGGCTGGGGTGCGCATAATTTTGATTTGGGACGTAACGAGGTAAAAAGCTTTCTGATTTCCAATGCTATGTATTGGATTAACGAGTTTCATATTGATGGCTTACGGGTTGACGCAGTATCAAATATTCTATACCTAGATTATGATAGAAGCCATGGCGAGTGGGAAGCTAATATTTATGGAAATAATCATAACCTTGAAGCAATTGGTTTTCTGAAGGAGTTTAACTATCAGATAAAACACCATGCTAAGGGTGTCTTGACGATTGCGGAAGAGTCTACTGCTTGGGCGGGAATTACTACTCCGGTAGAGTATGGTGGGATTGGTTTTGACTTTAAATGGAATATGGGCTGGATGAATGATACCTTGCGCTACGTAAATCTTGACCCTATTTATCGCAAATATCATCATCATCAGATAAATTTCTCAATGTTATATCATTACTCTGAAAAATTTGTTCTTGCTATTTCTCATGATGAGGTTGTTCATGGTAAGGGGGCTCTGATTGATAAAATGTGGGGCGATTTATGGAATAAATATGCAGGACTTCGTCTTTATGCTTCGTATATGATGGGGCACCCAGGTAAGAAACTGTTATTTATGGGCTGTGAATTTGGTCAGTTTGTAGAGTGGCGTGAAAATGAATCACTTCAGTGGCATGTTTTGAATGAGTTTCCTGTGCATCAGCAGACACAAGGTTTTTTTAAAGCGCTTAATAAGCTATATTTGCAACATTCTTCACTCTGGGAATGTGATCATGATCATAATGGGTTCCAATGGATTGATGCCGATAACAACCAGCAAAGTATCTTATCATTTGTTCGTTACAACCATGACCATTCTGAGGTTTTAGTTTTTGTAATTAATTTTACACCAATGACTTATTTTGACTATAGTCTTGGAGTTCCTAAGGCTGGTAAGTACAAAGAGATCTTTAATTCTGATTTGCTAGAATTCGGTGGCTCCGGGCAAAGTATTGAAGATGAGCTATTTACTGTACCTGAGGCTTCGCATTCTTTTAATCAGCGACTTACCATAAAAATTCCACCAATGGCAGCTGCGGTATTCAAATTTTTAGATTAATTTTAACAAGGTATTGGTTATAGTTTATGTGGGGACAAGATAAGTTTGGTAATTTTAGGCAAATAAATGGATTACAGTCGATAAAACCCAGTCCGGAATCTAATAGCATCAGATTCAAATTGCGGTTTAAAGGATTTTTATATGGTTATGTAGTCGGTGATTTTAATAATTGGCAAAAGCATGAGGATTATCGGTTAAACTGGAAGCCGGATTACAATGATGGTGTTCTTAGGATGATAAAAGATGTGTCATTCAAGGAGAAACTACCTTCAGGGCGGCATGAATATACTTACATCTTAATTGACAGTGAAGGTAATGAAGTCAAGTTATCTTTGTCTGATCAATCATTTGAACCATTTTATTTTACTTGGTTTGCCATTAATTATGCTACTGAAATAAAATCATCTGAAGATGTAGTAACCGTTGGCTTTCCCCTTGATCTTGTGGCGATACAAAATTCTTCACATAATCGCAAGGAAGTTGTAGATGTAAAATGGGCAGTGTTTCCCAAGACAAATGATATAACAATTAGTGAAAATGGACAGTTACTTGTTTTAGATAATCCGGATGAGCTTGAAGAAATAAAAATAAAGTGTTATGATCAGCATAATAATACTGTAGCTGAGAGAGTTTTTAAGGTTATAACCCAAGCACGTGAAGCTAGCCGAGTACATTTTATTAAAATGGATAATATCTATAGCGGTAATAACTTTTGCTGGGATATCTGGGCATTTGATAATGATAAACCCTCAAAAGTTATAGACTTTGCCGGACATGGCGATTTTGGTATAGTGGCTGATTGCGATATGGCTAATATAATTGTTCGCAAAAAAGTCTGGGGAGATGGGTGGTGTAATGAATGGTCTGAACAAACGCCTTCTTTTAATCTGAAAAAGCCTTTGCGAAATTTCTATGTTATTTATGGTGATGATAAGATTTATACATCGCTTAAAGATGTTGTTACTTATACTAATCCTAAAATTGAATATGCTGTTATGGATGATAGTGACAAAATTACGGCATATCTTTCTCATGAGCCATTAATTGGAACGCAGTTTGAACTATTTATCGATGGTATCAGGCAGGATGGAGTGATTGCCATCATAAAATATGAGCGTAAGCAGGTAATTTTTACTAATCTTCCGTCTTCAGTAAATTCCCAGCAGTTAATTGAAATTCGAGCAACTAATACTTTTCTTCCTACCCGAGTTATTTTGCGTGATTACCTAAATCGCTATTATTATTCTGGAAATGATATGGGTGTTAGGTTTTTCTCTCATAACATTTCTTTTAAACTTTGGGCACCAACAGCAATAAGAGTTGAGTTACTGTTATACAAAAACTGGGACAGTGCTAATGAAGAGTTTAGTCACAAATTTAATCTTGAATACGATGTTAGAAGCGGAGTTCATTCAACGATAATTGAACGAAAACTGGAACATTTTTTTTATTTATATAAGCTTCATTTTCATGAAATTGACCAAAATGGTAAGCAATGTACTAAAGTTACATTTGCGGTTGATCCATATGCAACTGCCATAGGGTTAAATGGTAATAAAGGTTATCTGATTGATATAAATGCTAGGGCAACTATGAGTAGTGGTTGGCTTAGTGATTGCCGTCCTTATCTTGCTCAAAAAGAAGATAGCATCATTTATGAGCTTCACATTCGCGACTTTACGATTATGCCTGAGAGCGGTGTAAAAGAAGAATATCGTGGCAAATTTATGGGGATGTCGCAGTCTGGAACGCATCTTTCATCAAGTAGCGGTAATGTGGCAACAGGCGTGGATAGCTTGGTTGAATTAGGGATAACCCATGTACATTTATTGCCTTTTTTTGATTTTGCAACGGTTGATGAAAGTCGCTTAACCGATCCAGATAATAGGAACTGGGGATATGATCCAAAAAATTTTAATGCTCCAGATGGTAGTTATTCGGTTGACCCCTATGATCCAAGCCTGAGAATCAAAGAAGTTCGGAGTATGATTCACAATCTTCATCAAAAAGGAATTCGAGTTATTATGGATGTGGTTTATAACCATATGTATGATACCAGAAATATGGATAATATTGTTCCTGGGTATTATTTCCGGACGGATTCTTTAGGGAAATTTACCAATGGTTCGGGCTGTGGTAATGAGCTTGCAACCGAACGACCAATGGTAAGTAAATTTGTTGTTGATTCTGTATTACACTGGGTCAAAAATTATAATATTGATGGTGTTCGCTTTGATTTAATGGAGTTAATTGATTTTGATACTATCCAGAAAATTGTCAAAGTTCTGCATGATATAGATCCGACTATCCTTGTCTATGGTGAACCATGGAAGGGTGGCGATTCTCCTTTGTCAAATGGGACTTATCGAGGACGCCAGCGAAATAGAGATTTTGCAATATTTAATGATATTTTTCGTAATGCAATTAGGGGTAGCAATGATCCTGGGGGTGGCTATGTTAATGGCGACCCACACAGTGCGGATAAAACTTGGGCAGTGGTTGAAGGATTAAAAGGCTCGATTTATAGCCTGACTTTTAAGCCATCTGAAAGTATAAATTATGTTGATGCACATGATAATTACACTCTTTGGGATCACATAGAGAAAAGTCAGAATCATAATCTGGCTAACGGTAAATATCGCTTAGGCTTGCCACAAAACGTTTTTGAAAGTAGTCTTGTTCGCCAGAATATTTTGGCGGTGGCTATTATACTTACAGCACAGGGGATACCATTTATTCATGGCGGAGCAGAGATTTTACGGACAAAAAATGGTGATCACAATAGTTATCAAAGCGGCGATATAGTTAATGCGTTTTACTGGCAAGATAAAGTCAGATTTAAGCCAGTATTTGACTATATCCGGGGGCTTATAAAATTACGTAAGGAACATCCGGCATTTCGAATAACTGATCGGCGATCAATCGAAGATCACGTAAATGTGTTTATTGCAAAAAATGATCGTTCTGGGGTTATTGTCAGTCATTTTAAGGATCATGTTAACAATGACTCTTGGAAAGATATAGTGGTAATTTATAATGCTTCAGCAATTGATAATTATCCAGTGAATGATTTGTTGCCTCCTTTAGGAAATCATCAGCTATGGCATATGGTTGTAAATCATGAGGAAGCAGGAATTACCCCTATTGGTAGCTATCTGCCAGCAGAAGTGCCTTTGATGAAGTCGTACTCTATTATGGTTTTACATAGCTATAGCCGTGAATAACCATATGCTGCAACTGATCTGCACAGTATTTATTCACATAATGGTATTTGATTAGGAGATTAATAATGCTAGATAAAAGGTTATTACTTGTTTTGTCTATCTGCCAAGGATTTGTTGTTGCTTGCTCCTCTGGTACAAGTGGCTCAAATTCAACTTCAAACCCAGAAGTAGTTTTTGTGCCTACCTTTAATTATGAACCAGGTAATAAAACAGCAGTTCAGGCAAGTATCGGTGGTGGACCTGAGGTTATTGCCGAAATTGATACTGGTTCTGAATTGACCGTTATCAATGAAAGCTATGTTGGTAATAATATTCAGAAGACTAGTCAAATTATTCCGATAACGTATGGAGCGGGAACTAATCAGGTGTCTGGTTATCTTGCCTATGGGACTATTCAATTTACTACGACCTCAGGTGCTGTAATCTCTACCTCTAATAATGCGCCAATTGTTGTTGTGACGGAAGGAAGTGTTAATCAAGGTGGTGGAAATAATGCTATTCTTGGAATGCGTATGGATAATCAAGTTAGTTCAAGGTTATTTTTACCATACCCGTATAACCAGATGATGGTATTAAATAGACCTGAGAGTTATATTGCATTTGGTCTGTTAAATACTAGTCAGCTCGGGAAATTTGCTACGATAACTCAAAAGCAGATACCATGTTATAATTACAGTGTTCCAGATACTGAATCAAATACATGTTGGGGAACCGCTGAGAGTTCAGTAACATATAATTATTCTGAAAGTAGCGGTTTTGGTAGTAGCAACTATTCAACTGTATTTGATAGTGGTGAAGCAATAGGTAATTTTTATCTTGAATCGATATCTTACTGGATGACGCTTACTGGAAATGGTGTTATAACCAACCAACTGACAGCTACAATTAATACTTCTAGCGGTGCATTACCATTACCACTTACCCAACCAATGAAATATACCCAGCCAGTTAGGTCTGGTAACGTGGTTAATCCAGGAAATCAGATATTTAATACTTATCAAGTGCTATTTGATCAAGTAAATGGGGTGATGGGATTTGCTGCTTATACTGAAAGCTGGTAAAGAATCATTACCTGGGCTTGATGAATAGATAAAAAGGTAGTTGATGAAAACTACCTTTTTTAGTGACATGATTATTTAGCTAAATCCAGATTAAACCATTTTGTCTGCACATTGTCTAGATAGTTACTATCTATATCATAGCCTTTTACACGTTTATTAACTAAGCGTTGATGTGTTGGTTCGTATAGTGGAATTATTGCGTACTCATTCATTGCAATCTGTAGCGCTTGCTTATAAAGCTGTTGCTGTTGTGCTGGATTTGATGTTGCTTCAGCTTTTGCAATAAGTGTATCATAATTTTTATTGCAATAGTGAGAACGATTATTACCATTATTACAGATAAAAAGCGGAGTGTAAGTGGTTACTGAGTTATAATCAGCTCCCCAGCGTCCTTGGGCGACTTCATAATTTCCATTTTTAAGCTCAGGAAAAAGAACCTTCATTTCTTCATTCACCAGTTTAACTTTTACACCCAGAGTTTCTTGCCACATTGACATTACTGAAATCATGACTTTTTTATATAAATCGTTAGTTTGATATTTGATGGTAAGAGTTAACGGGTTATTTGGTCCATAACCAGCTTCTTTATATAGCTCCTTTGCCATTTGGATTTGCTTGTCGTAGGGCAATTTACTCCAGCTATAACTTAAATCAGCATATTTGCCATTTTCTATGGTTGGTGTTACTGTTGAGTAAAGGGGGGTTTGTCCTGCACCCAGTACTTTCTGCGTTAAATCCTCTCGGTTTATTGCCATTGCTAGTGCCTGACGTAGTTTGAGATTATTGGCAAATTTTGGTAATTGGAAATTCAGATTTAGGTAATCCATTCTTTCCCATTTGAAGGTGTGCAATTCATCAGGAAATTGTTTTTGTAGCTGTTTATACTGATCAATTGGAACGTTTTGCCAAGTTGTATCCAACGCTCCAGTTTTAAAGTTGGAGAGCGATGCATTTGTGTCAGTGAATGGAAAATATTTGACATTCTTTATTTTGACGGAGCTTTCTGCATAAAAATTCTGATTTTTTGTGGCTAGTATATAACCATTAACAACGTGTTCCTTCAGTATATATGCTCCGGATGTT
>WBZO01007226.1_pt1 | contig 10378 bp, 11 predicted proteins | sample 5204261 | NCBI WGS metagenome assembly WBZO01 (sample SAMN12412400, study PRJNA552823) | activated sludge metagenome | isolation source: activated sludge from anammox sidestream of wastewater treatment plant... | place: USA: North Carolina | collected 2017-09
CACCATGCGTGCGACGCTCACGTCCGCCTGCGACGTGTTCACGCGTCCGGCAAACTCTTCAATGCGCTTCGGCTTGTTCCCGGCGGCCTTGATGACCGTGGGCTGTTCGATGAGGCGTGGCATGGTCGGCAGATTACACTAGCCCGGTGAAGAAGAAGATCTGCGACACGATCCTCGACGCCATCGGCGACACCCCGATGGTGCGCATCAACAGCATCACGCGCGGGGTCGTCGACGCGGAGGTGCTGGCCAAGATCGAGACCTTCAATCCGGGGAACTCGATCAAGGACCGGATGGCGCTGCGGATGATCGAGGACGCGGAGAAGGCCGGGGTGCTCAAGCCCGGCGGCACCATCATCGAGGGCACTTCCGGCAACACCGGCATGGGGCTCGCGATTGCCGCCATCATCAAGGGCTATCGCTGCATCTTCACCACCACGGACAAGCAGTCGAAGGAGAAGGTCGACGCGCTCAAGGCCTTCGGCGCCGAGGTGATCGTGTGCCCGACGAACGTCGACCCCGACGATCCGCGGTCGTACTACTCCGTCTCGTCGCGCCTCGAGAAGGAGGTGCCGAACTCCTGGAAGGCGAACCAGTACGACAACCTGTCGAACTCCGCCGCCCACTACGAGCAGACCGGACCCGAGATCTGGGAGCAGACCGACGGACGCATCACCCACCTCGTGGTCGGCGTGGGCACGGGAGGCACGGTGTCCGGCACCGGCCGCTACCTCAAGGAGAAGAACCCCGCCATCAAGGTGTGGGGCATCGACACGTACGGGTCGGTCTTCAAGAAGTACAAGGAGACCGGCATCTTCGACAAGAACGAGATCTACCCGTACATCACCGAGGGGATCGGCGAGGACTTCCTCCCGAAGAACGTGGACTTCAGCGTGGTCGATCACTTCGAGAAGGTGACCGACAAGGATGCCGCGCTGATGACGCGCCGCATCGCGCGCGAGGAGGGCATCTTCGCCGGCAACTCCGCCGGATCGGCCATGGCCGGCCTGCTGCAGCTCCGGCATCACTTCACGCCCGACGATGTGGTGGTCGTGATCTTCCACGACCACGGCTCGCGCTACCTCGGCAAGATGTTCAACGACGACTGGATGCGCGAGAAGGGCTTTCTCGAGAAGAGCGGCATGACCGCGCGCGACATGGTGGCCATGGGGCTGTCGGGCGAACTCTGCTCGCTCGAGGGGAACGAGCCGGTCGAGCATGCGGTGACCCTGATGAGCCAGCACGACTTCTCGCAGATCTCCATCACGCAGGATCGGCGGCTGGTCGGCTCGCTCAACGAGGCGCACCTCTACGCCGAGCTCGTCCGCAACCCGGGCGTGAAGCGGGAGCCGGTCGGCTCCATCATGCTGCCCGCCTTTCCGTTCGTGGACGCCTCCACCCCTGTGGAGCTGCTCTCGACCATGATCACGCCGCAGAACCCCGCTGTGCTGGTGCGCGACTTCAAGACCGAGAAGACGTTCATCATCACCAGGAGCGACGTGATCCGCGTGCTGTGACATGACCCACGCGAGCCTGCGCGACCAGTTCGGCGACATCGACATCTATCTCTTCGACCAGCTGTTGCGCGGTCGCATCCGTCCGGGCATGCGCGTGCTCGATGCCGGGTGCGGGCACGGGCGGAACCTGGTGTACCTCCTGCGCGCCGGGTACGACGTCTGGGGCGTCGATGCGGACCCGCGCGCCGTGGAGCACGTGCGGGCACTCGCCGCCGCGCAGGCACCTGACCTGCCCGCGTCGAACTTCCAGGTCGAGGCGGTCGAGTCGCTGTCGCTGCCCGAGGCCAGCGTGGACGTCGTGATCAGCAGTGCCGTCCTGCACTTCGCGCGCGACACCGCACACTTCGAGGCGATGGTCGCCCGCATGTGGCGGACCCTGCGGCCTGGTGGACTGCTGTTCTGCCGGCTTGCCGCATCGACCGGGCTCGAGGCCCGTGTCGTGCCGCTTGGGGGTGGACGCTGCCTGCTGCCCGATGGAAGCGAGCGGTACCTCGTGTCGGAGGCGCAGCTGGTTGCCCTGACCCGATCGCTCGGCGGCACGCTGGTCGATCCCATCAAGAGCACCATCGTGCAGGACATGCGCTGCATGGCCACTTGGATCGTCCGTGCGGCTGGCTGATCTCGTCGGTGTCTCCGGGGCGGTGACCGCCACGCCTGCCCGACTGGGCAAGGTGCGCGTGCTCGCAGACTACCTGCGCCGGCTCGATCCAGGCGACGTCGCGATCGCGGTGCCGTTCCTGACCGGAGCGGTCCGCCAGCGGAAGCTGGGGGTTGGCGGCGCTGCGATCAGGGCGGCGACCGATGGGGCGGTCGCCGACGCCCCGTCACTCACGCTGGCCGCTGTCGACGAGGCGCTTGCCGCGGTGGCCGGTGTGAGCGGTGCCGGGGCTGGCACGCGACGGGTGGCCCTGCTGCGCGACCTTCTCTCACGCGCCACGGTCGACGAGCGCGATTTCCTCGTCCGACTGCTGTACGGGGAACTTCGGCAGGGGGCCGTCGCGGGTGTCCTCGCCGATGCCGTGGCCGCGGCCACCGGCATCAGCGGCGATCGCATCCGCCGCGCCGCCATGGTGTCCGGCGACCTTGCCCCCGTTGCGGTGGCCGCGCTTGCCGTGGGCGAGGGGGCGCTGCAGGCGATGGACATCACCCTCTTCGCTCCTGTGCAGCCGATGCTCGCCGACTCGGCGGAGGATGTCGACGGGGCGCTGGAGGCGACCGGTGCGGCCTCGCTCGAGTTCAAGCTGGACGGTGCCCGCATACAGGTGCACAAGGCCGGAGACGAGATTCGCATCTACTCGCGCAGCCTGCGCGACGTCACCGCCGGTCTCACCGACATCGTCGACACGGTGCGGGCGCTGCCGGCGCGCGAGCTGATCCTGGACGGTGAGACGCTGGCCCTGCGCGCAGACGGGATGCCGCATCCGTTCCAGGTGACCATGAGGCGGTTCGGGCGGAAGCAGGATGCCGTGGCGCTGCGGGAGGAACTGCCGCTGCGGCCGTTCTTCTTCGACTGCCTGTTTGCCGATGGGGCATCTGCGATCGACGAACCGCTGTCGCGCCGGTTGGCGCTGCTCGAGGGGATGGTGCCCGAGCGTATGCGCGTGCCGCGCATCGAGGCGCCGTCGGCCGGCGAGGCGCGCGACTTCGTGCAGCGGGCCGAGGCGTCGGGACACGAAGGGGTGATGGTGAAGGCGCTCCATGCCGGGTACGCCGCTGGCCGGCGGGGCAGTGCGTGGCTGAAGGTGAAGCGTCCGAGGACGCTGGACCTGGTGGTGCTGGCGGCGGAGTGGGGCAGCGGGCGTCGGATGGGCACGTTGAGCAACCTGCACCTCGGTGCGCGCGATGAGGAGCGGGGCGGCTTCGTGATGTTGGGGAAGACGTTCAAGGGGCTCACCGACGCGCTCCTCGCCTGGCAGACACAGGCGCTGCTGGCCCGCGAGATCGGGCGCGACGGGCACGTGGTCTTCGTGCGGCCGGAGCTGGTGGTGGAGATCGCGTTCAACGAGATTCAGGAGAGTCCTCATTACCCAGGGCGTCTTGCGCTACGATTTGCGCGGGTGAAGCGCTACCGCGACGACAAGCCGGCCGACCAGGCCGACACCTTCGAGGCTGTCCGCCGGCTCTACGCGCGTGACACCGGCCTCGAGCCTCCGCCACGATAGTTTGGTGCCGACACTGCACGCATCCGGCGCGACCGACAGGGGTCGGGTTCGCGAGACGAACGAGGACTGCTTCGGCATCGACCTCGAGCGGCACGTGTGCATCGTGGCCGATGGCATGGGGGGGCACAATGCGGGAGAAGTGGCGTCCCGCATGGTCGTGCACGAAGTGCTGGGCTATCTCGCCACGCACGACGCATCGACGGCCGACTGGCCGTTCGGCTTCGACGACCGCCTGTCTCCCCTGGCCAACCTGCTGCGCACGGCCATCAAGGCCGCCAACGTGCGCATCTTCGCCGCTGCGGCCGGAGCGGCCGACCTGTCGGGCATGGGCACCACGGTGGTCGCCATGCTGGTCGATCGCTCCTCGATCGTCATCGCGCACGTGGGCGACAGCCGGATGTATGTGATCGCGAACGGCAAGGCGACGCCGCTTACGCAGGATGATTCCTGGGCGGCGACCATGCTGGCGCGCGACCCCTCGCTGGATCCCGGCCTGCTCCGGACGCACCCGATGCGGAATGCGCTGACGGCGGTGATTGGGTCGCGGCCGCAGGTCGAGGTGCACGTCACCGAGCGTGCCGTCTCGCCTGGTGAACTGCTGCTGTTGACGACCGACGGCGTGCACGGCGTCCTGGACGACGACCGGCTGGGGCTGATCTGCGGGCGGGAGGAGAGTCTGGAGCGCCTGGCGATGCGGTGTGTCGACGAGGCGTTGGGAGCTGGCAGCCGCGACAATTGCACCGCGCTCGTCGCCCGGGTCGCAGGTCCCTGAGCCGGTCAGGACCGGCCGGGTGCGGGCGGGGATCGTGTGTCAGACCCCCGCCCGGGGACCGTCGAGCAGCGACTGATGGCAGCCGCCAGAAGTTCCGACGTCGACGTTCGAAGCGCTCAGTGCTGAACGCCCCCCTATTGGCGTGGGGCCGCGGCTGGTGGAGCGGCTGGGGGCGGCGTCTCGGGGATGGCCTTCCCGCGGTGGCAGGTCCAGCACTGGACGCGCACGACATCTGCGGCGGCCTTGCCGGTGCCCGACCCGATCGTCTCGTTCACGTGCCCCACCATCTGCAGCATCATGCGGGCGGTCTTCTTCGCCTGCTTCTCGTCGGATGCCATGTCCCGGGCCGGCTCCATGACGTGGCAGTAGTTGCACTGCACGCCGAGGGCCTGGGTGAAGGCGCGCATGGCGGGGCCGTAGTTGTCCGGCTTGAGGATCTGGAGGTTCTTGGGTGGGGGCGGGGCCTGCCCGCCGGCGGCCGGTTGAGCCATGGCCGGGGTGGCGGTCGCCACGGAACCGGCCACGAGCGCGAGTACGACGACGAATCTCAATCCCTTCATGGGCACCTCGAGCGGATCACTATACAGACCAGCCATAAGGAAGAGGTTAACCACGGCTGTAGGGGGGCAGGCCGTGCACGGCCGGGGGGCGCGGAGGGAGGAGCCGGGGTACAGACTGCAGGGTCGTACGGTAAGATGGCCGGTCTGCTGGGGTTGCCGGCTGGCATTTAGTTGCACTGGCCGCGCAAACCCGTGTTATGCTCGTCAGGTTCTGTTGGAGCCGGGACACCCTATCTGGCTCCGACCCTTCGACGCGATCGGGGTTGTCCCGTCGTCGAGGGACACCACGCAAGGAAGTACGGCGCCTGGCCCGCCTCCGGGGATGTTCCCGAGGGGAGAGTGGCAGAACGGGCGGCTCACTCCACCGCGCGACACATTTTTCGAGCCTAGGGTAATCAGTTCCAGGCGCCAAGCCGCGAGGCTTCTAGGCCTGGAACGCTGTCGGGGACGCACCCCGGCGTGAAGCGAGCTGCCGCCGAGGCGTCCGCGGCGATCGCTGTTGTCTGTGGATTCTGGACGCTCATTGCTTTATGCCGACTATCAGCCAGCTTGTTCGCGCCGGTCGCAAGAAGATCGTCAGCAAGACCAAGAGCCCGGCCCTGCAGAACAGCCCGCAGAAGCGTGGCGTCTGCGTCCGCGTGTTCACCCAGACCCCGAAGAAGCCGAACTCGGCGCTCCGCAAGGTGGCGCGCGTTCGCCTCACCAACGGCATCGAGGTGACGACCTACATCCCGGGCGTCGGCCACAACCTGCAGGAGCACTCGCTGGTGCTCATCCGCGGGGGCCGCGTGAAGGACCTGCCGGGTGTGCGCTACCACGTGGTCCGCGGCACGCTCGACGCGGTCGGCGTCCAGGGTCGCATGCAGGGACGTTCGAAGTACGGCGCCAAGCGTCCGAAGAAAGCGTAGGGATCAGAAATGCCCCGTAGACGAGAAATTCCGAAGCGCGACATCGCTCCAGACCCGCTGTACGACAGCCCGCTCGTCAGCAAGTTCATCAACTGCGTGATGAGCGACGGCAAGCGGAGCACCGCCGAGCGGATCCTCTACAAGAGCTTCGAGATCATCAAGGAGAAGACCGGCGACGATCCGCTGAAGGTCTTCAAGAAGGCGATTGACAACGTCAAGCCGAGCCTCGAGGTCAAGTCGCGGCGCGTCGGCGGCTCGAACTACCAGGTGCCGATCGAGGTCAACCCGAATCGTCGCCTCTCGCTGAGCCTCCGCTGGATTGTCGGTTACGCCACCTCGCGCGGCGACGGCAAGACCATGCAGGAGAAGCTGGCCAACGAGCTGATGGACGCGGCCAACCTCCGCGGCGGTGCCGTCAAGAAGCGTGAAGACACGCACCGCATGGCGGAAGCCAACAAGGCGTTCGCGCACTATCGCTGGTAGGGATTCATGGCCAGGCAGTCACCACTCGGCAAGACGCGCAACATCGGCATCATGGCCCACATCGATGCCGGCAAGACCACGACCACGGAACGGATCCTGTTCTACACGGGCATCACGTACAAGATCGGCGAAGTGCATGAGGGCACCGCCGTCATGGACTGGATGGAGCAGGAGCAGGAGCGCGGCATCACGATCACGTCGGCCGCGACCACGTGCTTCTGGCGCGACAACCGGATCAACATCATCGACACCCCGGGACACGTCGACTTCACGGCCGAAGTGGAGCGCTCGCTGCGCGTCCTCGACGGTGCGGTGGCGGTGTTCGACTCGGTGGCCGGTGTGGAGCCGCAGTCCGAAACGGTGTGGCGTCAGGCGGACAAGTACCGCGTGCCGCGCATCTGCTTCGTGAACAAGATGGACCGCATCGGTGCGGACTTCAAGCGGACCTTCGATCAGATCATCACCAAGCTCCAGGCGAACCCGGTGGCCATCCAGCTGCCGATCGGTTCCGAGGATCGGTTCCTCGGCGTCGTCGACCTCATCAAGATGAAGTCGATCACGTACAAGGACGAGACGATGGGGGCGGACTACATCGTCGGCGACATCCCGGCCGACATGATGGCCGAGGCCCAGCACTACCGCGAGCAGCTGCTCGAGAAGGTCAGCGAAGCGGACGACAAGATCCTCGAGAAGTACCTCGGCGGCGAGGAGATCACCGAGGGCGAGATCAAGGCCGCGCTCCGCAAGCGCGTGAACAGCTCGGTGCGCAGCAAGAGCGAGCCGGCGTTCGTGCCGGTCATCTGCGGGTCGGCGTTCAAGAACAAGGGCGTCCAGCCGCTGCTCGACGCGGTGGTCGACTACCTGCCCTCGCCGCTCGATGTCCCCTCGATTGAGGGGACCGATCCCCACAAGCCGGAAGGGGCCGAGCCGATCAGTCGCCAGGCCTCGGACGACGCGCCGTTCTCGGCGCTGGCGTTCAAGATCATGACCGACCCGTTCGTCGGTCAGCTCACCTTCTTCCGCGTCTACTCGGGCGTCCTCACCTCGGGCTCGAGCATCTTCAACTCCACCAAGCAGCGCACCGAGCGCATCGGCCGCCTGCTGAAGATGCACGCCAACAAGCGTGAGGAGATCAAGGAAGTCTACGCGGGCGACATCGCCGCCGCCGTGGGCCTCAAGAGCGTCGGCACGGGCGACACGCTGTGCGACGAGAAGCACGCCATCATCCTCGAGTCGATGGACTTCCCGGAGCCGGTCATCTCGCTCGCCATCGAGCCGAAGACGAAGAGCGACCAGGAGAAGCTCGGCCAGGGGCTCTCGAAGCTGATGGCCGAGGACCCGACCTTCCGCGTGAACACCGACCAGCAGACCGGGCAGGTCATCATCCACGGCATGGGTGAGCTCCACCTGGAGATCATCGTCGACCGCCTGAAGCGCGAGTTCAGCGTGGAAGCCGCGGTCGGCAAGCCGCAGGTGGCCTACAAGGAGACGCTCACCCGTCCGGCTGACGGCGAGATGAAGTACGCCAAGCAGACCGGCGGCCGCGGCCAGTACGGCCACGCGAAGATCCATGTCTACCCGGGCGAGCCGGGCACGGGCTACATCTTCGAGAACGGCATCGTGGGCGGCGCCATCCCGAAGGAGTTCATCAAGCCGATCGACGAAGGCATCAAGGAGGCCCTCACGCGCGGCGTGCTCGCGGGCTATCCGATCGACGATGTGAAGGTGGAGCTGTACGACGGCTCGTACCACGACGTCGACTCGTCGGAAATGGCGTTCAAGATTGCCGGTTCGATGGCGTTCCAGGACGCCGCGAAGAAGGCGAAGCCGGTGCTGCTCGAGCCGATCATGCGCGTCGAAGTCACGGTGCCGAAGGAGCACATGGGCGACGTGATGGGCAACCTGTCGAGCCGTCGCGGCCAGATCCAGTCGCAGGAAGATCGCGGCGGCACGCAGATCATTCAGGCGCGGGTTCCGCTCTCCGAGATGTTCGGGTACTCGACGGACCTCCGGTCGCGCACCCAGGGCCGCGCGAGCTACTCGATGCATTTCGACCGGTACGAGCAGGCGCCGTCGAACGTGAGCGAGGAAGTCGTCGCGCGCATGCAGGGAAAGTAACGAGATATGGCTACAGCATCGTTCAGCGAGAAGATTCGGATTCGCCTCAAGGCGTACGACTACCGCGTGCTCGACCAGTCGACGACCGAGATCGTGGACACGGCGAAGCGCACGGGCGCGCGGCTGGCGGGGCCGATTCCGCTGCCGACCGCCAAGAACAAGTGGACCGTGCTGCGCTCGCCGCACGTGGACAAGAAGTCGCGCGAGCAGTTCGAGATCCGCACGCACAAGCGGCTCATCGACATCTTCGAGCCGACGCCCCAGACGGTGGACGCCCTGATGAAGCTGGACCTGCCGGCGGGCGTGGACGTCGAGATCAAGGCATTCGGCAAAGAGCACAAGTAAGGGCTCCAGGCTTCTGGCTCCTGGCTTCAGCCCCGGATGGCTGCTGGCCGGAGCCGACGCGGCCCGGAGCCGAGAGCCTAGAGAGAGCCTGACAGGGTTGTTGACATGGTGAATGGAATCATCGGCAGAAAAGTCGGGATGACCCAGATCTTCGACGCGGACGGTACGGTCCATCCCGCGACGGTCATCAAGGCAGGTCCCTGCGTCGTGGTGCAGGCCAAGACCTCGCAGACCGACGGCTACGAGGCGGTGCAGCTCGGCCTCGTCGAGGAGCGTCCCGCGAAGGTGGGCAAGCCGCTGGCAGGGCACTACAAGAAGGCGGGTGTGCCGCCGACGCGTGTGCGCCGCGAGGTGAAGGCGGCCGCCGGCGCCGAGGTGCCCAAGGTGGGCGACCAGGTGCTGGCCTCCATCTTCAACGCGGGAGAGCGCGTGGACGTCGTGGGCCACGGCAAGGGCAAGGGCTTCCAGGGTGTCGTCACCCGGCACCACTTCGGTGGTGGCGCTGCCACGCACGGCTCGATGTTCCACCGGGCGCCCGGGTCGATCGGTGCGTCGTCGTTCCCGTCGCGCGTCGTCAAGGGCATGCGCATGGGCGGCCGCATGGGTGGCCAGCAGACCACGGTTCACAACCTGAAGGTGCTGAAGGTCGACGTGGAGAACAACCTCCTCATCGTCGAAGGCGGCATCCCGGGTGCGCCGACCGGCTACGTCGTGATTCGCAAGGCCCTCAAGGCGAAGCGGATCAAGGTGGCCCAGGTCGAGAAGCCCAAGAAGGGCAAGAAGTAGAGGGCGCCATGCAGATCGACGTCGTCAACAACAACAACGAGAAGGTCGGTGCGATCGACGTCCGCGACGAGGTGTTCGGCGGGCGGGTGAACACGGGCCTGATCTGGGAGTCCGTGATCCGGCAGAACGCGTCGGAGCGGCAGGGCACCCACGCCACCAAGACACGCGGCGAGGTCAGCGGCACGGGCAAGAAGCCGTGGCGCCAGAAGGGCACCGGCCGGGCGCAGGTGGGCGAGGCCCGGAACCCGCTGTGGCGCAAGGGCGGCACCGTGTTCGGCCCCCAGCCCCGGAGCTACGACTATGCGCTGCCGAAGAAGGTGGAGCGCGGCGCGCTCCGTGCGGCGCTGTCGGCCCGCATCCAGGACGGCAGCCTGGTGGTCGTCGAGTCGCTCGCCCAGGGCGAGGTGAAGACGAAGACCGCGGCGGCCACGCTGAAGAAGCTTGGCGTCACCGGCAAGGCCGTGATCGTGGACGTGGCGCTCGACGCGAACTTCGCGAAGTCGGTGCGCAACATCCCCGGCGTGGCTGCCGTGCCGAGCGCGCGCCTGACCGCCCGCGCGGTCATGAACGCGCGGCGCGTGATTGCCACCCGCGGTGCGCTCGAGAAGCTGCAGGAGGCGCTGGCGTAATCATGAGCATCAAGATCACCGACATCATCCGCCGGCCGCTCATCACCGAGAAGACGTCGATCCAGCGCGAGGACGGCAAGACGATCGTGTTCGAGGTC
>WBZO01007228.1_pt1 | contig 10376 bp, 9 predicted proteins | sample 5204261 | NCBI WGS metagenome assembly WBZO01 (sample SAMN12412400, study PRJNA552823) | activated sludge metagenome | isolation source: activated sludge from anammox sidestream of wastewater treatment plant... | place: USA: North Carolina | collected 2017-09
TATTACCCGCTCGACGGGTCGAACGTCCGCGATCCATCGGAGATCGCAGCCGATTTCGATGCGCTCACCGCGCGCTATCCCGATCGAATCATCCGTATCGTCGAAACCGGCTTTCCCTCCAGCGAAATCAACGGCAGCTCACTCGACCTTCAGGCCCTATTCATCCACGAGCTCTTTGCCGCCTGGGATCAGCATGCGGATCAGATCCGCTCCATCACCCTCTGGACCGAATACGATTACGCACCGCGAGAGCTCGGTCATCTCGACCGACCGCCCGATCAGCGACGCGACCCCTATGTGGCGCTGATCGGCTCGATCGGATTGCGGCTCTGGGATGGCGACGGCGCCCCCAAACCCGCGTGGGATACTCTGCTGCAGGAAACTGCGGTCCGAGGTTGGAGTCCATGAACGAGTCCACCGTTTGCCTGTCGTTCGATTTCGATGCCATCTCGCTCTGGATCGGTCCGATGGGCGCGAAATCCCCGTCCATGATCTCCCGCGGCGAATTCGGAGCGGTCGGGGTAGAGCGCATCTTGCGCCTGCTGGAACGCGCTGCCATTCCCGCAACCTTCTTCGTCACCGGCCACACCGCCGAAACCTATCCGGACCAAACCCGGGCGATCGCCGAAGCCGGACACGAAATCGGCCACCATGGCTATCTGCACGAAAACCCGATCGACCTCTCCCCCGAGGAAGAGGAACGGGGCTTGCTGCGCGGTTTGGCCGCGCTCGATGCCATCGCGGGCGTGCGCCCGGTCGGCTATCGCTCCCCGGCCTGGGACAACAGCCCGCATACCATCGACCTCCTGCTGGCGCACGGCTTTCGCTATGAAAGCTCACTCATGGCCAGCGATTTCACCCCCTATTGGTGCCGCACCGGCGATGTGATCGACCCGGACGGACCGTATCGTTTCGGCAAGCCGGTCGATCTGGTGGAAATGCCGGTCTCCTGGCTGCTGGACGACTTTCCCCATTTCGAATACATCCGCCTGGCAAACCGGGTTTCCCCTGGGCTCTCGGCGGCATCGAAAGTCGAAGAAATCTGGCGCGACGAATTCGATTTCATGGTGCGCGATGTCCCCAATGGCGTCTTCACCCTCACCATGCACCCGCAAGTCATCGGCCGCGGTCACCGCATCCTCATGCTCGAACGCCTGATCGAGCATTTCCAATCTGCCGGAGCGCAATTCAGCACCCTCTCCGCCGCCGCCGGCGTTTTCCGCGCCCGCTCATCCGGCTGATCTCCCCTCCCCGCCACCCAACATCTCCGGCTCCTGAACCCCGATACTCGGCCCTATCGATTCGCCATATTTCTGCCCAACAATCTTGACCGCCAACTCCATATCAGACTAAACTCCTCGGAAATGGAAATCGACCACGAGGGATCGAACATGAGCGACGGTTTTTTGAAGATCGAGGAGGTGCGCAAGACCTTTTGGGCGCGCGGTCTTCCGGTCGCCGCGTTGCAATCGGTCTCGTTCTCGGTGCCAGAATCCAGCTTCACCGCCATCCTGGGCGCCTCCGGTTGCGGCAAGTCGACCCTGCTGCGCGTTCTGGCCGGAATCGAGCGCCCGGACGGCGGCCGCGTCCAGATTGGCGACGATGTCCTCGACGACCGTGATCATCATGTTTCTCCCGATCGCCGGCGTATCGGTCTCGTTCCGCAGGAAGGCGCGCTCTTCCCGCATCTTTCGGTTGCCGAAAATGTCGGCTTCGGATTGCGCTCCGGCCGTCCGTCCCTCCGCCCCTCCCAGCGGTCGGCGGTATCGCGGCGCATCTCGGAATTGCTGGAGCTGGTGGGTCTCGCCGGATACGAGCGGCGGCGCCCGTCGGAGCTCTCCGGCGGTCAGCAGCAGCGCGTCGCCATTGCCCGCGCGCTTGCGCCAAATCCCCGGCTCATCCTGCTGGACGAGCCGTTTTCCGCGCTCGACGCCGGCTTGCGCGTCGAACTCCGGGAAGAGCTGAGGGAGATCCTCCGCTCGACCCGGACGACTGCCCTGCTGGTGACGCACGACCAGGAAGAAGCGCTGTCGCTGGCCGATCAGGTCATCGTGATGCGCGATGGCGTCATCGTGCAATCCGCCTCGCCCGACGAACTCTATGCCGCCCCGAGCGAGCTCTGGACGGCCACCTTCCTGGGCGAAGCGGTGCTCCTTCCCGGACAAATGCTCGATACCGGCTGCCATGTCGATACCCCGCTCGGCCGGCTCGATGCGCGCATCTGCGGCAATGTCGGCGCCTGTGAGCTTTGCACTGTCATGCTCCGGCCGGAACAGATCATTGCCGACACCAAGGGTGTACCGGCCTGCGTGTGCGCCGCCACGTTCTTCGGTCATGACGCGCTCCTGCAACTGGAGGTCGAATCGGACGGCCAAAAATTCCCGGTGGCGGCCCGCGTGCTGCGGCCGGAGTTGGCCCGCCGCGGCGAGATGCTCTCGATTGGCGTTTCCGGGGCCGCCAGTGTCTATCCGCAAGCTACGCCCACACCGGGCAGTAGGTAAGGACGCCCGCCCAGGAGAACATCGGCGTCAACTCGGCAACAATCCAGTGAACGGAAAAACGCATTCGTTTTTATTTGAATGTGGTGGGGCAACGTGTGTCCCGCGACGACCTATGCCCTGAGCGGCAGGAGATTCTCGATGCAGGTTATTCGAATGAACCGGCGACGATTCATTCAGGCCAGTGCTCTGGCAACGAGCGGCCTGGTTACCACCGGCCGGTGGGCGAGCGCCCAATCCGGCGCTGTCGCCTCACCGACTGGCCAGTCGATCGTCCTCTATTCCGGTCAACACGAGGCGCTGGCCAATGCCCTCGGCGAAGCATTCACGGCAGCGACTGGCATCGGCGTCACCGTGCGCGCCGGTGAAGATGCCGACCTGGTCAATCAGATCATCGAGGAAGGCGATGCCACCAATGCCGACGCCCTCCTCACCGAAGAGCCCGGCCCGGCGGCCGCGCTCGATGCCCAGGGACTGCTGGCCCCGGTCGATCCGGCCGCGCTGGCCCAGGTGGACGAGCGTTTCGTTCCGTCCACCGGCAATTGGCTCCCCTATGCCGCTCGCAGCCGGGTGATGTTTTTCAATCCCAATCTGATCGAGGAAAGCGCCCTGCCGGCCAGTGTGCTCGACCTCGTCAACGACGAATGGAAGGGGCGGTTTGCCTACGCGCCCAGCGGCGCATTCACCAGCACCGTCGTCTATCTGGTCAATACCATCGGCGAAGACGACACGCTGGCCTGGCTGAAGGGGATCCAGAAGAACGGTGAGAATCTGGTCAAGAATGGCGCGATCCGTGACGCTGTCGAAGCGGGCCAGATTCCGTTCGGTCTCAGCAATCACTATTACTGGTATATCCTCGCCCGCGAAAAAGGCGGAGCCGGCGAGCTGCAAAGCCGGGTCCACTGGGTGAAGGGACAGGATCCCGGCGGCTTGATCTTTGCCTCGGCGGTCGGGATTCCCACCGCCAGCAAGCAACCCGAACTGGCCGCGCAATTCGTCGCCTGGATGGGCAACCCGGCCGGCGGTCAGGCGATCATCGCCGCGAATACGCCACAATACCCGCTGGCGCCGGGGGTGGAGAGCAGCTACGATCTGCCCCCGCTGAACGAACTGGACCCGCCGGTGTTCGACCAGGGATCCCTCAAGGATCCATCCAAGGCTGCCGAGCTCATTATCGAGGCTGGAATTATCTAGATTGACATCGACTCGCTTGCCCGCGACCGGCAAGGAACCTATCCAGACGCCGGAACCGAAGAGCATGTCGCGGGGGCCGCTTTTTGGAGGGGCCCCCATTCTTTTGGTCGCCATCGCGGGCATCATCGTGCTCTTCTCGCTACTGCCGGTGCTCTATCTGGTCGCGCGGGAAGGGCTCGATTTCGATACCGTTCGCCGGTTTCTGCACAGTCCCAGCACCCGCACCCTGACGATCGATACCATCGAGCTGGTCATTGCCGTCACCATCACGACCACGGTCATCGGAGTCGTGCTGGCAACCATCGTCTCCAGCACCGATCTGCCCGGGCGCCGCTTCTGGACGGTTATGTTCACGCTGCCGCTCGGGGTGCCCGCCTTCGTTTCCAGCTATACCTGGGTCGCGCTCAGCTTCGAATACGCCCCACAATCGCGGGTGCTCTATTCGTTTCCCGGGGTACTGCTGGTGCTGTCGCTCTCGCTCTATCCCTATGTCTACCTCCCGACCGTGGCCGCCCTGCGCGGTCTCGATGCCTCGCATGAAGCCGTCGCGCGATCGCTCGGCCGCTCGCGCTTCAGCGCCTATATGCAGGTTTCGCTCCCACTGCTGCGCCGGCCCATTTCCGGCGGCGCGCTGATCATTGCCCTGCACGTCGTGGCGGAATACGGCGCCATCCAATTGCTCCGCTACCAAACCCTCACCACCTCGATCGTGCAACGGGCACTCTATCTCGGCGCCGCCGATGCCGCGCGCGCGCTGTCGCTCGTCCTGCTGGCGCTGGCGCTCATCATTCTTGCCAGCGACTATCTGCTGCTGCGCGCCGCGGTTGTGCCGATCCGCATCGGCGCCGGGGTTGCCGCGCCAATGACGCCCTGGCGACTCGGCTTTCTTCGCTGGCCGCTCTTGCTGTTCAGCGCGGGGTTCAGCGCGCTCTCACTCGGCGCCCCCCTCTTCGGTATGCTGCGGGGTTTGCAGGAAATCGTCTTCCAATCGAATCAGGTCGATTGGAACGAACTCTGGCTGGCAGCCCGGGTGACCATCCTCTACGCCTTCTCGGGCGCGGTCGTCTGTTCGTTCCTGGCACTCTTCGTGAGTTTGCTCATCACACGCTATCCCAGTCGTCTCAGCATCGTCCTCGAACGGCTGGCCTGGATCTCCCACTCCCTGCCGGGAGTGATCGTGGCGCTGGCGCTCATCTATTTCACCGCCCGGCATCTGCATCCGGTCTATCAGACCTCGGCCATCCTGATCGCTGGCTACGCCATTCTTTATCTGCCGGTGGCCATCGGTCCCCAGCGCGCCGGTCTGAGCCAGGCGCAAGCGAGTCTGGAACACGTCGCCCAAACCCTTGGCGCCGGCAGTTTTGGCACCTTTCTGCGCGTCACCCTGCCGCTTGCTCTTCCCGGCATTCTTGCCGGCGCCATGCTGGTGGCGCTCAATATCTCCAAAGAGCTCACGATGACACTCCTGATGCGGCCGACCGGCGTTCATACCCTGGCAACCCGCCTCTGGAGCACCACCGACGGCGAAGTGCTCGATTTCCGGGTCGCCGCCCCCTATGCGCTCACCCTGGTACTGCTGACCGCCGCGCCTACCTGGTTGCTGGTACGGATGAGTCTGGAACCCGAGCGGAGGTGATCGGGGTGGCGGTCCAATGTCCAGCGTCCCGTGTCCAGAAAACGTGTCCGAATCCCGATTTTCGACTCGGCATCGATCTGGCGCGGCGCGCGGATTCGGAGCGCACTCTCCTGTTCGTGGCTGCGCCGGAATTGCCACCGGCGGCAATTCCGACCCCGGCGCCCCCCAATTCTCGCCTCCCCCAACGCTTGACAGGGGGGAACCCTCCGCTATCATTTGGTAAGCATGGATTTGCGTAACGCTCGATTGGCGTATGATCGCCCAATCTGTGCAGTGCACCGAAAGGACCTAGAAATATGTCAGTAACGACAGAGCCCATGATCACGATGACGCCAGAGGCGGTGTCCAAGCTCAAGGAATTCCTGGACGAGCAAGGAACGCCGGAACAGATGCTGCGTGTCTTCGTGGCGCCGGGCGGCTGCTCGGGGCTGCAATACGGTATGACCGTCGAAGAAACCGCCGAAAGCGATGACACCATCATCGAGACCGAGGGCGTCCGCCTGTTGGTCGATTCCTTCAGCGGGATGTATCTCCAGGGCGCCGAAGTCGACTACGTCAACTCGTTGATGGGCGGCGGCTTTACCGTACGCAACCCGAATGCGGTCGCTTCCTGCTCCTGCGGCCATTCCTTCGATAGCGGCGAAAACGAGCACACGTCCCACGGCTGTGGGTGCGGCTCGCATTAGTTCGTCTACTCCAGGAGTTCCGAGCGCGGCGGGGCGCACCTCGCCGCGCTTTCTTTCACAAACGGTATATGTCCGCAATCCCCGCGCGGACGCGCCAAACCACGATGTATGTACAGTTGGATTTTGGCGCAATTCTGCTATAATGCCGTGTTTGTGAAAGATGTAACGATTTCGCATCGAAGCGACGTTACGACCCGGTGCTTTCGTGGCATCCCGTCAGAATCGAGCCTGCCGATGGATCCGGAGAGCCTGCACGAACGTATATTATGTTGGCTGAAGGTCGCGACACCCTACCGAGGGCGGATGATGTCGCTCGATCGAGCCCACATGTTTTTGCCTCTCGAAATGCGAGATCTGATCCACGGGCGCCGCGTCGTAGCAGACGGCCGGTGTCAGAAGGAGAAATGCGCCCATGAGTGATTCGATTCAGACCTATGGAGTCGACAAACTCGAAGAGCTGGTCAACGATGCCACCGCTTCACCCGATGAAAAGCTCGACCTTCCCGAAGAGCTGCAAACCCAGTTGGCCGAGGATATCGAACCCGAGGTCGATCTCGAACGCGATCTCGACGTCCTCCAGCGCCTCGATCCGAATTTTATCAACGACCCGGTGCGGCTCTATCTGCGTGAGATCGCCGAGACGCCGCTGCTTACCCATGCCCAGGAGATCGAGCTGGCCAAGCGCGTCGAAGACGGCGATATGGCGGCGACCCAGTTGTTCGTCCGTGCCAATCTCCGCCTGGTCGTTTCGATCGCCAAGCGCTATGTCAACCGTGGACTGACCTTGCTGGACCTGATCCAGGAAGGGAATATCGGTCTGATGCGCGCTGTCCAAAAATACGACTGGCGCAAGGGGTTCCGTTTCAGCACCTATGCCACCTGGTGGATTCGCCAGGCGATCACCCGCGCTATCGCCGACCAAAGCCGCACCATTCGACTTCCGGTCCATATGGGCGACTCGATTTCCCGATACCGCAAGACCCTGAACCAGCTCGCGCAAGAGCTCGGTCGCCAGCCGACCCCGGAAGAAGTTGCCGAGGCCATGGCGGTCGCCCCCGAAAAGATTCAGCAGATCATCCAGGCCGCGCAACGCACCATTTCGCTCGAAACCCCGATCGGCTCCGAGGACGAAACCAGTCTCGGCGATCTGATCGCCGACGAAGTTTCCGAAACTCCCTACGAAGCCGCCAGTGAGAGTATGCTGAAGCGAGATGTCGCGGCGGCGCTCGATACGCTCACCCCTCGCGAGCGGTTGGTGCTGCAGCTCCGGTTCGGACTGGGGCACAGCCATCAGCACACGTTGGCCGAGGTGGGCGAAAAGTTGCAGATCAGCCGCGAGCGTGTCCGCCAGATCGAGAACGAAGCGTTGCAAAAGCTGCGCAAACTCGATGGCGAGCGTCTCTTTGCCTATCATCAGGAGCTCTGATCTCTGGACTCCGATAGTTATCAGCGGCTGCCGGGCCGCCAGATTTCAGCACCCGAACGAATCGAGGGGCGTAGTTCGCTGCGCCCCTTTGTTGTGCCCGGAGCACGCTCCCGCCCGGTAATGGCGCCCCGCTATGGCCGCCCGTGCCCTCGATCCGCTCGCCATTTGGGAATCGATCTCGCGAATCCATCGCCCCGCCTACCGCACGGATCGCGCCAACCAGTGGAAGGACATCCGTGGACATCGCGCTGAAATTGCTGGCCGTGCTGGGGCTGGTGCTGATGAACGGCTTTTTCGTGGCCGGCGAATTCGCGCTCGTTTCTGCCCGGTCCACCCGTATCGATCAACTGTCCGAAGAAGGCGACTGGCGCGCTCGTATCGTTCAGAAAGCGATGGACGATCCCAATCGGTTCATCTCCGCCTGCCAGGTCGGGATCACGGTCGCCAGTCTGGCTCTCGGTTGGATTGCCGAACCAGCCATCGGTCATCTGATCTCCCCCGTGCTCGAACCGATTTTCGGAGAGCTTTCCTTCGTCAGCTCTCGTCTGGTTTCCGCGGCGATCGCGCTCTTCATCGTCACCCTGCTCCATATCGTCGTCGGTGAACAGGTGCCGAAGATGATCGCTCTGCAGCGGTCCGAACGCACCGTCCTGACCACCGCTCCGGTGGTTTCGTGGGTCAGCGTGCCATTTCGGCCGGTGATCGCTCTGCTCTACTGGCTGACCGACCGACTACTCCGCCTGATCGGTCTGCACTGGGAGGGCGAGCACAGTCTGGTCTACACCGAAGATGAATTGAAAATGCTGGTCACCGCCAGCCGGCAAAGCGGCTATCTGGAAGCCAGCGAACAAGAAATGATCGAGCGGGTTTTCCAGTTCGCCGACATCATGGCCGACGAGGTGCTCGTACCACGCACCGAGGTCGTTGCCCTCGCGCTCGACGCGCCCTATGACACGGTGCTGTCAACGGTGCTCGATTCCGGTCATTCCCGCTTCCCGGTCTATGGCGAGGATATGGATGACATCCTCGGGCTCTTCCATTCCAAAGACCTGTTGCGCATCGGCGATCGCGCCCGGCGCGACGCTTTCAGCCTGCAACAATGGCTCCGCCCCGCGGTTTTCGTCCCCGAACATATGCCCCTGGACGAATTGCTCGCCACTATGCGCGCGCGCCAGAGCCATACCGTCATCGTGGTCGACGAGTTCGGCGGCACCGCCGGTCTGGTGACGCTGGAAGACGTCCTGGAACGGATCGTCGGCGATGTCGACGACGGCCCCTCCGGCAACGGACCCGATACCGAAGAGCTCGGCAACGGCGTGGTGCGCCTGAGTGGGATGATGTCGATCCAGGAGGTCAACGACCAATTCGGCACCCATATCGAAGACCCGTTCTACAACTCGATCGGCGGCTTCGTTTTTGGACAGCTCGGCCGGCGTCCGACGGTTGGTGACGAAGTCGCTGTCGATGGCCGCGTCTTCCGCATTGCCGAGCTGGACGGGCTCCGCATCGACCGGCTCGATCTGGAACCGACCCCCGCCCCCACCGAGCTCCCCCAGGAGGTCCCCACCCCCTAACAGGCTGCTGAAAAACTCCTGAGCACATCCGGCCGATATTGGGTAGGATCGATGGAGAACGTTCTGGTGCGTGGAGAAGGAGCAATCGATGGCACGGGGAACCCGGGACGCCCAACTGAGCATGCTGGCCTTGATCGATCTGGAGACCCGGATCCCAGCTGATCATCCCATGCGCACCATCAAACACCTGGCCGATACCGCCCTGGCCACCCTCTCCCCGGTCTTCGATGCGATGTACGCCGCCGGGGGCCGTCCCTCGATACCCCCCGAACGGTTGCTCAAGGCGCATCTGTTGATGGCGCTCTATTCGATCCGCAGTGAACGATTGTTGTGCGAGCAACTGGAGTATCACCTGCTCTACCGGTGGTTTCTGGATATGGATCTGGTCGAGCCGGGGTTTGTCCCGACGACCTTCAGCAAGAACCGGCAACGGTTGTTGAAGCATCAGGTGGCGGAGTTGTTCATGCAGGCGGTGGTGCAGCAGGCGCTGGCGCATGAGTTGTTGAGTGCCGAGCATTTCACGGTCGATGGCACCCTGATCGAGGCGGCGGCCAGTCTGAAGAGTTTCACTCCCCGCACACCGGCCGGGGAGACCCCGCCGGTGGACGATCCGGGCAATCCAACGGTTGATTTCAAGGGCGAACGGCGCACCAACCAGACCCATGCCAGCACCACCGACCCGGAGGCCCGATTGGCGCGCAAAGGCTGGGGAGCCGAAGCGCGGTTGCGGTTCACCGGGCATGCATTGATGGAAAACCGGAACGGGTTGATCGTGCAGTTCACCGTGACCGAAGCGACGGGAACGGCCGAACGGGACGTGGTGCCGGCGCTGATCGAGGCGGCACGCACGTTCGGTCTGACGCCGGCGACGCTGGGAGCGGACAAGGGGTATGACACCTATGGGTGTGTGGCGGCCACCGAGGCGGCGGGGGTGACCCCGCATTTTGCCCGGTATGTGACGAAGACGCATCCGAGCGCCATCTCGGCCGAGACAGCCGCGAGCCCGGAATACGCGCTGAGCCAACGGAAACGCAAACGGGTCGAAGAGATCTTCGGGTGGCTCAAGACGACGGGGGGACTACGGCGCAGCCGGGTTCGGGGGGTGGCCCGGACCGAGCAGTTGGCCCAGTGGGCGGCCGCGGCCTACAACCTGGTGCGGATGGCGACGTTGCTGGGGAGGCCCGCCATGACGTAACGGGTCGTGGGCAGAGACCGGAGCCGGATCGAACGCCGGACCGGGCCGGGAGGGAGCCGCCCAGACGCCAAATTCCCCCCGGATCGAACGCCGCGAACGAGCGCGGCGAGTATCCCACGCCAAACACCCGCCTTTTTCAGCAGCCTGCTAGACGATGACGGATGCAT
>WBZO01007229.1_pt1 | contig 10376 bp, 8 predicted proteins | sample 5204261 | NCBI WGS metagenome assembly WBZO01 (sample SAMN12412400, study PRJNA552823) | activated sludge metagenome | isolation source: activated sludge from anammox sidestream of wastewater treatment plant... | place: USA: North Carolina | collected 2017-09
GTGGCGGCGATGACTTTCTCAAGGCTGATTTTGCATCCTGAAGACGGCGCTTCTCGGCCTCCGCTGAAGTCTTTTTCGTTTTTTCCTGTAACTTAGGTTTGTATGGGCCACCCACCGTGGCGTCAGTAACGCTGAAAGCAGCGTTCCCCGCACGTACTCCCTCCATAAACGCCTCGGGATCCTTGAAATAAGCTGCAATAGCCGACTTTGTGCCGGCATCCAACCCAATGATCCACATAACGAGGAAAAATGCCATCATGGCTGTTACGAAGTCGGCGTAGGCCACCTTCCAGGCTCCCCCATGATGGACCGCATGCCCCTTTATCTTCTTTTTGATTACACGAATATCTCCGGCCGGGTCAGCCATTCAACTTGCTCCGTTTATGCAGCTTCAGCCTGTGTGGCCGGCGCTTCTGATTTCGTTCTGTTTTTACAGGCTTCTTCCATCTGCGCGAAAGTAGGGCGAAAATCAGGCTCGATATTGCGCCGTCCGAACTCCACGCACACCAATGGAACGTCGCCCCGGGCGAACGCCACAACGGCATGCTTAATAACCGACATATATTGGGCTTCAGCCTTGGCGTTTGCCTCGGTGGCCTTCGCAAGAGGAGTAAAGACACCATATGCCAGAAGCACTCCCAAGAATGTCCCTACCAACGCTGCGCCAACTTTTTCGCCGATCTTTTCTGGTGGTCCGCCGATGGCCTGCATTGTTATGACCACTCCAAGCACAGCCGCTACAATGCCGAAAGCGGGCATGGCATCGCCAACACTCGTAAATATCTGAGACACTTTCTCATTTTCCTCGCTTTGCACATCAAGGTCGATCTCCATCATATCCGCCAGGTTATAAACGTTCACCCCGCCCATGGAAACAAGCTTCAGGGTATCGGCAAACAGATCAACGGCATGATGGTTCTTGAGGAATGATGGGTACTTCTGTAGCACTTCTGATTCTTGCGGGTTTTCAATGTGTTTTTCAAGCTCCACCATCCCTTCCTTACGCGAAAGCACAAAGATATCGTACATTGCCTGCAGCAGGTCCATATAGGTGGATTTTTTATAAGGGTTGCCCTTCAGAAGGCCTATGGCGGCTTTTAGAAGCTTTACCACTGCGTTTAAACCATATCCGATGACAACGCTTCCGAGGGCAGCCCCCCCGATAATTATGAACTCGGAGAATTGGCTTAAGGCGCCGACCTTGCCTCCATGCATTGTATATCCGGCGAAAATACTTCCGAATAAAATGCAAAAGCCAATAATGATAAACATCCCCGAGTGATCTCCTCCTTGTACGTTGGCGTTAAGTAGCGCCAGCAGCGCATCATGCATCTGCCATGTTTCAATTCCATCATTCCACCCTTCCCTCAAACTGCTATTTTTTGTTTGAGCGAATACTGGCCCCTTCTTAAGAAGGATTACCCGAAGTTACCGCGAAAATTACACTAACTTACAGTTTCTACGGGTCTTTACGATACGCATGCGCATCTAAGATCAGTGATGAAACATTTTATCGGGTGCTTTGATATGAAGAGTGTGCGCACAATTACCCTGCTTACGATTATTTTGAGGGTGTTCATTGCAGAAGCCTTGGCTGCGCCGATAAATTTACGGCAGGCACTGCATCTGGCGTTGGAAAAGAACCCCTCTCTTGCATCGGCTCGCGCTGAGGCAGCGGGAGCGAAGGCTGACCAACGCCTGGCAAGCTCCGCGGCTCAGCCACAGATAAACGCAGGATTTTCTTACACGCATCTAACCAAGCCTACCGTATTTGGAGGACAAGAGGTGTTCCGACGTACTACTGAAGTAAACGCCGTTACCCTCAGCCTTCCACTCCTTGACCGCGCTATCGCAGCCAACAGACATGCGGCCGATCTAGCCAGCAAGGCAAGAGACCTTGCAGCGGACGCGGCTGCCGAAAACGTGATGCTTCACACGGCAGAGGCTTTCTGGGCGGTTGCGGCGGCCAGAGAGCAGGTTCAAGCGGCACGTGACGCTTCCACTTTTCTAGATGCAAATGCCGCCCGTTTGAAAGTCGGTTTTGAGGTTGGCACAGCCACAAAAGGGGATTTGTTACGCGCGGAGGCCGAAGCCGCGCTTGCTCATGATCAACTTATAACATCTTCAAACAGTCTGGAAATAGCAATCTCCAGACTAAAGTTCGTAATCGGGATCGATCAAAGCTTGCGTCTGGAAGTGGCTTCTGACGCGCTGATACCAGATGAGACAGCTTTGACTGTTAAGGAAGCCCCGGCTCCACGCATCCTCTCGGCTCAAATGGCGCTTGAAGCCGCGGAAGCAGGTATTCGCGCCGCAGGCGCGGGTAGCAAACCAAGGCTTTCACTGGACGCCGATGCAATGGGCATCCTCAAGGGCGCTGATTTCCCCAGAACAGACGGCAGCTCCAGTGCCATGATTCGCCTGGATGTCCCCATCTTCGATGGCGGCCTGACCCACGCCCGTGTTGAGAAAGCAAAAGCCGAAACAAAGAAGGCGGCTGAGCAGCTAAAAGCTGCTCAGGATGAACTAGCCTTTATGCGTAAATCCACGCTGCTGGCGCTGAAGAGCGCACGCGCCCGATGTAAAGCTACCGAAAAGCAGGTAGCCGCAGCCGTGGAAAGCCGCAGGCTGATCGACAGGGGGGCTAGAGAGGGCATTTATACGCAGACAGACCTTTTAAGCGCCCAAAGTGGGGTTTCTTCGGCGAGGGCGTCACGAATTCAAAGCCTCGTCGACCTGAAGGTCGCAGAGGCCGCTCGTCTGGCCGCCATCAGCCGAATGGACATATTGCTTAAATAACAGAGGTAATAAAAATGAATGTTGAACGTTCAGTACGCGCTATCGCGGGAGTGTTCGTAACACTTTCAGTAATTCTGGGTCATTACGTAAACCCTTGGTTCTTGGCTTTCACGGCATTTGTGGGGCTGAATCTTTTTCAGTCGGCCTTTACCAATTGGTGTCCCATGATGTCGTTTCTGAAAGCAATGGGCGTTAAAAGCGATAGTTAATGCAAGGGTGGACCTTATGACCTTTATTCGGAAAAATTGGATCCTTGGCGCCATTGTAATTGTTGCCCTTGCTGTTTGGATGCTGCGCGGTGGGACGAAACACGAAACCCCCCACCCCGCAAACCAAGAAGTAAACGCAGAGACAGCGGTGGTGGACCAACAACTCATCGAAACGTTTCTAACAAGCCAGGGCACAGTCCACCCACACCTGCAAGCCACCCTTTCTACTAAAATAATGTCCACGGTAGAGGCTGTCCTGGTCCGCGAGGGTGACAAGGTTTCCAAAGGGCAACCGTTAGCGCGCCTGGAAGCACGAGACTTGAATGCAGGTGTAGCTCAGGCATCAGCGGCGCTTGCCGCTGCAAACGCTTCCGCTGAAGGGGCGCGCGCAGCGGCAAGGATGGAAGCCAAAACGTCTGAAGCGGATATCGAACAAGCAGAAGCTGCCGTTCAACAGGCAAGGGCTCAACTCAGTGTGGTGCGTCAAGGCGCTCGTAAGCAGGAACGCGCCCAAGTCAACCTTGCCGTGGAACAAGCGAAAGCCCAATATAATCTGGCAGCCAGCGAAGCGCGGCGCATGAAGAGACTATATGACGAGGAAGTCATTACCAGACAGCGCCTGGAGCAGGTATTGGCTGGAGAACGAGTGGCAAAAGCCGCTTGGGAGTCTGCCAGACAGCAAGCAGATCTTACCGCCGAGGGCAGCCGCAAGGATGACATTCGCGCGTCCGAGGAACGTCTGCGCCAAGCTACGGCCGCCTTGGCTGCCGCGAAGGCGCGGAAGATGTCCGCCGAGGTTCGTCAAAAGCAGGCATTAGCCGCCATGATGCAGGCCGGACAGGCAGGCGCGGCTCTTACGGCTGCAAAGACAGCGGTGGACTATTCGATAATTCGCGCACCGTTTTCAGGCATTGTAACTGTTCGACATGTTGACCCTGGCGATCAGGTTGGGCCGGGCGCACCAGTGATAACTGTTGAAGACCGTTCCCAGTGGCGCATAGAGACCGATATTGCCGAATCCGAAGCCGCACGGCTTCGGGTCGGCGACCAGGCACAAGCCCAAATAGACGCTGTGGGGAAGGTACCCATGGGCGCGGAAATTGTGGAAATTCGGCCCGGTGGTGACCCTGCCACGCGCACTGTTCATATCAAAGCCGCACTCAGGAACAACCCCTTGCTGAAGAGCGGCCTTGCTGGCAAGTTGATCATCGGCAAGGGCAAACAGATTGCCGTTGTTGTTCCAAACTCCGCTATTATGGATGGAGAAGGGCTTTCAAGGGTGTGGGTGGTCTCCAAGGACAACGAAGCCGAGATGCGGATGGTCACTTTGGGACAGGTAAGTGGAAGCAAAACGATTGTGCTGTCCGGGCTGTCACGTGGAGAAAAGATCGCTATTACCAATCTGGATGCTCTTACTGATGGGGCTCGCGTCGTCCCGCCGAAAGGCAGCGCTCAATGAAACGTTTGGGAGTGGCAGGACGAATTGCCCACTACTTCATAGATTCGAAACTGACACCGCTGATCATTGCAGCCTGTCTGCTCATGGGTGGGTTCGCGGTGTTGAAACTTCCGCGTGAAGAAGAGCCTCAGATCAAAGTTCCGATGGTGGATGTGTTTGTGAGAATGCCCGGCGCCAGCGCCAGGGAAGTAGAAGAACGCGTCACCAAACCCATGGAAAAGCTTTTGTGGGAGATACCAGGAGTTGAGTATGTTTACTCCACGGCATCCCCCGGACAAGCCATGGCTATCGTTCGATTTTTTGTGGGACGAGATGCTGAAGACAGCATAGTCAAGGTTTGCAACAAGCTTCAATCCAACTATGACCGTATCCCTCCGGGGGTGAGCCAACCCTTGGTGAAATTGCGCTCCATTGATGATGTCCCCATACTCGCCCTTACAATCTGGGGAGAAAAATACGATTCTTATAGCCTGCGACGCATGGCCACACGAATAGAGAACGCCATCAAACAGGTCCCCGATGTTTCAGAGACTCAGGTCATTGGCGGGAGACGGCGCACGTTGAGGGTTATCGTGGACCCCGAAAAAGCAGCCGCTCGGAACATTTCGTTGGGCCAGATACAGCCCGTTCTTGCCGGAGCCAACGCAGAAATGGAAGTGGGGAGCTTCAGCAGCAATAACACCGAATCCACAGTGCGAGCCGGGAAGTTCCTGCGTTCTCCTGACGACCTGGCTGGACTGACACTTGGGATTGTAAACGGACGGCCCGTGTTTCTGGGAGACATCGCCCAGATACAGGACGGCCCAGAAGAAGTCGGCAATTACGTCACCATTTCCGCCGGGCAAAAGGCAGAAGGCAAGTTAAAAGAAGAGTTAAGGCCAGGCGCACAAACCGATGCCGTTACGATCACAGTGGCTAAACGCCAAGGGAAAAACGCGATTGTCATAGCCAACAATGTGTTGGAAAAAGTGGAAGGATTCCGCCGTCAGGCGCTTCCCCCAGATGTACACGTAACCGTCACCAGAAACTATGGCGAAACTGCAAGCGAAAAATCCAATGAGCTTCTTTATCACATGCTGATCGCGGTTATTTCGGTAACTCTGCTCATTATGCTGGCGCTGGGAAGGCGCGAGGCTGGAGTAGTGGCTATCGCGGTGCCTGTAACACTGGCGCTTACGCTGCTGGTGTTTTATCTGTATGGTTACACTCTGAACCGCATTACACTTTTCGCGCTCATTTTTTCCATTGGCATCTTGGTAGATGACGCCATTGTCGTGGTTGAAAATATTGTTCGACATTTCCGCATGCCAGTCAACAAAGACAGGGTGTTTTCTGAAGTAGCCGCCGAGGCTGTGGACGAAGTGGGTAATCCTACTATTCTGGCGACTTTCACGGTTATTGCAGCCATTCTCCCAATGGCGTTTGTGGGAGGGTTGATGGGCCCATATATGCGGCCAATCCCCATAGGCGCATCGGCAGCCATGTTGTTTTCGCTGGCTATTGCGTTTGTTATATCCCCTTGGGCTGCGCTTCGGCTCCTGCGCAGGCACTATATCGATGCTAGCCATGGCGAGCAGCCTGAAGTTGAAAGTAAGCTGACCAGGATATACCGTCAAGTAATGACGCCACTTATACTGGACGACCGCAGGAGATTGGTTTTCTTTGTGCTGATGGGACTGCTTTTGGCAGGCACAATCGCATTTATCCCATTGAAGCTGGTCACTGTGAAGATGCTGCCATTCGATAACAAGAGCGAGTTCCAAGTTATAGTGGATATGCCCGAAGGAACCACTCTGGAGCAGACAACAGCAGTATCGGCCAGGTTACGTGAAGAACTGGTCAAGGAGCCTGAGGTTACCGATGTGGAAACCTACGCGGGCACAGCGTCACCATATAATTTCAACGGGTTAGTCAGGCATTGGTATCTGCGCCAAGGCCCAAACGTAGCCGATCTTCAGGTAAACCTGGTGGGGAAGCATCAACGCAAGGCACAAAGCCATGATATCGCGAAACGCGTGCGTCCAAGATTGCAGGGTATCGCCGCAGCCTTCGGCGCAAATATAAAAGTCGCCGAAGTCCCACCAGGGCCTCCCGTGCTTCAGACATTGGTTGCGGAGGTGTACGGCCCCGATTACGCTCGCCAGATCGAAATAGCTCGACAAATAAAGGACATCTTCAAGCAGACGGACGGTGTCACGGACGTGGACTGGTATGTTGAAGACCTTCAGCCCGAAATAGCTTTCAGGCCAGAGCGAAAAAAAGCCGCACTCAACGGTGTCTCCACAAATGAGATGGCCAGTACTCTGGCGCTTGCGGTGGGGAAACAGGATGTGGGGCTTGCCCACATAGAAGCCGAAGCCGAGCCGGTACCGGTGTATCTGGAAGTATCCCGCGAACGTCGTTCAGGTGAAGCAGAGTTGGAATCCCTTCGACTGGCAGGATCCAACGGAGCCCTTATCCCTTTGGGGGAGATAGCGACGGTACAAAAGCGCACGCGTGATAGAAGCATCTATCATAAGAACTTGATGCCAGTGGTCTATGTTACAGGCGATATGGCGGGAACACAGGAAAGTCCTGTCTATGCCATCCTCAAAATGAAAAATGCCGTGGACAAGATCAGGCTTCCAGAAGGTTATCGGCTGGCACAGTATTCCACGCAGCAGCCATTCTCTACATCCAAATACGCTATGAAATGGGATGGGGAATGGCACATCACCTACGAAGTGTTCCGCGATCTGGGAATTGCGTTCGCCGCTGTTTTGATTTTAATTTATGTTCTTGTGGTGGCCTGGTTCCAGAGCTTCAAGGCTCCGCTTGTAATTATGGCCCCCATTCCGCTGACCCTGGTGGGGATACTACCGGCCCATGCGCTTCTGGGGGCATTCTTCACAGCTACATCCATGATCGGGTTTATTGCCGGGGCGGGAATTATTGTGCGTAACTCCATTATTCTGGTGGATTTTATTGAGCTTAGGAGGCGGCAGGGAATGCCGCTTGCCGAAGCTGTGGTGGATGCTGGAGCAGTACGATTCAGACCCATGCTTTTAACGGCGGCAGCGGTGCTGGTGGGAGCATTCGTAATCCTGTTTGACCCCATCTTTCAAGGCTTAGCGATATCGTTGATGGCGGGAGAGATAGCGTCCACCCTGCTTTCCAGAATGGCTGTCCCAGTGCTTTATTACCTGGCTGAGAGAGGGGCTGAGCCTGCCATGGCTGCGGTAGTAACGGATGGATAACGACTATACTACCCGGGCTCCGGATAAAGCTGAACCTGATTGCCGAAACCTGTACTGTTATCCAGCCACAGGATAAGGTCAGGCTCAAAACAGAACAGGCGTATGTGCTTCATGCGTTCTTTCACGGGTTTGGGCGCTTGCCCGCGGAAGAAAGCTTCGGCGAAACTGTATTTTCGGAAGTAAGCACGCAGTCCGGATTTCAGTTCATCCCCGTCGCTGACCACCCAAACCCGACCGGACATCTGCAGCCCCTTGATATCCTGCCATTCGGCATAGTCCTCGTGAATTGTCGCAGCCAGAACTCCACTGGCGGCAATATCTGTCCCATGGCGGGTCTGCTGTGTTGACATGAACCAGAAACGGCGGCCTTTATGTGCAAAAAACACGGCGGACGACCAAGGGCCGTCTTCTCCGTACGTGCTGAGGTTCATCACATTGTGTTCGGAGAGATAATCTTCTACCTTTTCAGGAAATTCAAACTTCAGAGCACTCATTAGAACTAGAGTATATAACTACTTGCCAAAAACCAACAAGCGGCAGAAAAAAGAAGGCTCCGGAGTGTATCGTGGTGAAGCAGGTAATCAGAGGTAATCTACTTGCATTCGCTGAATGGTTGTCTTGACATTAAAGCTGTACAGGACTGTGCGGCCACAATGGAATCCCGGGCGCTCCTCAGCTTTGAGGCAGGATCTGAAGCATCACACCTGCCCAGCGCAATCATTCGGTGGTTCAAGGACTCCCGTAAGCCAGTTTCCGATAAACAGGCGCTTCAAGCTCTTTGCCAGACATTGGCGGAAGTTATCTTCGCGCAGACAGCTAATTGGCGAATAACTCATATATGCCGCGTCCTGTCGTCCTGGGAAACAAAACCGATAGATACCACCCCCATGCACTTATTGATGCAAGATACCGCCGAACGGCTAGGGGCGACAGTCATCACCCCCTTCCGCCGTACCACTATCCGACCGCCAATGAGCACCCAGAAGCATCTGTCCGGCTCTGGAACACTATCCTTGAGAATCAGGTTCGCCGCGCAGGATTTGATTTTTGAAGGGGATTTCGACGGTGCGCGAGTGCTGGTATTGGACGATATCCGATGTATGGGCGCAAGCGAAGCCGTCTGGAGGTGGGCACTGCAGGCGTTGGGCGGAGCAGATTGGGTTGGAGGGTTGCATCTTGCACAAGAGAGCACTTTGTGTGGTAATTTCGTGGTTATGGATATCGACACGGAAGAACTGCGGCAGGCTGCCAGTGGCCGCATGGGTGCTCGGAACATCTTCTTTCAACGCGGCTGGTTATCCGCCTCTGATAAATTGCTACATTTCAATCGCAACTGCGCGGATATTCAAAGTTGTTCATCGGAGTGGTGGTTAGGGTTGACGAGCAGCGACGGAAAGCTATGCTCACGGTGCTCCCAGTCGGAGATACATGGCCTGCGGAGGCTTCTGGGAGGGCTGCTGGGTAGATAAGTACAACCGGATATTTCCTTTTCCTAAGAATTGGAAGGAGCTAAGAGATTGTAACAGAGCTGGTTTGGCAGTGCGATAGCCTGGGCGATTCTTACCGCCCACAATAGTTAAGGCTGATAAGGCAATTTAGTTCATTCGAAACTGTAGGGCAAGATCTCTTCCTTCCGGCAGCCACGCAACTCAATGGCTGTAAAGAAGGCTGTAGATCAACAGAAGCAGGACTATGCTGGTTACAACGACATACAGCCTGTCCCGCTGCTCGGCAAACGCGGCAACAGAAAATGCGACTCTGGCGACGGGAGTGGCAATAAGCAGCAGCAGACCCATTTGAATAAGCGCCTTTCCTCTCAGATGAAGGGCTCCTTTTACGATCTCTGTTACGCTCTTAAGCTCATCTGGTTCACCCCTGAAAAAATGGTATTGCGCCGGCTGCCCTCCATACTTGAGCAGGTACACAAAGGCTCCAATGGCAACGATAGCCGCCGACACAAGAACTCCGACCTGTAAAAGACGGCTTACTACGAATTCCAACTTCAAATCTTTTGTATGCTCCACGGGGTTCCGCATGTCAGATACGCCCTGTCCAACCATTGAAAATCATCTCCATGCCCAACGCCAGGACAATAAGGCTGAATGCAAATCGAAGGCGGCGCGAATCCGAGTTTCTTAGCAGCCTTGCCCCAAATGTGGAGCCCATAAGCACTCCAAGCATTACCGGCATTGCAAGTCCTGGGTCTATGTATCCTCGGTTCATGTAAACCCCCGCGCTGGCTGCCGCCGTAACACCGATCATGAAGTTGCTGGTGGTGGTGGACACTTTGAATGGGATGCCCATTGCCTGGTCCATTGCTATTACCTTAACTGCGCCGGATCCTATCCCCAGTAATCCCGATAATAACCCCGCGATTACCATGGAAAAGAAACCAACGGGCACATGTCGGACATGATACGCGACAAGCTTATCGCCTACGGGGTATGTCCCATCCAGCCGCAGGGCTTGCGCAAACGCATCAGGCCCACTGTTTTGTGAATTATGGGCATGGGGGCGCCTGGAGACAAACGCGGAATAGATAAGCATTATCCCGAATACCACGGCAATGTGTCCGGGGGCGACCAGCGCGGCGATAAACGCTCCTCCCAGTGCTCCGGATGTAGTGGCTACCTCCAGCAGCATCCCTATCCGAATATTAGTGAAGCCCTCCTG